>Ga0308414_1002983_pt1 | contig 10886 bp, 5 predicted proteins | sample HotsprSampleOS50_FD_205667 | JGI IMG/M metagenome (GOLD analysis project Ga0308414, IMG submission 205667) | Hot spring phototrophic mat microbial communities from Octopus Spring, Yellowstone National Park, Wyoming, United States - 20090730_OS50 ...
AGTGTAAGGCGTGTGGATATAACTTTACCGTTAGCAAACTGGGTAAAAGCAAGCCGTCTCAGGTTCGGCGAATGGCTTTACAGCTCTACTTAGAGGGCCTGAGTCTTCGGGGGATTGAGCGGCTGTTGAAGATTAGTCATGTCACCGTGCTCAAGTGGGTTCGTCAGTGGGGGAAGGCGATAGAGCGGCTTCGCAGGGAGGCAGAGCCGAAAGAAGTGCGTCAGGTGGAGATAGATGAGTTGTGTAGCTACATCGGTGAAAAAAAAAGCAAAAGTGGGTATGGGTGGGTGTGGATAGAGAGCGGGGGAAAGTGTTGGATTTTGTGGTGGGAGACCGGAGTGAGCGGACGAGAAGAAGACTTTATGAACGCTTGAAGGGGTATTAGGTGAAGCAATTTTGCATGGACTACTGGCGGTCATACAAGGCTATTTTGCCTTCTTATCTACATAAGGCCTCCGAGGCTGAGACGCACGGGGTAGAGCGTGTGAATAGTCTGATTCGGCACTACTTGGCTCGTTTTCGTAGGCGAAGTCAGTGTTTTTCTCGGTCGTTGGAAATGATGGTGTGTTCCTTAGAGCTTCTCTTTTTCCTGAAAATCAATGGCGGCTCATGGGTATCTATACTAAGTTAGCAGTCTCCGATAGCGCAGCTCGGTCGTAGCCACCCCATACCAACCCTCCAAAACCTGAAGCACCCGCTGCGCCTTCTCTGCCGCCGACAGCACCTCACAAAGCCACCACAAACCGCCCTTCCCCCACCGCAACCTATCCCCCTCCCCGCTCCGTATAGCCTTCCTCGCTCCATGCGCCCTATCAAAGCTCTCCAAACCCTACTCAGCTGGCTAAATGCCCTGGGGACGCAGCTCGTTACCTCCTCTTATGCGCGCTGGGTAGCAAGGCTTTTGCGCTCCTCTCCCGCCCTCCCCCGCATGATCGCTAACTAAAGGCCCCGAAAGGCCTATTCTTCCTCCTCCTCATGCCCCGAGAGAGGCCTACGACCCCTTCTGGATCGCCGAAAGAGCCTGCCAATAGCCTCTATGCCTGAGAGAAGCCAGATAAATAGCCCTATGACCCATCTACCCCACCGAAGGCGCCGCCGCTCGGCTGCCGTATAGCCCACGGAGTCTGGCCTCAAAGGCGGCTGATGATACCGCAGCCGGTAAGTCCGATACAGCCGCCGCAGGAAGGGTAAGCGCTCCTCTCGTGGCATCTTCCATAGCCAGCTCAGGTGCCACGGCACTAAACCCCTCTCCCGCTCAACAGGCATCACCATCCATTCAAAATCCTTCACTTCTATGTCCTTCAGCCCGGTCCATGGTCTATCGGAGTAAGTGTGCACATGGACATCCAGGAGAGAAAGGGCACCCCGCACCTCCGCACCCGATAAGTCCAACTCCACTGTCCAAAGCCCCTTCAAGTGCAAACGCCCCGGCGCCTCCACCCGCCCCACCTCCACCTCCTCCAAATACACCCTGCCCCCTACCCAGCTATCCCTAAGGCTCAGCTCCTTTTCCACCCGAAGACCCCGCATCCGCAGCCGTCCCCCCACCTTAACATCCTCCAACTCCACCCGCCTCACCGGCAGCAAGCCCTTCTCAGCCTCACCCAAAAGCATATCTCGCTGTACCATTACATTCCGCATCGTAATAACGGATTCCGCAGAACATACCACTATTTGGAGATCCTCCTCCAGTACTTCTATATCCTCCATTTCCACATCCCACGTTCCTTCCACTTCTACAGGATTTACAACCCAAGGACGCAGTTCCGTCTTCTTTACTCGAAAAGTAGCCCTAACCGCCCCCTTCTCGGCACCTCCTCCATCGCCACTACCCTCAGCAGCTCCTTCCCCTAAGACCACCTCCACAGGAGCCCTCTGTATGTTTTTTACCCTTATATTCTCTGAGCCGATGCGACTCTCTTCTATACTTACCAGGAGCCGAGAATCCCCATCGGAAAGGGCTGGGCTCTTTGCCCCCCTCCCACCAGCTATCCAGCGAAAAAGAGCTTCTTCCATACTTAGCCCTTCTGCTCTCACTCTACGCAAGTGCACTGCCAAAGGCCCAGGTGTAGCTATCACAGATCCCTCAATATGTATTTCCCCCACTTCTGCCCACTCCAAGACCACCCTACCTTTAAGATGAGACTCTTGTAGGGACAGATCCGCCCCACCCTCCATGTCTTCTATATGCAAAGCCACATCCGAAGAAGACTCTATGCGAGAGCTCTCAATGGATACTCCCCCCTTCACTTTGACATCTTTCAAGTGCACTGCGCCCCCAAAATGAGCCTCGCTAAGTAATAATTTCCCCCCACACACTGTATTCTCTATCTGTAGAGCCACCTCAGAAGAAGGGATGAGAGTCTTGACCAAACTTACCTTCCCCCACACCGTTCTGAACCCTTTCAGATGAATAGGGCCCCCTATCCTACAATCCTCAAAGTAGAGGCCATTCAGTTGGGTTTGCTGGAGAAGGAGGAGAGGAGAGTCGGTTTTTGCGTTGCCCTCCTCTGGATTAGCTATGTGGCAGCTTCCTAAGAGGAGGCTAAAATCGGGGGCTTCTACCTCTGTAAGCTGAATGGGGCCTTCAAGGTAGCAGCCTATTAGAGCCAGTCCATGCGCAGGAAAGGCACCTTTCCATTGCCACGGCCCTACGAGGCGGGCTCCTACTATGATGAGGCCCTCTGGGAAAAACCCTTCTCCTAAAAGATAGCCCAAAAACGCCGCCCGTATCGTGCGGGAAGAGTCCCAGCTGCCCCCCTCCTTTACCACCTCCATCCAGTCTCCCGCTTTTCCGATAGCTCCCGCAACCTCCCCTCCTACGGTACTTCCATCCGCTTCATCTTCTGTAGTCTCCCCTATTGGAGCAAGCCCTTCGCTTTTCTGGGTCAGCTCGGGCTTCTCAGGCGCCGCATGGCTCCCAAGGGATTCCGTGGAGAAACCAGCTTCCTCTAAGACTTCTACATGTTTTTCAAGTACCAAGTGGGCGTAGTCCGCCGGGGATAACCAGAGGCTAATGGAGGTTTTGCCCTTACCCATTTCTAATATCTGATTCTCCGCCTCTGTCAAGCCGGCTCGCAAAGTGTCTGGGAGGTTATGAACTGTTATCATAAGTTTATGCCCTTTTACTCTAACCTTCGGATGATACCGGTAACGCCGGTTAAGAATAGGGAGGAAAGGATCCAGCCTACACTGATATGGAACCACAGATAAATGCGGAGGAGAGCTCCACCCCAGCCAGCATCGGCATTCGGAATCCAATAGTGCTCCAAGACAAGGTCTAAAAACGGGATAAATGCGTCAATGCTATAAGCCCAAGCGCTAAAGGGAGGGTAATCCTTGGGAATCTCACGATACTTCTGATACTTCTCTTGAACCAGGACATCGGTGGAGGCGGGGGTCATAAGCCCCTCGCGATAGCCTAAGTCAAAGAGAAAAGCTCCCAGCGCAATGAAGGCCAAAATCCACACCAGGGCCCACTCCGGTCTATAGCCATGGCCGACGGTATAGCGCAGAAGCCCCCGCCAGAAGCGCTTCCACCAAGGTAAACTCTGCGCAAGGCCAACATCATCTTCTTTTTGGATGAGGATACGCAGGGCGGCATTTTCGTCGGCCTCGGCTTTGAGCGCCTTAGCTACGTTCTCGTAGGGGTGTGCCGAATAGTGGGGCAGCTGACGACGTAGCCACGCCGAAAAGAGACGAAGACGAGTCTCCCTATCCTTATCCTCAAGGGCAGGCCCACTGAAAACCCAGCGCGACACACTTACTCCATGCAAATCTACCCATCCTTCCAGAGGACTCAGTCCTATGCCCGCGACTTTTCCTTCCTCCTCCGACTTTTGCTCTACGACTATTTCCAACGTTTGCATTTGTGCATAGCGCAAGCTGACCGGCCCCATGAGAGTTACGTCTCTGAAGTAGGCTCTCTCTTCCAGCTGGGCGTCTTTGAGGCTTAACCCCCCAGCCCATCCCCCCGCCAGCTGCAAGAAGGCTGGGCTATCCGACCATATCCCCACTCCACCCGTCAGAAACATCCTCTCCACATATAAACTATGCGCGTGGAGCTTCTCTGCGTCTAAGCCACTCAGAATATCCGACCTCTTAATACGCACTTCACCAGCTATTTCCGCTCTTTTTAGGCTAAGTCCAGGTTTAAGGGGAAGCCCTCCTAAGATGCATTTCTCTATGAGGAGATTTTCCCCTCCCTGGAAGCCCTCCAAATTCACAGCCTCGCCTACTCGTACCCCCTTCATATCCAGGTCTTCATCCACCCTGGTTCCTTGAAAATGCAAAACTTCCGTCACCACATCGGAGATTTCTAACCTTCCACTTACCTTACCTCGTTCCCAAGAAAACTTGCTCCAAGGATCCCCCCCCAATATCCTTACATCCTTAATACTTGCCTTTCCTACAACTATCATTTCATCTGACTCCCACTTATAGCCAGTGAGAGACGCAATTGCTAACTCTTCTCCTACTCTTGTACCTGTAAGATCAACCCTTTCAGCCTTAATCTCCTCCCAGATCAGACTTTTTCCTATCTGCATTCCCGAAGCCCAAATCCTCTCCCCCTCTATGTTTTTAGCCTCAAACTTACCCCCCACCTGAGCGCCCTCAAAGTCTATGCGGTTTCTCACCAGGACTTCCATGAGCCTTAGATCGCCCCCTAAGACCATCCTCTCCGCTTGTATTGCTCCTTCTAAATTTACTTCGCTGAGCTCCATATTTCCCTCTACTCGGGCTTCCTTAATATGCAGGTGTTTGAGGTTCGCATTTTCCACCTTCAGAGTGCCCTTAAGAGTTAGGCCCTCGGCACTCACGTCTCCCCTAACACTTTGCAGGGAGATATTACCTTCTACCTGAGCAGCGTCAAGATTGAGCTTCGCTGTACCCTCTTCCATGCTCAAGTCTCCCCGCAAAATCATCTCAGAAGCATCAAGGTGCGTTATACGAGCTCCTGAGACATCCAGCGAACCTTGCACCTGGACTTTTGGAAGCTTTACCCTCTTGGCCCTTACCTCCTGCAGAGAGAGTTTGCCTGCTAATCTGGAAGCACTGAGATACAGATTCGCCTCTTCAGATACCTCGGTATCATCCAGTACGGTCTCCCCCCCAATCCGAACTAGAGACGCCACAAAGGCATGTCCACCAGGCACGGAGCTAATTGAAAGTCCCTGAGCCCGTAGGTCAGCGCTAATTTGCGCTTCCACAAGATAGACCGTCCCCTCTATATGCGCTTTACGTAGGTAGAGACTCCCCTCTACTTGGAGAGCCTTAGCATACAGGGCTATATGGCGGGGGTATCGCATCCATACCGCATCCAAGTCTAAGTCTCCCTGCACCACCGCCTCCTCCAACTGAAAAGGAGCCTCTTTCCCATGCAGCTCTAACCTACTACTGGTAATGATTTTACCCTCCAATGGCTGTGGGGGCTGGGGGGGTTCTATGAGGGCGCTTTCCAAGCGGAGGTCGCCTTCAATGCGGGCGCGTCGGGCCCAGAGACCCGGCAGGTAAGAGCCTTTCAGACTGAGGGTGCGAGCTTGGGCCTCTACCAGAGAGAGTCCCCCGGGAAGGTAAGAGTCCTCTATAAAGAGGCGATGGAGGAGCTGCGCCCCTTCAAAGTCCAGCTTGCCCTCTACGTGCACCCCTCGGATAGCAAGCCCCTTGGGATGAATGAGCCTCTGAAAGTCTGGCCACACCACGAGCCAGTACAAAAACTCGGCGCGCACCCGCTGAGCTGAGCCCCACGCCTGCGCCCCCTCCCGATCCACCTTCTGCCGCATATCCACCTGCCGCTCCCCCAAAAAGTCTATCGCCTTTCCCTCCCCCATCTCCCGCAAAATCCGCTCCTCCGCCTCCGTCAGCTCTCCCCCCACCCGCTGCCGCAGAAAATCTCTAACCTCCATGCAGGCAAATGTACATATTTTCTCCTTATACCCCACTCTGTGAAAGCCTACACCCCCCAGCAAGCTAAAAAGACAACCAGATAGAAAGTCTAAGCGCCTCTCAGAGTAGAGGTCCCTCTCGCTCGCAAGCTGAAAAGACACCCCCCACACCTACCGCTCCCCCAGCCCTTGCATAAGCATTGGAGATTTCTTCATAGATTCGCGTTTAATATGCCTCACACCCTTTACGTTTGCGAAAAGTGCGGTAAGCAGATCCGGTGGAGCCGTTACCCGCCTCCCGGCACGGGTGGGAAATGCCCCATCACGAAAGGTAATCATGTTTGGCGACGTGCGGAGTAGCTAAGGGTGCGCAAGTAGCGCATGGGCTTTTAGCCTCTGCGAAGGGAGGGCTTAGTGTAGAGGCTGTCTCATAGCCCGAGGGCATCCTTGGGGGGTAGTGGCAAAGGGAGCCAGCGGTGAGCCTCCCACAGGGTGGGGCCCCTCCCTTTTAGCGCAGGGAGAGGCCCCACAGGGGAGAGGAGGGTTAGCTTTGAGCGGGAGGAGCGGATGAAGAGGAGCTGGCCTCCTCCTCGGAAGAAGGAGCATCCTCTGAAAGGCTCAGCGGCTTAATCTCCGGGGAGGATTCTTCCTCGTCAGACGAAGAGGATTCTAGGTCCCCCCACAGTCGCGCTAACGCGTGCTCTCGGTCAAACCCCCTGGTGTGTAAGGCTCGGTCCTTGTTGAGGAGAAGGGCAATATTTATTAGGAGCAGCGGCGCTACAAAGCCGACTAACACAAGCAGGACCCCCAGAAGACCGCTTGACCCCAAGAAGAGGCAAAGACCTCCTATCAGAAGTAGACATACGATGGAGACAATGAGGGTGAGTTGTCGGGCCTCATAGAGCGCGAGTTTGGTAAGAGTAGGAAATAGTAGGTGCATAAACTCAGCCCCCTCATCCGTGAAGTCCTTCGGGAAAATCTGCTCCAAATAAAAGAGGCGTCCTCCATCCAAGGGATAGATGGGGAGGATATTCATACCGCTCATGAAGGAGTTAATAACGGAGACTAAGACCAGGGTGATCAAGAGGTACTCATGCGTACACCCGACACTGCCAAAGGGTATGGCCTTATTCGGAAAGAGGAGAAAGAGAATGAGATTGAGTAGCACTATTCCGAGATACCATTGAAAGTAAATCCCATTCCAGAGGACCTTTTTGAACCTTGCATGCAGGGGGAAACCCTCCTCAAAGACGATCCCGCCTCCGAAGATATTGAGGTGGATGCGCTTGGGGGTATAGCCCATCAGGATGCCTGCATAGCCATGGCCATACTCGTGAATGAGGACACTGAGGTGGAGACCTATGGCAAAGAGAAGAGCGAAGGGGAGCTTCAAAGAGAGGGGATCAGGTTCGGGATGGAGACTTAGGAAGAAGTATATCGCCAGGGCTATGCTGAGCAGGAGAGACCAGTGGGGTTTGATGGGGATGCGCAGGGCCTTTTTGAGGGCCTGCCAGCGGTCTCGCAGGCCAGAAAGCGCCTTGGTGCGCTCCTTTTTTGAGGAGGCTACCAGCAAATCCCGCAAAGGACGCCAGAAAATAAGCAAAAAAGACGGAGCCACTATGCCCAATCCAATAGGGATTAGCTCCCAGACATAGCCTCGGGGCTGATACGCGTGTAAAAGGAAGATTAGGAGCAGAAACACATCTGCCAGCACTAGCCAGGCCAGGAACCGCCTGAGAAACGCCAAACGAGAACCCAAGAGGCTTTTTACGAACTTCCCAGGAAAGAAACCGGCGCTGAGAAGGGACGGGTCATCCTTGGATGGGGAGAGCGAGTGGCTAAGGGCTTGGCTCCCTTTCTCTAAAAGGCTCAAAACGAGCCGCCATCCGTCCCGAAGGACGGTTCTGCCGCACGCCCAAAGGGCGCGCCATACGCGCAGGGTACGCATAAATATAGGACGCGTATGCATGGGTATAGAAAGGGACTGGGCCCAAACTCAATATGGCTCAGCCTCCCCACTTACTTTGAGGTAAGCGAATGGGGGAATACATAGGAGTCCCCGCCTTTTGAGCCGCCAGCAGAGAGAGATTCAGCCCCCCACGATACCGCCTCCCGCCTGACTCTAACCTCCGTATCGCGAGGGGAGTTAATATACGAAAAACTCGCCTCTAAGGTTGCAAGCCCCCTCCTGCACTTTGTCCGGTCACAAAATGTTTATAGCCCTGGGGCCCATGGCTATTCAGGTTGTCTGGCTCAAGCGGGATCTGCGTTTGTATGATCACCGCCCGCTTTTGAATGCCCTCCGGAGCGGCCCTACCTTGCTCATATACATTGCGGAGCCTACGCTTTGGCGGCAGCCCGATGCCGCTGCCCAGCATTGGAAATTTATCGCCGAAGCCCTCTTAGACCTGGATCGGAGCTTGCGTCAGACGGGGGCGGCCCACGCTTGCCTTTACCTTTTTGTAGGGGAGGCGGTGGAGGTCTTGCAAGCTATTCATCGGTGCCTTCCCATAGCGGCGCTGCATGCGCACATGGAGACGGGCAATGGGCTGACTTTCGCGCGGGATCGGGCGGTGCGGCGGTGGGCTAAAGAGGTGGGGATTCCCTTTCATGAGGTGCCGCAGTTTGCGGTTATTCGGGGTCTGCGGGAGCGGGATTTGTGGCTGCCGTATCAGCAGGGGTTTATGCGGGAGCCTGTGGCGCCGTGGCCGCCGCCTTTCACGCCCGTATGGGCAGAATGGCCCCTCTCGCCGCCAGAGGGGGTTTATCCCGTAGCTTGGTGGATCCTAACCGATGGTTCGTGGAGAGCTGGCCCTTGGCCCACGCCCCGCGACTGGAACCTCCCCGATGAAGACCCGCCCCTCCGCCAAAAAGCCAGCCGCACCTTAGCTGAGGAGACCCTGGCTTCTTTCCTAACCCATCGGGCGCAGTTTTATGCCCGCCATATCTCTTCGCCCTTGACGGCGCCAACGGCCTCTTCTCGGTTATCGCCCTATCTGGCCTATGGGCTTTTGAGCCTAAGGGAGGTTTGGCAAGCTACCGAAGCCGCTCTGGAAGCCCTCGGCCCCTTTCCCCAAAACCGCCCCCTTTATGCCGGCCTCAAAGCCTTCCAGAGCCGCCTCTATTGGCACTGCCACTTCATCCAGAAACTGGAAACCGAGCCTGACATAGAGTTTCGGTGTTTGCATCCTGCTTATGAGGCGCTTCGTCCTCCAGAAGCGCCTCCAGAGTGGTATGCCGCTTTTACGGAGGGGCGTACGGGCTGGCCCTTAGTGGATGCCTCCATTGCCATGCTTAGGGCGACAGGGTGGCTCAACTTTCGTATGCGGGCCATGCTCGTCTCCACCGCCGCCTACCCCCTCTGGATGCCTTGGCGACCCATCGGCCTGTGGCTCGCCAGACTCTTCTTAGACTACGAACCTGGCATCCACTGGCCCCAAATCCAAATGCAAGCCGGCACCACCGGCATCAACACCATCCGCATCTACAATCCCATTAGACAGGCCATGCGCTTAGACCCCAAGGGCGAATTCGTCCGAAAATGGCTCCCCTACATGCGGCGAGTACCCGACTTGTGGCTATTTGAGCCCTGGCGCATGCCCACCGATGTACAAAAACGGTATGGGGTCATCGTGGGAAAGGACATCCCCATGCCCCTGGTGGATTTGGATAAGGCTATCCGGGAAGCTAAGGAGCGGATTTTCCCTCTCCGAAAAAGACCCGAGGTGGAGGAGATGGCCCGGACTATCATTGAGCGTCACGGCTCTCGGCCTGGAATGCCCAGCGGCCGAGATGCGGAGGGACAAGAACCTACCTTTCGTCGGCGACGACGCCCCTCCCCGCCTTCCTTACCCTCATTGTTTTGACCCCCCCGCCGAAAAAGCCGCCTCCTTACCTACCGACCTCCCCCCTGGAGCCCCCTTTATTTGGCAAAAAGAGAATCCCCACCCAAGCCAAACTATTTATGACCCTAAGGCCCATTGGAAAAATCGCTACAGCCAAAAACGTTTGAAAAGCTCATGAGCGCACTCCGCTTTTCGCAGGGGCCTATTTTGCGGCTCATTTTGGGTGACCAGCTCAATCCCCTTCATCCCTGGTTTCAAAAGCCTGAGCCTGATGTGATTTACACGCTGATGGAGGTGCGGCAAGAGACGGATTATGTGCTTCACCATGCGCAGAAGGTCCTGGGCATATTTGCGGCTATGCGGGCCTTTGCCTGGCACCTCCAAGCTCAAGGTCACCATGTGCATTACATTTCCATCACAGACCCCGAAAATCAGCATAGCTTCACAGCCAACTTAGAATATCTCATAAGTCGGCACAAAGCTCGGGCCGTAGAATATCTTCTTCCTGACGAATGGCGAGTAGATAGGCAGCTTCGGGCGTGGGCAGAAGATGCGCATGTGCCGGTGCGGGCAGAGGATACAGGACACTTTTATTTGCCCCGGGAGGGAGTTTCGGAAGTACTGGGGGAGCATGCGCGGTGGGTAATGGAGCACCTGTATCGGAGCCAGCGTCGTCGGTTTGGAGTGCTGATGGAAGGGGATAAGCCCGTGGGAGGCCGCTGGAACTACGATTCAGAAAACCGTAAGCCCTGGAAAGGCACGCCGCCGCCTCCAAAGGATACCCGTCCGAGGCATGACCTGCGCGCGCTTTGGAGGGAGATAGAGGCAGCGGGCATAAAAACTGCCGGAGGCCCCGCCGCCGATGACTTTCGTTGGCCCATTACCCGAGAGGAGGCCCTCCGACAGCTTCATCACTTTATTCGGGAAGGGCTACCTTACTTTGGGCCATTTCAAGATGCGCTCACTGCTCAGCACGAGCGCCTCTTCCACTCTATGCTTTCCTTTCCCCTCAATCTCAAAATGCTTAGTCCTCAGGAGGTGGTGCAGGCGGCGGAGGCGGCTTATCGTCGGGGGTTGGCTCCCCTTGCTTCCGTAGAGGGCTTCATCCGCCAAATCCTGGGATGGCGCGAGTATGTACGGGGCGTCTATTGGGCTT
>Ga0308414_1002990_pt1 | contig 10874 bp, 10 predicted proteins | sample HotsprSampleOS50_FD_205667 | JGI IMG/M metagenome (GOLD analysis project Ga0308414, IMG submission 205667) | Hot spring phototrophic mat microbial communities from Octopus Spring, Yellowstone National Park, Wyoming, United States - 20090730_OS50 ...
GGCGGCATCCTATCGGGCACATCCGCCGTAGTGCACCTCGACGCTTGGAACTGGGAAGACGCTGCGCTGCAGGCAGAAGACGGGGTGCACTTGTATTGGCCCACCCTCCGCCCGCGCCGGGTGTTTGCCTTCGGCCCGATGAACCCGGAGCCACCCGCTACAGATACCTACGAAAAGACGGTCAAGGAAATCCGCCGGTTTTTTCTCGAGGCTAAAGCGTATTGCCAGGCACCTCGCCCGGAAGAAAAGAACCCGCGTTTTGAAGCCCTTCGCGCGCTGTTCGACGGTCGGCAGAACTTGTACCTTCACACCAACCATGCGCGCACGATGCAGGAGGCCGTCTTGTTTGCCGAAGAGTTGCAGCTTCGACCTGTACTCGTAGGCGCGGCCGATGCCTGGCTCATCACCGATTTTTTGCGCGAACACCGCGTACCCGTCATCTTGACCAAAACTCATAGGCTGCCCGCCCGCGAAGACGAGGATATCGACCAGCCTTATAAAACGCCGGCCCTCTTGCATGCCGCAGGCATTCCCTTTGCCATAGCCTCAGAAGGCGCCTGGCAACAGCGCAACTTGCCCTTTGAGGCCGGCCAAGCCGTGGGCTACGGATTACCTTACGAAGCCGCCGTACAGGCCATCACCCTGACGCCCGCCGCTATCCTGGGCATCGCCCAGCGCGTAGGTAGCCTCGAAGAGGGCAAAGATGCTACCCTCTTTATCAGCGAAGGTGATGCTCTCGACATGCGCACCCACCGCGTTATTGCGGCTTTCATTCAAGGGCGAGAGATTAATCTGGATAACAAACACAAGCAACTACAGCGGCGCTTTGAGGAGCGATACCGGCAGCGTTAGTCGATCCCCACGTCTTCGACGACGCGAACGGTGCTACGTTAAAAATATCGGTTGCCCTTCCAACTCAGTACCGTGTGAGAACGTCATGTCAACGTCGGCAAGGGATCACCACAAAAGCGTGCCAAGCGGCGCAATGCTAAAAAAGGATATTCGTATGATCGTCTGGATGAGAAGGTCGTTTTTCCCGGTGGCGCTATTGGCCCACCTTTCCGCTGCAGCGCAAAACTCCTCCGCAGAGCGAAGTAGCGGAGAGCTGCTCGTCCAATTGCGCCCGGAGGCATCGCCGGCTACCGTGCTATACGAGTTGCAAGCCGAGATGCCCGCAGAAGCCGCCCTAAGTTGGAAAAAAACAGTAGCTCCTCTTTGGCACATCTATTTGCTCGGCTTCGACGAGAGTGCCGTAGAAGCGCCACAACTGCTGGCGGCCGTCAAGCGTCACCCCGCAGTGGCAGCGGCCCAGTGGAATCACCGCGTACAAGAACGCGCTACCTATCCCAACGACCCCGAGTGGAATCGCCAAACGGGCCTTGCCCTCATCGGTATGCCCGACGCCTGGGACATCACCACCGGAGGCATCACGCCGCAAGGCGACACCATCGTGGTCGCCGTTTTGGAAAAAGGAGCGTTGCGCACCCATCCCGATGTGGCGCCGAACTACTGGTTCAACTGGAAAGAAGTGCCCAACAACGGCATAGACGACGATGGCAACGGCTACGTGGATGACTTCCGCGGCTGGAACCCCCGAAAAGGCAGCGACGACCCGGGCACGCCGGGTTTTCACGGTACGGCCGTCAACGGCATCATCGGCGCCAAGGGCAACAACGGCATCGGCGTATCGGGCGTCAATTGGAACGTCCGCCTCATGAATTTATCGGACATTACTTATGAGGACGAGATCGTCGCCGGCTATTACTACGCCGCCAACATGCGGCGTTTGTATAATGCGACGAAAGGCAATAGTGGGGCCTTCGTCGTTGTGACGAATGCCTCTTTCGGCATCGACCGCGCCTGGCCGCAAGATTTCCCCCTGTGGTGCGCCGTTTACGACTCTTTGGGCAAACTGGGTATCCTCAGCGTGGGTGCCACGGCCAATACCAACACGAACGTAGACGTCGCCGGTGACATGCCCAGCACTTGCCCTAGCGAATACCTTATCATCGTCACCAATGTCGATCAAAGCGGCCGAAAAATTCAAGAAACAGGTTTCGGGCGGAAGTATGTAGACTTAGGCGCACCCGGCGACGGCACCTACACCACACGCAGTCAGAATAATATTCCTACTTACGGCATCTTTAACGGCACCTCGGCTGCAACTCCTCACGTGACCGGCGTTATAGCTCTGCTGTATAGTCTACCGTGTAGCACCTTTGTGAGCGATGCCCTGACCCAGCCGGCAGCGTGCGCCCGGCGGGTACGCGATATCCTGTTGGAAAGCGTCACGCCAGAACCCACGCTGGTCAACATAACGACCACCGAAGGACGCCTAAACGCCGCCGCCGCCGTGCGAAGAGTGCAAGACCTCTGCGGCGGCTCTCCGCTGGGCCCATTGCAAATCCTCTGGGTTCGCCCCAATCCCGTCCACGAGGAAATCCAGGCGCGCCTTCAAACTCCTACCTACTCGCCCTACCTTATCCGCATCTTCAACGCTCTGGGCCAACTAATTTACGAAGAAACGTTTACTCCGGCGCCGTTTTCCGGTAATATCTGGAGAAAAACCATTTCCGACCTGCCTATGGGGGTGTACATCCTTTCTTTTGGACGAAACGACGCCTGGCGCTCGGTGAAATTTATAAAAAAATGAAAAAAGGCTTGTGCGATAGCGGCGCGCCATTTTATCTTTGCAGCCCGAAACAATGGTTGGGCTCCGTAGCTTAATGGATAGAGCATCTGACTACGGATCAGAAGGTTAGAGGTTCGAGTCCTCTCGGAGTCACAAAAAAAACTCAGCCACTGCCCGTTGCGCATACGACGGGCAGTTTTTTTGAAAAAACACTACGGCAACCATACTCATGGCACGCGTTTGCGATTTAACCGGCAAGAAGACGATTTCAGGGCACAATGTGTCTCACTCTAACCGTAAAACGAAGCGGCGCTTTTATCCCAACCTTCAAAGGAAAAAGTTTTTCATACCTGAAACGGGTGAATGGGTTACCTTAAAGGTGAGTTGCGCCGCTTTGCGCACCATCAACAAAAAAGGGCTCTACAGCTACCTTAAGGAACTGGAAAAAAAAGGCGAAATCGTCTTCTTCGGGCGCACAGCGGAAGGATGTTAATTGCCTCGCAGCACGGACTAAAAAACGGCATTTAATATGGCAAAGAAGAGCAAAGGCAACCGCGTACAAGTCATCTTAGAATGCACCGAGCACAAAAACAGCGGAATGCCCGGGACGTCTCGGTATGTGACGGAGAAAAACCGCAAGAACACGCCCGAACGCCTTGAACTAAAAAAATACAATCCTATCCTGCGGCGCTACACACTGCATCGCGAGATTAAATAGCGCCTCTTTTTCCACCTTAAAACACGCTTAGCGCCATGGCTAAAAAAGTATCTAAAAACGCCCGCGTAGCCGAGCGCTCCGCTAACGCCGGCAGCGGAAAAGATCACGTCAAGGTAGTCAAGGCCATAAAAGACCCTACTACCGGTCGCTACACCTATAAGGAAATGGTCGTGCACAAGGACAAGGTCAAGGACTTTTTTGCGGATGTGAAATAAAAGTATCTGCCTTTTGGGAAGCATGCGGCTTTTCTCTCGCTTTTTTGCGAGAGAAAAGCCGCTCGTGTTTTTACAGAGCACTCTTCTAGTGGTTTAGGATTTTATCGCCGAGAAATCCTTTTTATCATCTATAGGTCGGTTTGTTTTGGGATAAAGGCGGGTTTTCCCGTGATTTGCCGGTCGTACTTACACAACCATTTTTTCAAAAAAGCAGATTGCAATGGATTGTTCTCTATTTAGGCTCATTGCTTCTTTGACGGTGGTTATCTCTCTGGCCGCTCAAGTACCCGTGGCCCAAACGCCCTCTCGACCGGACACGCTTCCTCCGCTTCCGGTGGCGGCAAAGGACACGGTGCCGGTAAAAGAGGAAAAAGCCGAAAAGAAAGGCCCCAAGCCCTATCGCGAAGTCATCACCGATAAGGCTGTGAGCACCGTGGGGATGATTGCGGTGCACCGAATAGAAGACAAATACCTTTGGGAAATACCCGACTCCATGTTTGGCGCGGAGATAATGGCCATCACTCGCGTATCCCAAACACCTACGGGAGCAGGCTACGGGGGCGAGCAGGTCAACCGCCAGGTTATCCGCTTTGAGCGCGGACCATCCGACAAGGTCTTTGTGCGCGCCATCGCCTATCGAAACGTCAGCCCAGATACCACTCAGCCCATCTACAAAGCGGTGCGCAGCTCCAACTTAGACCCTATTGCCGCCGTTTTTGACGTTAAGGCAGTACGGCCCGACACATCCGTGGTTATCGAGGTGACCGATTTCTTCAAGGACGACAATCAGGTCTTTAGTTTGCCTCCGCTGACCAAACAGCGCTACAAAATGGGAGAGCTGCAAAAAGACCGCAGCTATATCCAAAGCATGCGCGCCTATCCCATCAATTTGGAGGTACGCACCGTAAAGACCTATAAGGTCAGCCCGCCCTCTTTGCGTGAGGAGTCGCCCGGAACCGTCAACCTCTTGGCCGGATTGAACGCCGGAGTGGTGACCTTTGAGATCAACAATTCACTCATCTTATTGCCGCGCAATCCCGCTCGAAAGCGCTACTATGACCCCCGCGTAGGCTACTTTGCCACCGGCTATCAGGTATATGACGACAATCAACAACGCGTAGAAGACGAAACCATCATTGTACGCTGGCGCCTCGAACCCAAAAATGAAGCCGATGCTCGTCGCCAACAGCGAGGAGAAAAAATCGAACCGGCCAAACCCATTGTCTTTTACATTGACCCGGCCACTCCTCAAAAGTGGCGGCCTTATCTGAAAAAAGGCGTGGAGGATTGGCAGGGAGCCTTCGAGCAGGCCGGTTGGAAGAATGCCATCATTGCCCGCGACTGGCCCGAGGGCGACACCACTATGAGCCTCGAGGACGCGCGCTTCTCGGTCATTCGATACTTCGCCTCCGACATTCAGAACGCCTACGGCCCTAACGTGCACGACCCGAGAACGGGGGAGATCATCGAAAGCCACATCGGGTGGTATCACAACGTCATGCGCCTGCTCAAAAACTGGTACACCACCCAGACCGCTGCCGTAGACCCCCGCGCGCGCCAAAACGAGCTCGACGAAAAACTCATGGGCGAACTCATCCGATTTGTAGCCGCTCATGAAGTAGGCCATACCTTAGGGCTGCGCCACAACTTCGGAGCCAGTCATGCTACGCCTGTGGAAAAACTGCGCGACAAAAAGTTCATAGAGGCTAACGGGCATACGTCATCGATCATGGATTACGCCCGCTTCAACTACGTGGCCCAACCTGAAGACGGCGTCACCGACCTCATGCCCCGCGTAGGAGACTACGACCGCTGGGCCATCGAATGGGGCTATAAGCCTATCTACGGCACCAAAGATGCGGCAGAAGACCGCAAGGTGCTCAACCGCTGGTACCTGGAAAAAGCGGCCAACAACCCTCGCCTGCATTTTCTCACCGAAACCAACCCCTATGACCCGCGCGCCCAAGCCGAAGACCTCGGCGACAACGCCATGCTGGCTTCGGAATACGGCATCAAAAACCTACAGCGCATTTTGCCCAACGCTGCTTTATGGACGAAGGAAGAGGCGCAAACATACGAGCGCGCGCAGGAGCTGTACGACAACGTGGTGGGCCAATTTGGCCGATACATCGGCCACGTAACCAAGTGGGTAGGCGGCGTCTTTGAAACGCCGAAAACTTATGACCAACCCGGCTGGGTATACGAGGTGGCGCCTGCCGACCGACAGCAAGAAGCCGTCGCCTTCTTACACAAACACCTCTTCCAGACGCCGGAGTGGCTCTTCGAGCCCGGTGTACTTCGCCTGCTCAAGCCCGAGAGCGGCGTGACGGCGCTCATGCGCCTGCAAGAAAACACACTGAACAGCCTACTCGGCGCCGCCCGACTACAGCGGATGATCGAGAACGAAGCCCTCGACCCTAAAACCTATACCGTCGCCCGGCTCTTTGACGACCTGCGCACGGGAATATGGGCGGAGGTGCCCACCCGCTCTGCCGTAAGCCTGCAGCGTCGCAACCTGCAGAAAATCTTTATCGAGAAAATGAGTGCTCTGGCACAATCGTCCGACCGTGCTCCATCGCCCAACTTATATTACTCCGATGTACCCTCGTTGGCTCTGGCTACCCTGCAACAATTGCGAGCAGAACTCGCCGCTGCCGGCAGCACCGTTAGCGACGTTCTCACCCGACACCACTACACCGATTGCTTGCGGCGCATCGACGCTGCTATACAAAACACCTACCAAAAGTGAGCATTCGCCCGGCCGGGTAAATAACGCTCACACCGACCGAAAAGGAAGGGCTCGTCCAGCGGCGGGCCCTCCTTTATCCATCGCGTCTTTGATGCCCTGACCTCCTTTTCTGCTCTTGCCGGAACACCTCTGCACGGCAACAAGCAAAGCAGCCATGGGCATCGTCCTCCCCATCGGTTCGCTTTTTCTGTCGCCAGACGAGAAAAAAGCCGCCACGTCCGCTAGAAAAGCTCGAGCCTTTGACTACTTTTGCCTAAAGATTACCGGTGAAGCAAAATTCAAGAGAAAGGCCAACACATTGTTAATAAACTGAAAATCAGTTCATCATGAAATACAAGGTTGACAAGCAAGAGCGATACACGGTCTTTACTCTGGAAGAGCCGACGTTAGACTCGCTCATTGCACCTGATTTGAAAAGCGAACTGTTCCTCCTTTCCCAGGAAGGTATCCGCAATCTGATTTTGGATCTTTCGCAAGTTACTTTCGTGGACTCCAGCGGGCTAAGCGCTATCCTTACCGGTAATCGGTTGTGGAAGGAGACAGGGACTTTCGTCGTGGCGGGCGAGTTACACCCTGCTGTGGCCAAGTTAATTCAGATTTCACGCTTAGATACCGTGTTAATCCTGATTCCTACAGTGAGCGAAGCGATTGACTACGTCCTTATGGAAGAAGTAGAGCGCGAACTAAAAACCGACTAGCCTTCCCTCATCGATGAAGAGTGGTCTCAAAAGTGCCGGTTGGCCATACGCAAATCTCATTGGCGCGCATGCGAAAGGTAGAGGGGCTTATTCGTGGGGAGAGAAAGGTGCGTTAAGGCATAACTGTCCATTTACTCGACCGTTTACTTCATTCATGCCTTGAACTGCTGCTATGCGCACGCATCGCGTCTTTGTCTTAGAGGAGATCATAGATGAGCGCCTGAATATGCAGCCTTTGTCGCCGAGCGACTTCGACGCGCTGATGGCCAGAGGATGGCGACTTTTGGGGTTTTCCATTGTTCGACATAACTATGGAATTCACCACGAAGAACTCTGCCGAACCATTCCGCTGCGCATACGCCTGGATTACCCTCCTTTGCTGTCGCGTAGCCAGCGCAAATTGCTGCGCCGAAATGCCCATCTGGAGGTGCAATTCGGCCCGATAAACATTACTGCTGAAAAAAAAGAACTGTTCCTGGAGCATACCCGCCGCTTCAAAACCTCCGTTCCCAATTCCATCTTTTGCTTTCTACACCCAAACCCGGCCCTACCGGTACCGGGAATGGAACTGTGTGTATTCGACCGAGGAAAACTGATTGCCTGCAGCTATATGCACACGGGCAGAAAAGCCGCCTCGGCTACTTACTGCTTTTTTGACCCCAATTACGCGCATTACCGCCTGGGCATTTTTACCATGCTGCTGGAGATAGAAATGGCGCGAAAAATGGGTAAGAAATTCTATTACCACGGCTACTGCTACGACGTCCCCTCGCCCTTTGACTACAAGCTAAATTTCTACCAGTTGGAGCAGATGAACTGGAGAACCGGCGCCTGGACTCCTCTGGAGCGCATTCCCAAAAGAACGGCTCATGACCTGTCCTCTCCGGAAATAAACGGCTGATTCAGCGTAATCGAGTCCGGCCATCTCTTCCTTTATAGAAGGTCGGCAAGAAACCCCTCTAACGCCCGAACTTTGCACAGACCAATTTAGTTTGACAGTTTGCCGGCTGACATCCATCTGTCCTTGCGCGACGCACCTAAAAAGCCGTTTTTTCAGTATCTTTAAAGATGCGGATAAATGCCTATGGACATCTGTAAACCCGTATTGGCCCTCACAGCGGTAGAGCGGCGCGGCCGGTTAAGCGCGGCCGAATTCGAGCAAGAGTACCTCAAGCCGCTGAAACCGGTAGTGCTCACAGAAGTGATGAGCCACTGGCCGGCTACAATGAAATGGACGGTAGCCTTTTTCAAGGAACACTATGGGCATCTGATGGTACCGGTTGTTTCTCGAAATTTCTCCCGGCCAGGGAAGACCTACTTGGAGCCCGACAGGTATATCCTTTTTCGAGAATACCTGGATATCCTGGAGAGCGGGCCGTCGGATTTACGCATTTTTTTGTGGAATATCTTCCGCCAGGCGCCCGAGTTGCGACGCGATTTTTCTTTTCCGACGCTCATGGACGGCTTTGTTAATGAGGTACCTTTCCTTTTCTTCGGTTGTGCCGGTTCGCGCGTAGCCCTGCACTACGACTTAGACCTGAGTCATGTATTTCTAAACCAATTTCACGGCCACAAGCGCGTGATTTTGTTTCCCCCCGACCAAGGGCGTCATCTGTACCATATGCCTTTTACTGTAGCCAGCCACGTAGACCTTTCTCAACCCGACTTTGAGCGCTACCCTGCTCTAAAGTATGCCCGCGGACAAGAAGTGGTGCTGGCGCCGGGCGAAACGCTCTTCATCCCGCGCGGTTATTGGCACTATATCGAGTACTTAGACGGTGGCTATTCGATGAGTCTGCGCGCGTTTGAGTCGGTGGTTTATCGCTTGCAGGGCCTGGCCAGCATCACGCGCAATTACGCGTTGGACAAGCTGCTCAATCGCGTGGCCGGCGAGCGGTGGTACGAATACAAAACGCGTCTGGCCCACAGACCCGCCGAAAAGACCTTGGCCGAGGAAGCGACTCTTTAGCGGTTCCCTCCCTTCAACATGACGACAGAGCAATTCAAGGAGTTCTTTGTCACCGTTCCCCCACAGCCCGGGGTATACCGCTTTCTCGACGAGCGCGATACCATCCTGTACGTAGGCAAAGCCAAGAACCTTCGCCAACGCCTGGCGGCTTATTTTGGCGACAAAAAGCATCTGTCTGCCAAAACTAAGGCCTTAATACGCCATGCCCGGCGCATTGAATTCACCTTAGTAGACACCGAAGCCGACGCGCTGCTGTTGGAAAACACGCTTATCAAGAAGCATCAGCCGCGGTACAATGTCATGCTCAAGGACGAGAAATCGCCGCTGGCTTACGTGTGTATTAAAGCCGAGCGCTTCCCGCGAGTCTTGGTAACGCGCCGGGTCAGCCGAGACGGCTCGACCTACTTTGGGCCTTATCTAAACAAAAATCGCATAGACCAGATAACCGACCTTATTCGACGCCTGTTTCAGTTGCGCAGCTGCTCGCTTCACTTGTCGGAAAAAAACATTGCCAAAGGCAAGTTTAAACCTTGCTTGGAATACCACATCAAGAACTGCGCCGCTCCCTGTGCGGGCTACGAAACAGAAGAGGCTTACAACCGAAAAATCGAACAGGTCAAAAACATCTTGCGCGGCCACTTCGGCTCGGTAAAGGCGCATTTAAAAGAGGAGATGCAGCGTTACGCCGAGAACCTCCAGTTCGAACAAGCGCAACAAGTGAAGGAAAAACTGGCCCTTTTTGAGGATTACCAAGGGCGGAGCACGGTCGTCAATCCCAACATCCGCGATGTAGATGTGTTTTCCATCGTAACGGATGAAGAGGAGGCCTATGTACACTGCCTGCGCGTGGTGAACGGTGCGATTATTAATACCTACACCCTTACGTTGACGAAAAACTTAGACGACGACCCCAGCACCCTGCTGTCGTACGCCCTGGTAGCACTACGGCAAAAGATGGACAGCACGGCACCCGAAATCATCGTGCCTTTCCCCGTTGCTGCGCCGGAAGGTGTCGTGGTTACCGTGCCTAAAATCGGCGATAAAAAGAAGCTGTTGGACCTTTCGGAGCGCAATGCACGGCAATACCAGCTCCAGCAGCACCGCACGGCGCTGAACCGCTCTCGTCGCCAAACTCAGGCCGAGCGCATCTTGAATACCCTGAAAGCCGACTTGCAACTTAAAGAGATTCCGCTGCACATCGAGTGTTTCGACAATTCCAACCTACAAGGTGCCCACCCGGTATCGAGCTGTGTCGTTTTTCGACAGGCCAAGCCTGCGCGCCGAGAGTACCGACATTATCACGTGAAGTCCGTAGAAGGCCCGAACGACTTTGCCTCCATGGAAGAGGTAGTTTACCGCCGCTACAAGCGCTTGCTTGCCGAAGGGCAGTCGCTGCCGCAACTGGTCATTATCGACGGCGGTAAAGGGCAGCTAAGCGCCGCCATGAAAAGCCTGCGCGCCCTTGGGTTAGAGGGAAAAATAGCCGTCATCGGCATCGCTAAGCGATTGGAAGAGATTTACTTCCCGGACGACCCCGTTCCCCTGCACTTGAACAAGAAATCGGAGTCTCTGCGCCTCATTCAGCAAGCGCGCAACGAAGCGCATCGCTTTGCCATCGCTTTTCACCGAAACAAGCGCAGTAAGGCCTTCCTACATACAGAGCTGGTCGAAATTCCGGGTATCGGCCCTAAGACAGCCGAAAAACTCCTGCAGCATTTCGGGTCGGTGACCCGCATCCGCCAGGCCTCGGAAGAGGAAATCGCCCAAGCCATAGGCAAGGCCCAGGCCGCTCGCGTGGTAGAGTATTTCTCCTCCCAACCCAAGGGCGAGGAGGTTAGTCCTTGACCTCTTCGTATTCGATGTATTCGCCTTCATCGTCATGGCCGAGGCGAG
>Ga0308414_1002992_pt1 | contig 10870 bp, 12 predicted proteins | sample HotsprSampleOS50_FD_205667 | JGI IMG/M metagenome (GOLD analysis project Ga0308414, IMG submission 205667) | Hot spring phototrophic mat microbial communities from Octopus Spring, Yellowstone National Park, Wyoming, United States - 20090730_OS50 ...
TTCCGTTTATTGCCCAAACTACTCTGGCAATGAGTTGATGCGTCTGTTCTACGAGCTTGTTTTGCATCACATTCCCCAAAATCACAAGAATCAAATGCAAATGATTTGCAATTTTTGAAAATCAAGTGTAGATTGTTTTGGAAACATCTCAACGAGCATCAGCTATGTCAAGACCAGTGAAGAAATTACCGGTTACCGTTTTATCAGGATTTTTGGGCGCAGGAAAAACCACGCTCCTCAATCATATCCTTGCGAACCGTGAGGGCAAAAAGGTCGCCGTGATTGTCAATGATATGAGCGAAATCAACATTGATGCGTCACTCATCAAGCAAGGCGGGGCAAACCTTTCACGCACCGAAGAAAAACTCGTCGAGATGCAGAACGGGTGCATTTGTTGCACCTTGCGAGAAGATTTGCTCATTGAAGTCTCCAAACTGGCTCGCGAAGGGCGGTTTGATTACCTTGTGATTGAATCCACAGGCATTTCAGAGCCATTACCGGTTGCGGAAACATTCACTTTTGAAGATGAAGAGGGCAGAAGTCTTTCCGATGTGGCGCGGCTCGATACGATGGTGACTGTCGTCGATGCGGCAAGTTTCCTTGAAGAATATCGGCGAGCGGACTTTTTGCAGGCGCGCGGGCAAGCCGTCAGCGAAGATGACCAACGCACCATTGCTGATCTGCTCGTCGAGCAAGTGGAATTTTGCGACGTGATTGTGCTCAATAAAATTGACCGTGTCTCGGAAGCCGAAAAAATGCACCTTCGTGCCGTGCTTCATGCGCTTAATCCACGTGCGGAAATTGTTGAAACCGTGTTTGGAAAAGTGCCGCTTGACAAGGTCTTGAACACAGGCAAGTTTAGTTTTGAAGAAGCGGCAAAAGCCCCGATGTGGCTCAAAGAATTGCGCGGCGAACACACGCCCGAAACAGAAGAATACGGCATTTCAAGTTTTGTCTTTCGGGCGCGCAAACCCTTTCATCCGATGCGCCTATGGAATTTGATTCACGATGAGGAGGTGTGGAAAAATGTTTTGCGTTCCAAAGGATTTTTCTGGCTTGCGACGCGCATGAACACCGTTGGCGAGTGGGCGCAGGCTGGCGGTTCGCTCAATCTCTCGCCTGCTGGCTCGTGGTGGGCAAGCGTGCCGAAGTCGCACTGGGGCGTCGATGCCGAGATGCAAGCCGAAATCGAAAAACTCTTTGACGGCAAATACGGCGACCGCCGACAAGAACTCGTCTTCATCGGCACCACGATGAACCAAGCTGAACTCATCGCCCGACTCGAAGAAGCCTTGCTCACGCCTGAAGAAATGGCACAAGGCGAAGCGGTTTGGGAAACGTATTTTGACCCGTTCCCTGATTGGCAGTTTCAGCAATCTATGTCGTAAATTGTAATGATTAGCAGTTCAGTCAATCAAACTTAATCACTTGCAACGATGAAAAAGATTCTCTTCTTCGTGCTCGGCGCGGCACTTCTTGCAGGATGCGGCACGATGCAAGGCGGATTCGGCAAACCCGCACAACTGCGATGCTCATGCGGCTTATCACTCGGACACGCAGGCGCACACGCTGGCACCATCACCGACTTTATCAACGCCAAAAAACAGCATACTCAACATGCTGGAAGCCATTAACCTTTCCAAATCATACAACGGTACGCCCGCTCTCAAAAACCTGAATCTCCGAGTTAGCCCCGGCGAAATTTTCTGCTTGCTCGGACAAAACGGCGCAGGCAAAACCACCACCATCAACCTCTTCTTAGGTTTCATTGAACCCACCAGCGGCGAAGCCAAAGTCGAGGGGCTCAGCGTCAAAGCCGAGCCGCTCGAGACCAAAAAACGCCTTGCCTACATTCCCGAAACCGTGATGCTCTATCCGAACTTAACAGGACTTGAAAACCTCGACTACTTCGCCACGCTTTCCGGCAAAACCTACTCACAGGAGCAACTTGCGGAATTTCTTTTGCAGGCAGGCTTGGAAAAAGAAGCACATCACAAGCGCGTCGGTGCCTATTCCAAAGGCATGCGGCAGAAAGTCGGCATTGCCATTGCACTTGCCAAAGATGCCAAAGCCCTCTTGCTCGATGAACCCACCAGCGGCTTAGACCCGAAAGCCTCATTTGAATTTTCCGAACTGCTGAAAACGCTTGCTGGTAAAGGCGTTGCGGTGCTGATGGCAACACACGACCTCTTTCGCGCAAAGGAAGTCGGCACGCGCCTTGGCGTGATGAAACACGGCGAACTTCTTGCCACGCTCAACGCCGACGATATTGCCCACGCCGATTTGGAAAAACTTTACCTCGACTACATGCGCGACTGAAACGCACAAAGCCAATTCCACAAGGCGAATTCAAATTTTTTTGCCATCTTTGTAAATGCAAATGATTTGCAACTTCAAAAAGGAGAGACTATGAACAACGTGCAAGCTAAATCGCAGACGCGCAGTCAGGCGATGCGTCGGCGGCTGGTGCTACAAATCACGACGGTGGTGGTGCATATTTTCATCATCAAATTCACGGTGCCGAATATCTGGTGGGCACTCTTTGGGTTAGCCTTTTGGACAGCCGTGATTTTCTGGGCGGCAAAAAGCGGACGATGGGTCTGTGCCAATTTCTGCTGGCTGGGCGGCGTGCAAGATTGGCTTCAACCGCTGGCGAAAAAACGTGTGTCGTTCAACCCTAAATGGTCGCAATACCTTGTGTTGCTCATACTCGTGAGCTGGACCCCGATTCTGTGGCTTTTTACAGATAAGATGTTCAGCGAAGGCGAACTGCCCGTGCATTTGCCTCTGCAAGGCGATGAGAATCTTTTGGTGCAATTTGGACATTTTATTTTGCTCACGGTGGTCGGCTTTTCGGTGATGATTTTCGGTCAGCGTGGGGCGTGTCATTACCTCTGTCCATTTGGCATTGCGGTGGGTGCGGCAAAGAAATATGCCTGCGCACGAAAACCAACGCTTCCGCACGATGATGAATAGCATTTTCATTCTCGTTGTGCTTGCGCTGTGTTGTGCGGGGTGTGTTCGCGAGGGAGAAAATCGCCTTGTGTATCTGAACGGACAGTTGCAAACAGTCTTTACAGCCAAGCGATTGCCTGATGGACGCTTGGTCAAAGTCGGGGTCTGTTCAACATGGTTTGCAAACGGGCAGTTGCACAAGGTTGAGTCGTTTGATGAGCGCGGCTATCCGATTGGCATTTGGCAAGTGTGGAATGAGCAGGGGCAGAAGCTCTGCGAAGGCAAGTATGAACGAGCGGGCGATAGCCTGATGTCGGTTTGGACTTTCTTTCACGAAAATGGGTCGGTCTGTCGGTCAGAAGCGTATTTGAATGGCAAGAAGCATGGGCGTTGGCTGTATTGGCACGATGATTCTACGCTGTGTCAGGAGTCGCATTTTCAGAACGATACTGCCGTTGGTGACTGGTCGTTTTGGGATAGGCACGGCAGGCGCATCAAGGTTGAAGAATATCGAGAGGGCGTAAAGCATAACGAAATCATTTTCACCACCATACCGCAAGAGAAAAAATGATTCCACAGAGTTATTCTGAATGGCGGCGATGCATTATTGAAGACTGCGGCATTGCACTCACCAAATCATACATCGAGCAGCGTCTTGACGCTTTGCGCGATAAGCGTAATGAGCATACCTTGCAATTTATTCGCTGTTATGGCGAAGCACACTGGCGCAATGTGATTTCGTGGTTTGAAAAAGCTTTGAACGAAGCACGCTGATGCCGAGATGAACAGGAGTAGATTTTCAGTAAAGGTTATTGCGAGCGTTTCTGATAACCTCACCCTATTGTCCCTCGCCTTGCAGAAGGAGAGGGACGTCTGCATCAGCAGACAGGGTGAGGTCAACTCAGCATAACAAACCGACAGGGTCATTCCGAGCGTAGCGAGGAATCCATATCCAAATTGGAGTATTCATGAAGCACAAAAACAAGTCTCACCGTCTTCAAACGAATCAGCAAAACGACATTTCAAACGACTTTTCACAATGAATCGAGCAACCTTTACGCTTCTTTTGGCATTGGGCGTCGGTGTCTTTTTCTTGGTGTTTTATTTGGCACGCGACCAATCCGAGCCTGTGCAGACGCGCACCTTGCCTCGCACGACAGTGCCTGAAAAGAAACTTTCGCCCTCCGAACAAACCGTAATGGCAACGCTGTGGCAACAGCAGTCGGGCGAAGCCAAAGCCCTTTACTATCAAGCCTATCAACTTGCCATCTTGCGCCTCAACGAAGCCATCAAGCAAAAAATAAACAAGCCCAAAGCCATCATCATGGACATTGATGAGACCGTGTTGGATAACTCGCCGCATCAAGCCAAGCTCATTGAGAAAGATACCGTGCATCCTGCGCATTGGGACGAGTGGTGTCGATTGGCACGTGCCCGTCCAACGCCCGGCGCACTGGAATTTTTAAGCGAAGCCCGAAACAAGGGCGTAGAAGTCTTTTACATTTCCAATCGGCATGAATCGCTGCGCGAAGCGACGCTTCAAAATCTTGAGCTGTGGAATTTCCCTTACGCCGATAGTGCGCATTTGCTCCTGCGCACCGATGAGACAAGCAAAGAAGCCCGCCGCAAACGCATTGCCGAAAAGTATGAGGTGATTTTGCTCTGCGGCGATAACCTTGCCGATTTCAGCGATGCCTTCGAGCAAAAGACGGTCAGCGAGCGCAATAGCGAAGTGGAGCGACTGCGAGCCGAGTTTGGACGTCGCTTCATCGTGTTGCCCAATCCAATGTATGGTGATTGGGAAAGAGTGGTGGTAGGCAAAGACGATGCGCCCGCCACACGCGCCAAACAGCGAAAAGCCGGGTTGACTTCTTACTAACCATTAATTCAAATCATCAACCGATGCAAGTCTCTTATACGACACTTCACCTTACCGATTACCACCGCAATTCAATAGAGATGTTGGCGATTTTGAAGCGGTGCGCCGTTTTCCTGTTGCTTGCGCTGACACTGTTACTTCTCAACACGATTGAAGTCAGCGAGAAATGCGAGTGCGGGTTGGAAAAAGGGCATCTTGGCAAGCATCAAGCCATACAGCGCGGTTCGGTTCAGCAGTTGGTCGAGTGGCAGCGTCTTAAACAGCAACGCAGTCATGACTGGCTGAAATGAAGCAAGAATCAGACTGGGTGAGAGCCAATACGTCAATACATGAGAAGCGCATTAAACCTGATTTTGATAGCAGGCTTTTTCTGCAATGTTGCGATTGCGCAAGATGTCTTCGACCCGCCAAAATCACGCTTGAAGTTTGAAGCGCGTAAAGCGATAGAACGCATCACGATAGACGGTCGGCTCACGGAGACCGATTGGGGACAATGTCCTGTGGCGAGCGGCTTTCTGCAAGTTGAGCCCAATCAAGGCGATAGCACGTTTTTTCAAACCGAGGTGCGCATTTTGTTTGACGCTGAACATCTTTACATCGGCGCATACTGCCGCGATACGCTCGGCTATGCGGGCGTGCGCGTGCCTGACCTTCGGCGCGATTTTGATTTTTTCACTAACGATTTATTCAGCGTCAGCATTGATGGGTTTTACGACCAGCGTAGCGCAATGGCGTTTCAAGTCAATCCCTACGGCGCATTGCGCGATTTGCTTGTCTTTGATGACCGCCTCTTTGACCGAGATTGGGACGGCATTTGGACGGCGGCAACACAAGTTTCTGATTCAGGGTGGACGGTGGAAATGGCAATCCCTTTTGCAACCCTGCGTTACAGTGCGCCTGATGACTCCGCAACGGTTCAAGTGTGGGGAATCCAATTTACGCGCATTATTCGCCGTGAAAATCAAGTAACCAGTCTGCCGCTGTTTCCGCGTGCTTACACGTCTTATCGAATGAGTTATGCTGGTGATTTAGTCGGCATGATGCCTCCGCCGCCGCGTCTGAACATTCGTCTGCAACCTTACTTGTTGCAAGATGTGCGTGCCTCGAACAATGTTGTAACAGGTGCGCCACAAGTCGGCGGTGAAGTAAAGTGGGCAATTACGCCAAATGATGTGTTAGACCTGACCGTCAATACTGACTTTGCACAAGCCGATGTCGATAGGCAAGTCATTAACCTCACACGCTTTTCCGTTTTCTTTCCTGAACGACGACAATTTTTTTTGGAAAGCGCAAGTCTATTTTCGCTTGGTGCCGATAACTACATTCAGCCGTTTTTCAGCCGTCGTATCGGACTTGATGCGTTTGGAAATCCAATCGCGATTGATGCGGGTGCGCGCTATGTGCGGCGCACCACGTCGGAAAACATTGGACTGCTGTTTATTCAAACACGTGCTGACGATAGGCGCAATCTTCCGCAAAGTCAATTCGCCGTCGCACGCTTCAGCCGCAATCTCGGCGAAGAAAATCGATTAGGTGCAATGCTCAATGTCAGGCAAGATGCCGCCACGCCAGCCACGCTAAGCACGACCAACATCGTAACCAGCCTTGATGGATTTTGGCGAATCTCGCCGTCGTGGTCGTATCAAGCCATGATTTCCAATTCGCAAACACGCGGCGCAAACGGCAATGGCTTCGGCGCATACTCGTTTTTGGCGTGGAACGACAATGCCGGCTATGTCGGATTGGTCAATGCGCTGGTTTCGCCTGACTACAATGCGGGGACGGGTTTCGTGGGCAGACAAAACGTAGTGGTAACCTCGCTCGGTATGTATCCGAACTTCCGTCCCGATTGGAAGCCATCGTTTATTCGCGCCTTTGAGCCCGATTTATTCATCAATCTTTTTCACGGTGTTTCGGACGGCAAACTTCAAGAAGCAAGCATTCAATTCAGTCCGATTTACATCACGTTTCAAAGTGGCGCGAACCTTGTGTTCTCGATTCAACCAAATTGGCAATTTCCAACTGAACGCTTTACCCCGATTGCAGGCGTAAGCGTTGCCGCTGGTGAGTACACCTTCACACGATTTGAACTGCGCATCAGCAGCGACCAAAGCGCGCCTTACAGCATGAGTTTTGCAGGCAGTTCAGGCGGTTACTTTGATGGGCGACTTCATTCAGCCGATTTAACGCTGAGAGCAAGACCGATTCCACATCTTGCCCTGTCTTTGCGATGGCTTTGGAACGAACTCTATGATGTCGGCGGCAGCGGAAATTATCGCCAAACGCACTTGCTTGCGCCTGAACTTCGCCTCGCGCTTAATCCGCGCCTGCAACTGATTGCCTTTTATCAATACAACACTGCCGTCAATGTTGGCACACTGAACGCTCGCTTGGCATGGGAGTTTTTACCGCTGTCGTTTCTCTACTTGGTTATCAACGACCGCAGTCCAATCAACGGCGCATCTTTTCCACGAGAAGAGCAAGGCATTTTCAAAATCAACTACATTCATCAACTCTGAAAAAATGGCTTTGTGAAAAGATGCAAATGATTTGCGGTTCAGTGCAAGCCAGCGGTCAAGTCCCCAAAGCGCAGCGGCAACACGACTTCAACCACCAAAACACGCCGCCAATAGATACTTAATGCTCACTTAATTTTGAAAAGGTGGGTTTAGATTGTAGAACGCATACACGCGCCTAACTTTCTCTTCAAATTGATGCTGATTGTATTCCTTTTTCAGTTCAAGTAAGCAGTTGGCACAGAGGCAATCATCGAATCGTGACTGGATGTAAGCGCGCTCTTCATCGGTGAGCCTTACCGTTTGGCACTGGCACAAATTGATGCTACCGACCTTGCACTCAAATCGTGCCTGACAACGCGGACATATTTTTTCTTCGTGGCGTGGCATAAAAAATGTAGGAAGCCGGTGAGAAATTAGGTCGTGTTGACAAAATTAAACTTGAACGCACCGTCATTCTGAACAGAGCAAAGATAATGAGTAACGAGTAGTGAGTAATGAATAGCGACGTTCTTCATTAGCAGCTTTCGTCATTCTGAACGGAGCGAAGCGGAGTGAAAGAATCCAACCCAATGAGTAACGAGTAATGAGTAGTGAATCATATATTGATTTGTGTTCTTCATTACTCATTAACACTGGATTCCTTCGCTTCGCTCGGAATGACAACGAGATGCAGAACACGACCGCACCATCGAACACACTCATTTGTCAACACACCCTAAAACTCTCACAGGCTTCGGTTAGACATTATGTAGCTTTTATGGGTTCTACGACTTGCTCACGCAAAATTTGCGCGGCTTTGACCATATTTTCCAAAGACGGCTTCGTCTCTTCCCATTTGCGCGTTTTTAAGCCACAATCAGGATTGACCCAAATGTTTTCTATGGGCAGGACTTCTTTGGCTTTATTGAGCAAATACACCATTTCTTCTACTTTTGGCACACGTGGCGAGTGAATATCATACACGCCCGGTCCGATTTCATTGGGGTATTTGAAATCTACAAATGCTTCCAAAAGCTCCATCTCCGAGCGAGAAGTTTCTATGGTAATCACATCGGCATCTAAATCGGCAATACGGTCAATAATATCATTAAACTCCGAATAGCACATGTGCGTGTGAATTTGCGTTTCATCTTTTACGCCGCTTGCCGCCAAACGAAACGCATTGACTGCCCATTCCAGATAGGTTGCCCAGTCCTTTTTGCGAAGTGGTAATCCTTCGCGAAAGGCAGGCTCATCTATCTGAATGATTTTGATGCCAGCTTGCTCTAACGCCAATACTTCGTCGCGAATCGCTATGGCAATTTGATAGGCGGTTTCTGAACGCGGCTGGTCGTTGCGCACAAAAGACCATTGCAAGATGGTAACAGGTCCTGTGAGCATGCCTTTCATGATTTTTTGCGTGTGCTGTTGAGCAAAACGGCTCCAACGCACTGAAAGGTCTCGGCTACGGTTCACATCGCCGAAGATGATGGGCGGTTTTACGCATCGGCTGCCGTAGCTTTGCACCCAACCATTTTCCGTGAAAGCAAAGCCGTCTAACAATTCGCCAAAATATTCTACCATATCGTTGCGTTCGTATTCGCCATGCACCAATACATCTAAGCCAATTTCTTCTTGCCAACGAATGACTTCTACAATCGCTTTTTCAATTTCGGCTTCGTATTGGGCTTGCGTGAGTTCGCCTTTTTTGAGTTTAGCCCTGAGCTGTCGGATGTCGGGCGTTTGTGGGAATGAGCCGATGGTAGTAGTAGGGAATAAAGGCAAATGCAGTCGTTCTCTTTGAATCTTTCGGCGTGTAGGAAAGTCAGATTTGCGCCTGAAGTCTTCGTCAGTAATTGCCGCAAGGCGTTCTTTGACTTTTGGATTGTGAATGCGTGCAGAAGTTTTGCGGTTTTCGTGCGCAATCCGATTTTCTTGCAAGGCTTTTTCCAATTCAGGCGAGTTTTCCCCTTGCGCAAGGCGCGTCAGCGTGCTTACTTCAATCAATTTTTGTTTGGCAAAAGCCAGCCATTGCTTGATTTCAGGATTGAGTTGTTGCTCAAAATCTAAGTCGTATGGCACATGCAAAAGCGAGCAAGACGGTGCCACCCAAACCCGCTCTGCGCCGATTTTATCAATCGCTTTTTGAATGAGCTGCAAAGAACTTTCAAAATCATTTTTCCAGATGTTTCTGCCATCTACTACGCCTAAAGAGAGAACTTGCTTGTCCAAAGCAGGGTGATTGAGCACAGCATCTAACTGCGACGGGCAACGCACTAAATCCAAATGTAGTGCCTCTACGGGCAAGGAAAGAGCCGTGTCCAAATTATCTTGATAGCCTTCAAAATACGCTGCCAAGATAATTTTCAAGTCAGGCACTTGCTTGCGAATTTCAGCATAGACTTGGCGAAAGACGAAACGTTCTTTGTCGCTCAAATCCATCACCAAATAAGGTTCGTCAATTTGCACCCATGTTGCGCCTTGTGCGGCTAATTTTTGCAGAATTTGAACATAGACGGGCAAAAGTCTATCTACCAAATCAATTCTATCAAAAGTTTCTTTGCCTTTTTCTTTGCCCAAAAGCAAATAAGAAACTGCCCCAATCAAAACAGGTTTTGCAGGAATACCTAAGGCTTTCGCTTCGGCAAATTCATCAAACACCTTTGTGCCGAATAGCTCAAAACTTTGGTCTTTGGTAAATTCAGGCACAATGTAGTGGTAGTTAGTATCAAACCATTTGGTCATTTCCATTGCAGTAACATCATAGCCTTCTTTTTGATAGCCGCGCGCCATAGCGAAGTATAAGTCCAACGGCGATTTAACTTTGGCAAGGGCTTGATGCCTTTTAGGGATTACCCCTAACAAAAGAGACATATCCAGCACTTGGTCATAAAACGAAAAATCATTTACAGGAATCAGCTGGATACCTGCCGCGTGCTGGGTTTGCCAATTTTTTTGGCGGATAGATTGTGCCGTTTGCACAAGTTCTTCTTGTGAGATTTTGCCTGACCAGTAGGCTTCGCAGGCTTTTTTGAGGTCGCGTTGGCTACCAATCCTCGGATAGCCCAGATTGTGATTTTGCATTGCCTTGAAAGTTTAGCGTTATGAAAAAAAGATGCTTCAAAACTTTCAATGCACTTGTGAGAAAGGGAATGAAACGAAAGGTGTAAAGAAGTAGCAAAGCCTTTGATAGCAGGGACGGTAGAACGATACTTGTGCTACTTCAGCAGACCTGACGTCAACCCCAATCCACGAGGGCATTTGTCAATACGAAGTAGGCAAGTCTCCTGGCTTGTAACGGTTTTTGCCGACCTTCTCATTTCCCTTTCGGGAAACAATGGTGCGCAAGGGCGAAACCTTTTGTGTTACTCACAGTTGCGGGACAGCTCGTGATTTACACACGATTCCTTATTAATCAGCCGTTTTTTAGGCTGAACCTACCCCATTGTTTGATGAAGTTTGAGAAACAACAACGAAGAAAGATAGGCTTTATTTCTCGAAATCACAAAAAGTGCAGGCGACCTTCGCACGCAGGCAA
>Ga0308414_1002997_pt1 | contig 10866 bp, 14 predicted proteins | sample HotsprSampleOS50_FD_205667 | JGI IMG/M metagenome (GOLD analysis project Ga0308414, IMG submission 205667) | Hot spring phototrophic mat microbial communities from Octopus Spring, Yellowstone National Park, Wyoming, United States - 20090730_OS50 ...
CGCCACATGAAGCCCTCCGAACTGGTCGTGGCCATCGACACCCGGGAGCACAAGCCCTACCGGTTCCCGCGCTCGGAGGTGAGGACACTCCCGACAGGAGATTATTCCATCGTTGGCCTGGAAGATCGGATTGCCATCGAGCGCAAGACCAAGGAGGACGCTTACTCTTCCCTCGGCCAAAGGCGTGCGCGGTTTGAGCGCGAGCTTCAGCGTCTTTCGCGCTTCGACTATGCGGCGGTCGTGATTGAGTCTTCGCTGCCTGAGTTCCTTCAAGCGCCGGCGTTCTCGCACATGAACCCCAGGGCGGCGGCAAGTTCCCTGATTGCCTGGTCCGTGAAGTACCGCGTCTGCATCTTCTTCGCCGGCGATAGGCGTCACGGTAACGCGCTCACGCGGCAGCTCCTCGAGAAATTCTGGCGCTACGAGAAGGGAGACGCGCATGCCGGATCGGGATGACCTCTGGAAGCGTTACAAGCAGGCGGTCTTGGAGAGAATCAGTGACTTCTCAGTACTCTTCGAGGGTCTCGCCAAGCAGCGGCCGTCCACGAACGGGTGGGTGACGGCGCTCTGCCCGTTCCACGAGGACAAAGACCCTTCCTTCGCTTTTAACCGCAACTCCGGCCAATGGTGCTGCTTTGCGGGCTGTGGCAAGGGCAGCGCCTTCGACTACCTCATGCAGACCTCTGGGTTGAGCTTCAAGGATGTCCTTCTCGATCTCGGCGACCGCCTGGGGGTGCCCCGGCCACAACCGGAGAAGCCGCCGCTCCCGCCGATCCGCGAGGCCCTCATCAAGCAATGGTCCGCTAACCTTTGGGCCAACGAGGAGGTATGCCGCTGGCTGCGGGAGAAGCGCGGCCTGGCGGACGCCACCCTCAAGAAGTATGAGATCGGCTGGGACCCGAAACGCCAGCGCAACACCATTCCCATTCGCGACGAGCGCGGCAACGCCGTCAACGTGCGGCTCTACAACGCGAAGAAAGACCCGAAGATCATCAACTATACCGAGGGCCGCCACAAGTACGGCTCGCCCGCGCGGCTCTACGGTCTCGACGAGCTGGTCAAGTACCAGGGCAAGCAGGTCATCTTGTGCGAGGGCGAGTGGGACCGCCTGATTCTCCAGCAGGAAGGATTCATGGCGGTGACCGGGACGCACGGAGCCGGCGTCTTCCGGCCAGAGTGGTGCGCCCACTTCCGGGACAAGGACGTCGTCATCCTTTACGACTGCGACCGTGAAGGCCAAGCCGCGGCGCGGAACATCGTCCTGCGGGCGCTCAAGATCGCCGGCGCCAGCTCGGTCAAGAACGTCGTTCTCCCGCTCAGAGGAGACAAGGACGACAAAGACGTCACCGACTACTTCCACAAGCGCGGTCTCACCGCCGCCGATCTCCAGAAGCTCATCGACGAGACGCCGCCGCACTCCTACGAGGCGGAGGACCGGCCCGAAGAAGTGCTCCACTTGGAGTCCTTCACCGAAATCGAACGCAAAGAGCTGATCGACAAAAAAGTCCGCTGCGAGATTACCGTTTGCGGCGAGACCTCGGAGGCCTTCCATGCCGTCGAAGAATTCCGCATCACCTTCTGCCCGCGCATGCAGAAGGGTGGCTGCTTCGAGTGTCGGGGCGCCATGGAGCCGGCCGTCATCCCCAAGAGCGCGCAGGAGTATATCGGCTCTTGCATGTCCACCAATGTCCAGCTCAAGGCGATGCTCCGCGAGTATGCCTGCAAGTACGGCCAGAAACCCAGTATCGAAATCCTGCGGCGCACGACGGTCAAGGAGTTCTTCTGCCACCAGAAGGTGAACCGCATCACCCAGACTCGCGACGAGAGAGGCAACGTGGTCCAGGTGATCGACGGTAAGCAGCAAGAACTTCTCGAAAAGCGCGTCTACTATCTCTCAAGCGAACACCCTAAACCTGGTAACTATTTGGCCACCGGATGGGTGAAGAGCCACCCGAAAACGCAACAAGTCACGTTTCTGATCGAATCGCTGGAGCCGCTCGAGGATGACTTTGAAAGCTTCCGGGTCGAGGAGAATCTTCACCACCTGCGGGCCTTTCAGTCCGTCTCTTGGGCGGAGATGTTGGAGGATCTCACCGACAACGTCACCCGCGTCTACGAGCGCGAGGAGATCCTGGTGGCCATCCTCCTCACCTACTGCTCTCCCCGCTGGGTGCCATTCAACGGCGAGATCATCCGCGGCTGGCTCGTCACCGTGATCATCGGTGATTCCGGCTCAGGCAAGACCCAGACGCACCAGCGGATCGCGGAGTTCATCAACGTTGGCGACTGCTTCTCCGGGCTTACTGGATCGCGCACGGGCTTGGCCTACGCCCTGGTTGAGCACAAGCAGAAAGGCTGGCAGGTCCGCGTCGGCCGCTACCCGGCAAACTCGCGGAAGATCCTCACGGTGGATGAGGCCCAGCACCTTCCCGACTGGGACTTGCGCACCATCTCGAAGGCCATGGAGGAAGGCTTCCTCCAGATCGACCGCGTCCAGTCGAAGGGTTACGAGAGCCAGACACGGCTCATCATGATCGCCAACCCGAAGAAGGATCTGGTGATGGACAGCTTTTCCTTTGGCTGCGAGTCGCTCACCACGATCCTGCCGCCCACCATCATCCGCAGGACAGACATAGCGGTCTTCGCCAACTCCGGTGACCTCAAGGATCTCTCCTTCATCAACCGCAGACGCGCGGCAGGGAACCGCCGCCGGATTACGCCCGAGATGCTGCGCGCGGTGGTCTACTGGGTCTGGAACCTGCGGCCCGAGCAGATCCTCTTCACGGCCGAGGCCGAGGACTGCTGCCTCAAGCGAGCCCAGGAGCTGTCGGCGCTCTACGGCTATGCCGTGGACGTGCCCCTCATCACGCTCTCGGACTGCCGGAACAATCTGGCCCGCGTGGCCGCCGCCTTCGCGGCGCTGCGGGTCTCGGCTGATGAGAGCTTCTCCCGGCTCATCATCCAGCCCAAGCACGTCCAGATGGCCGCGGAGTTCCTCTCGCGGCTGTACTCCCACGAGAATTGCGCCCTGGACGACTACTCCAGGATCACACGCTACGGCAGCCAACTCCTAGATTACGAGGACATCGAAAAGGCCTTCCTCAAGAAGTGGGAGCAGGAGAAACACGCCGAGGGGGAGGACAAGGGATTCTTTTCCCGGCTGATCTTCCTGCTACATATCACGCGGGTCATTCGCCGGGAAGACCTCGCCGAGCAAGCCGGCTGTAGCGTCGAGACCGTCAAGCGGGCGGTGCGGCTGCTTAAGCGCTTCAACCTGCTCGACACCACACGCGATGGCTACGTGAAGAAGCCCAAGTTCAACAAGTTCCTCCGGCGGTTTTCGCGGCAGCACAAAGATTTCTTCTCCGAGGCCGCGTGGCGTGGGGGTCAGGTCGTAAATTCGGCTAAGTTCTCCGAGTACAACGACTTGCACGAAAAGGAGGACCGAACCTGACCACGCGCGCCGAAAAATCGGACCACCCTTACAACAAGCATGCAGGCTCATTTCATGGGTGAACGCGAGATGGGGTCTTCCATGGTCAGGTTGCCGACAGCGATGCCGGTAAGTCATTGCAGCAGAAGAGATTGCGTGGTTAAACAACCTGACCCCCACCTGTATGGAGGAGGGACTGGACGAAGAATCTCAGAGACTTACCAAATGGGCGTGGGGGGCAGGTTTTAAATTCACCCATTCCTCACCTGTTGGGACGAAAAACTGACCGATGAATCTGCGAGACCTGGCGAGCGAGGAATGCACTGGGAAGGCCGGACCCCTTCTGGCCAGCGCGCCCTCCCAAGCGCGCCCGCTGCGGATGAGGATCCTGCGTCCGGCGAAGCCGATCCGCGATTCTCAGCCTGAAGTCGAGCGACACCTGTTTCCCAAGGATGGAAACCAGCCTTATGCCGAGAAAGTTTCGTCCTCGGCCGTGGCCAAGGTAAACGCCATCCGCGAGCAGGCACTCGCGCTCGGTTGGAGCGAGAGACGGCTCTATCAGAACCGGGGACAGTTCCGCTTCCCCTGCGGCGAAGACTATGGGCTCGTCTGTTTCATCGGCGAGACGCAACGCATCGGCGAAGTAACCAAGCAATACATCGAGATCATCAGCCCTCCCCCGCGGGAAAGCCGCCTGCGGTTCTATAACCCGGACGTGTCTCAGCCGTGGAGGGCGGTTCGCTTGTCCCCCTCTATCAGTGACGGGGGCCTTTCCCCTATGACAGAGAAGTCCAGACGAGCGCCGGGACGCTCGTGAAACTCTTTCCCGCAGGATTTCCCACTCCAGGTGTGTTTGCGTGAACCACCGGATCCCTTTGTACAACGCCGACGGTGAGCTGGCTGACTGGGTCAGCGAGCAGCGCCTGGCGCGGCTCGAGGCCGCCGGTTTGATCGCTCGTGTCGTGCGCCACCCCAAGGGCCACATCAATCGCGCCATCCTGTTCCGGCGCCCGGGCGAGGGCGCGGCGGTGGAACTGCGGCAGTACATGGGCACACGCTACAGCTTCCGCGAGCATTTGGACAACGGGCGGCTGTGCTGGAAGCTGCGGCGGCTGGGGCATGGCGACGAGCTGCGCCCGATCTTCCTGGCCGTGGTCGCCGAGTGCATGGTGTCGCGATGAAGGCGCGCAAGGCCAACGTCGGCGGCAAGTGGATCGCCATCCAGCGGGGCCTGTTGTTGCGCGAGCTGCGGTGGCCGAGGCCCGCGGGGTCCTCGGAACGGCCGCGCGGAGGCGGGTGGCTAGGTGGCACGCTGCGGCTAGCGCCGGCGCCCGAATTCAGGTTGACAAGTTGACAGTTTGGTTGACGAGGTCCGCACATGGCTGAACCCTTCGCTCTAGCGGCGCGGTCGTTCGGGAAGATCGCCGTTCCCGCGCCAGGCACGCCTTTGCGGGTCACAAGCGACGTGAACCTGCGGGCCGTCCGGGTGCGGTTCGCCGTCGTGATCGGCGAGACGGGGCGAGTGTTCCTGGGCATTGCGGGGATGAACAAGGCCACCGGCACCGGGGTGATCAAGGAATTCTGGCCCACGGGCGCGGGCGGCGGCATCGCCGACGAGCTGGTTCTGGAATCGGTGAACGGTCTCAGGCCGGCGGACTATTACGTCGATGCCAACGTCGCCGGCGAAGGCCTGATCGTGGCCTACTGGGTGCCCGCGCCGTACTGGGGAAGTTGATCTCGCATGATCCGTGAACTGCGGATCTGGTGGCGGCTGCGGCCGCTGATTGACGAATTCAAGGAGCTGGCCAAGATGCGATTCTCGGTGAACGTTGCGATTCAGATGCTGGCGCTGGTGGCGCAGGGCATCAATGCCACGCAGGACCTGCTGCCTGGGCGCGGCAAGTTCTGGGCCATGGTGGTGCTGTCGGCGGTGCAGGGCGTGACCGCGGTGCTGGCGCACTTCGCCAACCCGGACGGAACGCCGGCCGAGGCGCCCTACATCAAGAAGTGAACCTCGACATCCAGATCGAGCGTTGGCCCATTGAGCGGCTAATCCCCTTCGCTCGCAATCCGCGCACGCACACAGACGATCAGGTGGCCGAGATCGCGGCGTCGATGGTGGAATTCGGCTGGACGAACCCGATCCTGGTCGGAGCTGACGGCGTGATCATCGCCGGGCACGCGCGCCTCCTGGCGGCGCGCAAGCTGGGCTTGAGCGGGGTGCCGGTGATCGTGCTGGACCACCTGACGGAGGCCCAGCGGCGGGCGTTGGTCGTCGCCGACAACCAGCTCGCTCTTCGAGGCACGGGATGGGATGAAGAGCTACTGCGCGGCCTGCTCACGGAGCTGCGCCAGGATGAGTTCAATCTGGACGTGCTCGGGTTCTCGGACGAAGAGCTGAATGCACTGCTGGCGGAGCCGCCCGAGCTGGCGGAGGGCCTCACCGACGAGGACGCCATTCCCGAGCCGCTCGAGGAGCCGGTCTCGCGGCGTGGCGATCTGTGGATCCTTGGCGAGCACCGGCTGCTGTGCGGCGACTCAGCGAATCGAGAGGACGTGTATCGCCTGGTGGCCGGCGAAACGGTGGATCTGGTCAACACCGATCCGCCGTACAACGTGCGCGTCGAGCCGCGCTCGAACAACGCCATTGCCGCCGGGCTGTCTTCGTTCGTTGCGCCTCAGCAGGGTAAGGGCGGGACGACATACGGTCTGACTTCGAATCAGCGCTTGTCCAGAGCGATGGCCGGCAAAAAAGGCCTGCATCATCACCAGAGCTTTGACCTGCACCGCGGCGCCTCAAAGGCCAAGCGCACGACCAAGAAGCTGCGGCCCAAGGATCGCGCGCTGGCTAACGACTTCATGAAGGATGCCGATTACGACGTACTGCTCCGCCAGTGGTTCGGGAACTTAGCGGCGGTGCTCAAGCCGGGGGGCGCCTTCTACATCTGGGGCGGTTACGCCAACTGCGCCAACTACCCGCCGGCGCTGGCCGACTGCGGCCTGTACTTCTCGCAGGCCATCATCTGGGTCAAGGAACACCCTGTGCTCACGCGCAAGGATTTCATGGGCAATCATGAATGGGCATTCTATGGCTGGCGTGAAGGGGCCGCGCACTGGTTCAACCCGGAAATCAAAAACGCCACCGACGTGTGGGTCGTCAAGAAGGTCAACCCGCAGGCGATGGTGCATCTCACGGAGAAGCCCGTAGAGCTGGCCCTGCGGGCGCTGACCTACTCGTCACGAGCCGGCGAGGTGGTGTTGGATTTGTTCGGCGGCTCGGGCTCGACGCTGATTGCGGCCGAGAAGCTGGGACGCCGGGCGCGGCTGATAGAGATCGATCCGGCTTACGCAGACGTAATCGTCCGTCGCTGGGAGGAGTTCACGGGCCAGAAGGCGGTGCTGGAGGGCGATGGCCGCGGTTTCGAGGAGGTGGCCGATGAGCGACGCCGAGTACCGGCGTGAGATCGAGCGCTGCGAGAAAGAGATTGCCGAGATAGAGGACCTGCTACGCAGCGGCCATACCGATGTGGAAGGGCTGTGCCTGGCGCTGGCCGATTGGAGTGCGGAGCTGAGGTTGCTTGAAGACGAAAAGAGCCGCCGGGCGCAGGTCCCGGCGGCGTTGCGAGGCGGGGATTAGTTGCGGCGGCGGCAGCGCCACCGCCAGTAGGCGCGGTAGAAGTGCCCGATCAGGCGCCACAGGCAGCCCGGCTTGGGCGGCTCAGGCACCGGCTGGGTGTCACGCTGGGCCTCGAGCCGGTCCAGGTACTCAAGAAACCGCCGCTGCTGTTCCTCGTCGCGGTCTTCAAATTCGACCATCATGGCGAGCCACCTACTCGGTGAGGAAGTAGACGCTGGCGCCGTCCTCGCGCTTCACTCGGGTGATCTTGTGCCCCATCTTCTTGGCGAGTGTGCCGGACAGGAAGCCACGGACGCTGTGGGCTTGCCAGCCAGTGGCTTCAACCAGTTGCTGGAGGGTGGCGCCCTCGGGCCGGCCGAGCAGCTCGATGACCTGGGCCTTCTTGCTGCCCTGGCGGGCGGTGGCCTGCTTGCTCGAGCTCGCCCGTTTCAGCGCGCCCTGGACGCCCGGTTCGCCAACGGTGGCGGCCTCTACGGGGGCTGTCGGCTCGTGGGTGGCAGGCGGGGTGAGTGCGGGTGTTTCCGGCTCAGCCGGCCGCAGCCGAGTGGCGCGCTGGATGCGCACTGGGCGGTTGGTCTCGAGGTTCTTCCCCATCCAGCCGCCGTAGCGCGATTCGCGTTCGATCTTGACGCGGGCGAGCTTGCCGCTGACCTTGGCGAGGTAGATGCCGCCGATGCGGACTTCGTGCTTTTTCATGTGTGTCTCCTGGGGTAGGTTTGCTTCACAGCGACTCCAGTCATCGCTCAAGCGCCTGGGAAAAGCAAGCGGAATCTGACAACTGAATCTCGCGACGTTTCAAACAGATGCGGGCAGGAGTGATTTAACTTGGCCGAAGCGCGCCAGCTCATGAGCCAGGCCGAGTACGCCCGGCACCGCGGCAAAAGCCGCCAGTACATCAGCCGGCTGGCCAAAGCCGGCGTGCTGGTGATGCGCGGCGGCAAGGTCGATGTGGCGGCCTCCGACGCCGTGCTGGATGATCGGCCCGAGCCGGTTTCGGAGAGAGTCGTTGCGGCGCCTGCCGAAGTGGCCGCCGGCGCCACGACCTACGCCCAGGCCAAGACCGCTGACATGGTCTTCCGGGCGAAGCTTCGGAAGCTCGAGCACGACGCGCGGGTGGGCAAGCTGGTCGAGGCCGAGCTGGTCAAGCAGCGCTGGGCGTCGATCCTGGTCGAGCTCAAGGAGCGGATCCTGGCGGCGCCCGACAAGCTGGCGCCCGAGGTCACGGCGCTCACCGATGAACGCCAGGTGCGAGAAGTCTTGAAGCGCGAGATGCACGCGCTCGTCAACGCGCTGCGCGAAGTGGTCCAGTATGCGCGTTGAGGAGATTCAGATCCTGGCCGCCGAGGTGCTGGCGCCGCCGCCCGATCTGAGCGTCTCGGAATGGGCGGATCAGAACGCCCGGCTGAGCTCGGAGTCGGCGGCCGAGAAGGGCGAGTGGCGGACTGATCGGGCGCCCTACCAGCGCGCCATCATGGACGCCCTCAGCCCCTCGCACCGGGCGGAGTCGGTCGTTCTGATGTGCGCGGCTCAGATGGGCAAGACCAGCATGCTCTCGAACTTCATCGGCTACATCGTCGATCTTGATCCCGGTCCGATCCTGCTGGTCCAGCCGCGCGAGGTCGATGCCGAGGCCTTCTCGAAGGACCGCCTGGCCCCCATGCTGCGCGACACGCCGTGCCTGCGAGGCAAGGTGGCCGAGGCGCGCTCGCGCGGCTCGAATAACACGATCCTGCACAAGAAGTTCTTGGGCGGCTCGATCACGCTGGCCGCGGCCAGCTCGCCCGCGGGCTTGGCCATGCGCTCGATCCGCTACTGCCTGCTCGATGAGGTGGACCGCTATCCCGCGAGCGCCGGCAGCGAGGGCGACCCGGTCAACCTGGCGATCACCCGCACGGCGAACTTCTGGAACCGGAAGATCGTGCTCTGCTCGACGCCGACGATCAAGGGCGCTTCGCGGATCGAGGCGGCGTACCTGGAATCGAACCAGCAGAGCTACTGGGTGCCCTGCCCGCACTGCGGCGAGTTCCAGGTGCTGCGCTGGGACAATCTGGTCTGGCCCAAGGGCGAGCCGGGGAAGGCTGAGTACCGGTGCGAACACTGCGCCAAGCTGATCGGCGACTGGCAGAAGCACTGGATGCTGAAGCATGGCGAGTGGCGCGCCGCGCATCCCGAGCGCGAGGTCGCCGGCTTCTGGATTAACGGCCTGTACTCGCCCTGGCGCAAGTGGGGCGCGCTGGCCACGAAGTTCCTGGCGGATCGCCGCTCGCCCGAGACCCTGCGCGAGTTCGTGAACACGGTGCTCGCCGAGCCGTGGGATGACGAAGCGGAAACCAGCGTGGATATCGCCACGGTGATGGCCCGGCGAGAGCACTACCGGGCGCCGGCGCCGTTCGGCGCGGCGGTGCTCACAGCGGGCGTCGACGTGCAGAAGGACCGCCTCGAGCTCGAGCTGGTCGGCTGGGGGCGCGGCGAGGAGTCTTGGTCCATCGAGTACCGCGTGCTGCCGGGTGATCCGACCGGAGCCGCCCTCTGGCAGGAGCTCGATTCGTACCTGGAACGGCGCTGGCAGCATGAGTCCGGCCTGTCGCTTCCGATAGCGGCGTGCGCGATCGACTCGTCCTACGAGTCGCAGGCGGTGTACGAGTTCTGCCGGACGCGCTACCACCGGCGCGTGTTTGCGGTAAAGGGTGTGGGCGGCACGCAGCCGGTCTGGCAGAGGAAGCCGACGGCGAAGAACATCCGGGGTGAGCGGCCTTGGCTGGTCGGGACCGACACGGCCAAGGAGACTCTGATCGGCCGGCTGCGCAACCCGACGCCCGGCACGCCAGGCTATGCGCACTTCCCGGTGGATCGCGAGCAGAACTACTTCGAGCAGCTGTTGGGCGAGGTGCTGGTGACCACTTACAGCCGCGGGCAGCCCAAGCGCGAGTGGCGGCCGAAGCCCGGAGTGCGCCACGAAGCACTCGACGCGCGCGTCTATGCCTACGCCGCGCTGCGTGCGCTGATCTCGATGGGGCTGTCGCTCGACAACGAAGCGGACCGGATTGCAGCGCTCCGCAACGAACAACAGCAGGCGGCGCCGGCTCAACAGCAGGAGCGGCGCTGGCTGGGGGACCGGACCAGGGAATGGCTCAAGCGATGAAGATCCGAGGCATGTCTGCGGAAACAGCCCGTCCGCAGTGGGAATACACGGTGGTGACCGCCGAGGCCGAATCCCCGGACCTGCTCGCCGACTACGGCGCCCAGGGCTGGGAACTCGTCTCCGTCGTGCGCGAAGCCGGCTCACGCGCGACGTTCTACTTCAAGCGGCGGGGGCAGTGAATGGCTTGGAGTCAACAGCAACTCGATGCGATTGAAGCCGCCATCGCGAGCGGCGAGCTGACCGTCCACTTCGGCGACCGCACGGTCACCTACCGATCGATGGACGATCTTCTCAAGGCACGCGCCGTAATCAAGGACGCGCTTGAAAGCGAAGCGGGCACGGCGCCGGATCGCTTCAGCTTCGCCCAGACCAGCAAGGGATGAACTGGCTCGACAAAGCCATCGCGTGGGTGTCACCCGAAACGGGCCTGCGCCGGTTGCGCGCGCGCCGCGCCGCCGACCTGGTGCGCCTGGCCTACGAAGGCGCCCGGACGGGCCGGCGCACCGACGGCTGGATCACCACCGGCAACTCGGCCAACGCCGAGATCGCGCAGGCGCTTACGAAGCTGCGCGAGCGCTCGCGGGATCTTATCCGCAACAACCCATACGCCGCGCGGGCCGTGGCGGAGGTCGTGGGCAACGCCATCGGGACCGG
>Ga0308414_1003001_pt1 | contig 10864 bp, 6 predicted proteins | sample HotsprSampleOS50_FD_205667 | JGI IMG/M metagenome (GOLD analysis project Ga0308414, IMG submission 205667) | Hot spring phototrophic mat microbial communities from Octopus Spring, Yellowstone National Park, Wyoming, United States - 20090730_OS50 ...
AGATGTCGGCGATACTGCCGGGCAGATCGAATCGCGGCTCGGTCGGCAGCGGTCCCTTCGAATTGGGCAACGCGCTGTTCACGCCGGCGATGAGCCAATCGACCAACGCCTGTTGCCGATCGAACGAGCCGTGCTTGCGCCAAGAGTCGAGCACGCGATCGAGGGCTTCGAGACGGGCATCGTACTCCTTGCGATTGCCGTAATATGTTTCGTACACCTTCACGCGGTACTGACGCATCAGTCGCACGATGGCCGCGCGCTCGCGGCGGTCGGTTTCCAAAACAAGCTCGCGCACCAAATCCCACCCGACATTGGGTTGACGCAACGCGGCGGCCACGGCCTGGCGGCGCTGTGCCGCTTGGTCGGGCGGCAGCAATATCCGGTGCGCCAGATCGAGTCGCCGTTCCAGTTGGGCGAGATACGCCTGTTGGGCAGCCGGTTCCATGACGGCGATGGCGCGAACCACTGCGTCGGCATCGACCTGCTGTGCGGTTTGTGCGCCCGCAGCGCCCAATAAGGCCAGAGTAAGAAAAAGCGATGGCATGGCCGGCGTCAAATCCGTCACGAAAGGAATAAACGTTTGCAGACTTCTCCCCTCAAGCCTAGGGCGCTAATGGGAATCTGTCAAACACCAAACCCGTGTCCAACTGCCGGGTTGAGGCCTGGAATCCGACGGCCGACCGCGCCGGTTTCGCCCGGATGGACCGCAAGGCCGGGCCGAATGGCCATCGGCGGCAACCGAAAGCTCCCCGATGAGCAGCGCCGGCGTCGGCCGGCCGTTGGGCGCGGCCGAAAACGCGGACGCTGCCTCGCTGAGCCCAAGCAGCCGCCCGCGAAACGGGCGCAGCGCTGCGCCCAACGATCGACCTCAGCTCCAATGGGCTTCGCCAAACCGAGCGACACGTTTGCCCGCAAGCCTCGCCGGACCAACGTCAATAGGATTTGCGAAGATCAATAGACGCTCGGCAGACTTTCGGGCGCATCGTCGGGCCGGGGATCATTTTTCGATGGTTCGTCCGGCCTTGTATCGAGCGGCCCGATCCGCCAGTTTCGGGTCTTTGCTCAAGGCGATTACGCGGTCGAGGGCGGCATCGAATTCCGCTTTGTTCGGTTCACGCAACTCCTTGTGATGGGCCAGTTCGCAAATCGTCGCGCATGCTTGCTGGGCGTGCGCGGGCTGGTCGAGATACGGCACGACGAATCTGAGCGATTCGATCGAACGAATCGCCTTGGCGCGATCGATCGCCAGATTCCGCTCTTCATCGCGAGACGCCAGGGCGACGGCCTTTTTGAGGAGCCCCAGCCGCTCTTCATTGGAGCGACCATCCGCCAAGACCGCCACGCGAATCAGCGCGCGCAATGCCGACAACTGATGGCGCGGCGACGGGCCGGACTGGGCCAACTCCAGCAGCTTGGCGGCCACCGAGGCGTCGGGCCAATTGCACAGCGCGCGGAAGCCCGCCTCGCGGAGCTCGTCGTGGTCCGATTTCATCGCGGCCTCCGCGGCACTGAGGGCTTCGGGGCCGCCCACGCGCCCCAGCGCCGGAAGCACCTTGACGCGTGCTTCCACGGGCAGTTCTCGATACACCTTCAGCAACGGAGCCGCCTGTTCCGTCTCCTTGCCGCGCGTGCAAGCGAACATGAGGGCCTTTTCGACGGCCTCGCGCTCGGCCGGTTCTTCCGTTTTCAGAAGCAGGGCTACCAACCCCGGCACTTGCTCGGGACTGGCCAGCTTGTTCAATGCCGTCAGGGCGGCGCGGCGCGTTGCGGCGTCGCTGTCGCCGGCCAGCGGCAGGATGTCGGCCGCTGCGATTGATGCGTTGCGTTCCACCAGCACATCGAGCAAGGCGATGCGCAGCGACGGCGCGGCAGCGCCCAACTGCTTGGCCAGGGCCTGGTTGACATCGGCCCCGGGAATGCGCGCAAGGGCCGATTTCGCTGCGGCGCTTTTGGCCGGACTGGCGTCGGCGAGCGCCTCGACCAACCGCGGCACCGCTTTTGGGCCCGATAGCGAGCCGATGGCACGAAGCACGGCCACCTGCACCTGTTCATCGGCGCTGTTCGACAGTTTTTCGATGGCGGGCAGCGCGGCCGCGTCGCGACGAGCGGCCAATGCGTCGATCAACGCCGCCTGTGCCTCTGCCGGCAGTTTCGGAAGCGCTTCAGCGAATCGACGGGTTGCCGCCTCGCCCGGCATCCCCTCGCGCACCTGTTGCAACGCCAGCCCGCGCAGTTCCACGTCGGGCTGACCGAGCAGTTCGACGATCATTTGAATCGATTCGTCAGCCGCAGGCTCAGCGCCTGCGACAGGCAACAGCGAAAAGACCAAAGACAGCATCACGCCCGAAATCATGCCCGAAACAAAACCGCGGAACATACGATTCTCCGTGCCTATTGATCTTCGCAAACCGCGGTGACGCCCGTCTGTCGCGTATTCGACAGCGAATGCGTCGTTTGGCGCGGCGAAGATCGACAATCCGAAATACGCCCCGACGCGAGAACTGAGTTCACGCGGGGCTGCGCCTTCTGCCGTGCAAATACGACTTGTTGTGATCGCCGCTGCCCGATAGAAAAGGCGCGAGCCGACGACGTTCCCGCTGCCGCGCACGGCAACGGGAACGTCACGGTGCCTCGAAAACCTGACCCTGATCGAACCGACGTTCGCGTTCTCGATGCGCGGTATAAGTATGCTGCGAGGCCGACGAACGCGAGGTTTGCTTCCGCCGACCGACGACTTTCGCGGAGTTGCATCGTCTCCAACAACCAACGCTATTTGGCCCCGGCGGCGGCCAACATGCCGCGGGTCGCGGCCAAACGCACCTGCTTCGGTTGATCGTCGGTGTTGAGCGATTTGTAAATCGCCAACGCCTGGACTTTATCGCCCGCGGCCAGCAGTTTTTCGGCACAGGCGAGCCGGGCGTCGGTCCAGGCCGGTTTGACGGCCTCGGAGGGGGCAACGCCGGCGAGCGCTTGGGCGGCCGCGGCCGTGCCGATCAACCCGAGAGCGGTCGCAGCCGCCGCGGCGATTTCGGCGTTCGCGTCTTTCAGCGACGCAGCCAAGACGGGCACCGCTTCTGCGTCGCCTCTCGTGCCGAGCGATCCGATCACGCCAATTTTCTGTGCGCCCGAGGTCGTCGCGACGGCATCGCGCAGGGCCTTGGCGGCCTCGGCGATTTCCATACGCTCCAGGGCGAAGCGAGCCATGTGCGACATCTCTTTGTCGGCGAGCATCGCGGCCAACGTGGGAACCGACGCAGCCGAGCCGATGAGCATCAGCTTGCGGCAGGCAAAGTCCTTCGCGGCGCGCGAGGCGTTGCTCTTCAACACGGCGACGAGCTTCTGTTCGATCGCCTTTCGGGCTTCGCTATTGCCGAATGACGCCGCAATCGCCTCGTCGAGCGGCTTGAGCTTGTCATAGGGTTGGCCCCAGTCGAAGTCGTTGAGCGCATCGACGGCGGCCGGATTGCTCTTGTCGGCGTCGGCAGCCTGCAACTTGTCGGCTGCGCCAAAGACGGCCCCCGCGGCCGCCAGCGTGGAAGGTAGCGATTTATTCATGGATCGATGTCCTTGATTCTCGTGCTGAAAGTCGGAATCCGCCCGAGAGAATCGCAATCGCCGGATCGATCGCTTCAGGATGCAAAGAGCGCGTCGATCGCGTCCCTCGGTTTCATCACCCAAAAGCCCTATTCTGTTACGAAAGCACCCACGGTTCGCGCTTTGCGCGGTCGAGCATACGGTTGGCTTCGGCGTCGTTGGGGAAGACCTCTTTGACCGGGTCCCACTTCAACGGCCGCTTCAGTTCATAGCAGATGTTGCCCAAGTGGCACACCGAAACGGTGCGATGGGCCCATTCGATGTCGCGGAACGGCTTTTCCCGCGTTTTGACGCAATGCAGAAAATCGCCATAGATGCCGCCTTGCCCCTTGTAGCGGGGCATCTCCTTGGGCGGCAGTTGCTCGTTGGGCGTCCCGACGACATCCACATTCCCCTTGCCCGGGCTATGGTACATCCGCAACCCGTTGGCAAAGACGAATGTCAGATACTTCACGTCTTTGCCGTCGGGCGGGATGATTTCCACCGGCCCCTGATCCATCACGCCGCACGCGAACATCGCGCCGCCGAACTTGTGGGCGCCCCAATCGGTCATGCCGCCGCCCGAGTAATCCTTCCACGAACGCCAACCGGTGCCGTTGATCGAATACGTGCCGCTCAGACGATACGGATGATAGGGGGCCCAGGGGGCCGGCCCGAGCCATAAATCCCAATCGACATCCGGGGGAACCGGCTCACCGCCCAGGGTGCAGGGGACGGAGGGGCCGCCGATATTGACGAATACTTCCTTGATTGTGCCGAACTCGCCGTTCCAGCACTTTTGGGCCAGTTGGCCGTAATCGTCGAGCACCCGCTGACTGCCGCCCGAAACCACGCGGCCGTAGCGACGCGCCGCCTCGACCATCCGCCGCCCTTCGCGAATGGTGAGCGACTCGGGCTTCTGGCAATAAACGTCTTTGCCGGCGCGACAGGCCAAAACGACCATCACGGCATGCCAGTGATCAGGCGTGGCGATATGCACGGCATCGATATCGCTTCGAGCAAGCAATTCGCGGAAATCGCGATAAACACGGCAATCCGAATTGTTGTAGCGATCATCGACTCGTTTTTTGGCGTTCTGTGCCGCACCCTGCCGCACGTCGCACACGGCGACATACTGCACCTCGTTGCGCCCGAGGAACGCCCCGAGATCGCCCGAACCCATGTTCCCAATACCGATGCCGCCCATCACGATCCGCTCGCTGGCCGGCGGGCGTCCCTCGCCGCCCAACGCGGTCGAGGTGATGACATAAGGGGCCGCTACCGCCGCCGTTGTACTGGCGACGAACTGACGGCGCGTCCACACGCGATTCTTGCATGTCATGGAAGACTTCCTCGCAAAAACGTTGAAACCGACCATTCCCCACACGGGCATCGCCCGCGCCCCACAAACCAACGATCACACAAACACGGCCGCACCCAGTCGAAAACAGTGCGAACCGCGGCGGCCTGCCTTAGCTGCATCGCGAGATTGCCGATGCCTTGATTCTTGCGCGGAACAACGGCGCACTTTCGTGACGACGGCATGCGGCCGCAACGCGCCCTGAACTCATCCGCGCGCACCGCGGAAGGCAGGTCGTATTGTGGCGGAACGCTGTCGTGGGCACGGCCCGAGTTGCGGCCGCCGCGCATTGATTTGCCTGGGTTGCCGTGGCAGTGCCAATTTTTTCCCGGCGGTGCCAATTGCTGATGATCGTACCACCGAGCAAAGGGAATGTCCATCACGACGAACTTTTCCCCGCAGAGGGAAGGTCCTCGTCGATTCCGAGGGGTTGCCGAGTCGATCCTCGCCGGCCCCGAAGTTCCCGGTCTTTTTGGGATCGATACTGTCGAGAGCGAATGCGCACGTATCCGAACGAACGGCCGAAGAGATTGTTCGAATCGGTGATTTCCCGTACCGCGCTACCTAGAAAACCGGTCGCCAATGGGGCGCCGGCCTGTAGGAATCTTTTCGGGCCGGATCAGTGCCATTCCAGGCTGCTGAGTCTATAATAACAGCAACAAAACCCGGCAGAATGGCAGAATGACCGTTTGCTCGGTTTACTCGGTCGCGGGGGCTCATGCCGGGTTCTTTCGTCAGGGAGGGAGTCGCCGTGGCCAATCTAAACGAAACGGCAGAAAGCGGAAAGCCGGGTGTGCGGGGACGACGTGCAGTTCGCCGCCAGGATTCGCGGGCAGCGGGTTTCTTATTCCCTCGGCAAAGGGTCCAGCGACCAACGGCAGCGGGCTTTCAAGCGGGTGCAGCATGGTCGGCGGGCCCGAGCTTGCATTCCATCCGGTTGGATCTTGTTCCGGCTGGGGTATTCGCAACGGTTCTCGCATTAGTGATATTCGTTGGTGATGCGCCGGCCTTTGCTCAGCGCCTGGTGAGGCCGCCGGTGCCGCCACCTGCCGGACCGGCCGCTGGCGCCCCCGGCGGGGCTGCGCCGATGGTGCTCATTCCGGTGGAAGTGAACGCGCCGGTCTCGGCGGTCCACCAGGGGATGATCTTCGTTCACGATGGCCAGCAGCCGGTCTCCCTGCGAATTGGTGAGCGAACCGAGATCCACATTCGCGGCAAGGTCGAGCCCGACATGCTCAAGCCGGGCGCCGCGGTGCGGTTCTTTGCGGAGATCGACAAGCGCAGCGGTCGGGTTCGCGGGAAAGTCGATCAGATCACGCTCTTCACGCCTGCAAAAGACGGCAACCGGATGCTCGGGGCGTTTTATCATCAACCCTCCGCTGTTGAAGGGGCTGGCGGCGCCGCATCGCCTTCGGCGGACGCAGCCGCCGCGCCCGACGATGGCAAGGGCGCCGAATCTGGGCGAAGCAATCGGTCGGGCAAGGCGGAAGAGCAGTACGAGTTGTTTGATGTTCGCGGCCAGGTCGTGGGGCTTCGCGGGGCCATTCTGACGGTCAACGTGCAAACGAACTATTTTCGCTCGCCGATTCGCGCCGAGATGAGCGAGGGCTGCACGATTGCGGCCGACTTGGCCGACATCAACGTCATTCGTCCGGGCGATCAGGTGCAAGGGCGAGGCGTTCAAATCATGCCGCAAACGTTGGAGATGCTTTCGCTGGAAGTGACGTTGGCCGAATCGCTGACCAGTTTGCCGCGGAAAAAACCGCGTCCGCAGATCGCAAAGACGCCGTCGCGGAATGCTCCGGCTCGGCCGAACCAGCCGCGGGAGCGCTTCGAGGTTGCCGATCAAATCGAGAAGGAGCGCGCTGAGAAGGATAAAATGGCAGCGGCCGCCGGCGAAATGGGGCCCTCGGCCGGCAACAGCCCCGGCGAACCAGCTCAAGGCGGCGCCGCGCCAAACGCGCCGCCGGGCCAGTCGGCGCCCGGGGGCGAGCGGCCGCCCGTGGCTCAGGCGGAACCGCGCCGCAATGGCGGCGAGCCGCCGGGTTCGGCCGAGCCTCCTTCGGGGGCACCGGCGCCGAGCAGCGAGTCGCCAAAGCGATCGGCGGAAGAGCTGGCACAGTTGGCCGAGAAATTGGCTGGACTGTTGGGCACCTCGCGTCAGGAACAGATACTGCGCGGGGGATTCAAGGCTCGGCTGGCGGAAGGGAACGAGGCCGTCTTTCTGCCCGCCAAGCGGGTACCGGCGGACGATCTGCGCCGGCATGTCGGCCCGCCCGACAGCACCCATCCGATTGCCGCCGAATTGCCTGTCGGCGAAGACGGCGCTCTGCAAAAGGTGCAGTGGTCGATTTGGGCCTACGGGCCGATTCGCGTGCTGGTGGACGACCGCAGCAAGACTCAATACTTGGGCGTGCAGGCGTCCGAAGAAGAGGCGAAGCCGGCATCCGAATAAGCGATTCCCCTCGACCAAGCCGCTCTCGCGCGGAATTCGTCCGAAATACGGGCAGACGGCGGCATGCCTTCCAACGGCAGTGTTGCGATGGCGCGGCAGTTCTTGTACCTTGCGGGGCGAGAGAGGGCTTCTCGTTCTTTCTGAGAGATCATTTCCGTTCAGAGCGCGGGCAATTAGGAATCGCTACCGACTAGAGAGTACGACATGCAGTATCGGCGATTGGGGAAGTCGGGCATCGAGTCGTCGGTGATCGGGTTTGGGGCCTGGGCCATCGGCGGTTGGATGTGGGGCGGGACCGACGAAGAGGCGGCCGTCGGCGCCGTGCAGGCATCGCTCGATGCCGGAGTGAATCTGATCGATACGGCACCGATCTACGGTTATGGACGCTCGGAAGAGATTGTCGGAAAGGCGATTGCCGGAAGACGCGACCAGGTGGTTTTGGCGACCAAGTGCGGGTTGACGTGGGAAGGCGACGAGGGCGAATTCCATTTTTTCGCCGACGACAAAGGATTGCGCCGCGATGGCGGCCCGGTTCGCGTCTTCAAGAACTTGCGCCCGCACGCCATTCGCCGCGATGTCGAGAACAGCCTCCGCCGCCTGGGCACCGACTACATTGATCTGCTGCAAACGCATTGGCAAGACTCGACCACGCCGATTTCCGCCACGATGGAATGTCTGCTCGAATTGAAACGCGAAGGAAAAATCCGCGCCATCGGGGTGTCGAACTGTACGGTGGCGCATCTCGAACAGTATGGTCCGATCGATTCCGATCAGGAGAAGTTCAGCTTGATCGATCGGGCCATCGAAGCGAACGGGGTTCTCGATTACTGCCGTCGGCACAACATCGCCATGCTGGCCTATTCGCCGCTGGCCAACGGACTGCTCACCGGGAGCCTGTCGCCCGATCGCCAGTTCGAGCCGGGCGACTTTCGTCGCGGTCATCCGCGATTCACGGCCGACAATATCCGCAAAATGAACGAGGCCCTGGCCCAGTTGCGGCCGCTGGCCGGCGATCATCATGCCACAGTTGCGCAATTGGTCATTGCCTGGACTGCCGCAAAAGACGGCATCTCGGTCGTGCTCTGCGGTGCGCGCAACGCGGCTCAGGCGTTGAGCAATGCGGCCGCAGCCGAACTCCGTCTGCGGCCCGATGAACTGTCGCTGATCGAACGGGTTGTTGCGTAACGCCGCCTTCGGCAGCAACCAACGAAACCGATTTCCGCGGACGATCGACGCAAAGCGCGCACGTTTCGAAACGCGACACGAACGCGGCGTCGCCCTCTCGCGCTGCATCGCCTTGGGGTTTGGGCGATCGCGGCGCCGGCACACGCTGTTGGCCTCTTCGGCGCGCAGTGTTGCGGTGTTGGGCGGCTTTCGCTCGGCAAATACAATGATTACAATTCGGTGATGAGCGACACCAGAGAAAAGCGAATCACGGTTCCCGATTTCGTGGGGTTCAAGGCGGCCGGGCAGAAGATCACGATGCTGACGGCCTACGATTACACCTCGGCCCGATTGGTGGATGCCGCGGGCGTCGAAGGGGTGTTGGTGGGCGACAGCCTGGGGATGGTCGTGCAAGGGCGGGAAAACACCCTGCCGGTCTCCCTGAGCGAGATGATCTACCATGCCGAGATTGTGGGTCGGGCGGTGCGGCATGCGCTGACCGTTGTGGACATGCCGTTCCCGAGTTTTCACCTGGGGCGTCGCCGCGCCGTGGCTAATGCCGCGCGGTTGCTCAAACGCACTCGGTGTCAGGCAGTGAAGCTCGAAGGCGGTGTCGAGCAGGCCGACGTGATCGAGGCGCTTACCTCGGCCGGCATTCCCGTGATGGCTCATTGCGGGCTGCGGCCGCAGTCGATCCATCAGTTGGGCGGTTATCGAGTTCAGCGCGACGAGGCCCGCCTGACCGCCGATGCCCAGGCATCGCAGCAGGCCGGGGCGTTCGCCATCGTGCTCGAGTGCATTCCGGCTCAAACCGCTCGGCAAATCACGGCCGACTTGCGCATCCCCACCATCGGCATCGGGGCCGGTCCCGGCTGCGACGGGCAGATCTTGGTGTTCCACGATCTGCTGGGGCTGACGGTCGATCGGTTGCCGCGCCATGTCCGCCCGTTTGCAGACCTGAAAACCACGATTGTCGATGCCGTCAGTCGCTATCGTGACGAGGTGCGGTCGGGCACGTTTCCCGGTGCGGAACAAAGCTTCGAGTGAACTTCTTGCCCGATCCCGCCAATCCCAGATTCCGTGTTCTCGCCGAAAGAACCCCAGCGACCAATGCGAACGGCTCTTGGGCCGGGTGTGGCGGCACCACTGCTGCTTGAGTTTGCCAATTAGGCGGGTTTTCTCGTCTCTCGTCGGCCGGATCGGCTCCTCGCGGCCTCTAAAGCGGGGTTCCGCCCGTTTACATCCTCACCTAAATCGATATATTGTCAGGGATTCTACGCGCCGCGTTCGTTGCGCGGCGGTTTTGCCGACCTCGATCTAGCCGCTTCTTTCTGCCGGGAGGACGATCTATGGCAGCCCTACCGTCGTATGTGGCGGAAGCGAAACCGCTTCCACTCGACAAGCGCGCACCCTGGTATGCAACCACCGCTCAAACCTATGCTGGAATCATGCTGTGGTTCGTCTTCTGGCATGAGGTGCCCGTCGGCTCCGGCTTCAAGCAGCTCTATAGCGAGTTTGCCGGCGGGACGTTGGCCCAAGGGCTGGGCGTGGCATTCTTGGGGTTGATCGTTGCGGCGTTGATCTGCCACTTTCTCTTTTATCTTGTGCCCGGCACGTTGGGCATGAAAACGGGTTTGCCGCTGTACATCGTCGGCACATCGACCTACGGCGTGCAGGGCGGATTCATCATGCCCGGCTTTCTGATGGGCGTGTTGCAGTTTGGCTGGTTGGCCGTGAATGCGTACTTTTCGGCACTGCTGTTGTGTGCTCCGTTCAATGCGGGGCCGGGCAGCGTGACTCACTCGGTTGTCGCTGCTGTGTGGGCGATTGCGGCCGCGTTTGTCGGATTGAAAGGCATCCAATATGTAGCCAAGGTTGCTACCTTCCTGCCGCTGATTCCGTTGGTGATTCTGTTGATTCTGGCGGCCTACACGATCGGCGGGGTCGGTCAGTTCGACTCGGCCAAGCTGGTCGGTCAATTCACCGGTGAAAAGTTCACGGAGGTCAAGCCCGCGCTCTCTTCGTTTGGGATCATCGCCCTGATGAGTACGTATATCGTCGGGTTCTTCGCCACGGCCGGCGCGGCCGGAACGGATATCGCATCGAGCAACCGCAACAAGAACGACGTGCAGTTGGGCGGCCTAGTGGGCGTAGCTGGGGCCACGATCTTCGCCGGCGGGTTGTCGTTGTTGATCGTGGCCGGAGCGTTGGGCCTCGATCTGACCAAGGGCGATCCGATCCTGCAAACCTCGGCCTTGATGAAGTTCATTGTGGGCGAAAAGACGGCCGCCGTGTTCTGGTACTTGCTGGCG
>Ga0308414_1003002_pt1 | contig 10859 bp, 9 predicted proteins | sample HotsprSampleOS50_FD_205667 | JGI IMG/M metagenome (GOLD analysis project Ga0308414, IMG submission 205667) | Hot spring phototrophic mat microbial communities from Octopus Spring, Yellowstone National Park, Wyoming, United States - 20090730_OS50 ...
AACTTATTGGAGATAAAAAAATTGAAGAGGCAAAAATAAAGATAGAAAAGTTAAAGATAAATTTGTCTAAATATGATCTGGATATTATTAGAATGGAAAATTTAATTTTATTCTATAAAAAATGATAAAAATAAACAAAAAGAATGAGCCAAGAGAACTCAGGGAATTCCGCGAGAAATGTGAGTCGAATGGTTCCCTATGTAAAAAATCTTACGAAAAATTCCGCGATGAAAACCCTACAGGCTTCGAAGCACTTCAGAGTTCCTTGACGGATGAACAGCACGGACTATGTTGTTATTGCATGAAGAAAATAGCGCCCTACAAAGAAAAAAAGGAATGCGAAGAGCAATTGACTGTTGAACACTTCAAACCTAAAAGTAAATATGCACACCTTTGTCTGACCTATTCCAATCTACTGGGATGCTGCAGAGGCAAAATTGGAAAAATAAAGCATTGTGGACGATCGAAGGGTAATAAGGAATTGGGATTTATACCCAACCCGGCTGAACGTGGCTTTGATGCTTCAATTATAGAGTATAAATATAACGGTGAGATTTGTATAAATAGTCAAATCGCTAAAAATTTGACAGAGGATAAAATAAAAGCTTTCTATGAAGATGTAGAAACATTAGGGCTGAACAATGAAGTACTTGTAAATAACAGGAAAGACAAGTTACATGAGCTAATTAAACTTTTTAATGAACATCAACAACATAAAGATAAAAGATCTTTTTTTGAAGAATGGGTCCGTGAGCATGGCTATCTCGAATACCACGCGTTTATCGAATATCATTTTATAAAAGATACCTAATTATGACCTACCTTTTTCTCTTCACCATAGGCCCGGTACAGGGTTTCATTGCGCAGGCGCGCAAGACGCGGGATTTACACGCCGGCAGTCGGATTTTGAGCGAGCTGGTGCGCGCGGCGATAAGCGCTTTCGGAAAAGTTTTTCCCTTCGGAAAAGTTATTTTTCCTTTTCATGCGGAAAAGGGCGAGCCTTCCTTGCCCAATCGCTTCGTGGCTAAAGTGACGGCCGACGAGAGTGAATTAAGGGAAAAGGCCGAGCAAATTCAACGGGCCGTTGAACAGCATTGGCAGGCTCTGGCAGAACAAGCCTTGAAAGAAGCTCGGGTTTCCACCAAGCCTGCGGGTTTTGACGAGCAGATAAAAGCGCTGCTGGACATCCATTGGGTGTTTGCTCCTCTTTCGGGAAGCGATTACGCCCAGGCTTACATCCAGCTCGAGCGATTGGGCGGAGCCGTTAAGAACATCCGCCCGTTCGCTCAAATGGAGGAGGCCGGGCGCAAGTGCAGCATTGACGGAGTCAACAACGCCCTATTTTGTTCGTCGCTAAGCACTCCCGCCTATATCAAAAATCCCGTACACATCGAAGGACTCCGCCTCTCTGCCGGTGAGGCTCTCAGTGCCGTCAGCCTGACCAAGCGCTTCTATCCACTCAGCAGCGGCAGCTTCCCCTCCACGGCGGAGGTGGCGCTGATGCACGACGAAGCACAGCTCACTGCCGAGGAGAAGCAGCGCTTAGAGTGCTTTAAAAAGCTGTTCGACCGTGAAAAAGTTGCCGAAGCCTGTATCGAAATGCTCACCAACGGCTACAAGGAAAAGGTGAAGTTAATGAATCCTCGAGAGGAAGAAGATTGGAACGACGAATTCGACTACCAGATGCTTTTTGAGGAGAACCTCAATGAGAAGAACATACTCAACAAAACACAGCGAGAACTGCTCCAAGGCTTGTTTGCTCCTCTAAAAAAGCGCCTACAGACGCGCTACTACGCCCTGGTGTTGTTCGACGGAGACCGGATGGGCAAGTGGCTATCCGGAGAGAATAACCGGAGCGGCGGCGATTTGGAGGAGTTTCACCATGTGCTATCCGAAGCCTTAGCTACATTTGCCCAGGCGGCCAAGGAACATCTAAACCGAGAAAACGGCAACGGTCAGGTCATCTACGCCGGAGGAGACGACTTCCTGGGTTTTGTCAATATACACCACCTGTTCGGCGTCATGAAGCACCTGCGCACCGCGTTTGACAGGATGGTAAATCAACACATTGCAAAATATAAAAAAGAAGGCCAACACCTGACCTTTTCTGCGGGCGTAGTGATTGCCCATTACAAGACGCCGCTGTCGGAGGTACTCGAAAAAGCCCGAAAGGTGGAGAAAGCCGCCAAGAAGGAAGGTGACCGAAATGCCTTTGGCATTGCCGTGATGAAGCACTCCGGCGAAATACAGGAAGCCGTTTACAAATGGGACCAAGACGAGAAAAGCCCTTCGGGATGCTCGAATTGGGAAGCCCTCGAGCGCGTTTATCTGGCGCTGAACAAGGATAGCGGCAACTTCTCCCACACCTTTATCCAGAACCTGACGACCGAAATGGTCGGCCTGACGGGAAGAGACCTGCACAACCTACCTCCGGGTGAGGAAAGAGAAGCCATTAGCAAAGGTATTCACCTCGAAATCCGGCGCCTGGTGGACAGGTCGTGGAAGGATCAGAAAAAAAAGGTGGAGCAGGATATAATGGAACTCTCCGATAAAGTTTCGCAGCTGTGGGACCGGACACCCGAGGACAGCGACCACCGCCCGCGCCACTTTATTCACGCGCTGCACATCGCCGATTTTCTCAACCGCAAAACGACCCGGTCATGACGATAAGCATCCGCCCTTTGGACACGCTGTTTTTCCGCGACGGAAAACCCTTCTCGCTCGGAGAGGAAACCTGGGCCGACGGCGTCTTCCCGCCGTACCCGTCTACCCTCTTCGGGGCGCTGCGCACGTGGTACATCGCGCAACACCCGGCACCGTTCTCCAAAGAAGCTATCGAGCAAAGCGCGAAAATCACCATAATCGGCGTCGGATACTCCTTATGCAAGGAAGTTCACACGTGCGAACAAGCGCAGCACTATATCGACTTCGGCGTCGGATACTCCTTATGCAAGGAAGTTCACTTGCCTATGCCGCTGGACTTAGTCGCACCAAAAGGGCAAAGTGAAGTGGTCATTCGCCTGCAGCCCACGGAGATGAGCGGAGTAGTCAGCAACTATCCCTGTCCGATATTGCTCTTACCTCCAGACAAGGGGCAAGTAGAGGAGGTTGCTCAAGGCCTTATGACGCAGGTGGACCTGGAAACCTATCTCTACTCGACTAAAAAGGTATTTTCGGTAAAAAAGCTGGAGGATTTCCTCAAGACGGAGCCTAAGATCGGAATCGGGCGAAATGATGCCACCCTTACCGCGTCCGATGCACTCCTTTATCGAGTGGGGATGCGCCGGCCGGTGGATTGGGAGATCGTCGTAGACGTCCAACTGCCGGACGGAACCGTTTCCCTACCTCAGCAGGCCTTCATCATCAAGTTAGGCGCCGAGAACAAGGTGGCCGAGGTGCGCTCTTTCCAACGCTCTTTCGGCATAGACCCCGCAGAGATAACGCTGAAGGGCAATCGCTTCAAGCTCTACTTAGCCACCCCCGCCATCTTCGACGGCGGCTGGAAGCCCGACCTCTCCCGCCACGGCATACGCGCCGAGCTCGTCGCCGCAGCCGTAGGCAAGCCGCTCAGCATCGGCGGGTTTGACATGGAGAAAGGAGTGCCCAAAACCATGTACAAAGCCGTACCGGCGGGCAGCGTTTACTTCTACGAAACCTCGGAAAACCTCGAGGTAGTCAAAGAGCGGCTGTTTGGAAAACCCATCTCGGACAAAATGCCCGAACAAGGCTTCGGCATCGCCTACGTAGGCGTTTGGTAATCGACAAGACTATGGCAAAGAAGATCATCACTACCGTCGGCGCGTCTATTTTTTCCAACTATCAATCGCCGGAGGTCAGAGCTCGGCGAGGCAGAGATTACTGGTGTATCGACACCGAGTTAGCGCGCACCCGTTATAAAGATGACGGAAGCGACGTGCCGGCCTCGGACATTTATCGAGATGAGTACAGGGCGTATGTCAGGGAGATAAAAAAGGCCATTCAGAGCGATTGGTATGCTTATCCCGACCCCAGCCGGCCCAACACCGGCGCCTCTGCGGAAATATCCAGCATACTCAAGATAGTCGAGCGGGAAGAAGGGCCCTGCGAGGTACACCTCATCGCGACCGACACGCTGCAGTCCATATTGGCCGCCGAGCTGATCACAGAGTGGTTTGAAAAGTTTCCGCAGCCCAAGGTGAGCAAGGTGCTCTTCCGGCGTCCGCCGGAAAAATTCGACACCCAAGACGACAGCGACTACGTGGTCAAGAGCCTAAGGGTCCGGTCGGCAGAAGAGTACGAAAAAGGCTTCCTCCATCTCTTCGAACTGCTGAATAGGCTAACCGAGAAAGAAGACTCGGAAAACATTATCTTCAACATCACCGGAGGATACAAGGCGCTGGTGCCCGTCCTCACGCTGTACGCTCAAGTGAAAAAGATTTCTCTGTGCTACCTGTTTGAAGAGCGGGAGGAACAAGACGCTCATCTCATTCGATTAGACCCTTTGCCTCTGTACTTCGATTGGGTTGCATTAGAGCTATTGGAGGACTTCACCCGAGATGAAGAAATACTAAAGATGCTATCGGAGGAGCCCGATAACAAGGCCATCGAATCGCTTAGACAATACAGAATAATAGAAAAAGACTCTCACCGACTAACCATCATAGGCAATCTTGCTAAGAAGGCCTTAGTCAAAAAGGGAGGCGAAGAGAAGACTCACTTAGGGTACATGGCCGAATACAAAGTATACGAAGTGTTGATTGAAGATTTTAAGGAAAATCCTCAACGCGGCGTAACCTACTGGTGGGACAAGAGCAACCCGAGTGTTTACTCGAAGGAGCCTCTATACGGTAGAGATGACAAAAAAGAAGAGCCGATTGAATTTGACCTCATCGTTGAGAAAGACGGTAAACAAATTTGGCATGAGGTAAAATTCTTCTCCCGATCGGGCATCGAGAAGCAGATCAAGAAAAGAATAGATTTTCAGAAACAGGCCCTGAAGGCGCCGTTGGACAGATTTCGGATAGTCTTTTACAAATACGATTTTGAGACGATAGAAGCGAAAAAGCAAAAACTGGAGAGGATAAAAAAAATATTCGACGAAGAGGGCATAGCCTTTGAGATATACTATTTCGACATACCGGTGAAAGATCTGAAAAATAACATCACGGAGTTTCTCAGAAGAAAAATCGAATTAAAGAAAGTAGAGTTCCCCCTAAACTATCGGCGCACCTAATTTGAACAGACTCTCAAACAATTAAAAATCTCGCACTTATATGTATCGCAAGGCACATCCTTTATTTATAATTTGTCAAACGCCTACACACGTAGGCAGCGGCAGCGAGCTGGGTGTGGTAGACTTACCCATTCAGCGGGAACGCCACACGGGCTTTCCCAAGTTCGAGGCCAGCGGTCTGAAGGGCTGTCTGCGGGAGGCCTTTGAGCGCAGCGGAGCCGATGCCCTTACCATACACCGCATCTTCGGCTACGACGGCGACTCGGCAACAGAGGCGGTGGATAAGCAAATACCCGAAAAAGAGCGCCAGTTCTCCGGCGCCGTAGGCTTTACCGACGCCCGCCTGTTGCTCTTTCCCGTCAAGAGCATGAAGGGCGTCTTCGCCTGGGTTACTTGCCTGCGGGTTTTGAAGCAATTTCAGCTGGACATGCAACTGGTCAACCCCGATTTTCGAATAAGCGAACTGGACAGTGGGCATTTAGAGGCCGATAAAACCTACTTATTCTCTGCCAATAGCAACGTTCGGGAGGGCAAATACGTCCTGCTGGAAGAGTACACCTTTGAAGTGGAGAACGAGCTGAACGGTTTGGTAAAGGTCAACGGCGCCAACTTTCCGGATTGGCTGGCGAAACACCTGTTCAACGACGACGGCTCCTACTGGTCGGAAAAAATGAAAAAGGACATCGTCGTGCTGCCGGACAACGATTTCAAGGATTTCGTCAACCTCAGCACGGAGGTGGTCACCCGCACCAAAATCGACAACGAAACGGGCACCGTAGCCAGAGGAGCCCTGTTCAACGAAGAGTACCTGCCGGCAGAAAGCATTTTATACTCTCTGGTCCTGACGGCGGCAGAGTTCAAGCAGAACGGTCTGACAGAAGAGCAGGTGCGTGAGTTTTTCGCCGGTAACCTACAACGCATTAAAACCTTTCAAATCGGCGCCAATGCTACGCTGGGCAAAGGCATTGTAACGACAAAACTTATCCAAATATGAGCAAGTTAACGATAAGAGCAGGACTGGAGCAAGGACGGGCGGCTTACGCTTATCAATGCGCCCAAAAGGGAGCAAGCCTCGACAAGAAGAAGGAGTACAAATCTTACGTCAAGAAGATGCCCATGCTCATCAAGACCAACGGCCTGGGGGCTGCCGTCGCTTTTGCCTTCGCCAAAGGAGCCAAGAACGGCGTAGCGCAGGAAAATGACCCCTGGGGGCTGCTGTACGACCAATTGGAACAGTGGATTCGCGAAAAAGGAATGCTGGGCCAATTTCCCGAAAACCGGCTGGCCGAAAAGCTGACCGGCATTTCCAGCGCCGATTATCGGGCGGCTACCGTAGAAATTCTCGCCTTGCTCAACTGGATAAAGCGCTTTGCCGATGCCCTCATTGAAGGCACGGCAGAGGACTAAAAAAACCGCACGGCCATGGAAAAAGGCACGATATCTATTTTGCAAACCAAATCCGGCAAGCGCATTGCTCGGGTCAATTTCACCAAAGCCGACGGCTCGCCGGCGGCAATAGACGTGCAGTTCTGGCAACCGAGTGCGGACGACCAGAAGTACGACGGCACGCCCTGCGAATTCGAGCGGCAAGGAGGGAAATTGGTCCGCGTGGTCACCCACGACGGGCGCGTTTTCCCCTCGGCGTCATCTGCGCTGCCTCAGCAGTCGTCTAAACAGGGCACGGGCAGTGCCTCTGCAGCAGGCGTGGTGGACAGCTTCGATGCAGATAAAACCCTTTTGCCGGAGGATACTCGACAGGTCTTGAAAAACGTCAACCCGGATAATTTCTTTCTAAAATGGCAGAAAGCGGCTCGGTACGAGGAAGACCCGAGAACAGGCGATGGAAAATTCTCGTTTTTCAAGCGCGACCGAAAGGGAGACAATGTAGAAATTGCGCCTAATTTCGGCAACATTGACTTTGCCCAACTGGCCGACCGGGAGCTGGCAAACGCCCGAGCACTGCTGGGAGACAACCGGATACGGGAAGTAACCTTCAAAACCCAATGGCGCATGGTGCAAGGGCTGGGGTTGGAGTCCGTCTACGAGACCTCCATGACCCTACACCACGTGTACGGCATACCCTACATTCCTGCCTCTGCGCTAAAAGGCCTGGTGCGCAGTTGGATCATTGACCGGGCATACGACGGCAAAGAAGAGTCGGCGTTGTCGGACCCTCGCTTCTGCGACTGGTTCGGCTGCCCTGGCGAATTAGTCGTCGAAGACGATAAGGGAAACCGAAAAAGGGCGGCTTCGCATTACAAAGAGGCCCGAAAAGGTGCACTCGTTTTCTTCGATGCCTACCCTTTGACGACTCCCACCCTTCAGGTAGACGTGATGAATCCACACTACGCTCCCTACTACTCCGACAACAGCGGCCAAAAGCCTCCGGCCGACTATTACAGCCCAATACCGGTCTTTTTCCTGACGGTGGCCGAGACGCCGTTTCGGTTCATCGTAGGCAGTCGCAACGCCGAAGTGTTGGCCCAAACCTTAAAAGGCGGGGGTACCATCGAGGACTGGCTCAAGTCGGCCCTACTGGAGCACGGCTTAGGCGCCAAGACGGCCGTAGGTTACGGCTACATGACGAGATGAAGGAGGCTTCTCGTAGTACTGAGGCCGGATAAAACCACCCGGATGATGTGCCGAGCGGTATTTACCTCCTCGGCACCTGTGCCTTTTTTAGCACAGGCTCTCTACCTTCGCCGCATGCGAGTGTGGTCATTTGTCTTGTCCTTGGCCCTGACGGTGGGATGGGTGGGGCTGCTTCATTTGCCGATACCGGTCGGACAGCAGCGGTTGCCGGCGTTGGGGTGTTTTTTCAATCCATTTAGCGGTTTTTGGCGCAACGCCGAGCCGCAGCGCGGGCCCGTTCTCCGCTCGGAGGTGCAGTTGTCGGGCCTGAGCGGCCCGGTGGAGGTGGTTTACGACGAGCGGCTTGTGCCGCACATTTTCGCCGGTAATCTGGAGGACGCCTTGCGAGTGCAGGGCTACGTGACGGCTCAGCACCGGCTGTGGCAGATGGACTTGTCGGCTCGGCGAGCGGCGGGTCGGCTTTCCGAGGTGTTAGGCGAGCGCACGCTGGAGCTGGACCGCTTGGCGCGGCGCCGCGGGATGGTTCTTGCCGCAGAGAACGCCGTCGGCCAATGGCGGCGCTCGGCGGAGGGCATGCGGCTGCTGGAGGCCTATTGCGCCGGGGTGAACGCCTGGATAGCCCAGTTGTCGCCGGCCGATTATCCAATAGAGTTTAAGTTGCTGGGCTATGCGCCGGAGCCTTGGTCGCCTTTGAAGACGGCCCTCATTGTGGAAAATATGGCCGAGACGCTGTGCGGGGGCGAAAACGACCTGCTCTCTACCCTATCGCTTCAGCAGTTCGGCCGAGAGACGTTCGACTACCTGTACCCGGAGTGGAACCCCAAACAACGGCCTATCGTGCCGGATACGGGGCAGTGGCGCGGTATAGTGGGCTCTCTGGGTGGGGAAACATCGGCAAGCGCTCCTTTGCCGGGGCGGCTTTCGGCACAGCCGCCGTCGGAAGAGTATTTCGTCGGCTCGAACAACTGGGCGGTGGCGGGCTCGAAGACGCAGAACGGCGCCCCTTTCTTGTGCAACGACCCGCACTTGTCCCTTTCGCTGCCTTCTATCTGGTTTCAAATACAGCTGTGTACGCCGGAGATGAATTGCTACGGCGTCTCGCTGCAAGGCATACCGGGCATCATTATCGGCTTCAACGAGCACTTGGTCTGGGGCGTCACCAACGCCGGCCACGACGTGGCCGACTGGTATCGTCTGCGGTGGGCCGACGCTGCGCGGACGCGCTACACCGTAGATGGTCAGGAATATCCCGTACGGTGGCGGGTAGAGCGCATCGGCATCCGCGGGCGAGAGCCGCTGATCGACAGTGTGCGCTACACGATATGGGGGCCGGTAGTGTACGACCATCAGCCCGAGCACCCGCTGCGCGACTGCGCTTTTCGCTGGGTGACCCACGACGAGCCGCATCCGAACTCCATGAGGTCATTCCTCTTTCTGAACACCGCAAAGACTTACGAAGACTACCGAGAGGCTATCGCCTACTTTGACGCTCCGGCTCAAAACTTCGCCCTGGCCACGCGTCAAGGAGAGATTGCCATGACCGTGCAGGGCCAGCTGCCGGCGCGCCGCCGAGAGCAGGGTCGCTTCTTGCTCGACGGCAGCCAAAAGGCATCTGCTTGGGCAGGCTTTATCCCTAACGAGCACTTGCCGGCGCTGCGCTCTCCCTCGTGGGGTTTTGTGTTTTCGGCCAACCAGCATTCCACGCCGCCCTCCTATCCTTATTATTACACCAGCCGCGACTTCGACGACTACCGCGGGCGACACCTGCATGACCGTCTGAGCTCGCTGCAAGCAGCAAACGCCGACAGCATGGCGCGCATCCAAAACGACAACTTCAGCCGGCGGGCTGCCGATGCGCTGCCCGTCCTCTTGCGCCTGCTCAAGCGGGAGGCGCTGGACGGCGAAGGTCGGCGCTGGGTAGAAGAGCTGGAGCGCTGGGATTGCCGCTACGAAGCCCACTCAACGGTTGCCCCCGTGTACGAGGTGTGGTTTGACACTTGTTATGTGCGCACGTGGGACGAGATGTTGGACGACTCCAGCCGTCAGGCATTGCTTTTGCCGGAGCGCTGGCGGTTTATCGAATTGTTAGAAAAAGACCCTAACAGTCCCTTCTTCGACCGAAAGGATACTCCCGAGCGAGAGACGGCCTCCGATATCGCAACGGATGCCTTTTTGCGCATGCAAGCCTTTTTTAAAAAGTACCCGGAAAAACGCCGCCCTTGGGGCCAATTTCGACCGGTACACATCCGGCACTTGGCGCAGATAGAGGCCTTTGGTCGGACGGTAGAAATAGGTGGGCATCCTACGGCGCTCAACGCGCTGTCGAGCACGCACGGCCCGTCGTGGCGCATGATGGTGGAGCTGGGCGATGGCGTGCGCGCTTGGGGCATTTACCCGGGAGGACAGTCGGGCAATCCGGGCAGTCGCTTTTACGATAATTTTTTGAACCTCTGGGCCCAGGGCCGATACCACGACTTATTTTTTCTGAAAAAGGCGGAAGACCTACCGGCTTCCGCTATGTTTGCTCGCCAAACTGTAGTACCGAGATGAAGCGCCTGTTAGGTATTGCTGCCGCCGTCTTTCTTTTGGGGCTGACCGGTGCGGCGGGATGGTTGCCATGGTGGTCTTTGGCCTTTTGGGGAGGTCTAGCCGGCTGGGCAGTGGCTCGAGGAGCAGCTCAGGGCTTTTGGGGTGGTTTTATAGGAGGGCTGTTTCTCTGGTTGGTGTTTGCCTTAGTGCGCGATTTTGACAACGGAGGCATTCTGTCGGCTCATATAGGCGCTCTGCTGATGGGGGTGCCGCGTTGGGGATTGTGGGGAATTACCGGTCTATTGGGCGGCTTGTTGGGCGGCATGGGTGCGCTTACCGGCTACCAGGCGCGCGCTTTTTATCGCCACCTGCGGCAATGATGTCGGTCATATAGGGTTGCTCAGGGCGCGTGTATTTTTGTTGCGTTTATGTTTCGGCAATTGGTGGTTGGACTGTGGGTGTTGCACCTCGTAGGGCCGGCTTTTTTGCGCACGGCGCTGGTGATACATTACTATTGGGATAGGGC
>Ga0308414_1003008_pt1 | contig 10853 bp, 12 predicted proteins | sample HotsprSampleOS50_FD_205667 | JGI IMG/M metagenome (GOLD analysis project Ga0308414, IMG submission 205667) | Hot spring phototrophic mat microbial communities from Octopus Spring, Yellowstone National Park, Wyoming, United States - 20090730_OS50 ...
CCAGACGGTGACCAACATGCCGCTGCCCGGCTACAGGAACTACCAGTCGCTCATCAACCTTGTGCCCGGCGCAACCCCGGCGGGGTTCCAGAACGCGCCCGTCGACACGCCCGGCCGCGCGCTCACCACCAACATCAACGGCACGCCGCGCAACAACAACAACACGCTCACCGACGGCGCGGTGAACATCAACATCTGGCTGCCGCACCATGTGGCCTACGTCCAGCCGGTGGAAACCATCGAGACGGTCAACATCAGCACCAACTCGTTTGACGCCGAGCAGGGCATGGCCGGCGGCGCCGCCATTACCGTCACCACCAAGTCCGGCACCAACGAGCTGCACGGCGTGGCCTACTGGTTCCACAACAACAACCGGCTGAACAACGCGCCCTACTTCCGCGCGGCCACCTTCCGCATGCCGAAGTCGACGCAGAACATCGCCGGCGGCACGCTGGGCGGCCCGATCAAGAAGGACAAGCTGTTCTACTTCTTCGGCTACGAGCGGACCGACGAGGCCACCGGGCAGTCGGGCAACTACTCCGTCGCCCCGGCTGAATTCCGCGAAGGCGACTTCAGCAAGTGGGTCAACTACGCCCGCGTCTTCGATCCGGCCAGCGCCCCGGCCAACCAGGCCGCCAACCGCACGCCCTTCCCCGGCAACATCGTGCCGAGGTCCCGCTGGAACCCGATCTTCCCCAACATCTACTCGAAGATGCCACTGCCGAACCAGATCTCGCCGACGGATCCCAACAACCTGCAAGGCAACTATCTGGCCCAGGGCATCATGTCGCTGATCCGCAATCAGTACGACTACAAGATGAACTGGAACACGACTTCAAAGCTGATGATCTGGGGCAAATACAGCCGCATGGACGCGCCCGTGCGCGGCCATTATCCGTTTGGCGACCTTGGCGGTGCGGCTCTGGGCACGGAGGGCATCGGCGACACCACCACGCAGCTCATCACCGCCGGGCACAACTACACGTTCTCGCCTACCTTCTACATGGACGGCGTCTTCGGCTACACCCGGATGGACCAGGAAGTCACCATCCCGGGCATGGGCAAGAACGTCGGGCTCGACGAGTGGAAGATCCCCGGCACCAATGGCGGGCGCCAGTTCGCCAACGATCCCCGCTACGGCGGGCTGCCGCAGTTGACCGGCTTCGGCTTCAGCTTCATCGGCGTCGGCGCCACTTGGGCGCCGCTGTTCCGCAAGGAGCGCAGCTACACCTATCAGACCAACTTCTCCAAGATCAGCGGTGCGCACGAGTTCCGCTGGGGCTTCGAGCCGCGCCGGCTCGAGCTGAACCACTGGCAGCCGGAGACGGCCAATCCGCGCGGCGCCATCAGCTTCGCCGGAGGCATCACCAACAACCCGGCCCAGGTGGCCCAGGAGCCGAACGCCTTCGCCGCCGCGCTGCTCGGACTGGTCTCCACTTACTCGAAATCCATCCAGTTTTTCGAGATGAAGACCCGCGAGTGGCAGCTTGCCTGGTATTTCCGCGACCGCTGGCAGGTCAACCGCCGGCTTACGCTCAACCTCGGCCTGCGCTATGAGTACTATCCGCTCATCCACCGCGGCGACCGCGGCATCGAGCGCTGGGATCCCAGCACCAACCTCGTCTACCTGGGCGGCATCGGCAACGTGCCCCGCAACGCTGGCATCACCGTCAGCAAGAAGCTGTTCGCCCCGCGCGTGGGCTTCGCCTACCGCCTCGGCGACAAGAACGTAATCCGCGCCGGCTACGGCATCACCTTCGACCCGATTCCGTTTGGACGCCCGCTGCGCGGCCTCTATCCGGCGACTCTGACGGGTAGCTGGGTTCCCCAGGTCAGCGTCTTCGGATGGTACAACAGCATCGATCAGGGTGTTCCAGACGTGCCGACGCCCGACATCAGCCCCGGCGTGATCCCGCTGCCGCTCAACTTCGACATGGGACCGCGAAGCCCGTGGGGCGGCCACCTGAACCGTGGCTACATCCAGAGCTGGAATTTCATGCTGGAGCGCCAGCTTCCCTGGAACATGGTCGCCAGCGCCGGCTATGTGGCCACGCGCACCATCAAGCAGTTGATGGACCGCAACATCAACACCGTCGGCCCGGGGCTCGGCGTCACCACGGCGAACCTGCCGCTGGCCCGCGCCCATGGCCGGACGATCGGCGCCAATATGTGGGACGGCTGGGGCTACGGCGCTTATGACTCGCTTCAGGTCAACGTCAGGAAGTCCTTCAGCGACGGGCTCTTCATGACCGTCTCCTACACCTTCGGCAAGGCTCTCAACATGGCCGACGACACCGGCTGGGCCGGCCCGCGTGGCTTCAACTGGGAGCCGATGCTGTCCAGGAACTATTCCCGGGCAGGCTACGACCGGCGGCATATGTTCACCACCGGCTGGGTCTACGAGATGCCCTTCGGCAAGGGCCGGAAATTCAACATTGAGAACAGAGTGGCGGAGTTCATCGCCGGAGGCTGGCGCCTGACAGGAATGTTCAGCGCTTACTCCGGCACCCCGTTTACGGTTACCGGCAGCGCAGCCTCTCTGCAATGCATCGGCTGCACGCAGACGGCGCACCAGATCGGCCCGGTCAAGAAGCTCGGCGGCAAGGGACCGCAGCAGCCCTACTACGAGCCATCCAGCTTCCGTGACCCGTTGTTCTATTTCGACTCGCGCAACCCGCAGTACATCCCCGGCTCCATGGGCCTCAACCGCCTCTCTGGTCCGGGATTCTGGCGGCTCGATCCCGGCCTGTTCAAGAACTTCCGCGTGACGGAGAAGCTGAACATGGAGTTCCGGGCCGAGTCCTACAACGTCACCGCCGCCCGCCGCTGGGGCAACCCGAACGGCTTCTCCGGCAATATGCGGCTGCGGCCGGACGGCTCGCTGAACACCGACTTCCCGTTCCCGCTGAACAACTTCATGTGCATCACCAGCGCGGATTCCTCGCGGCAGTTCCGCTTTGGCCTGCGCCTGGCGTTCTGACGCGCGGGTTCACTGTCTGAACAGGAAAGGGCGCGCCCCAGCCGGGCGCGCCCTTCGTGCATTTCCGCGCCGCAACGGCTCCCGGTTCGCAGCCGCGCTAGGTCGAGAGGCTACATGTTCTCGATGATCGCCTGGCCGAACTCGCTGGTCTTCAGCTTGACCGCCCCTTCCATCAGGCGGTGCAGATCATAGGTGACGCGCTTTTGGCGGATCGTCTCCGTAATGCCCTTTTCAATGAGCTGCGCCGCCTCCTTCCAGCCGATGAACTCGAACATCATCACGCCGGAAAGGATCACGCTGGAAGGATTCACCACGTCCTGCCCCGCATATTTTGGCGCAGTGCCGTGCGTGGCTTCAAACACGCCGTGTTCGTCGCCGATGTTGGCGCCAGGCGCCATGCCCAGCCCGCCCACCTGCGCCGCGGCGGCATCGGAAAGGTAATCGCCGTTCAGGTTCGGCGTGGCCACCACGTCATACTCGTCCGGGCGCAGCAGCAACTGCTGGAACATGGAGTCCGCGATGCGGTCCTTGATAATGACTTTCCCTTCGGTAGGATTGGCCCCGGCTTCCGCTTCGGTCACCACGCGATCGGCGAACTCTTCTTTCGCCACCTCGTAGCCCCAGTCGCGGAAGGCGCCCTCGGTGAACTTCATGATGTTGCCCTTGTGCACCAGCGTGACGCTCTTGCGGCCGTGTTCAATGGCGTACCGAATCGCCCGGCGCACCAGCCGTTTGGATCCGGTGACGCTGATGGGCTTGACTCCGATGCCGGAGTCGGGGCGGATTTTGGCGCCCATTTCGCGGGTGAGGAAGTCGATCACTTTCTCCGCTTCCGGCGTTCCTTGCTTCCACTCGATGCCGGCGTACACGTCTTCGGTATTCTCGCGGAAAATGACGATGTCGAGCAGTTCCGGGTGCTTCATGGGAGAAGGCACGCCGGGGTAGTATTTCACCGGCCGCATGCAGACGTAGAGGTTGAGAAGCTGCCGCAGGCTTACGTTCAGGCTGCGGATGCCGCCGCCCACAGGCGTTGTCAGCGGCCCCTTGATCGCAACCCGGAATCTCCGGATGGCGTTGAGGGTGTCTTCCGGCAACCAGCTGTTGAAACGGTTGAAGGCCTTCTCTCCGGCGAACACTTCATACCAGAAGACCTTCTTCCGCCCGGAGTAAGCCTTGGCGACGGCGGCGTCGAAGACGGCTTGCGCCGCGCGCCAGATGTCCGGTCCGGTGCCGTCGCCTTCGATGAAGGGAAGAATCGGGTTGTCGGGGACGAGGAACCTGCCGTTTTCAAATGCGATGGGCTGCCCCTCTGCGGGCGCCGGCACTCCGTTGTAGGACTCCATGATGCACACCTCTTGGTGAAGTCGCCGGGCGGTTCGGAGCCGGGGCCCAGTTCCAGCGCCAGGCCTCTTACACTATAGCGCTCCAGATAATCAGATCAAATCATCCCGTTAGCCCTTGCATCCGGGCGCGCAGCGTGGTAAACGAAACTGGGGACGACCGGTTCCCGACAGAGGGTTGGTTTTGCCGCCGGCCGCGCCGCCGGCGGCGGGTGTCGGCTCGCCGGAAGGTTCGGCGTCGATGAGGGGGCGCCGGGCCGCCGGCCTGTTCCTTCCTAGCTGGAGCTGCACTGATGGAAAACCAGAATACTCTCACGATCACCGACAATCGCACCGGGAAGACCTACACAATTCCCTTCATCGACGGCTGCATCCGCACCATGGATCTTCGTCAGATCAAGAAAGACGAAGAGGACTTCGGGGTCATGGGGTATGACCCCGCATTCATGAACACGGCCTCCTGCCGGAGCGCCATCACCTTCATCGACGGCGACAAGGGCATCCTCCGCTACCGCGGCTACCCGATCGAGGAGCTGGCCGAGCGCTGCACGTTCCTCGAAGTGGCGTGGCTGCTGATCAACGGCGAATTGCCGGCAGCCGAGGAGCTGAAGATCTGGGAGGAGTCGATCCGGCATCACACGATGCTGCATGAGACGACCAAGAAGTTCCTCGAGGGCTTCCGCTACGACGCCCACCCGATGGCGATGCTCATCAGCACCGTGGCGGCGCTCTCCACTGTCTACAAGGACGCCCGCGACATCTTCAACAAGGATGTCCGGCGCCTCCAGATGACGCGGCTCATCGCCAAGGTGCCGACAATCGCCGCCTACTGCTACCGCCACAGCCTCGGCTATCCGTACGTCTATCCGGACAACGACCTCAGCTATACCGAGAATTTCATGAACATGCTGTGGAAGATGGTCGAGCCGAAGTATCACGCCAATCCGGTTCTGGCCCGCGCGCTCGACATTCTCTTCATCCTGCATGCCGACCACGAGCAGAACTGCAGCGCCAACGTGATGCGCAGCGTGGGCAGCTCGCACGCCGACCCCTATGTGGCGCTGGCCGCCGCCGCCGCCGCGCTTTCAGGGCCGCTGCATGGCGGCGCCAACGAGGAAGTGCTCAAGATGCTCGACGAGATCGGCTCGAAAGACAAGGTGCCGGCCTACATCGAGCGCGTCAAGAAGGGCGAGGTGAAGCTGATGGGCTTCGGCCACCGGATCTACAAGAACTACGATCCGCGCGCCCGCATCATCAAGTGGACCGCCGACCGCGTGTTCGAAGTCACCGGGCGCAACCCGAAGCTCGACATCGCCATCGAACTCGAACGCATCGCCCTGGAAGACGAGTACTTCGTCAAACGCAAGCTCTATCCCAACGTGGACTTCTACTCCGGCATCATCTACCAGGCCATGGGCTTCAAGCCGGAGATGTTCACCGTGCTGTTCGCCATCCCGCGCACCGCCGGCTGGCTGGCGCAGTGGGAAGAGATGCTGCTCGATTCCGAGCAGAAGATCGCCCGCCCGCGCCAGATCTACACCGGCGCCGGCGAGCGCCATGTGCCGGAAAAGACCGCCAGCGCCATGCTGGCGGCATCGGCGTAACCGCCAAGGCAGCATCACTGGCGGCAGGCGCGGCAGGCGCCTGCCGCCGGCCCGTTTCCGCCAGGCATGAGGCCCCGTAAACGGATTTGCCGTGCCTGGCAAACTGACTGGCGGCCGCGAAACGGCTCTGCGCGCGCCTGGAGCGCCCACCCTGATTCTCGCCGCGCGGCTTGAGAGCGGCCTTGCGGATGGCTTCACCGAGCGCAGCGTTGTTGCCGCGCGCCAGGGCGTCTCCTTGCCCGCGCAGCCCGCAGGCAAGCTGCGCTGTCGGAACACCGTCTGGTGGATGGGATCGGCGCGGCGGTCTGCCGCGTTCGTTCACTATGTAGGCCGGCTGAGAGCGGCTTGTCCGGGTTGGCGGGAAATGCGAATCAGACGCCGGATTCCAGTCCTTCCAGCCGGAATGACCAGGTGCCGAATACGGCAAATTGCCGATTTGAGTGCGGCCTTTACGCCGCAAATCAGGCAGGTTAGACTTTGAGTCCGTGGAAAGCATCCGCGAATTGCTCATCAGGAATGGGCTGTCTCGGATTGCGCCCGACGTCGAAGCCGCGGCGCTGCCTAGCGTATTCCTGACAGCCACAGAACCGTCCGAAGGCCCGTGCTGCCGTCTCGGTGGCCGGCCGAACCTGCCGCCCGATCCCGGTTGGCCGGCGTGGCGAGGCCGTCCTCTGTCGTTTGTCTCACAGTTGGATCTGACGGCGATAGCGCAGGCCGATGCGCTCGGGCTGCCCCAACAGGGTTCTCTCTATTTCTTTTACTAAGGTGGACGTGAGGCTTGGGGGTTTGATCCGGAGGAAAGGGGATGCTCCCAGGTGATTTACTCGCCCGGGAGCTTGCGCGAGCACCCGCTGCGGCAGCTCCCGGAAGATTTGGACGCCGACCTTCGTTTCCCGGGCGTCCGGCTGGATCCCGGCGCAATGTGCCTTTCCTTGCCCGCTGCGGGCGATCAAGTCTTGCTTGCCATCGATTTGAACCGGGAAGAGTCTGACGCCTATTGGGAATGCTACGTGGAGTGGCGGCAATCGATGCCGCCGACGGACCACCGGGTCGGAGGGCATCCGGAACCAATCCAGGACGATCCCAAGCTTCACGCACAACTGGCTTCGCACGGCATCGGGGGCTCTGGCTCGAACTCGATTCAGCGCGGGAGGGAGTTGGGTCTCTTGCCGGGTGCTGCCGAATGGCAGTTGCTGCTTCAGGTCGGATCCGAAGAAGCGGCAGAGATGATGTGGGGAGATGTGGGCCTGCTTTACTTCCTGATTCACCGGTCTGATCTCGCGCAGCGCAGGTTCGAGCGTGCATGGCTCGTCCTGCAATGCGGCTGACCTTTTTTCTTTCCGTAGCGGGAGATTGCCGGACACCGCGAGGCGTTCCGGTGTCAGGCAATCTCGCGCCAAGTACAGCTCATTTCCTCGCCGGCCCAATCACGAGTTGGAGCCCCGCGGCTTCTGCGAAGGCCCGGAAGTCGCGGTCCCGCGTCAGGAGAGGGATCCCGCGGTCGAGACAACACTGCGCGATCAGCGCATCGCCGAGACGGGCCTTGCGGCGCTTGGCCAGCACCTTCGACCGCAAAGCGCCTGCCCTTTGCCAATAGCCGGATTTGAGCTCGACCAGCGGCAGCGCAGCGAGGGTCTCGGAAACTTCCGCAGGAAGCTTGGGGTCGCTGAGCAGCTCGGCAAGCACCACAGGGATCATCAGAACTTGCCGGTCTCCGAGCGCCTTGTCGAGCAGCTCCACGTCCTCGCCGCCGTCTCCCGCGAGGAAGGCGATCCAGGTGCTGGTGTCGGCCGCGATCACCGGTCGGCCTTCAGTACGGCCAGCGCGCGGGTGAAACGAACCTTGCCGCGAAGTTGCCGGAGCCGCGCGTAGGCCTGCGATGCCGCAACGAGTTCCAGCCCTTCACGGACAGTCTGGGTGATGCCGGCGCCGCTGGCTCGCCGCGCCTTCTCCAGGAGCTCCAGCGGCACTTCGACGGTAATCTTGCGCGCCGTTGCCATCGGCAACACTATACCATACTCGACACCAGTCTTAAATATGGTACAACGAGCTAATACGAAAGTCGGGGACTATGGTGCAAACAGCATTTGGCGCCATCATCCCAAGCGCGGGTTTGGCCGTTTGCTCGTACAGTCCGCCCCAGGCGTTGGCCTGGATGAGCCAGGCGATGCGCGGGAACAGGAACCGCTCGCGATTGGATCGCATCTCCACGCCGAACACCTCGCGATACTTCTCCCTGAGTTGTGCCGTGGTCAGGTTGCGCAGGGCCTCGATCGCTTTTCAGATTCGGGTTTCTGTCTTCATGGCGTCAGGTGAGCGGTCACACCCGGGTTCTCTGTGTCCAGGAAGCCAACGCGCGGAAGGGGAGAATGCGTAGCCAGTCCCCGTTCGGACCTTTCAGAAAACCGGAAGGGCTCACACCTTCGCGTTCCGTTCAGGCTTTCCGCTTCCAGGGATTCCGGAACAGATCCCACGCCGTGTAAACGCCGAACACCGCGACACCGAAGGCGACCGCCGCGAAATCCATCGCCTCGCCGGGCAACAAACTGAAATACAAAAGCAGCACGAATGCGGCGCACGCAACCGCGTTCGAGACGACTGCCGCGAATCGGACGCCCGCAGCCGCAAACCGTAACAATACCCAGCCCAGAACCCAACTGCAGGTCCGCATGACGGCCAATGTGATGACGAGCAGCGCGACGACCTTCAGCCAATGCACATAGACCTCGGTCTGCCCAAGGCTATCAGAAGAGCCATGTGGCGCTGCGCTTGAGTCTTGCGCCCGCGTATCTGCCGGTTGCGCGCGTTTGAAAATCCCCGGGATTCGCAGGTTGGAGCCGTTGGCGATCTCCAGAGCGCGACCGCCGGACTGGGCATGGGAAACTTCTTGTCCCCGTCAGTCACTAACCCGGAAGTCCAGTCCGGATTACACTATGCGCCCCTTCCAAGCGCCCGATCCTGCGATCGGAGCCCGGAATGAGTACAACGTGCCAGTCCGCCGGCGTCGCGTCTCTTCTAGAACACTCGCTTGCGCAGCAGGCCCAGAAGGGCCAGGCCCGCACCCACCAAGATAACGGCAGAGGGTTCGGGAACGGCATCGATGCGGGCGTAGAATCCGGCCGGCAACCCGCCGGTGATGACCCCCGTGATATCCAGGCTATGGAATCCGGGACCAAGCAAAACCTCGCCTTTTGCCCAGCCGGCGTGCGTCCATTCCCATGGATCGCCGCCAAGGGGCGCCTTCGCGCTCCAATCGTCGGTCGTGAGGATCAGGATCGCCTGATCGAACACCTTGTACACGTCTCCCTGGACGAAACCGTCGGTGATTCTGAAGATCGCCGGCACTGTGAGGTTGTAAACATACGGCGACATCCCCGAGGGAACCGGGTCTTGCTGGCTTACCTGATCGTAGGTCCAGCCAGCGCCGAGCAGCGGGGCCGCGTTGGTCCACAGCAGCGGAGTCCCGATCAACGCGATCAGCGCTGCGATAACTCTAACAGGTCGCTGAAATACGGTCAAAACCTTGAGCGCGCCAACGAAAAATCAACAACTTGCGCGTACTTTTTTGTGACCGAGCAGGCTATTTCAGCGACCTGCTAAGTGATCTCATGTTAGTCTCCTCCTGTCTTGCGAGACGCGCACAGCACAGTTTCGCCCTCGCGGCGAATGGATCGTTGATCCGGGACAGCATGGTCTGCCCCCTTTCCTTTCGCCGCAATCAGCGACACCTGCCTGATCTTTGCGTCTGTTGAAACGATGCGCCATCGACCTGGCGGAGGCAAGGTTCATTCGGCTTTGTTCCTGTCCGCTTTGTACCGGTATTAACCGCGAGTCTGGATAGTACCCGGTCGGTCCGCTGGAAAGAGCCCGCATGACGGGCGCAAAATCAGGAAGGCGGGACGACGCCAAGCGGGGAACAGCAGGGGTTGGGTACTTGTAGCGCAGCGCTTCGGCCGGGTTCAGCCGCGCGGCCCGAGGCGCCCAGCCAAATGCGCACGCCGAGCTCGCGGATGTGCTCGGTGACCGCCACCAGCAAGATGTTCATGATGCCGATGCCGGTGTTCACCAGGATGTTGGCCGAGACGAGAATCAGCACGATGGTGAACGCCACGGCAATGACGCTGGCGGCGTCGAGGACCGCCGGGAGGTTCTGCACCGTGTCGCGGGCGCCGGGGCGGTGGCGCCGGGCCAGGGTCTGGCCGAGAGCCTCGGTGGCAGCCGGCACTTCGGCCGCGTCGCGCACCTGGACGGCGCGCAAAGCCAGGGGGAGAGCGTGGTCGAATCCTGAATCAGGCATGACGGCGCCCTCCGGCCATTTCGATTTCCATTGAGAAGGGCAGCCCGTGCTTGACCTCGAGTGTGCGGATCTCGCCGGCGTCCACGGCCCGGACGTACTCGAACAGCTCCGCCATTTGGGGCTTCAGTTCGAACTCGTCCGGCAGGATTCGCGCAGCGCCCGGGTCCTGTGAGCCGAACTTCACGTCCCGCACAACCGTTGGCCAAGGATCAAGGACCAGTTCGCCGCGCTCGATGCGGAGATACTCAAACCGCCCAAAGCCCAGCGCCGAGATAGCGGCCGAAAACGCGCGCTCGGAGGGCCGGAGGTCGCGGGTCGACGTGGGGCGGCTCATTGCGCCACCTCCACGCGCGCGGCGCTCTGCGCCTCATGGCTCTCGATCCAGGCATCAACATCTTCGGGGCGATACCGAACCAGGGTCCCGATCTTGACGTAGCGAGGGCCGCGTCCCTCGGTCCGCCGCTTGCGGAGGGTGAGCACGCTGATGGCGCACGAATCCGCCACCTGGCGTTCATTCAGGAGTCGTTGGGGTGTGGTCTGTTTCATCTCGATGCTCGCTGCGGGCTGTTTCCCGCAACCTCTGCATCGAGATTGCCCGATCTAGCCGCCATTTCTCACACCTCCCCCAGCAG
>Ga0308414_1003010_pt1 | contig 10851 bp, 7 predicted proteins | sample HotsprSampleOS50_FD_205667 | JGI IMG/M metagenome (GOLD analysis project Ga0308414, IMG submission 205667) | Hot spring phototrophic mat microbial communities from Octopus Spring, Yellowstone National Park, Wyoming, United States - 20090730_OS50 ...
CAGGCCAGCGCTGCCAGCGCAACGGCGATCGGCAGCCGGGCCAGAGCGACTTTGCGCCAGTTCTGGTCGCCAGACACAGATGTTACCGCCTGTCGCCCCTTTGGGTTGAATACAACCAGCGCGGCTTTGAGCAGCCAGCCGAGCGGGACGACCACGATCAACAGCCAGCTTGCCCAGGTCTTCTCCGCGCCGATGAAGTCGATGACTGCCAGCGCGTACAGCGCAATTAACAACAGGCTGAAGACGATGAACCACCAGGGCCGGCGCCGGCCGCCATAGCCGGCGGACTCGACCGCCTGCCAGCGCGCTCCCAGCGCAAACATCGCTGCGCTGGTGAACAACACGCCGGCGGCCAGCAGATAGCCAAAGAGTTGAATGTACATCGCGCATCTCCTTCCACAAGCGGGCGGCTCGCGCGCAGCGCAAGCCGCCCGCCCCGCGCCACTATTGCGCGGCGCAGACCACCTCGGTGATCTTCCAGGCGCCGGCCTGCTGTGCCAGCCGCACCTCGAAGCTGTGGCCGGCAAAGCTGGTTTCCACGCGCACGGTGGCCGTCGCGCCAGAGATCGCCGGCGCGGCGACGGTCACACTGGCCGGCGCGTCCTGCGCGCACAGAATGGGGTCGAAGCCCATCTCGCCGGCGGTGAATTCATCCAGCCGGGCGACAAACTCGCTCGACAGCGCGTCGCTTGCGCGATAGGCTTTGTCGACCAGCGGGTTGGCCTTTTCGGCATAGGACAGATACCAGGCGTAGAAGTCGCGCGTCACCTGATCCGGCGCCGGGCGATTGCTCGCCGGCGCAGAGACGCAGGCCGGCAGCAACGCGCCCAGCGCCATCATCAGGGCAAACATGGATCGTATGCGCTTGCTTTTCATGTGAGTTTCTCCTGTGAGTCACCCGCCAATCACAGGTGACGGATGTTGCCGCCATTGAACGAAAAAACACGCCGGGCTGCATCGGCAACCCGGCGTGTTTGGAATCGGTCTGACAGGGTAGGCGGCACCTGGTCAAGTGACCAGCTTGTGTTGCAGAGCAAGCGCCACCGCTTCGGTGCGCGAAGTCGCGCCCAACTTCGAGAGCACGCTGCTGACGTGGAACTTGACAGTGGAGCGGCTGATGAAAAGTCTGGCGGCGATGGCGTTGTTGTTCAAGCCTTGCGCCATCAATGCGAGCACTTCCCGTTCGCGGTCGGTCAGGTCGGCGCCGATTTTTGCGGCCGGCTCGCGCGCCGCCTGAACGAGCGCCTGCGCGGCTTCGGGGGCCAGGGTGGGCCGGCCGGCATACGCCGCGCGGATGGCATTGGCCAGTTCTTCGGCAGACACGTCTTTCAGCAGATAACCGATCGCGCCGGCGCGCAGCGCATTCTGAACCAGGTCCTGCTCTTTGAAGCTGGTCAACGCGATCACCTGAACGGCAGGGTGCTGTTCGCGGATCAGCCGGGTGGCTGTCGCGCCGTCCATGCCGGCCATCACCAGATCCATCAGCACGACATCGGGGCGGGCCTGCGCGCAGAGCGCAACGGCCTGTTCGCCGCTGGCCGCCTCGCCGGCCAGGGTCATGTCATCGCACGCCATCAAAAAAGTGGACAGCCCGCTGCGCACGATGGCGTGGTCATCCACGATCATGACCCGTATGGGCTGGCTGAGAACAGGGTCTGGGTCACAGCGTCGTGTAAATCGCGCGCCAGCCGGCTACGCTCATCGGCTTTGGCGCGCTCGGCAGCCTGCGCGCGCAAGATGGCGTTTTCGATGGCCAGCGCGGCCTGGTCGGCAAATGTGACCGCCAGTTGCACTTCCTCCGGCAGAAAAGCGCGCGGCGTCTTGTAATACAGCGCCAACCCGCCGTAGATTTCCGACTTGATGCTCATCGGCACGGCCAGCACGGCGCCGTAGCGATCTTTGACAGCTTGCAGCCTGGCCCGCACCGGCGGATCGAGCGCAATCACGGCCCCATCTACGGAGCGCGCCTCGCCGCCCGAAAACACGGCCTGCGTGTCGTTCACTTCGACCGGTCTGCGCATGAGCACAGCCCGCCCAAGCGCCCCCTGCCCGATACGCAGATGGATATTGGCGATGTACTCTGGCGACAGGCCGATGGACGCCTGGGGAGTGAGCGCGCCGGTTTGCGAGTCGAGCTGGTGGATGGCCGCCGCGCTGGCCTGAAGCAGGCGCTGCGCCTGCGTCACGATGTGGTCGAGAATCTCGCGCAGCGGGCGATCTGTGTTCAGAATGGACAGCGTGTCTTTGAGGCTTTCGGCAACCTGGCGACGTTGCTCGGCTTCCTGATACAGCCGGGCGTTGTCGATGGCCACAGCGGCCTGATGCGCGAATGCCAGAGCGAGCGCGGCGCTGGCCGGCGTGTAGTAGCCGGGCCGGCTGTGATCCAGGCTCAACATGCCGATCACCTGACCTTTGGCAATGAGCGGCACTCCCATCCAGCAACGGATATAGGCGAACAATGAATCGAGGTGTTCTCCGGCCGTCTGGCGAAAGGCCTGGCCGGCCGGGCTGTCTTCCAGCACATCGGGGATGATCGACGGCTGTCCGGTAGTGATGACGGCGTAATTGCTGGCTGCGGCGTTGAAGGGAATGCGCAACCGGTCGATTGTCTCCGGCGGAATGGGGCCGCGATAGGCCAGGATGCGCAGCGCGTCGCGCTCCAGGATCATCAGCGAAGCGCCATCGTACGGCACGACCGTCTTCAATTGATCGAGGACGCCGCCCAGCAACGCGCCCAGATCAAGTGTGGACGACACATCGCGCGAGATGCGCAGCAGCGTGGACAACTCGCGGGTGCGCTCTTCGACGCGCTGCTCCAACGTGCGCTGCATCAACACGCGCTCGGTGGCGTCGATGGACACATTCAGGATGCCGGCAATTCGGGCCTGGTCGGCGGAATCGCCCTCGTACAACGGCGACAAGACCACATCCCAGAAAGACTCGATGCGCACAGCGTCCTGGCGCACGGTCTCACCCTGCAAGACGCGGTTGAAGAGGGGGATGAGCGTGTCTTCTGTGCCCGGCTCCAGATCGAAGATGCGCGCGCCGGGCAGCACCTGCGCAGCCCGCGAGGGGGTGTAGCGGTCGATGAAAGCTGCCCAGGTTGGGTTGCAGCGCGCCAGCCGGAAATTCGTGTCGATGACGGCGATACCCATCGGCATACGGTCGAAGAGCATCTCCAGCAGGTTGAGTTGCCGGCCCAGCGCGGGATCGGGCACAAAAGCGGCCACCGGCTGGCCGTGGCTCTCGGACGCCGGCAGCAACTCAAACTCGCAGCACACGTGCCCCTGCGCCTGGCACCGGCGCTCGACGCACACCACATCGCGCCGGCCAGTGATGACATTGACGAAGCCGACCAGCACGCCGGCGGTGTAGTCGCAGGTTGGCCGCTCGCTCGGACTTTGTCCGCTCGGACTTTGTCCGCTGTGCCGGCGCGCCATCCAGGCCTCGAAGGCGTCGTGCGCCCGCACCACCACGCGGATCGCATCGGCCTGCCCAACCGGCCATTGCAGCTCAGTCACCTGGAACCGGCCAAACCCCGCCGCCTGATAGGCCTGCACGCACGCCGCAAACAGGCGCTGTTGTTGGGCCGCGTCGCCAGCCCGGCCAAACGTCGCGGCGAAGGAGGCCCCGCCATTTGCCCCGGCCTGTTGCATGACCGAGCCGGCGAGCCGGCTGCCCACCAGAGCATCCATCTGGCTGCGGATGCCCCGGAAGCCGGCTTCGATGTCCAGCAGCGCCACGCGCGCTGCGCCCAGATGCAGCACGCCGGGCATTGCTTCCACCAGCAACTCGTGCGCCTGCAACGGGGCGGCGCCGCGCGGCTCGTTTTGTCTGTTCATCCAGCAGGCTATTGTAGAAGCAGATCAGAACGGGTTGACGGCGCCAACCTACCCGCATCCCTACCCCCAGGTAGGCGACAAACAGTCTGCCGGCGGTTAGGCTGTTGGTCGCGCGGTTGCCGCAGCATCATCAGTCAGATCAACAGGAGCAGAAACGAAATGGAAACAACAGAGAGTCACTTCGGTCAATGGGGTTTTGCGCTGCTTTGGGCCGCGCTCGGCTCGATCTTCATTGCCTTTGTGCCCTTCTACCGGAAAAGCCAGCGCAAGCCGGCCAGCGTGTACCTGGCCTTCATCGTGGCAATGGCCTTCGAGATGTTCGGCGTTCCGATGAGCATGTACATCGTCTCGTGGCTGTTGGGCGTCAGCCTGCCAGAAGGCGTGCTGTGGGGACATACGCTCACCCAGCAGTTCGGTCATCTGGGCATGTACATCGGCACAGGCCTGGCCCTGACCGGCATTGCGCTGGTGGTGCTCGGCTGGCGAGAAGTCTACCGGCGCTATTGGAGCAGGGAGGAAGGCGAAGGCGAGCTGATCACCGACGGCATCTATCGATTCATCCGCCACCCGCAATACGCCGGCTTCCTGCTCATCACGCTGGGCATGCTTCTGGACTGGGCGACCCTGCCCATGCTCATCATGTGGCCGTTGCTGGCAGTCCTGTATTACCGCCTGGCGCGCCGCGAAGAGCGCGAGTTGGAAGAGGAGTTCGGCGACGCCTACCGGCAGTATGCGCGCCGCACGGCCATGTTTGTGCCGCTGCCCCGCTGAGCAGTTCGAGGCCCTGCATCAGATCATGCGCGAGATCGTTGCGCCGGCGGGCCAATAGGGCCGGGACAGGTGTTGTGTGGCGAGCGGCAATGGTCAACTCTCGTCGGCCGGTGAGCTTGTCGAAGCCCCGGCCGGTGAGCCTGTCGAACCGGCGCCTGTCGAGCCGGCGCCTGTCGAACTGTCAGCCGACTGCCTGCGCCGGCGCCGCAGCAACTCCGATGCGGTCGCGCCGGCAGTCGCAGGCGCATCGGGCGCTTGCGTATCGCGGATTTCATCCGCCCTGTCGGCGGGGCGCGGGCCAGTGCGGACAGAGTCCGTGGACACCGGGGCGCCGACAATCCGGCGCTGCGACAGCGCAACCGTTCCCGGCGCTCGCGACCCGCGCGCTTTGGCTTGCATGAGCTGGCTAATCCGCCCGCCTTGCTCGAGGGTTGCGGCAGCCATCTCGCGCCGGGGAACCACGCCGAGCAACTTGCGAAAGCTGACGGCAATGCGCCGCACGCCGATATCGAACGGCAGCAGGCAGGCCGCGATGGCCAGCAACCAGGGGAACAGGTCGGTGCGCGTGGCAGCCGCTGGCGCGTCGAGGCGGAAAGCGTCTGCCGGCTGGGCGAGAACTCCGCCGCCACCCAGCTCCGCCCACGCCAGCAGCGCATCTTCGGCGCTCGGGCCGGGGATGTACTCCGACGAGTACGGCTTGACCCAGGCCAGCGTGCGGATGTGATCCGCTGCGCCGGTCGGTGAGCCTGTCGAACCGCCGGTGGCTGAGCCTGTCGAAACCGCGCCTGTCGAAGCACCGGTCGGTGAGCTTGTCGAACCGGAATCGTCGATAGTCGCGGCCTGTGTGACCGCTGATGTTGTTGTGAGGGACGGCGCGGACTGAATGCGCACAAAGTACGCGCCAGGCTCGGTCAGCCAGGTTTGGCCCTCATAGCGCCCCGGCCCAACCTGCGACAGCGCCACCTGTTGCGTGTTGCCGGCGCTGTCGATAAGTGTCGCTTGCAGGTTCAGGTCGAGAGCAGCCTGCGTCTCGGCGGACTCCGTTCGCGTTGCCGGCGCATCGACTATGATCGTGGTCAGGTCGCCGTCTTGCGTCACGCGCGCCTGCAACGTCGTGTCGGGCCGTTCGAGGATGGTCCAGCGCGCAACCTGCGCCCAGAATTTGGGGAACGCATCCCACGCCACCCATAACCTGGCCCACCGGCCGGTGGCGTCGGAGGTGAATGCGACGGCGCGACCCAGGCCATACTGCCAGGCGGCGAGCAACGGGTCGGTCTCGTTGGCCCACAGAATCACTTGCGCCGCCGGCTTGGGCGTGGTGGCGATGTAACCCAGCAGCGCCGGGACCGCCTCGATGCCGCTGAGCATCGGGCTGCTGGCGCCCGCCCTGGGAAGCACCGTCTGCTCGACCACGTAGCTGCGCTGGGCAAGCGCCGTCTCTTCAGTGAAGATGGTTGGCAGATTCGCGGCCTGGTCGGTCAGGTGGAATCGCCCGCCGCCGATGCGGGCAATCTCTTTGAGGAAGGGCACATCCGAACCGTCGCCGATGGCCACCACGCTGAGAGTGATATTCTCGGCGCGCATCTGCTGCGCCAGTTCTCGCGCGCCGCTCTGGTTCTCCGCGTCGCTGCCGTCAGCGAGCAGGATGATGAACTTGCTGCGCTTATCGGACTGGCTGAGCACGCGGCGCGCTTCGATGAGCGACTCGTAGACGTATATGCCGCCGCCGCCCGGCGCGATGCGCAAAATCTCCGGGATGAAGCGCTGGCGATCGCGGCCGGGAAACGGGCCTATCTGATCGACCAGCTCAGTGTCGTAGCCGATGATGGTGATGTCGTCGTCGTCGTTGATCAACTCGGCGGCGCGCGCGGCAGCCTCGGCTGCCAGACGCATCTTGAGGACGCCGCCCTCTTGCGCGCTCATGCTGCCGCTCTTGTCCATCACGATCGCCATCGCCACCGACGGGAACCGGCGCGGATCCTTCACCTGCGTGTCGACCGGCAGCGTCTCTTCGAGCGGCGTTCTGAAGTAGCCGCCCACGCCGTAGCTGTTCGGCCCGCCAATCACCACCAGGCCGCCGCCGATATCGCGCACATAGCTCTGCAGCGAGAACATGGCGCGCAACGACAAATCGCGCGCGGGCACATTCACCAGAATGATCGACTGATACGCGGCCAGCGACTGAATAGCGGCCGGCATGCTGCCGGGCGCGCTTTCATCGTAGTCGATGTCCGCCGCAGTCAGAGCGGCCTTGAGCGCCATTGTTTCGTCCACGCCGGCAGCGCCTCGGACAGGGTCCGCGCCCCGCGGGGCCGGCGCCGGCGGGTTCGACACCAGCAACACGCGCGGCTTGCCGCCCACAATCACCGAGGCAGACAAGGCATTGTTCTGCGGGATCGTGTCCACATCGGGTATCAACTGGACGCGGAACGCGCTGAAGCCGGCCTGCGTGGCATTCACCCGCAGGCTGAACGTGTTTTCGCCGATGACCAGACTCACCGGCTGCTGCGCGACGACCTCAGCGCCGGAGAACACCGTCAACTGCGCCTGCATCGCGGCATTGGAGCGCACCACAACTTCGAGTGGAATGATCTGACCTACGGAGGCGCTCTGGGGCGCGTCTACTCGCTGGATGGCCGCATCGATGCCGGCAATGGACTGCAAGGGCACGACATCCAGCCGGACGTTGACGGCGCGCGCAAGCCGGGCTGCCGTGTCCGCATCGCCGGTCGTCTGTTTGCCATCGCTGATTAACACCAATCGTTTGGCGGCGTCGGGCGGGAACAAGGACAGACCCAGGCGGATGGCGTTTTCAATGTTGGTGCCGGCTGTGCGCACACGCGCGCTAAATGGCGCAAGGTCGCGGAACGAAGACATGCCGCGCTCGATCTGCGCGTCGGCGCCGAACAGGACGACGGCAGCCTGATCGCGGGAGAGCGCGCCGCCGCCGGCGCGCATGGCTTTCAGGGATTCGCGGATAAAGGTCGCTGCCCTGTCTCTGCCCGCCGCGCCAACACTGTCAGAAACATCGACAAGGAAGACGACCGCCAGCCGGTCGGTCCAGGTGACACTCTGCGCCCCGGCCAGGGCGAGCGCCACGCACGCGAGGAGAACCGATCGCAAAAACAACCCGGCCCAGGCGTGTGCGTGCGCGCGTGCGCCGTGCGCAACGTCGACTCGAAGACCACGCCGCAGCCGGGGCCATGCGATGAAGACGCTGATCGGGATCAGCGCCAGCAGCGCCAGGAACCCTGGCTGGGTGAACGTGATCACAGGGACAACTATAACAGGCTGCCCGTCTCGATGGCGAAGCGTGGCAGCCTGGCCTGGCAAGCCTGGCCTGGCAAGCCTGGCGGCTTGCCCTACGGCGGCTTGCCCTACAATCGCGGCGGATTGCGCTACAGGCTCAGATGACGAAAGGCGTCCATATCGACCGTCTGCCCGCTGTGCCGCGACTGCTCGGCGGCAAAGGCCATCAAGTGGCTTTCCAACGACGCGCGAGCGGTGGTTTGATGATCGGCCGGCTCGCCGCGCAGGGTGCGCACGAAGGTGCGCATCAGGCCGTCGTCGCCGCCGCCGTGCCCGCTGGCGCCGGCCTCAGGTCGAATGACCTCGACTGCGCCGCCATGCTCGTGGATGCGCAACTCGTGCGGCCGGCCGTCCGAAAAGTCGCCGTACAGCGTGGCGCGCGCACCGTCCCAGCGCATGGTGCGCCCTTCGGTGTCAGAGTGGCCGTGCATGGTGAACGTCACCGTCACGTCGCCGGGGAAGTCCATCAGGATGACCTGATGATCGACCACGTCATTGTCGCAGTGGTAGACGCACCGGCCATACGGGCTGGTCTTCAGCGCCTCTCGGCGCGATTGGGCCGTGTCGCCGCCGTCCAGCGCGCGGGCAATCCATTCGGAGCGCGGGGCGAGGCCCTCGACCGCGCCATACAACAGCGGCGCGTACCACGGGCATGTCTGCTCGACCGGGCAGCCGTCAGTGCACCGCAGCGGTGCGCCGGCCGGCGCGTTCTCTGCGCGGTAGTGCGTCAGCGCGCCGTATGAACTGAGACGCCGGGCCGGCTGTCCGATGATCCAAAACAGAATGTCCAGATCATGGCAGCACTTGGCCAGGATCATGGGGCTGGACAGGCCCTCGTTGCGCCAGTGGCCGCGCACAAAGCTGTGCGACATGTGCCAGTACGACACGTTCTCGCGGTGATCGACGGTGATGATGCGGCCCAATCGGCCAGAGTTCACGATGTCGTACAGGGCCGAGAAGAACGCCGTGAAACGCAGGACGTGGCAGATCTGCAACGTGCGACGGCGCGCCTCGGCAACGCGGACCAGGCGAACACAATCGGCCAGCGTGGTCGCCATTGGCTTTTCCAGCAACACGTCGTAGCCGGCTTCGAGCAGCGCAACGGTCGAATCGGCGTGCATCTGATCCTGCGTGCAATTTAGCGCCGCCTGCGCCAGTTGCGGGCGAGCCAGGGCGTCCTGCCAGGTCTTGAACTGGCGATCGGGCGGGATGCCGTGCAACGCGGCGAAGCGTGCGCGCCGGTCGTCATCCAGCTCGGCCACTGCGACCATGCGAATCTCGTCGGGGTGCGCCAGCGCATAGGGGCCATAGGCGTGCATGCCGCGCCCGCCGGCGCCGATCATCAAGGCTTCGATTGGATGTGACATTGGATTCTCCTGCGCCCCAATACTACCGACTATCCGGCCAGCGATTTTTCGTAGGCCGGGTCGATCCAGCAGCGCGCGCCCAGGGCCTGGGTCAGCGGATCGGCCTCTGGTGCCGCGAATCCCAGGGTGGCGTGCCGGCGCCAGCCTTCGGCAAACTCGAATCGCCCCGACATGCGCGCCACTGCGCGGGACAGATTTTCCATCTCGTCCAGATACGACCCCATGCCCTGGCTCACATCCAGCCAGTCTTTTTGCGTGCGGTGCCGGGCCAGCATGTCGCGCTTGACGGGCATCACCGGCCCAATGTCGACGAACAACTCGGGCCGGATCAGCCGGCGCAGTCCATCGCGCAGGCCATGTGGCATGGCGTGATAGAGCACGGTGTCGCCGCTCCACGCTGGCCTGGGCGGCTGCGTCTCGAAGTTGCGCATACCGCGCGCAAAGGCGGCAGTGACTGCCAGCCGGCAGGTGTTGGAATGATCCTCCATGTAGTCCTGCGGTGAGGGGATGAGCAGAATGGCCGGCTTGACCTCGCGGATCACGGCGGCCACGCGCGCCAGCAACCCCGGCTCGTAGAAGATCGCCAGATCGTCGGCGATGGGCGGATGCATGACGGCGCCGGCCACGCGCGCGGACGCTTGCGCCTCTTCCGCGCGCAGGCGGATGATGTCGGCCCGATCGTGGGTGGCAGTGCCGCAATGGCCGTTCGCCAGGTTCCACATGTGGATGTCATAGCCGGCCTGCTTCAACACCAGCAGCGTGCCGGCCATCATGAACTCGATGTCGTCGGGATGCGCGGCGATCGCCATCGCAACGCGTGTGCCTGTCATGCTCTGCCTGCCTCGTCGCGCATTGTAGGACAAATGGCGGCGATGGCGGGCTGCTGAGCCTGCGGTGGCTGAGCCTGCGGTGGCTGAGCCTGTCGAAGCCGCCGCTGCCGTTGCCTTCGACAGGCTCAGGCAACGGCGACACGCTCAGGCGCCGGCGCGCGATCGTGAGATGTCACCAGCCGGTAATACAACCCGCGCTGCGCCATCAATTCATCGTGCGACCCCTGCTCGGCAATCTGACCTTCCTGCATCACCAGGATGACATCGGCGTTGCGCACAGTGCTGAGCCGGTGCGCGATCACGAAGGCGGTGCGCCCCCTCAACAGCACTTCCAGCGCCTGCTGGATCATGCGCTCGGTTTGCGTATCCACGGAGGAGGTGGCCTCGTCCAGAATGAGGATGCGCGGATCGGCCAGCAGCGCGCGCGCGAACGACACCAGTTGGCGCTGCCCCAGCGAGAGACGCGAACCGCGCTCGCCCACCTCATGGTCGTATTTATCGGGCAGTCTGTTGATGAACTCGTCGAGATGGACGGCTTTGGCGGCCGCTTCGATGTCCTCTTGTGTCGCGTCCAGCCGGCCATAGCGGATGTTGTCCGCGATGCTGCCGCTAAAGATGAACGGGTCTTGCAGCACCAGCGAAATCTGGCTGCGCAGGGTTGCCAGTTGCACGTCGCGCAGGTCGTAACCATCGATCAACACGCGGCCCTCGGTGGGGTCATAGAAGCGCATG
>Ga0308414_1003011_pt1 | contig 10851 bp, 9 predicted proteins | sample HotsprSampleOS50_FD_205667 | JGI IMG/M metagenome (GOLD analysis project Ga0308414, IMG submission 205667) | Hot spring phototrophic mat microbial communities from Octopus Spring, Yellowstone National Park, Wyoming, United States - 20090730_OS50 ...
CCAGCGTCCGTTCGGGATCGAATCGCCAGCCGGAGTCGTCGCGGCGCCAGTATTGAGTTTGCAGCCGCCGCCCTTCGCCCTCGCCGCCGAGCATTAGCCGCACACGAATCCGATCGCTTGCCACGGCCGATGGGGTATCGGCGGGCCGCTGGCCCGTCAGCAGGTTCCGTTGGTACAATGAGCAACATGGCGATGCGATTTCTGACAGCCCTGCCGGTTTATAACGAGGCGGACCATGTTCTCGCCGTGGTGGCAGGCTCGCGCACCTATAGCCCGGCCGTTCTTGTCGTCGATGACGGATCGACCGACGGCACGGCGGAAAAACTAGCCGGTTGCGAAGGAATCCAAGTCGTCCGCCATCGGCGCAACCTGGGATACGGAGCCGCGTTGCGATCGGCCTTCGCGACGGCGATCGAGTTGGGCTACGACGTGCTGGTAACGATCGATTGCGACGGCCAGCATCAGCCGCAGTTGATTCCGAAGTTCGTGGAAACGATCGCCGCAACCGGGGCCGACATCGTTTCCGGCAGCCGCTACCTGCGGCGGTTCGAAGGCGACACCATGCCGCCGCCCGATCGGCAGCGGATCAATGCCGTCATCACGGCCGAGTTGAACGAATCGTTGGGCCTGAATCTGACCGACGCCTTCTGCGGCTTCAAGGCCTATCGCACCGCGGCCTTGGCCCAACTGCGCCTGACGGAAACCGGCTACGCCATGCCGCTGGAGCTGTGGGTGCAAGCGGCCGCTTTGCGGCTGAAAATCGTCGAGCTGGCCGTACCGATGATCTACCTCGACGAAAAACGTTCCTTTGGCGGCGCGCTCGACGATGCTGTGCAGCGGCTGGCGGTCTATCGCGAGGTGATCTCCCGGGCGATGCGGGCAACCGGGATCTCAGCGGTTCCAAGGGAACGCGCGCCGTTGGTCCACAAAGCGGAACCGCCCAGTGCGGCAGCCGACGAAACCGCGGCAATTTCGTGATGCAACGGCACACGCCGCTGGTGCGGCGGATTCGTTGCGGAATACGTTCCGCCCAACGCGCCGTGCAAAAGGGTCGGCCATCCGCGCGAGCAAACGGCATAGCGAATCGGCCGGCCGGAGAACCAATCCGTTGACGACGCACGAACGACACTCCTCCGATTCCGCACGGCCCACCGGCGCGCCTTCGCCGGTCGCGCCGACGGCCGTCGAGCGCCGGCGCGTGCGTGTGCGCGGGGTGGTGCAAGGGGTCGGCTTTCGCCCGTTCGTGTGGAATCTGGCCCACCGGCACGGGCTGAGCGGCTGGGTGCGCAACGAGTCGAGGCAGGTGACGATCGAGGTGCAAGGGCCTGCCGCCGTCCTCGAATTGTTCCTCAAGGAACTGCAAACGGCCGCACCGCCGGCCGCCCGGATCGATGCAATCGACTTCGAGCGGATTGCGCCCGAAACAGAAACGGGCTTCCGAATGATTGCCAGCGACGGGGCAGAGCTGCCGCAGCCGTCGCTGCCGGCCGATTTGGCGATTTGCGACGATTGCCGAGCCGAAATCCTCGATCCCCGACAGCGACGCTACCGCTACCCGTTCACCAATTGCACGCAATGCGGGCCGCGGTGGTCGATCGTCGGCGGCGTTCCCTACGATCGCCCGCAAACCTCGATGCACGCGTTTGCCATGTGCGCCGAGTGTCGCGCCGAGTACGAGAACCCGGCCGACCGCCGCTATCACGCACAGCCCATCGCCTGCCCGCGGTGCGGCCCACAGTTGTTCCTCGACCCGCCCGAGCCGTCGCCCGCGGCGGCCGTCGGCCCCTCAAACAGCTTTTGCGCAACAGCCGCGACGGACGCGGCGGATGCGGCGGAGGCAGTCGCCCCGGGCGGCGCGGCCGACGTTCCGGCCCGCTTGGGCGAGTTGCTGCGACGCGGGAAGATCGTCGCGCTGCAGGGGCTTGGCGGGTTCCAGTTGCTCGTTGATGCCACCGATGAGTCGGCCGTGGCCGAGCTGCGGCGGCGGAAGCGCCGGCCGGACAAGCCGTTTGCCGTGTTGCTGCGAAGTCTGGACGAGGCCGAGCATTATTGCTTTGTCTCCGCGGAAGAAGCCCAACTGCTGACCAGTCCGGCGGCCCCAATCGTCTTGTTGCGGCGCCGCAACGATGCCGCCGGGCCGTCGATTGCCGCGGCCGTTGCCCCGGGAAACCCGTACTTGGGCGTGATGCTGCCCTACACGCCGCTTCACGAGTTGGTGGCGCGGGCGGCGGGTCGGCCCCTGGTTTGCACGAGCGGCAATCTGGCCGAGGAGCCGATGGCCATTACCTTGGAAGAAGGACGCACGCGGCTGCGCGCGATCGCCGACGTGCTGGCGGCCCACAACCGCCCGATCGTCCGCCCGGTGGACGACTCGGTGGCGCGGCTCGGGCCGGCCGGTCCGATGGTCCTTCGCCGCGCCCGAGGCTATGCTCCGCTGCCGGTTCCCCTGCCGTTGCCGGAGGGAATCGAGCCGCGTCCGTGGCTGGCCGTCGGAGGGCATTTGAAGAATGCGGTCGGCCTGATTGTCGGCCGGCAGGCGGTTCTCAGCGCGCACATCGGCGACTTGGACAACGCGGCCGCCCTCGATGTCTTTCAACGCGCGGTTGACGATCTGTTGAGCTTCTATCGCGTCGAGCCGGTCGGCGTGGTGTGCGATCGGCATCCCGACTACGCCTCGACGCGCTTCGCCGAACAATGGGCGAAGCGCCGCGGCGCCGCGTTGCTGCGGGTACAGCATCACCACGCGCATGCGGCGGCGTGTATGGCCGAACATGCGATCGCCGGCCCCCTGCTGGCGTTCTGTTGGGATGGCGCCGGTTACGGCGGCGACGGCACCGCGTGGGGCGGCGAAGCCCTGCTTTGCCGCGGCCCGCACTATCGGCGATTCGCTCACCTCCGCCCGTTCCCGTTGCCGGGCGGAGATCGGGCGGCCCGCGAGCCTTTCCGCTCGGCCCTGGGACTGTTGTTCGAATCGCGCCGCTGCGACGACGAACAAAGCCAACGGCAGATTCGTCGCTGGCTTTCGGCGGAAAAATGGAAGACCATGCGACGCGCGATCGAACGCGGCGTGGGCGCTCCGCGGACGAGCGGCATCGGACGGCTCTTCGACGCGCTGGCCGCCCTGTGCGGACTGCATCCGCGAACGAGTTTCGAAGGGCAGGCGGCCATGGCGCTCGAGTTCATTGCCGATCCCGACGAAACCGCCGCCTACCCGCTGCCGCTGCGGCAGGCCGACGGCGGCCCCACTCGCGCGCCGGCCGGCGGCTCGGCCGCACCCGGCGCGGAACCGCCGCTTTGGCTCGATTGGGAACCGTTGGTCGAGCAGGTGCTCGCTGATTTGGCGCGGGAGACGCCAGCGAGCATCATCGCCGCCCGATTCCATAACGGCTTGGTCGAGGCCGCCGTAACCACGGCCGAGGCGGTTCGCGCGATTGCACCCGAAGCGACCGTGGCGTTGACCGGCGGATGTTTTCAAAACGCCCGGTTGACCCAACGGCTCTATCTGCGATTATTAGATCGGGGATTCCGCTGCGTGTTGCCGCGGCAATTCCCGCCGGGCGACGGCGGCGTGGCACTAGGGCAGTTGTACCTGGCCGCACTGAGCGATGCGATGATTGAGTAGGCTCCCGCGTCAGCCCGAACGATACCAGGGGAAATCGAAAACGGTTTGGCCCGCTCGCAGCCAGCCTTTGGCCGTTCAGCTCGTCTCGCAGCCGCTTTTCGAATCCTTTGGTCCAATCTATAGTACGATGGAGCACAGCGTTCGGGTTGAACTTGGAACAATGCCCTCCGAAAGTGGGTTCTTGCAGCGACCGGCTTTTCGGCCGCAGACAGCGTTTAGTTGCCGAAGAGGAATATGATCGAACAAGACAAGATATATCACGCAGATGCTTTTGATCTCTTGCCGAAGATCGACGACGAGAGTGTGGATCTCGTCGTGTGCGATGGCCCGTACGGCATCACGACCCACTGTTGGGATCGCATCACGAATATCCAGGAGTTCAATCTCAGGCTGATCACCATTTTTGCAGCGAAGCTAAAAGAGGGCGGAGCCCTCTATCTTTTCGGCAAGCCGGATTGCATTGACTTCATCGACTACCGCCCATTCCTTACTCTTCGCTCAAAGATCGTATGGTATCAGCCGAGCCGACTGGCTCAGGGCAGGCTCAACTACACCAACAACTACGACATTATCTGTTATTTCATCAAAGGCAACAGGCCGAAGACGTTTGATCTCGACGCCATTCGTGTGGCACAGCTTGTTGAGTTGGAGCACCGGCTTCGTTGCGAACGTGTTCCCTCGGTAAGCAACGGCAGGTATGGAAAGACGAAGTTCAACGATAACGGAAAGAACCCAGGCGACGTTTGGGGAGACATCAAGCAGTTGACCTACAAGTCCAAAGAGCTTGTTAGTCGAAATGCCCTCAACACGATACAGAAGCCGGAAGCTCTAATGGAGCGGTTAATCAAGGCGAGTTCGGCTGTCGGCGACCTCGTTCTCGATCCGTTTGCCGGAGTTGGAACGTGCCCTGTTGTGTGTAGGCGTTTACGACGGCATTTCATCGCGATCGAAAGAAACGAAGAGTTCGTCCGTGCGGCAAATCACCGTCTGCACAAGATAGAACTCGAAGAAGCAAGGAGCCTGTTTCGATATGGCGCGTGAGGTTTACCGCAAGATCATCGCACTCGTGCTCAAAGCGGCTGAACTCGCACGATCGCTTGGAATCAGCAATCTTTTGCAGCCCGGTTTGGTCAAAGAAATGATCATTGCGGACATCCTTGGCCATGAACTCATCCATTCTAAGCGAGACGCTGATGCTCACGCGGCCGGAAACCCGAATAAAAAATACGAGTACCTGACGTGCAAGGAGGGCGGAACAGGACAATTGGATCGAATGTTCAAAGAACCAGCCGACAAGAGAGCGGAATCGCTGGCGCGCATCACTCGGAATGCAAAAGTGTATTTCGCTGTCTTTTACGAAGACAATCAGACGAAGTGCAAAGTGATCTACGAACTTGCTCCCGCGGTTGTCCTCGAAGAGACAGAGCGCCAACTCGACCGAAGCCGCAATAAGATCTCTCACGTTGGTTTCTCTGAAAACTGGGCACGAGAACATGGGCGTGTCGTCTATCAAGATGAGACATAGGCTGAAAGTCGGTTGGAACAGATGGTTTGCTGCACGTTACGCCGCGAAGCGTCGAAACGATAGGCTTTAATCATGTGCTTGGGCATTCCCGGACAATTGGTGGAACGTTTCACGCGCGACGAAATGCCGATGGGCAAAGTCGATTTCGGCGGCGTGCGCAAAGAGGTTTGCTTGGCCTACACGCCCGAGGCGGAAGTCGGACAGTTTGTGTTGGTGCATGTCGGCTTCGCGCTGAGTGTGATCGACGCCGACGAGGCCGAGCAGATGCGGACGCTGGTGGAAGAAATCGAAGCCTCGGCCGAGAGGGAATCGGATGACTCCCCGTCGGCCGCTTCCGCTCCGCATTCCCCTCCGCCGACCGCCGCGCCCCGCGACGGCTAATGCGGCGCGTTGCCCTCTGCCGCCGGGCCGATCGACGGAGCCGAGTTTGGCCGCGCCGGGCGGACCGGCCGCCGCCGAACGATAACAGCCCGTTGAAATAGACTCAAAGACGGTACATACGAGTATCGAAATCCTCGGGAAACACGCCTCGAATCGCTAGCAAGACGGCCTTTTTCAACGGGCCATCGAGAACGAACCCCCATCGGGCAAACGAATCCCGTGAAATACCTTTCTGAATATCGAGACGCCGATCAGGTTCGCCGCGCCGCCGAGGCGATTCGCGCGGCGACGACGCGCCCCTGGTACATCATGGAGGTTTGCGGCGGGCAAACGCATTCGATCTTGCGGTTCGCCTTGGATCGGATGTTGCCCGAGAGTTTGACGTTGATCCACGGTCCCGGCTGCCCGGTGTGCGTGACTCCGGTGGAAGTGCTCGATCGGGCGTTGGCCCTGGCCGCCCGGCCCGAGGTGATCTTCTGCTCGTTCGGCGACATGCTGCGCGTGCCCGGCTCGCGCGGCGATCTGTTCGCGGTGAAGTCGGCCGGCGGCGATGTTCGGGTAGTGTATTCGCCGATGGATGCCGTGGAACTGGCCCGGCGGCATCCCGACCGCGAGGTGGTGTTCTTCGGCGTGGGCTTCGAAACGACCGCCCCGACCAACGCCATGGCCGTGCTCCAGGCCGCTCGATTGGGGTTGAAGAACTTCTCGCTGCTGGCGGCCCACGTGCTCGTGCCGCCGGCGATTCGAGCGGTCTTGGCTTCTCCCCAGTGCCGAGTGCAAGGGTTCTTGGCCGCCGGGCACGTCTGCACGATCACCGGAACATCGGAATATCTGCCGATCGCCGCCGAGCAGCGCGTGCCGATTGTCGTTACCGGCTTCGAGCCGCTCGACCTCTTGCAAGGCATCTTGATGTGCGTGCGGCAGCTCGAATCGGGCCGTCACGAGGTCGAGATTCAATACACACGATCCGTCCGTCCTGAGGGAAACCCAGCGGCCCTCCGCGCCATGGCTGAGGTCTTCCAAACGGTTTCGCGCCCTTGGCGGGGAATCGGCGTCATTCCCGACAGCGGCCTGGGCCTTCGGCCCCAGTTCGCCCAGTTCGACGCCGAGCGGCGTTTCGACCTGAGCGGGATCACGGCGGTCGAATCGTCGGAGTGCCGCGCCGGCGAGGTGTTGCAGGGGTTGATCCGTCCCCATCAATGCCCCGCCTTCGCCGACCGCTGCACGCCGCAACACCCGCTGGGAGCCCCGATGGTTTCCGCCGAAGGGGCGTGCGCGGCATACTACCGTTATCGCCGGTCGTCGTAGGCCGCCGGTTGCCTTGTGACCGAGCTTATTCCCAATCGCTTGTTGTGCCGCCCTTGCCATCATCGACTTCTGCCGCCATGGATTTCTCAATGCAGTGCCCCGTTCCGTTTTCGCAGTACTCGACCGTGCAGTTGGCCCACGGCGGCGGCGGGCGATTGATGCGCGAGCTGATCGAAGGGTTGTTCCGCGCCGCGTTTGCCGGAAACGCCGATCAAGCGTCGCAAAACGAACCGCGTTCGCCGCGTCCGCTCGAAGCCGCCCACGACAGCGCGGTGATCGAGCCGGGGGCCGGGCCGCTGGCCTTCACCACCGATTCCTTCGTCGTCAGCCCACTGTTCTTTCCCGGCGGCGACATCGGTTGCTTGGCCGTTTTCGGCACGGTGAACGACTTGGCCATGGCCGGCGCCAAGCCGCTGGCGCTCAGCGCCGCGTTCATCATTGAAGAAGGGTTTCCGTTCGATCAGTTGCAACGGGTGGTCGAGTCGATGGCCCGCGCGGCCGCAACGGCGGGAGTGCGGATCGTCACCGGCGACACGAAAGTGGTTGATCGCGGCAAGGGCGACGGGTTATTCATCACGACCTCGGGCGTGGGCCGAGTGCCGCCGGGCGCGGCCATCCACCCAAGCCGCGTTGCCGCCGGCGATCAAGTGATCATCAGCGGCGACGTGGGCCGTCACGGACTGGCGATCATGAGCGTTCGCCAAGGATTGGAATTCGAAACCGAGCTGCAAAGCGATTGTGCCCCGTTGAACGGCCTGGTCGAGGCGATGCTCGCCGCCGCCGTTGATCCGCAAGACATCCATTGTCTGCGCGATCTGACGCGCGGCGGGCTGGCGGCCGCCGCCAACGAGATTGCCCAAGACGCCGCCGTCGGCATGGTGCTTCACGAAACGGAGATTCCCGTTTGCGCGGCGGTTCGTGCGGCCTGCGAATTGCTGGGGCTTGACCCGCTCTACGCCGCCAACGAAGGCCGACTGATGGCGCTGGTTGCTCCCCGCTCGGCCCCGGCCGTTCTCGCCGCGATGAAATCGCACCCGGCCGGCGCCGACGCCCGATTGATCGGCACGGTTTCGGCCGAACACCCGGGCGTGGTCGAATTGCTCGGCCCGTACGGACCGGGCCGCATCCTCGACCTGCTGAGCGGCGAGCAGATGCCGCGAATCTGCTGAATGATCGCGGATCGGCTCAATTCCGCCGGATGACGGGCCATCAAGCTGAATGACGGTCGAACGCGCTGAACGATAGTCAATCGCGCTGAACAAAACGCCGCGGAGGCCGGCGCGGGCCAAGCCGCTGTCACTCGGTCAGCGGGACGATGCGCAAGTTCTTGATCGCCACCGGTCCGTGGTCGCCCTGAAAGAGCACGGGGCCTTCGGGCTTTTCGGCATTGTGCCAGGCGTGGCCGGTCGGATAGGCCACCTCTTGATTCTCGTGAATCACCTGCCCGTTGAGCTTCACCAAGTCGAAGCGGGCGTTGGCCGTCTTTTTGCCGGCGGCATCGAAACGCGGGGCGCGGAAGACGATCACCAGGCTTTGCCACTGGCCGGGCTCGCGGCAGGCGTTCACCCGGGGCGGCACGCCGTCGTCGATCGTTCGATAGCGCGGCCTCAATTCGGCCCGCGGGTAGATCCCGCCGCAATCGCTGCCGGTGAGCTTCGTCTTGCCGAACGAATCGAGAATCTGAATCTCGTAGCAGCCGTTCAGCTTGACGCCCGCGTTCGATCCCTTGGGAATGACGAACTCGAGTTCCACGCGGCAATCGCGGTAGTTCTGCTTGGTCATCAAATCCTTGCCTTCGCCCAAACTCAACAGGATTCCGCGGCCCGGCTCGAAGGCGAGCTTCTTCGGAGTCTTCGGATCAATCGCCACATCGCTGCACGCGAGCCAGCCGTCTTTCGGGTCGCGGAAGGCGTCGAGCGAGTCGGCCAAGTCGGCCGTGGATGCGGTTGCGGAAGCCGCCGTTGATGCCGCCGCGGCAGTGTCGGATGGGGCCTTGCCCCGATTCTCCTCGCCGGCCTGCACCCCATTGGCCGCCAACAGCCACGCTGCCGCCGCGAAGAAGCCCGCGACGGCAATCACCAGCCCGCGGCAACGGCCCCGCGGAACCGAGTAGAATCCTGCGGCAACAAACCGACCATTTTCCGAAAGAGACATGCGGGAAGCCTCCAAACAAAGAAGTGCAGGGCGGGCAAGAGCGAGACTCATCAGGCGGAAAACTCTGAAAAACCGCAAAAACGGAAACCGGCTCAAACGCGGACCGCACGCACTTGGGCGATTTGTTGCGTTACCGGCCGGTTGCGCAATTGTGCGGAATTGTTCAGTGTATTCTCCGGATGAGGGGCATTGCAACAATGCCGTCCCGTGAAATCGCCGCGCTGCCGACACCGCAGGCGACCGCGCCGCAGGCCATGCGTTGGCAGAGAAGGGGAGCACCTCAGATGGTCTCGTTGGGCTTCGCCGAACCAATCGACGTGTTTGCCCCGAAGAGTCAGCAAACTTGCGTCAATACGATTTGCGAAGATCAACCAGACAATGCTTGGTGCAACGATGCCGCGTGTTCGGCGAAGCCGATGCCTATCCCGCAGGATGAAACAAGCCCCGGTTCAACTGCCGCCGGCCCGTTTCACCGCCTAAATAGGTCCACACAATTACGAAAACGGCCGCAGTCGCAATGACGCGGCCGATTGCGCGCAATCCCCGTTTGAACCGCTTTCCGTCTTTCCCGGTTTTATTTCGCGGCCCGTTGAAAAGTCGGTTTTGCGCTCTCTGCGGTGCGTCTTTCCCGTGGATCTCGATGCTCGGATCGGGCCCGTTGGGCCTATTTCAACGGGCTGTTAGCCCCCTCGGCCCGCAGCCGTTTGAGCAAGGCGATTTCGGCGGCAAGGATTGTCTTGGCCTCATCCGCCGGCTTCTTGCCGAGCGATTCGTTCTCGATGCACAGATCGCCCGCATAGCCCGCCCGGCGGAGAATCGCAATCACTTTGGAGAAGTCGATATCGCCTCGATCGATCGGACAGTGATACTCCGCATACTTGTAGCCCATCGGGCGTTGCTGTTCGCGGAGTTCTTCGGGATAGGCGATGCTCTTGCAGTGGGTGTGCAATACCCGCTTGGCGAATCGCTCGTAAATCGTGTAGAGCTTGCTGAGCGGATGCCCGAACCAGTAGAAGTTGGCCGTATCGAGCGTCAACCCCAGGCGGGGGGAATCAACGCGGCCGAAAAGCTCGTCGAGGAAGTCGGGATCGTTGGTCGTGTTCCCGTGGTTCTCGATGCCGAATCGCACGGGCAGTTCGGCCGTGGCCTCGATGACGCGCTTCAATGCATCGGCGGCTTGAGGCAGGAACGTTTGGCGATCGAGCTTCTCGGGAACAACATCGATGCGGACAACCGGGCAGCCGATCGCGGCCGCGGCTCGAGCCACCCGCGCGGTCCATTGCACCTCGACTTCCGGCCGCGACGCGAACTTGTTGTGCATGCACAACGCCGCCACGCGGACGTTCGCGGCGCGGGCGTCGGCGATCAGGCGGTCGGCGTCCTTCGCCGTGGCGAGCGAGTACCTGCCCTCGGGATGCGGCAACCGGGGCAGCTCGAGCTGTTCGTTGATCTCCACCTCGACGGCTTCGGCCCCCACCGCTTTCAGGCCTGCCCAGCAGTCGTCGGCCTTCATCGGGCCGAGCATTGCATCGCGCATCCCCACCGGCCATTGAACCCGATCGACCTCGGCCGGGGCGCACTGGGCCGGGGCGGCCCCCCTCTCTAGGGCAATTGCGGCAGTTGCCGCCACTGCGCCCCCCAAGAAATCGCGACGGCCCCACCGCTTCGCACCGAAACGCTCAGAAGACGACATCATGGAAACCATCTTTTCGGTTCTGCCGGAATCGACCCGCCTTGCTTTACTGAACTTTCGCAGATTTTCTGATGGATTTTGCCATTAAAAAGAGGACGGGGTTCCTTGTAGACTTTGCGTGGTTGAAAGCGTCAAAGACGCGCGCAAAGGACAAGGAGGTCCCCATCC
>Ga0308414_1003012_pt1 | contig 10850 bp, 9 predicted proteins | sample HotsprSampleOS50_FD_205667 | JGI IMG/M metagenome (GOLD analysis project Ga0308414, IMG submission 205667) | Hot spring phototrophic mat microbial communities from Octopus Spring, Yellowstone National Park, Wyoming, United States - 20090730_OS50 ...
GTACTCGCTGGCGCTCCAGGGGCATCTCCCGCTCCCGGATCATCGGCTCAAAGGTGGCCTTAGTGAGGTTTTCCAGGTAGGTATTGAGGCCCTCGTCGAGCCACATCCAGCGGCGCTCGTCGGAGTTGACTACCATGGGGAAAAAGTTGTGCCCGACCTCATGAATCACCAGCGAGATGAAGCTATGCCGGGCGCTCTCGGTGTAACGGTCTTTTTTGACCTCCTGGCGGCCACAAAAGACAATCATCGGATACTCCATGCCAAAGACGGGGCCGTAGGTGACATTCATGGTGGGATAAGGGAAAGGAAAGGTGAAGCGGCTGTAGGACTGGAGGGTATGTTCGGTGCTGGCGATAGCCAGGTGCCGCCAAAGGGGAGCCACCGCCTGGGTATAGAAGGCCTGGACGCGAACGGGGGTTTCTCGGCCGAGGATGCGGGTCAGGCGCGCCTCCCAGATGTAGTGGGGCGCCGCCGCCCAAGCAAAATCGCGCACCTGCGATGCCCGAAAAACCCAGCTGACAGTGTCCTTCCCCGGCGGCTCCCGCTTGTCATTCGGGCCGACTACGAAGGTGTAATTATCGGCAGAGACACTGCGGTAGCGCTGAAGCTGCTCGGGGGAGAGAACTTTCTCCGGATTTTGGAGCTCGCCGGTGGCCGCAACGATATAGCCCCGGGGTAGGCGAATTTCCACCTCGTAATCGCCAAACTCCACCGCAAACTCACTTGGGCCGTAGTAGGGCATCTTTTCCCAGCCGCGAGCGTCGGTAAAAGCCACCGGCCGGGGATAGTACTGCGCCACCTGATAGATCGTCCCCTGCTCAGTCTGCATGTAGCCGGCTCGCCCTTCTACCAGGCCGTCATTGAGCGTAAAGCTCCAGCGCAGGTGGAGGGTGACCTTTTCACCCGTGGAAAGACAGCGGGGGAGGGTGACCTCCATCAGGGTCTCTTCTATGCGATACGGAAGGGGTCGCGCAGAAGTCCCCTCCACAAGCTCCACGCCTTCCAGCCGGAAGTCCGTGCGCAGGTAGTTTTGCAGCTGACGGGCATACAGCTCGGCGAAGCTACTCCCCTGGCGCTTGGCATCGCGGCGAAAATCCTCCCAGAGGAAGTTCCGGCTCAGGTGGCCGTAGCCTTTGAGGCTGAAGTAGTTGGGTTCTACGGCGAGCCAAAGGTAGCAGAGAGAGAGGGGGGAGTTATTCGTGTAGGTGAGGCGGGCTTCACCACGCAAGCGATGGGTGGCGGGATCAAGGGTAATTTGCATAGCGTAGTCGGCCCGCTGCTGCCAATAGGCCGATGAAGGCACCCCCAACCGCGTACGCTCCGGCGTAGGTGGCGGTGCATAATCCTCCAACGGCTGAAAGGGATCGGTATGAAAAGCCGTCTGCGCAAGAAGCAATCCCAAAAACAGGACGCTGGAAAAACCTCTCAGGGCAGCCATGCGCGAAATTCGGTTGCTTTCTGGATAAGGCCGGCTTCTATTTCCTCGGGCGAGAGCTGGCTGGCCTCCGCCTGAATCTGCTGCGAAATAGCCATGGAGCAAAACTTAGGCCCGCACATGGAGCAAAACTGGGCGAGCTTAGCGCCTTCGGCGGGTAGAGTTTCGTCGTGGTAGCTCTGAGCGGTCTCTGGGTCGAGCGAGAGGTTGAACTGGTCTTTCCAGCGGAAAGCAAAACGAGCCCGACTCAGGAGGTAATCCCGCCACTGCGCAGCAGGATGCCCCTTGGCGATATCAGCCGCATGGGCAGCGATCTTATAGGCGATAATGCCCGCACGCACATCGTCTTTATTAGGGAGGCCAAGGTGTTCTTTCGGAGTCACGTAGCAGAGCATAGCCGTGCCAAACCACCCGATCATGGCCGCACCGATAGCCGAAGTGATATGATCATAGCCCGGAGCGATATCGGTTACGAGCGGCCCCAGCGTGTAAAAGGGCCTTTCGTGGGCGTCTTCCAGCTCCTTCTGCATGTTTTCCCAGATAAGCTGCATAGGAACATGACCTGGGCCTTCAATCATGACCTGGACGTCGTACTCGTAGGCGACTTTGGCGAGCTCGCCGAGGGTTTTGAGCTCGGCGTACTGGGCTTCGTCGCTGGCATCCGCAATGCTCCCAGGCCGTAGACCATCCCCCAGCGAGATCGCCACATCATACTGCCGGAGAATGTCGCAGATTTCCTCAAAATGCGTGTAGAGGAAGTTTTCCCTGTGATGGGCGAGACACCAGCGCGCAATGATAGAGCCGCCCCGCGAGACAATGCCCGTCACCCGGTCTACGGTCTTGGGGATATACGCTAAGCGAACCCCCGCATGAATCGTAAAGTAGTCCACCCCCTGCTCAGCCTGCTCAATCAGGGTCTCTTTGAAGATTTCCCAGGTAAGCTCTTCGGGTTTTCCGCCGACTTTTTCCAGGGCTTGGTAGATGGGGACGGTGCCGATAGGGAGGGGGCTATTGCGCAAAATCCACTCCCGGGTCTCATGAATATGCCGGCCCGTAGAGAGGTCCATCACCGTATCAGCCCCCCAGTAAGCCGCCCAGACCGCTTTCTCCACCTCCTCGGCGATGGAGGAGGTAACGATGGAATTGCCGATGTTGGCGTTGATTTTGACCTTGAAGGCGCGGCCGATGATCATGGGTTCGCTCTCGGGGTGATTAATATTCACGGGAATGATGGCGCGGCCGGCGGCGACTTCCTGGCGCACAAACTCCGGCGTAATCTCATCCGGGATGCGCAGGCCCCAGCTTTGGCCCTTGTGGAAGCGGGGCAGGCGGCCGTTTTGGCGGTACATGTCCAGGAGCTGATTTTCCCGGATGGCGATGTACTCCATCTCAGGCGTGATAATGCCGGCTTTGGCGTAGGCAAGCTGGGTGACGGCCCGTCCGAGGCGGGCCCGCCAAGGGAGGTGCGGATTTGGGAACATCGTAGGGGGCCGCTCCGCGTAAAGCCTTTGCGCATACGGAGAGGTAAAGCGCGGGAGCTGCTCGGTATCGCCCCGCGCCGCAATCCAGGCCTCTCGTAGCCGAGGTAGGCCTTGCCGAATGTCTACCGACACCCCCCGGTCCGTGTAAACGCCGCTCGTGTCGTACGTATAATAAGCCGGATACTCCGGATCGGTAAGGTGGATTTTTCGCATAGCCACCCGGATGTACGGGTGCAAACGACCGGGAACGTATACTTTTTCCGAGGCGGGATAGGTCGGGACAGAGACCGCCAACGGTGTCTGGGATTGGTTCCGCATACAGACAAAGATAGGGGTTTCTGCAAAGGCGCTCTGCCCCCCTCACGTAGGAGGGCGGGCAGTTACCTACTTTGGCACGGGAGGCGAATCCCGGCCTTCCTTCTGCCGCGCTGCCCGATACGCCCGAAAAAACCGGATGAGCGCCACCAGCTGCACCCCCCACACCACCGCCAAGATGGGCACGACGACTACTACTAACGGATTGTAGTCTAAGGCCACCTCCCACTCTCCATGCAGAAAGTGCTGCGTCGCTCGGGTCAGCCCACACCCCGGACATTCCAAATCCAGAAAACGCTTGGAGGGACAAAGGGTCGGCCCATCGTCAAAAAAATCCGCCGGAAGGAGGCGCAGCAAAAGCGGAAACAAGACCAGAGAAACCGCCACGCCCACTTTTATCCAGCCCTGGATATCTATTTTTTTGCGCTCTTCGGGTCGAGGGAGAGGGATGAGCGGCATTATAAGCTTCTTCATAAAGACAAAGAAAAGAGGGCTCCTGGGAGCACCAGGAGCCCATAAAACCTCAGCAAGTAGGCTTAATCGGATGCTACAACAATAGCATAAATGATACCAGGGATGGCACACAGAGCCGTGAGCACTATGGCTATGAGCACTTTATCCGGATCCCAGTTGGAGGCGATACCGACGGCGAGCGGCGGGACCAATATAGCGAGCAGAATCAGTGAGAAAGGTGCCCACCCCAGCTTCCCTAAACCACCAAAGAAGTTTTTCAGCCGAGCCCAAAAGGAAGCCTTTTCAGCCTTTTGCTGCTTTGCCTCTTTCAGGGCTGCTTTAGTTTCTTTCTGACTGACGACGGCCGTGGCCGTTCCTGTGCTTGCAACGGCTTCTACTGGCTTTGCCAGGAGCCATCCTAGCCCGAGGCTAGTTCCGAGAATAAATGCGACGTGCCGCATACCGCTCCAAAGGTACGGGTTTTTTCATATTGTCAAGTCCCCCTGCTCTGCCCTTCTTGTCATAGCTTTGCGCCCGTGTGGAAATTCTGGGGAATTGTGGGGCTTGTGCTGGCTCAGGATACGCTGTCCCGGGCGTGGAAGTACGAGGGACTTTTGAGCATGCAGGCCAGTCAGACGGCCCTCTCCAACTGGCGGGCCGGCGGCCAGAACCAGATCGGCGGCGCCATCCAGGGAAACGCCACGCTGACGTGTACCCGCCAGCGCACCAAACTAAAAGCCACCCTTTCTACCCAGCACGGCCTGCTTCGGGTGATGCCCCAGCGCACCTTCCGAAAAACGCAGGACCTCTTGCTGCTCGTTCTCAAGTATCGGCGCTCGCTTCATGACAGGGACCGCTGGGCGCTGGTGGGCCTTTTATACCATTTCCTGTGAGACGTATTCTTAGATTTTGTACCTTTGTCCCCACCCAAAGCTAAGTAGGTATGGCGCGGCCACTTAAGATAGCTTGAAAGCATCCAGCAGAAGCGTTTCACCAGCTCTACAAGCAGGAGGTAGATGCTCGTATACCCAAGAGATGGCAGGCGCTATGGATGTTACGGCGAGGGGAGCGATGTAAGCGGGTGAAAGAGGTGGGGGGTTCAGCCGCAAGCCGATTCAGCAGGTGCTAAGGGCGTGGAAGGAGGCAGGAGTGAAGAGCATGATATGGGACCATGCGGCTTTTCCCAAGGGGAAGGGGGTGGGAGAGGTGGGGCCGCTCTACGCTCCTGAGTCCTGCGGAGGGGATATTTTGCGGAGGTTCGGCGTTGGGTAGAAGGGCGACGGTATGAGCGCATAGAAGCGAAGAAGGCGGCGGTGGAAGAAGTGCTACGACGGTTGGAAGCCGAGGAGAAGGTCTCATCGCTGGTAGGGCGGCCCTATATCCGCCAAGCTTTGAATGCCCTGCCTTCATGAGTAAGAGGCTGTGTCTTTAGAATGTGAGGCACGTGGGAGGCGGCTGACGGGGCATCCTCATATTTGAGCAGCTCGGGGGGGGGTAGAGTCTTAGTTTGAGACTCATGATTTCCCGCAAGAGGGACTTGACAATATGAAAAAAGCTGTACCTTTGTGCTTGGTATGCGGTACCTTAATAGTTACATCGGGTTAGTAGCCTTTTTAGGCTACATGGCTGCACAACAAGGCAGCTTCTTTATCGGCGGAGCTTTGACTCCTCAAGTAACTTGGATTGGCCCCGGAATCGTAGATCGCAGCAAGCCCACGCCCTCACTCGGCTTAGGGGCAATAGGCCGATATGGGCTCTCTGATCGCCTGAGCCTCGGGGTAGACCTCCTCTTCTCTCTCCAAGCTCAGCAGGAGAAGAGAGAGGTTAGAGGTGTCTTCTCTTACAAATACAAAAGTCGTGAGACTTGCTCCTACCTCAAGCTGCCCGTTCAGGCTGTCTATGCGTTAGGTTCCGGGAATGTAGGCATAGAGCTAATGGGAGGCCTCCAACCTATGATTCTAGTGGGTGCCAAATCTAAAACCACCACAACCTTTCCTGATGGCAGTCAGGAAACTGTAGAGGAATCTGGCACAGAAGGTCTGAATCCCTTTGTCTTAGGCATCGTCTTGGGAGCAGGACTTCGGTTTGAGTTATCGAACAATCTGTTCTTGGCACCGCAGTTGCGATTTGACCACAGCCTCACGAATATTTACTCCACAAGTCTCATTACAGGGCGCACAGGTACCTTTGCACTTCTTGCAGGGCTTTACTACCAGATCAAATAAAGTCTTGACCGATCAGCTCGGATAGTCTGAGGAATGGATGGTTTAAGGGGGAGCCTTACTCTAAGGCTCTCCCTTGTTGTTTAGCCAGGCTATCTTTTTGTGGCACTAAACAGGAGATAGTGGGGGTATGCCGGCGTACTGTACAGCGATGACTGAGGTGGTATAGGAAAGGGGGGCTAAGGGAGATGAAGAGGCGGTTGGTGAGTGGCTATCGGAGAAGGCGCGGGGAGGGTTTAGATGCGCGGCAGAGCGAGCGTACCTGCTAAGGGAGTTACGGGAGCGGCGGTTTCGGAAGATAGGAGAGGCGGTGGCGTGGTGTGGGAGGAAGCTGGGTGTGGCGGCTTCGTACAAGAAGTTGTACGACTGGTTTCGGCGTTGAGGCTATCGGAAGAAGATACCACGGCCGATGGCGGAGAAAGCGGATGAGCAGGCGCAGGAGGCGTGGAAAAAGGGGGCTATTGGCAGCCTTGCAGGCGGAGGGGCTAAGGCGAGGGGAAGAGGGGGTGTTTGCAGATGAGATGCGGCTGGGACTGCTCCGACAGGAGAGACAGGTGTAGGGAAAGCGAGGAGAAAAGCAGAGACGGCGTATAGAACTGCGGTATGTGTGGATATATTTGGTGTTAGGCGTGGATCCGATGCGGGGGCGGCTGTGGTGGGACTGGGTGAAACGGGTGCGGGGCGTGGAGATAGCTCAGGTGCTCAGGGCGTGGAAGGAGGCAGGGGTAAAAGGCGTGATATGGGACCATGCGGCTTTTTACAAGGCGAAGGCGGTGGGAGAGGGGAGCTGCGGCGGGTATATCAACCGCCCTATGCTCCTGAGTCCTGCGGAAGGGATATTTGCGGAGGTTCGGCGGTGGGTAGAAGGGCGACGGTATGAGCGCATAGAAGCGAAGAAGCCGGCGGGGGAGGGGGTGCCGCGAGGGTTGGAGGCTAAGGGGAAGGTCTCATCGCTGGTAGGGTGGCACTATATCCGTCAAGCTTTGAATGCCCTGCCTTCATGAGTAAGAAGCTGTGTCTTTAGAAATAGGAATACCAAATACCGCTCCAGAGATACGGCTTTTTTCATATTGTCAAGTCCCCCCCTCTGCCCTTCTTGTCATAGCTTTGCGCCCGTGTGGAAATACTGGGGAATTGTGGGACTTGTGCTGGCTCAGGATACGCTGCCCCGGGCGTGGAAGTACGAGGGACTTTTGAGCATGCAGGCCAGTCAGACGGCCCTCTCCAACTGGCGGGCCGGCGGCCAGAACCAGATCAGCGGCGCCATCCAGGGAAACGCCGCGCTGACTTATGCCCGCCGGCGCACCAACCTCAAAGCTACCCTTTCTACCCAGTACGGCCTCCTGCGGGTGGTGCCCCAGCGCACCTTCCGAAAAACGCAGGACCTCTTGCTGCTTATTCTCAAGTATCGGCGCTCGCTTCATGACGGGGACCACTGGGCGCTGGTGGGCCTCTTAGATGGACGCACGCAGTGGGCGCCTTCTTACAAGTACATCGGCGACTCAGTCGTTAGGCCGGCGGAGTCGGCTTTTTTGGCGCCCTTGTATGTGCAGTTCTCTGGGGGACTCAGCTATAAGCCTCTTTCGGGCTGGCAAATGAGCCTCTTTCCGGCTTCGGGGCGGGTTACCTATGTGCGCTTTAGCTACTTAGCGGAGGCGGGGGCTTTTGGCCTTAGGCCCGCTCCCCGCGATGAGAATGGCCAGATTATCGGTCCCGCCCGAAAAACCCTCTGGGAAGTCGGCGCCCGCTTCACTTCCAATCTGGAACTGACCCTCTTCAAAACGCTGAATGTCAATCACTTCCTGGATGTCTTTGGTAGCTATTCGCACAACCCTTGGGGCCCCGTGGTGTTTTCGCAGTTTCAAGCCGCCTATAAGCTCAAAAGCTGGTTAGCCCTCACGTTTTCCCAGCAGCTCATTTATGATCCTCGGATTGCATCGGGGCCCGAGGCCCTTCAACTGCTCACTACTTGGGGATTGGGCCTTACCTACCAGACGCCCTGAGGTCAAGCCACCTGCATCGTGCGGAGTTTTTTTCGTCTCTCCAAGGCCATCTCAATGTCCTTGAGCCGCCCCTTCGGAATCGCATCAATGAGCTTTTGCGTGTATTCGTGCTTCGGACTGCGGTAAATATCCTCCGCATAACCACTTTCCACCACCTGTCCCTGATTCATCACTAAGAGGCGATCACTCATAAACTTCACCACGGACAGGTCGTGCGAAATGAAGATATACGAGAGGCCGTACTTTTCTTGCAGGTCTAAGAGGAGGTTGAGCACTTGGGCCTGGACGGAGACGTCGAGGGCGGAAACGGACTCGTCGCAGATGATGAACTTGGGTTCTACAGCGAGGGCGCGGGCGATGGCGATGCGCTGGCGCTGACCACCGGAAAACTCATGGGGGTACCGATAAAAGTGGTCTGCCTCCAATCCCACCTGTTCCAGTAGAGCGATGGCTCGTTCTTGGGCTTCCTTAGGGGTGCGGGCCAGCCCGTGAAATAGCATAGGTTCGGTCAGGGCGCTGCCGACGGTGAGGCGAGGATTGAGGGAACTGTAAGGGTCCTGGAAGATGATTTGCATGTGTTTGCGTAGGGGGCGCAAGTCTTTTACGGGGAGGGTGGTGCTATCTTGGCCTTGGAAACGCACTTGACCCGAGGTAGGCTCAATGAGGCGCAGAATAGCCCGGCCGGTGGTGGTTTTGCCAGAGCCGGACTCGCCAACTAACCCTACAGTTTCTCCCGGGTACACGGTGAAGCTCACATCGTCTACGGCTTTTACGTAGCCTACTGTGCGGCTGAAAATGCCCTTTTGAATGGGGAAGTAGACGCACAGATTTTGTACTTCCAGGATGGGGGGTTTTTGGGCAAGCTGGGCTTGGCGCTGGCGATAGGCTTCTTCGGAGATGGTTTCGGTGCGGAGGGCGTCTTCGACGGTGAGTTTTTCTGGGTTTTTGAGGAAGTCGCTGAGGGTGGGGAGGCGATGCAGGCGCCGGTCTAAGGGCGGCCGGCAAGCAATCAGCCCCCGCGTATAAGGGTCATGCGGACTCGCAAAGATATCCTGGACAGGGCCTTCTTCGACGATGCGGCCCTTATACATGACGAGGACGCGGTCGCATATTTCGCCGATTACGCCCAGATCATGCGAGATGAAGATCAGGCTCATGCCGTGTTTGGCCTGAAGCTCTTGGAGGAGCTCTAAGATGGTTTTTTGTACGGTGACGTCGAGGGCGGTGGTGGGTTCATCGGCGATGAGGAGGCGGGGGTTACAGGCGATGGCCATAGCGATCATGACCCGTTGTTTTTGGCCGCCGGAGAGCTGGTGGGGATAGGCGCTGAAGATACGGCTGGGATTGGGGAGGCGCACTTCTTCAAAGAGGGCGAGGGTGCGATCCCGGGCTTCGGCGAAGGAGACTTTCTGGTGGAGGCGGATGGCTTCTACGACCTGGTCTCCGCAGGTGAAGACGGGGTTGAGGCTCGTCATGGGCTCTTGGAAGATCATAGCGATTTCGTTGCCGCGCAGGTGCTGCATGGACTTTTCGGGGAGGGTGAGGAGGTTGGTTGGGCCGAGGGAGGGGGAGGCAAACCAGATTTCGCCGGAGCTGATTTTAGCCGGGGGGGTAGGGAGCAGACGCATGATGGCCAGGGAGGAGACACTTTTGCCGGAGCCAGATTCACCGACGATGCCCAGAGTCTGCCCTGTCGGGAGTTCAAACGACACGTTTTCTACGGCAGAGACCCAGCCTGCCCGCGTCCGAAACGATACCGATAAACCCTGAACCCGCAGCATCACCCAAAGGTAACGCATTTATGGAGTATAGCCGAAGGGCATTTGTCTGTAAGAAAACGATTTGCCCTATCTTTGCCCCATGGCGAAAAAGAAGGGCAATCGCATCCAGGTCGTCCTGGAATGTACGGAGCATGCGGCCAGCGGCCAGCCCGGCACTTCCCGCTACTATACCTGGAAAAACCGCAAGAATACTCCCAGTCGCCTGGAGCTGCGCAAGTACAATCCCATCCTGCGACGTCACACCATCCACCGAGAAGTCAAATAATCTGAAATACTTTGAGCTATGGCAAAGCGTACAGTTGCAAAGTTCCGCTCAACCGATAAGAAAAGTGGTTTTATGCGGGTGATATATCCCGTTCGTACAGAGAATGGCACCTTTCGCTTTCGGAAACAGCTGATCTCCTCCGACCAGCTCAATAGCTTCTTAGGTACGCAAAAGAAGTAGGGAATGCAGCTATATGCGGTAGAGACGGGGCGCTTCGCCTTAGATGGCGGGGCGATGTTTGGAGTCGTACCCTGGACGATCTGGCACAAGCTCATCCCCCCCGACTCACTGAATCGCATTCCCATGGCCCTGCGATGCCTTCTCATCCAAACCGACAACCGCCTCCTATTAGTAGATAACGGCATTGGCCATAAGTACAACGAGAAGTTTGCCGGTATTTATGCCATCGACCACGAGACCCATACGCTGGACAAGAGCTTAGCGCAGTTAGGCTTTTCCCGAAGCGATGTAACAGATGTGATTCTGACGCACCTGCACTTTGATCATGCGGGCGGGAGCACGGTGCGGGATGCTGAGGGGAAAGTTCGTCCCGCGTTTCCGAATGCCCGCTACTACATCCAAAAATCTCACTGGGAATGGGCGCATAATCCCAATCCCCGCGAGCGCGCAAGTTTCTTTTCAGAAAACTATGACCCCATTACCGATGCAGGCCAGCTGGTGATCTTAGAGGGAGAAACAGAGCTGGTGCCAGGCGTCTCTCTCCGGATCGTCAATGGCCACACGGAGGGCCAGCAGCTGGTAGAGGTACACTACAAGTCCTACAAGATTCTCTATGCGGCGGACCTTTTCCCCACGAGTGCGCATATCCCCCTCCCGTATGTAATGGCTTATGATGTGCGGCCGCTGGTAACTTTTGAGGAGCGGCAGCAATATC
>Ga0308414_1003013_pt1 | contig 10848 bp, 7 predicted proteins | sample HotsprSampleOS50_FD_205667 | JGI IMG/M metagenome (GOLD analysis project Ga0308414, IMG submission 205667) | Hot spring phototrophic mat microbial communities from Octopus Spring, Yellowstone National Park, Wyoming, United States - 20090730_OS50 ...
AGGATTCGATAACTTCTATGAGGTGGGACCGGGAAGGGTCCTGCGAGGCTTATTGCGAAGGATCGAACGCGGCGTGACGTGTCAGAACATCGAGGTGTGACCTCGGACACTCGGGAAGCGCGGACAACGGATGCGGCGAAATGGGAAGCCGCCAGATGGGCTGTGCGGGGAACGACTCGCAAGAATACAATCTCAATCAGGTCGGGGGATAACAATGGACGGAAATGTTCCACGAATTCAGGTTGACTTGAGCGGAAAAGTCGCCTGCGTCACGGGGGCAGGACGAGGCATTGGACGCGCGATCGCTTTGACGCTGGGGCAGGCTGGGGCCTCGGTTGCATGCGTCGATGTCAACGGTCCCGCGGCAGAAGCGGTGGCCGAAGAAATCCGCGCCCTTGGTAAGGCACAGGCCATCGGCTTGGCATGCGACGTAACCAACAGCGAACAGGTATCTCAAACCGTTGAGTCGGCGGTTGAGAAACTGGGCGGTTTGCATATTCTGGTAAATAATGCGGGGATTACACGCGATGGCCTGCTTCTGAGGATGAAGGATGATCAGTGGGATGCCGTTATCAATGTCAACCTTCGGGGGACTTTTTTATTCACACGGGCGGCAGCCAAGTATCTCATTCGTGCCGGCGGGGCGAGGATCATCAATATTGCCAGCATCTCTGGATTGATGGGCAATCCAGGGCAGGCAAATTATTCGGCATCGAAGGCAGGGGTAATTGGGCTAACCAGGACGGTTGCAAAGGAGTTAGCGTCGCGGCAAGTTACGGTGAACGCAGTGGCGCCAGGCTTCATTGCCACAGAGATGGCTCAAGCCCTCGGGGAAGCCACGCTGGAGGAAATCAAGAAAAGGACCCCATTGGGGCGTTTGGGCGATCCGCAGGACGTAGCTGACCTCGTGCTGTTTTTGGCGAGTGACGCGGCTTCTTTCGTCACGGGAACGGTCATCCGGGTTGATGGCGGACTGGCGGAGTGAGATTTGGCCTAGCGGTGCGACCGGTCGATGGTCCGTTGGAAAGCTCCCCGTTTCGCCAGGATCGTCGTCTCTCGGTATGGACACTTGCCCAAAAACCATGTAACGTAATAAAGTTGCGACCTAAGTCAATGGGGTGGGTTAGTCCTAAAAAGACAAGCGCATGTTTTGCGGGAGGCTTCGCGTTGAAGTCAAGGAGTCTCGGTCTTAACACAAGGTAGGAGCGGTTTTCGACTCCGGCAATTGGTAAAGAAGAAAAAGGAGGATGACTGTCGTGGCATCGATTGAAGAACGTGTCATCAACATCGTTGCAGAGAGTCTGGCAACGGAGAAGGATAAAATTACGCGAGAGTCTCATTTTGTAAACGATTTGGGCGCTGATTCGCTCGATCTCGCGGAGCTGATCATGGCCCTTGAGGATGAGTTCGACATCTCCATTCCCGAAGAGGTCACCTCGGAGATTCAAACGGTCGGGCAGGCCATTGATCACATCAAGGCCGCAGTTGAAGGCGAAGGCAGCACAGCAACCTCGGATGAGCACGCATGAAGCGACGCGTTGTTATTACGGGAATGGGTGTGGTCACACCGCTAAGTTGCCAGGTGGAAGACCTCTGGGAGCGTCTTTGCCGGGGCGAAAGTGGCATCCATTTGATTGAAGGATTTGATACCTCCATCTTTCGCGTGAAATTTGGAGGCGAAATCCGCAATTGGAATCCCACCGGTTATATCGACGCCAAAGAGGCCAAGCGTATCGACCGGTTTGCTCAGTACGCCGTGGTGGCCGCTACCGATGCCGTTCGACAAGCTGGTTTGGATTTCGATCGCGAGGACCCGTACCGCTGTGCTTCGATTATTGGTTCCGGGGTCGGTGGTCTCGGCGAGATCGAAATGCAGCATCGGCGACTTCTGGAAAAAGGTCCGGACCGGGTTTCGGCATTCACGATCCCAAAAATGATGCTGAATGCCGCAAGCGGTTGCATTTCCATTCAGTTCGGCATCAAAGGGCCGAGTTATGGCGTCGTCACTGCCTGTGCCAGTGCGTCGAGTGCCGTCGTGGAGGCAGCTAAGGAAATCCAGTTCGGCGAGATCGACGTTGCCATCACTGGTGGTACAGAAGCGGCTGTAACGCCTTTGGGTATCGCCGGCTTTACGGCTATGAGTGCCCTTTCCGAACGCAACGACGCTCCAGAGAAGGCCAGCCGACCGTTTGATCGCGATCGCGATGGGTTCGTTCTGAGCGAAGGCGCAGGTATCGTGGTCCTGGAAGACCTTGAACATGCAAAGCGGCGCGGGGCGACGATCTTGGGTGAGTTGCTGGGATATGGGGCAAGTTCCGATGCCGGTCACATCACCCAACCCGATGAGAATGGAATCGGGGCTGCGCGCGCCATGGCCGACGCCCTCCGGAATGCTGGGCTGAACCCAGAGGATATCGGCTATATCAATGCCCACGGCACCAGCACGCCGCTTGGCGATCGTGCCGAGACCGTGGCAATCAAGAACGTGTTCGGTCCGTACGCGAAGAGCGTCAGCGTGTCGAGCACCAAGAGTCAGCTCGGCCACCTGTTGGGTGCGAGCGGTGGCGTCGAACTGATCATTTCCCTTTTGGCCGTCAAGAAAGGTGTGATCCCTCCCACCATCAATTACGAGACGCCAGATCCCGAGTGCGATCTGGATTACACCCCCAATGTCCCGCGAGAGCGGCGCATCAAAGCTGCCATGTCCAATAGCTTTGGCTTTGGGGGCCACAATGTTTCGCTGATTGTCGCGGATTACCAGGGCTAGGTCAGCCCGCTTTCATCCCTTTCTGCCAAAAACAAGGAAACCCGGTCCAAATCTGATCGAAACGGACCGGGTTTTGGTGTTTTTCTCCCGTGGTTGATCGGAAGACAATCTCGATCGACACCCGCGAGACCGACTACTTTCGGGCCTCATTGGGAGGATTAACAACGGCCTGGATATCTTCGAGACCTCGTCCCAGCTTCTTTCGGCCCGCACCTCCGACCTGAGGCGAAACTGCCAATCGCTTCCATTGCCCGGCATCGGGTGTTGCCCGCAAATACTCACCAATACGCTGGCGGTAATCACCACCATCAGGCGACGTTCCCAAACTATCCACGGCGTCGGCAACACCCAGCAATACGGCTTGTCGAACGCCCTCGCGAATCCACGTGAAGAAGTTCATGCGATCCTCCTGAAATCCTTCTTAAAACGGACTCTGCCCACCGACGTCATTGACTCAAAGAGAAATGAGATTAGCAGTTGTCCGTGATTAAGGCTAGAGCAATTTTCCGTTGACCCGCTATTCGGGGTGGAATGAAACCACATAGCAAAGGTATCGCCTGCGGACCTGACAAGCAGGTCCCTCCGAGAGTCGAAGCGGGTTCCTCCAGGTGTCGGAGGGGCACGCTCGTCGTGCCCGCTGAAGCGGGATCGATCATCAGATGTTGCGCTGCGGACGCGACAAGCGCGTCCCTCCGAAGGGTGGACTCGGAGGGGCACGCCTGTCGTGCCCGATGAGCTCTATTTGTCATCCCCGAGTCTCTGGAGGGCCTCTATCAGTTTCTCGCGGGTACGGGGATCGCTCGTGAGCTGAAGGGCGGCTTCAAAGTCAGCTTTGGCCTTGGCTCTCTCGCCGAGCGATAGATACGCCTGGCCGCGGGAGGAGTAAGCTTCACCGGCTGCCCAAAATGGCCACTTGGTAAAGTCTTCGCTGCCAAAACGGTCGATGACTTCCTGCCCCTTGCGCTGGGCGAGCAAATTGGCCATTATGGCGTTTTTCCGCTCGGCTTCGATTGGAATTCGCGCCGTCAATTCTTCGGCGCGGGTGTAGTCCTTCAAAGAGCGAGCCGCAGTGGCAGCGAGTTTCAGCGCATGCGAGCGCTGAAGATCGGTCAATTCTCCATGCGATCCTTCGGCCAGGGCTACCAGTGTCTTCATGGCCTCGGCGGGCGATAACTCTGATGCCCTGCGAACTGTCGTCAGATAATTCGTGACCGTTGTGTCAGCCTCGAATGTGTGCGATCGTCCGGCATACAGGTGCGCGAAGCTTAAAGGATGGTGAAAACCACTCGTTCCCGTCGGCGAAAAGGCCGAATGTTCCACTCCGTTATCTCTCACACATTGCCGGCAAATGTTAACGTGCCACGGCAGGCTCTCCGTCGGCTGGCGACCGACCACCAGATGGAATGGGTCATTTTCGTCGTCGGTAACCGGAATACGGATTTCCACCGTCCATTGGTCATCGGCAACTTGCGTGGCGACTTCGGCCTTGGAATCCCAACTCAGGGCCGAATCCTTGCTCATCCCCCGGTCGAGGTCAGCCACGGCCCCGACCGGGTTGACGGCAATCTGATAATAGGAATGCATGTTTGTTTCCAGGAGGATTTCGACGACATCGCCATACCAGATGGCGGGATCGTCGTGCTTCTCGGCGGTAACATTCGGCTTTTCGCCGGGCACTTCCTGGCAACGGATGCCGAAGTATAGGTTGTTCTCATACCACCCTGCCATCACGGTCGTGCCCAAAGCGGGCGGGCGACCAGTTTGCAACTCACGAAGTCGGCCCACAGAGCCGGGGTTGATGGTCTTCCAAAAAGGCTCATCGAGGCAGCCATCGATAACAATGTCTTTCGCTTCGCCCACTAAGCGCAACTTCGGCACCACACCCCGTTTTTGTCCCAGAAGCCTCGATTTTGTCCTCAAGCCATCGAGGAACTTATCGAGCAGCGCCAGACGGCGGGCCTCAATGCTCGACGGATCAAGTCTTGCTTTCGCCTCTTCGAACAGGCGCAGGGCTGCATCGGCCTTCACTTTGTCAGTTTCCATGTCCTGCCAATACAACTCGCAGTAGTCGAAAAAGGCCTTCATGGCATCACCAGCCGGGCCGTAGAGGAGGCGGCAATACTCGTCAAGCAAGGCTTCGATGTCTTGTTCCTTACCGCCCCAGTACATCCGTGCCGTGAAGTACACCTGAAACGCATCGAACGCGGCGGCTCCATCAAACTCCTGGTGAGGACTTATCCAGATTTCTTCCCCGCGGGAAATGCCCTTCGTTTCGTTGATCCTCTGACCAATGGTCCGGGCCATAAAGCACGGTAAGTACCAGCCGCGGTTCGTCAGCGGATAATTCTCGAAAATCATGATGGGCCGGTCGGTCTTTGGTAGCCAGCTCTCACGAAACGCACGGACCTCGGCCTGCTGGGCCACTCCTGACTTCGGTCGGCGACCTCCGACGATCAGCACCTGGACATTCGGCTCCAGCTTGTCGATGTTCGTGGGCGGCAGGCTGTACGTCCCGTACGCGCAGCAATAGATCAGCTTGCCCGGGTGCGTCTTGGCCACCTCCTTTGCCACGCGGTTGACGAAATCCCAAACGTGATTCGACAGCACACCTCGCGGGCCGCGATCGGGATCGGCTTTGCCTTCACACAATGGACACTGGCAAATCGAGATATAGGCATCGGGCGGCATCACGGAAACGCCCTCAAAGTCGTAAACATCAAACTGGGCGCGGACATAACGCACTGTCTCGCGAAACAGCTCCTCATTAGAGTAGCAGAAATGGTTGTTCTTACTTTCGGGATCGAACCGCCGCTTGCCCCCGTACATGGCGAACCAGTCCGGGTGGGCGGCAAAAATCTCTGGGCGTCCCAACCGGGACATCCCGTGTGCCGTTTGCAATCCATACGGAGAACGCGCCCCTAGCCTCATGGCCCACTGCGCCCACTCCCATGGTCCGTGAAAACTGAATCGCCGAATCTCGAAGTCGGGTTGGACTGTTTCGTCGATTTTCGGTAGAGGGATGGAATCCATCCGCGGTACAATCTCGCCCAATTCGCCCGGCAACAGCCACCGGACACCCAGCTTGTGCAGAAACCCGCAAACGGCGTTGTAAGAACCTCGCTCGTCGTAGGCCCATACTTCAAAATACTCATTCTTACCGGGCTGGGGCGCCGCGTCAGGCAGACCGACGGTGGCCGGTATCTTGTGCCGGTCCTTCCACATCGTCGTATTGGGAACACCCCAAGGGCCTCCGGCTACGGCTTCCCACGCTTTCTGCAACTCACCGCTTGCAATACTCGCGTTGCTGCGGGGCCATGGTTCGCGGGGAACAAATTCCGTATCGTCGCCAAGGAAGACCATCCAATCGTCACCCGAGACAAGACGATACGCACCATACTTCAGTCCTTCGGCAGTGATTCCGAGTCGGTCGGTGTCCGGACTACGGCCAACATAAAGCTTGATCGCGTTGCCACTGGGCTGCGTGACAATCGGCAATCGTGCCCCGCTCATTTTTTGGACATACTCTTGCAAATCGGCTGCTGCCAACCGCACAGTCCGGGCAGGATGTTCGGCGATGACGATCTCCGCCCGCGGTTGACCCTTTTCCACAATCCACGGCTCGGCCTGAACGGAAGCGACACAGGTCGCCACAAAAAAACTGGCAACAGCAAGAGCCAGACAAATTTTGCTCATATTTTTGATCCTCCCTATTTCCCTGGCTTGATACTCATTATCCTAGAAAAAGACTGCTTTTCCACGACAAGTTCTCTTTTGCAACCCGGTTAGCTGTCGGGATTTGGGCCACTCCTCTCCGTGATAGTCCAACCCCCACTTGTTTCGGACTCGGTGTTAAATCGCAATCAGCTCGGGCTGTATTCTCCAGGGCGCCCACTTTGGCGGGGTGACAGGCTCCAAACGGCGCCCCCTGGGTTGTCAAACCGGCGTCAATTGATATTAATATAAAGTGTTGGGCGATTAGCTCAGTTGGTTAGAGCACCAGCTCGACAAGCTGGGGGTCGCAGGTTCGAGTCCCGCATCGCCCATTTGTGCCGCAGGAGATGGCGGGGCGGTAGCTCAGTTGGGAGAGCGCTAGAATCGCACTCTAGAGGTCGGGGGTTCAAATCCCCTCCGCTCCAGTTTTGTTTGCGCCTCATTCTTAAGCAGACAACGAATAAATCGGCGGGGGCACGTTTATCGTGCCCGCTGAAGCGCGATGGATGATCCAACGTGGTGCAGCGGACCTGACAAGCAGGTCCCTCCGAAAAGCGGGCCTGACAAGCAGGTTCCTCCAAGAGGCGGACGCATCAAGGGCGTCCCTCCGAGCAGACGCGACAAGCGCGGCCTTTCGATAGCAAAATCGGACGTGTTTGGTATGCCTTTCTGAGTGGGCATGACAAGTGTGCCCGCGTGTTTTGCTCGTTGTGATTCTCTTGTCCACAGGTCTGATGCACCCATCTGAATCCGGCTACGGTATCATGCAATCAAGGGGCTCCGCCATTTGATAACCTCTCTTCAGCTCCGCTTGTTGACAAATCCTCTTGCGATGTCCAGAATCAGTAGCTCCAGGCCTTCGGCGGGCAACTTGTCGAAAAGCCATTGCCGACTACGCTAGAGATACAATTCTTTTGTGGAACGTAAACATGCGGACTTGTTCTGAGTACGAACTCGGCCCCTTAACGAGGGTGGCGTTGATGCTGGGGGCTATTCTTTTTGCTAACGTGGCTTTGGGGCAGGAGATCGTGGCCCACCGGGGGGCCTCCGAGGATGCCCCTGAGAACACGCTGGCCGCGTTCCGACTCGCTTGGGAACAAGGTGCCGATGCGATTGAAGGCGATTTTCGTCTCACGGCCGATGGTCACGTCGTTTGTCTTCACGATGAAACAACAAATCGCGTCACAGGGGATCAAGTCCACTGGAAAGTTTCCGAGGTAACGCTCTCGCAACTCCGTACCTTGGATGTGGGCCGCTGGAAAGGCGAGGCCTTCATCGGCGAAACAATCCCTACGCTAGCCGAGGTCTTAAGTATTATTCCAGCAGGCAAAAAGCTCTTTCTTGAAATCAAGGGTGGTCCCGAACTTGTGGCCCCGATTCGCCAGGTTCTGCTGTCTTCCGCAATTGACCGCAATCAGATCGTAATCATCGCTTTTGACCAGGCGACCGTTGCGGAAGTGCGGAAACTCTTGCCGGAGATCAAGGTGTACTGGTTGGTGTCATACAAACAGGACAAAGCAACTGGCCAATGGGTTCCGACTGTTGAGGAAGTGTTTGAAACGCTCGCGCGTATCAAACCACATGGGCTAGATACCGAGGGTAACGCAGAGGTTGTCAATCAGAGTTTCGTGGAACGGCTCCGCCGCGAAGGCTATGAGTTTCACGTTTGGACCATCGACGATGGGCAACGGGCAAGGATGTTTCGCGATTTGGGGGTGGATTCGATTACCACCAACCGTCCGGCATTTCTTCGCAAAGAATTACAGCAGGACAAAGCCGAGTAGCAACCGGAGACCCGCGACGTTGCCGGCAATGTGCGAATGCGACAGTCCACTTGGTTTCGGTCGATTGAAAGTAGTTGCGTGAGGTTACGATCATAAGGGTCTTTCTGTGTGGGGAGGATCACCGTCATGAAGCGTCAACATTTCTCTGCCCTTTTTCTTGTCTGCTTCATCGTCGGCCGCTGTTTTGATGCTGCGGCATGGGGCGAGACGGCAGCCAACATTGAATTTCGCGGCGATGTCAAGATCCCGCAAATTGCCTTTGCCGTTAAGGAAATTCTTCAATCTGCGATCGAATCTCGCTCGCCGCAAGAGCGGCTTGTTGTCACGTTTCGGGTGGACGAAAAGACTCTTCCAGCCCAGGCTTACCGCATTGAACGGGTTGAAGGTCCTCGCAATTTTTTGATTACAGGTGGTGATCCCACCGGCGCCATGTACGGTGGCCTGGATTTGGCCGAAGCCATTCGCATCGGGACGATCGAAGAACTTTCCACCAAAGAATGCCGGCCTTACATCGAGCGTCGCGGGATCAAGTTCAATATCCCCTTGGATCTGAGGACACCCAGCTACTCTGACAACGGCGACAGCTTTCAGGCCAACATCCCCGAAGTGTGGAGCAAGGCCTTTTGGTACGAGTTTCTCGATGAAATGGCCCGGCATCGGTACAACGTACTCAGCTTGTGGAACCTGCATCCGTTCCCTTCACTTGTCCGTGTGCCGGAGTTTCCCGATATTGCCCTCGACGATGTATGGCGGACCCGCATGAAGCTCGATGATAGCTTCGCCCTCACGGGGCGGGACATGCTTCGGCCGGAAATGCTGACCGATGTCGAGGTCGTTCGACGCATGACGATTGATGACAAAATCGCTTTCTGGCGGGATATCATGCAATATGCCCACGATCGCGGGATCGAAGTGTACTGGTTCACCTGGAATATCTTCGTTTGGGGCACCGACGGGAAATACGGCATCACCGTGGATCGCGATAATCCGACGACCATTAGATACTTCCGGGCCAGTGTCCGCGAGCTCGTCCGTACCTATCCCCTCCTGGCGGGTATCGGCATCACCGCGGGCGAGAATATGGGGCCCGACAAGCCGGGTGCACCAAGCAAAGAACAGTGGCTTTGGCAAACGTATGGCGAAGGCATTCGCGACGCTTTAGCCGACCAGCCGCAGCGGCCCTTCCGGCTCATTCATCGTTTTCACCAGACCGCGCTGGGCGAAATCCTGAAAGAATTTAAAGACTGTCCTTGCAGGCTCGACTTTAGTTTCAAGTATTCGATCGCCCATATGTACTCGATCCCCAATCCACCTTTCATCAAATCCGCTCTGGAAAACATGCCGCCTGGCAAGAATCTCTGGCTTACAGTCCGCAATGACGACATTTACAGTTTTCGCTGGGGTGATCCCGATTACGCCCGGGAATACATTCTGAACATGCCGGGACCTGAGCGTTTGGTGGGTTTCTACATGGGACCGGATGGTTATTGTTGGGGCCGGGAGTTCATCGACGTGGATGGTGAACTTCCCCGACAGCTTGTGATGAAAAAGCAGTGGTACAGCTTCCTTTTGTGGGGACGGCTGAGTTACGATCCGCAGCTTTCCAATGAGCATTTCCGTCGGATTCTGGCTGTCCATTTCCCCACATTGCCTTCCGAGACGCTGTATGAAGCCTGGGCCACGGCTTCCAAGATCTTTCCCCAGATCACGCGATTTTTCTGGGGTGATATTGATATGCGATGGTTTCCGGAAGCCTGCATGAGGTATCCCTCGCCTAAGGGTTTTTACACGGTGAAAGACTTCATTCTGGGACACACCATGCCCGGCAGTGAAACACTGAGTATTCTTCAATGGATGGAAAACCCCAACCAACCTGGAAAGGTGACCCCTCCGCAGGTCGCCGACAATCTGGAGAACCTTGCCAACCAGACCCACAAACTCCTAAAAAAGCTCGATCCCGGTGAGCAGCCGGATCGGGAATTGAGGCGAACGCTGGGCGATCTTCGGGCGATGGCCTGCCTGGGCCAGTATTACGCTGAGAAAATTCGCGGGGCTATTGAGCTGGCACGCTTCGATCGGGAAGGAAAACCTGAGCAGAGGGCGGCCGCAGTGGCCCACCTGGAGAAGGCCCAGGATCATTGGAAACGCTATGCCGCCATTGCCACCAGTCAGTACAAACCGCAGCTTCTCAACCGCATCGGCTACGTGGACCTCAATGACATCGCGCGGTATGTAGAGGCGGACATCACCATGGCAAAGGAGTGGAAACCCGGGACACTTCGTGAACTCTCGCCGACGCAAAAAACGGGTGACGTCCCCTTTCGGCCGTAGATATTATTAGATCATCCGGGGTGGGTCGTGAATGGGCTGTGATCGCCCGGGTATGACCGTGTGCGAATAATATTTGTCAGTAAGATGCCCACGACGAGCAAAATGGAGGCGCACATTTATTGTGCCCGCTCGGAGGGGCGTGCCTGTCACGCCCGATGAAGCGGAATGGATAATCCAACGTTGCGCAGCGGACCTGACAAGCAGGTCCTTCCGAGTGGAGAATCGAACGGAAATTCGGAGGGGCACGCTTGTCGT
>Ga0308414_1003015_pt1 | contig 10846 bp, 13 predicted proteins | sample HotsprSampleOS50_FD_205667 | JGI IMG/M metagenome (GOLD analysis project Ga0308414, IMG submission 205667) | Hot spring phototrophic mat microbial communities from Octopus Spring, Yellowstone National Park, Wyoming, United States - 20090730_OS50 ...
GCAGGAAGAGAATTTAATAAGTCTATATAGAATTTTTGAAATAGTTCTTTATCCCAAACTATTTGTTTGTATTTTGGTAGTATTTTTTTTAGTATTTTTTTAATTCTTTTTTCATTGGAATTTTGAACATCAGAGGTCCATTTTTTTATTTTTATAATCTTTTCCACACTTACCTACAATCGTCACATATTCCTTTGATGAGAATTTCAATGGATTTCACTTGGTTTATATTTCCTTTAAATTGAAATTCATACTCTGATGGTTTTAAACATTCCATTTTTCCACACTTCAAACAAGTAAAATGAGCATGATCAGGCAATGAATCTGAAAGTTCAAAATAAGTAACTCTATCTTGACTTAAAAGAGACTTTACAATTTTTTTTTCCTCAAACTCTCCAAGTGTTCGATAAATAGTTACCCTATCCCAATTTTGAGATTGATCTAATTTGTCCATTATATCAGAGTGAGACAATGGTTTTTTAGATTCAGTTAAAATTTTTAAAACCTCTAGGCGACTCTTGGTTACTTTCAAATTGTGAGTTTTTAAAGCCTTTATTGAATTTTGATAAAGGTCTAATTCTGCCATCTTAGTCTCTCTCTACAGTTTCATTCCATATTTTTCTATACTTAATTCCCATGTAGACATTTTTTTTTAATACTTCTTGAATTTTTTCTTTTTTTTCTTTGTCTAGCATCATTTTAAAGAAAGGCAATTCTGAGTAACTTGCCAAGATCCTATCAATTTCTTTTTCGGTTTCTCGAAAAGACTTTTCACATTCTTTTTTAAATTTTTCTCCTTTATACTCTGAACAAAGTGCAGCTACTTTTAAAAAATCTCCTTGTTTTGAAAACTTGAGAATTTCTTTTTCTAAAGGATCTTTTTTACAGGTATTTAGAATTAAGAGTAGCAAAATTAAAAAAAAATACTTCATAGAAAATATAGTAATAATAATACTAAAACAAACAAAAAAAAGCCTGCTGATATATATACCATTACCTTAAAATTTTTATCTTCACTAGAGGAACTTAAATTTGTTGGTATAGCAAGTCGCACAGGTCTAGGCTCAAAAGCTCTCAACAATACATTTCCTGGACCTTTTGCAAAGATATGGTATTCATCTTTTCCAACAATTAACTTTACAAACTCTCCTATAATAGGCCTATTTTGTCCTAATTGATTGATTGCACCTAATCTTCTAGCTCGGGATTTTTCTTCTGGAGTTTTGTTTGGAAGTAAAAATAAAAGTTTTTGACCTGGTCTTAACTCCTCAAACAACACTCCTGAAACTGGAGCTACTACAGTGTTACACTTTACAACTTCTCTATAATCTTTAATAAATTCTTCTATAGCTATTTCCAGTTTGGTTTTTGGGATGACAGTAGTAGAAGAAGTAGACTTAGGAGAAGAGGTAAAGATATTTGAACTTTCCTCAAAAGGACTTCTTACTTCGGGAATGACTCCATATATAGGATTTTTTTTTGCAAAATATGCACTGTTGATCTTCTCTACATCTAGCTCAATTTGAACATTAGTTAACTTGGTTTCATGTACTATTCCTTGAGTAAAAAGCGTAATAATGGGCTCAAATTTTTTACTTTTTAAATTAGCAAGAACTTTTTCAACTTCTTCGGGTAAAAAAACGCGGTAGATAGTGCGCCCAATTCTCTCTGATACAGGAAATTCAACTCCACCTCCCTTAACAACTGAAACCATATCTGAAGCAAATTGTAAAAATTTTTCAAAGACTTGAATTTTCCGTATTGCAGTAGAGGTTCCAAATACTGAATACATAGTTAAGATTTTATAACTCAGTTCTGAAACTAAAATCAACATCACACCTACTTTATTTTCAATTTGAATAAAACACTTTATAAGCCATGCATCTAAAATTTTCTCATTTAAAATTTGGTTGAATTCCTCTTGAGAGGATGAAGATAAAGAAACTATTTTTTCAATTTCACTTTGACTGATACTCATTCTCTTCCAAATTCCTTTCTTAACTCTTCTATACTTTTTTGTTGTTTGCGAAGTAATTCTTCAAATACCATTCTTCTGGGTTTATAGTTACTAGATAGAGAAATCTCAAGTCGAGCAACAGTACCTGTCCCATTTTCACTATATATTGTAAACAAGTGGGGATCATATCCCAACTGCATAAGTAAAATTTCTACAAGGGTAATTCCCATACCAGCACCTTCAGTACTATCTCCATGATCCATGTAAAACTCAAACAAGTTATCATACTTTTTAGCTTTAATAAACTTCTCACGTATTCTCTGCTCTTCTTTGGGTAAAATACTAAAATTATTTATTACTTTCATGAGAAGTCTTTGAGAATTATAAGAAAAAATGACGTTTACTCTCATGTCACGTTCTTGCATGCTTTTCTTATAATAAGGAAATTTTTTATCTGTCAAATTATCTTTAAATTCTTGCATGACAGCTTCTTGCTTTGTCTCATCTGTAAGAGAAATTCCTTTCTCTTCAAATATAATTCTTTTGATAGCTGCTTTAGTTGAGTTTACAATTAGTTCTTTAGCTGCAGTATAAATTAAATCTAATAAGTCAGGACGTTTACAGTGATCTAACAAAGATTCAATTAGAAATCTTAACCTTGCTTCCCCACTATCTCCTAAAACATAGGTCTGAAAATTTAAGCGAGCTTCCTTTGATAAAGCAGTTTTAACTGCTTCTTTAAATTTATCTGTAATATATTCCTCGCTACTCAATTTTTTACCCTTCTTTACAATAAGAATTAAATTTTTTTAGCTTTTCATTTTTTGTAAAGAAATTTTAGTTTAAAAGAATTTTTCTAATTAAATCCATTACTTTTCCTAAGTTTGCAGGACTGGAATAGATTTGGTTTTTCCACTTTGAATGTATTCCACTTAGGCTTTCTTCGTGGTATTTGACTTTAAACTCTGTAAATTTTAAACCATTAGCTGTAGAAATCACAACTACTTTTTCTCCTTTCTGAATAATTCCTTTGTCCAATAATTTCAACATACTAGCTAAGGCTACTCCTGTATGAGGATCATTGTATAAACCATAGAGATCTCCTCTGGCAGCAGCATCAGCCAACTCTTCTTCGCTAGCTTGTTCTACAACTCCTTGAAACTTTTTTAAAACTCGAATAGCTTTTTGAACAGAAACAGGATTTCCAATTTGAATGGCAGAAGCTAGAGTTGTTTTTGCCTCTACAGGCTGAAACTCTTCAAAACCTTTTAAGTAGGAAAGATAAAGTGGATTGGCATTGGCAGACTGAGCTAAAACAATTCGAGGAAGTTTAGAAATAAGACCTAGCTCATACATCATCTCAAACCCATTTCCTAAAGCAGAGACATTGCCCAGGTTCCCCCCAGGAATAACCACCCAATCTGGAATCTCCCAACTTAATTGTTGAGTAATTTCTATAGAAATTGTCTTTTGTCCTTCTACCCTTAGAGAATTCATAGAGTTTGCAAGATAGATACCTTCTTCTTTTGCAACTTCTTTTACAATTGCCATACAACCATCAAAATCGGTATCTAATGAAATTACCTTAGCCCCATTGGAAACTGGTTGAATCAATTGAGCAGTAGAAACTTTTCCTGAAGGTAAAAATACAATTGTCGGAATTCCAGCCTTTGCTGCATAAGCAGCTAAAGCAGCAGAAGTATCTCCTGTACTTGCACAAGCTACAGCTTGGATAGGTATGCCTTCCTTTCTCATTTGATTTACTTGGCTTACTAAAACTGTCATGCCTAAATCTTTGAAGGAACCGGTGTGCGAAATTCCACACTGTTTTACATACAAGCTTTCTAAACCTAAATCTTTTGCAAAACGGGAAGCATCAAAAAGATGTGTATTTCCTTCTCCACAAGAAACTATGTTTTCTACTTTTATGGAAGGTAAAACCCATTCTCTTTTACTCCATATTCCTGAGTTGTTTGGAAAACGTACATCACCTAAACGGGAGTCAAACAATTTTTTCCAGTCTTTAGGGGAGTAAGATTTCAATGCATTTAAGTCATGGCTAACTTGTAAAAGACTATCACACTTTCTACAGGTGTAGAGAATTTCATAAAGAGAATAAGTAGCACCACAGTTGATACAGGAAAATTGTGCAAAAAAATTTTGTAAATTCTTCATAAAATCAAATTTCTGAAAAGAAAAAAGATGGCAAGAAAGAAAAAATACTTACTTAAAGAAAAAAAATATATATAGGTATGAAAAGTTAAGAAAATTACTTGAATTTTAATTGAGTCTAGAAATAATGTAAGATTGTCGGAGTTTGAATGCAAAAGAGGGCTAACAACCAAGGAAAAAATGAAAGAATTCAATCATTGAGAATCAATGAGCAAATTACAGGTTATGATAAAGTAAGATTAGTTCTAGAAAATGGAACATCTGAAATTGTCCCACTTTCGGAAGCTTTAAAAAAAGCGGAAGAAGAAAATCTCGATCTTGTAGAAGTTTCTATTGCTCAAGATTTACCTGTATGTAAAATTATTGACTACGGAAAACATAGGTTTGAACAGCTAAAAAAAAGTAAGGAAGCCCGTAAGAAACAACATGTAGTAACTATAAAAGAAATCAAACTTCGACCAAGAATTGATACTCACGACTATGAGATCAAAAAAAGACAAGCTCAAGAGTTTCTCCACAAAGGAGATAAAGTAAAAGTAACTTTGCGGTTTAAAGGTAGGGAATTGGTTCATTCAGAATTAGGTATGAATGTAATTAATAAGTTGATAGAGGATCTAAAAGATTCTGGGGCCCCAGAAAAGCCTCCTGTTCAAGATGGGAAGCAAATTGTCACTCTTATCAACCCAATTACAAAATAATTTATTAGGATTTAGGGAAAGATATGCCGAAACTAAAAACAAATCAAGCCGCTTCAAAGCGGTTTCGCTTTACAAAAACAGGAAAGGTAAAAAGATCTCATTCACATTTGAGGCACAACCTTTCTAAAAAATCCCCAGCTCGTAAAAGAGGTCTAGGGGGAACAACTTTGGTTCATGAAACAGACATGAATCGAATTAAACAACTTTTACCATACGGGGGTAAATAATGGCTAGAGCAGTCAATGGAACCATCCACAAAAACAGAAGAAAGAAAGTTTTAAAACTAGCCAAAGGATTTAGAGGAGGTCGCTCTAAACTCTATAAGACAGCTAAAGCTGCAGTAATGAAAAGTGGTCAGTGGGCTTATAGAGACAGAAGGGCAAGAAAGAGAGACTTTAGAAGTCTCTGGATTATGCGTATTAATGCTGCTGCCAGAGAAAATGGACTTTCTTATTCCAAATTCATTTCTTCGCTTAAGAAACTAGGAATAAATCTCGATAGAAAAACTCTAGCAGACATTGCTTACAATGATAAAGAAGTTTTTTCTGCCTTAGTAGAAAAAATTAAACTTGCAGCATAAAAAAATAATGAGATTACAGGAGTATACATGATTGCACTTGAGAGTATTGAAGAGCTAGAATCAAAAGTACTGCGAGCGTTAGAACTTATTTCAGATTTACGAGCTGAAAACAATCGTTTAGAATCTGAAAATGAGGCTTTACGAGAAGAAAATGATAAGATGAAACTAGCTCTAGAAGAAAAAGAAAGAGAGTTAGCTAACCTACGCACTCAACTTGAAAATGCAACCAAAGAACTTCAAGAGCTCAAGGCAAAGGAAGAAACAGTTGATTCTAAAATTACAAGTATGTTAAATCGGCTGCAAAGTATTCCAGCTTATCAAAATATAGGTAGTTCTGCTCCTACTCCTGTGTCTCCTACAGAACCTAATAAGTCAGTAGAAGAGAAACCACAAAAGGAAGTTTCTGAACAGACAACGCATGAAATATCTGAAAAAGCTCAAGAAGAACCAGAGATAATTCCTTTATCCAAAGAACAAGAAGAAGAACAAGTAACTCCTGTTGAACAAGAACAAGAAGCAGAAGAAGATGAAATTATCCTCTTTGACGAAGATGAAGATACTATCTTAGATACTGCTGCTATTTCAGAAAACTTCTCGGAAGAACCTACTTCTAAAATTGAAGAATCACCTATTCAAGAAGATGAAAACCAAGTTTCAGTTGAAGAGAAAAAACCCACACAAACCTCTTCAGAAGAAATCTTAGTTACAGGTCAAACTGCATCTAGTATGCAAGATACAGATGATATCATAATAGATGACTCAGACGATGATGCAATTAATGTATTCGATGCAGATGACGACGATGATTTCTTAGTTATAGAAGAAGATCTCAAGTAAGAAAATGAAACCAAACCGAGTAGAAGTAAGTATATTCGGTTCTGACTATACAATTATTGGGGAAGCAAGTGAAGCATATATCCGTTCTATAGCTTTATTTGTAGACAAAAAAATGCAAGAACTCTCTAAATCATTTCCAAATGTATCTAAAGAAAAACTTGCTATTTTAGCTGCTATCAATATCACAGATGAGTTTTTTCAATATAAAGAACAAAACCTTTCTACTCAAAGTGAAATAGAAGAAATATATCAAGAAAAAACTAAAAAACTTATTTCAATGATAGATCAAAGTTTAATAGGCTAGTAAAAAAATGATAACCTATATTTTATTAGGTCATAAATTTGTATCCTTCTTTCAAAGATAGCAGTCAATAATTTTTTTCTAAAAATACTTCTGTAAAATTTAACTTCATATAAATAATGTTCTTCCTACAAAAATACAATTGGTTTTTTGGTATTTATACCAATTGCCAAAAGTATTTTTCCTTTTTATATATCATGCAGCTTATTTTATAAGGTCAATCAAAATTGATTGGAAATTTTTTTTGACGTTTGATATAAATAGATTCGATAAAATATTTCGTTTAGTATCTATAACCAGTCAAGACTGATTTTGCAATTTAAAGATAATACATATTGCCGTAAACAACATTGCTTGAAAAGCTATTATCAAAATTTAACAAGAATCTACATCTGCTTTTAAATTTTGGCTTTTTGAGGCTTACACTACTTGTAGATTTTTCTTTTTATGGTTTAACTTAAATTTATTTGGTATAAACCTTATTTGCTTACTTCACTTCTGAATAGTTCTAAGCTATTTAAGTAGCAAAAAGAGTTTTCTAAATAGATTCTGTGGAACTTACAAAGATTACAAAATATTAAGTTTTTCTAATATAGTATTAAAGGGGGTCCAAGCTCACTATCCACTTGTCGAAAATTGACTGAAAGGATCTCCTGTCATTTATCTTCCCATACATAAGGTTAGTTATTCATTACTTACATATTGCTCCCAAAGACTGAGCACTTCCACTTTGTTTATTTAATACTTTGATTCTGTAAGATCCATCATGTCCTACTCTTTGACTACAATCTGTAAAATTAGAATCCAACATAGGATCAGCAATTTTTATTCCTGAATAACAATTCGGATCATTTGGATCAGAGGAATTTTTGACCTGTGGAAATTCAATGGAATTTTGTCCTACACCTAGCTTTTGACAATTCTGTGCATTTCCGTAAGGATTATTAGCTTTGTTATATGCAATGATAGAATTAATTATATTATAATTATTAGTTGAACTTGGAGCTAGCCCCCCACCAAACCCCTTCGCTATGTTTTTTGCTACTGTGACATTTTCAAGTTTTGCTTGTGATATGAACATTCCTCCCCCTACACCTCCATTCCCCTGAGCCTCATTTTCAATAAAACTGGAATTTTTAACAGAGATGGATGCCTTAGGAAATGTTGCAATTCCACCACCATGATTGCTGGAAATATTTTTAATAAAAGTAGAGTTTTCTATAAAAAGGTTTGTTCTACTCTCGTCCGCCCCTCCTCCATGATATACGGCACCACCTAATCCTTGCCCAGATACAACAGTTGTTCCAGCTGTGTTTTCTACAAATAAAGAGTTAGTAATTGTACTTGTGCTTATATTTCCATATATATAACTAAAGTAAGCTCCTCCTTTTATTCCATGATTTTTTTCAAAATAAGAACCACAAACTACAAGATTTCCATTGCTGGAAGTACTACTTGTGCCATCAGATCCAGCTCCATCTGTGTAGATAGCTCCACCCGAACCAGCCTCTGCCCCAGAGCCACCTCCACCACCTGAGTTAGGTTTTGCCCTATTGTTGATAAAAGTAGAATCAATTACTGTTAAATCTGTAAGTAGACTGTTAATAGCTCCCCCGGCGTTTGCTTCGTTGTTCTGAAACAGGGACCCTGAAACAATAAGTTTACCTTGACCACGAGATCGAATCGCCCCACCCCCTTCAGAAGTAGAGACAGCTACATTGTCAATAAATTTTACATTTATGATTTGTGTATTATTATTAAGAGTAGTAAAAATGGCTGAACCATCTCCAGCACTCACATTCGCATTAGTGTCAGTTAGAAAACTGGAACGCCCATCACGAAGAGTGATGTTTTGAATCGTTACATTTAGTCCTGTTGTAGAAAAATTTGCTATAGAGCCTAAAGAAAAAATTCTATGAGCATTGTTTCCTGATATAGTCCCACCATTTCCGTCTAACTGAAAATCTTTGAGGGCTACAATTTGTGAGGTTAGTGTAATTGTACAGGAAGGTGGCAACTGGATCTTACCTCCAATTGTTATAGCTTCTTTGAGAGCAGTTTCACTGCAGGAAATGAGATTTGCACCAGACATGTCTACAGGACTAAGACGACCCGGGCAAGAACTCGGACTCGAGTTGCTAGATTGTAAGGCTGCAAGTAATGCAAGATTAAAAAGAGTGTTATCTTTTTTACAATCTGTGAGTTCGGTAAGCACGGGCAACTCGTTAATAAATCCTTTGAATCCATTACAGCTTTCACTCTTGCAGTGTGAAGTTGAAAAAACCAAAAACAAAAAGATTAGACAAGAAATAATTTTTTTCATAATCAATTACCAATCAACCTATACTTTATTCATTTGAAGTTTATTATAACTATAGTCTACTTATTTAGTAAACACTAGGAAATTCAATAAAAATTTATAACCCTCCTGCTCTCCCTCATCGTTTAGATGTGGGAGAATCGGTTTTTTGAAGAAAGTTCTATTTTTTTTATCTTAAATCAATTCAATAAATATTTATTTAATATAAAAATTTTTATTAAATTTCTAGAAAAGTTATAATTGTTTTTAGTAATCTGCAATTAAAATCTTTGGCTTTTGAGCTATTTTCTTGAATCTTGAAAGTTAGTATAAAATATAAAAAAATCTCTCATTTCTTACTATTTAACTCAACTTAAACAAGATAAATTTTTTAAAGGGATTTTAAGGAAACGAAATTAAGATTTTAAAACACTAAGTTTTTCTAATAGATCAATAAGTTACAGTCATGCCATATCATTTATCTTCACATATATGCAAAATGAGTATTTAACTTTTTTTCTGATATTTTTACAAAAAAATTTAGAAATGGTATTAGCAGATGATAAAAATGAAATTTGGTTTGAAGATGAGTCGGATTTTGAAAAAATCAAAGGCACAAACCGTGCCGAGATTTGCCAGTGATAGCTGGAAGCGTTATCAATTGGCTGCATAGCGAAGCTGCGCAATAGAGGTAGGAAGTCTAAGTTAACCATATACGACAAAGTATTTTAGGAGCAGTCTGTCCAAAATACAGGTAAGTTTATATCGCTTATCTTTGATTATTGTGATACAAAAAGTTTAAATTGGCATTATTGAAAGATTATGGTTAAGAATGAAAGAGATTTCTTTGCAAACTACATTTCTAAAACTCCAGAAGATTGAATAAATCGCATGATAACCCTATAAAATTTTACCTTCAAAATAGAAAAAAATAATTTCCTTATGCAAAATTAGGAAATAACTTTTGGCGTTTGGTATATACATTGGCTCTAAATCATCACGAAAGATTTCCCAATCTATTACATCGTTAAACTTTTGCAGACTACTATTATACTTTAAATGTTTAGCTAGTTTAGTAATTTTATTAAAAAGATTTCTTTGTGCCATAAATCACTTATTGATAAATATTTTTATCTTTTAAACTTTTTGAGTTGGGTTTTTAGAAGTTTCCTTTTAAATAAGTTTTAAATCTTTATCATTCACCTAGATAAATTTTGCAAAAAACTTACACCTAACGTTACTACAAAAAGTAAAATTTTAAGTTTTTTTATAAAAATTTAATAAAAATTTTTATATTCAATAAATATTTATTGAATTATTTTAAAATAATAAAAATCAGACTTTATTAAAAAAATATATTTCTGGGATAATCCCAAAAAAATAGGTGAGTTTTTATAGGAAAGCCACCAAGAAATTTTCTTGTATAAGGGTCATAAGTTAGACAGCAAATTTTAAAAGATAAAAAAGCAAGCAAACATTTTTTTTATTAATATATAAAATTATTAGAATATACTAATGTTTCTAACTAAATTATAAATTATTTAAAAATCTACTAGAAAAAGTTTAAGTAAAAATTAAAATGTATACTAAATTGTTAATTTTATTCAATAAAAAATATTTTTACTTTTAAAATTTGATATATTTGTAGTTGGACTAACTCTAAGGGCTTTAAATATAAGTAATAAACTCTAAAAAAACTCACATAAAAATCACTGGTTAAAAACCCACTTAAATATCCTATCATAGTCTTTTCAATCTCTGTGGTTAAATGAAATTATACAAAATAATTTTTTTTATAATTTGTTTAAATTTCTATTTAGTAAAAATTTTATTGATATAAAAACTTTAATGGACTTTTTTTGAATTGATTGATTTTTATAAAATAAAAATTTGACATAAGAGGTAGAATTTTTTGAGAGATTGGATTTATGAACTCACTTTAAAACCTATTTTTTTTCAACTTAGTCCCGAAGATGCACATGCTTTATCTGTCAAGCTTTTA
>Ga0308414_1003017_pt1 | contig 10843 bp, 9 predicted proteins | sample HotsprSampleOS50_FD_205667 | JGI IMG/M metagenome (GOLD analysis project Ga0308414, IMG submission 205667) | Hot spring phototrophic mat microbial communities from Octopus Spring, Yellowstone National Park, Wyoming, United States - 20090730_OS50 ...
GGCCTCCTGGGTCGCCCGGCGCTGGTGCGCCCGCAGCCACTCCGAGCCCACGATCAGGACGGTCGCGTAAGCGAGGAGGGTGACGAGCAGGATGGCCGCGAAGGGCCCCTCGACGCGGGCGGCGAGGATGACCGCTACGAAGAGGATCTCGGCCACGAGCGGCAGGATCAAGAAGACCGAATCGAACAGGAGCTCGCGGACCGCGGCGAGGCCGCTTTCCAGGATCCGGCTGATCTGCCCGGTCCGCCGCTCGACGTGGAACGGGTAGGGCAGGTCCAAAAGATGGGCGAGGGCGGCCCGGCCGAGCCGGCGCCGGACCCGCTGCTCGATCGGCCCGTAGAGCGCCCAGCGGGCCTCGTTCAGGAGCTTGGCGAGCCAGCCGCCCACCACGTAGGCGAGCAGGATCGCGAACGCCGCCTCGGCGAGCCCGGGTGCGGCGAGCGCGTCGACCGCCCGGGCGAAGAGGAGCGGCACGGCCGCGGCGAGAAGCGCCGCGAGCGCGAGCGTCGCCACCGTCGCCACGAGCCGCAGCCGGAAGGCCGGATCGTCCTTCGGCCAGAGGAACGGCAGGAGGCGGCGCACCGCCTCGCGATCGCCGATCGCGCGCGGCCGCTGCTCGCGGTCGAGGGCTCGGAGTTCGCGGGACATCGGCTCGCGGGTAGGCCCGCGTGGCCCCGTCGGCAAGGGCGGCGGCCGGAGCCCGACCGCTCAGGCGCGCACGAGCGCCGCCGGCAGGAGGTCCTCGGCCGCGCTGCGCTCGGGCACGCGCCAGAACGGCCAGCGCCGCGTGCAGAGCCAGGGCCGCACCTGCGGCAAGAGTGCGACGAGCACGATGCCGATCGAGAGGAGGCACCAGACCGCCGGCCATTCGCGCGGATCGTCGGTCAAGAGGTGGGCGAGGCCCGGCCCGAGCAGGTAGTGGAAGGCGGTGATCCGCCAGGCGCCGTAGGCCAAGGGCAGGAGGAACCCGGCGATCGCGTAGCCCGGGAAGCCGTGGTCGAACAGCCAGCCGAGGAACCCGCCGCCCATCTCGTTGCCGATCCCGTTGACCGGCAGCGACCAGGCGAGGTGCCAGGAGCCGGTGAAGGAGCAGAGCCCCTCGCCGCAGAGCGGCCGGCCGATCCGACAGCTCCCGGCCCACTCGAAGGGGTAGAGTTGGAGCACCATGAGCGTGCCCGCGGCGGCGGCGATCGTGTAGGCCCAAGGGGCGATCCGGCGGGCCACCGCCTGCGGCACGAAGCAGAGCGAGAAGGCGTTGATGAACACCGGCTGGAAGGCGATGTGCAGGTAGCCCAGCACCGTCAAGACCTGGTTGGCCGGGAGATCGCAGCGGTCGATCACCGGCCAGGTGGCGGCCTGGAGGCCCTCCATGACCGCGAAATAGACGAGCGTCGCGGTGATCGCCCGCGGCTCGCCGCGCCGTGCCGTCCACGCGGCCGCGGCGACACCCGCTGCAGCGAGCGCTCCCGAGGCCGCCAAGCTCCAGCACATTCCCCCGCCCCCGTCTCGCCTCCGGCACGATTGTGCGCGGCTTTCACGGGCCTGTCATGACTCGGGGTGCTCAGGGCTGCCAGAAGGGCTTGGCGGTCTCCCGCGCGACGTCCGCCCGGGTGAGGCCGATGTCCGCGAGCAGACGGTCGTCGAGCTCGGCGAGGTCGAGCCCCTGGCGCCGCCGCCTCGGCCAGGTCTCCACGAGCTCGAGGATCGTGAGGAGCCGGCCGGCGAGGCTCGGCCGGCCGGTGGTCCGGGGAAGGGTCGCGCAACTCGTGCCGAGGCTCCGCATCGGTTCTCTCCGCGATCGCCGCGACGCCCGGCGTCTTCGGCTCGACCGGGAGGATGGGGTCGCCTACGCTCGCCCACAAACGAGATGTTCCCGCCCTGTGGCTCAGGAGGGTTGAGCCTTGGCCGTCGCGCTCCCGCCGCTCAACGCGCTCCGCGCCTTCGAGGCCGCCGCCCGTCACCGGAGCTTCGTCGCGGCGGCGGAGGAGCTGCACGTGACGCCGGCGGCGATCAGCCACCAGGTCAAGCAGCTCGAGGCGATCCTCGAGGTCGCCCTGTTCCACCGCCTGCCGCGTGGGCTCGTCTTGACCGAGGCCGGCAAGGCCATGCTGCCCGAGCTCGGCCGCGGTTTCGCCCATGTCGCCCGGGCGGTCCGCGCGGCCCGCGAGGGCGGGCTCGCCGGCCAGCTCCGGGTGACGGTCCTTCCCCCCTTCGCCCAGCTCTGGCTGTTGCCCCGGCTCGGCCGCTTCCTCGCCGCCCGGCCGGAGGTCGACATCGTGATCCTGGGCTCGACCCGGCCGGTCGACCTGGTGCGCGAGGGGATCGACGTGGGCATCCGCTACGGGCCCGGCCGCTGGCCCGGGGTCGAGGCGCTGTTCCTGTTCAGCGAGGAGACCTTCCCGGTCTGCGCTCCCTCGCTCCTCGACGGCCCGCCGCCCCTGCGCCGCCCCGCCGACCTGCGCCGCCACCGGCTCCTGCACGATTGGGACCTCACCGGCGGCGAGACCTGGCTCGGCTGGCCGGCCTGGCTCGCCAAGCTGGGCCTTGCCGATCTGCCGGCGGAAGGGGGTTTGCAGCTGCCGGATTCGGTGATGCTCACCGAGGCGGCGGTGCGCGGGCTCGGCGTGGCGATCGGCCGGACGAGCCTCTCGGGCGAACATCTGGCCGCCGGCCGGCTGGTCCGGCCCTTCGCGCTCACCATGAAGGCCGACTACAGCTACTACAGGGTCCGCCCCGAGGGGATGCCGGAGAGCCCGCGGGTGCGCGCCTTCACCGAGTGGCTCGTCGAGGAGAGCCGCGCCGCCGCCGGCTGAGCGGCCTTCAGACGATCCGCGCGGAGCCGACGATCCGCCCGCGTTCACCCGTACATCTTGGCCGGCAGCCACAGCACCAGCTGTGGCCAGATGAAGACGATCGCGACCGCCACGAGCTGGAGGATCACGAACGGGATCACGCCCTTGTAGATGTCGACCGTGCCGATCGCCCGCGGCGCTACCCCGCGCAAGTAGAAGAGCGAGAAACCGACCGGCGGGGTGAGGAAAGAGGTCTGGAGGCAGAGCGCGAAGAGCACGACGAACCAAGCCGGCTCGAAACCGAGGTCCTTCACGACCGGGGCCACGAGCGGCAGGATGATCAGCGTGATCTCGAGCCAGTCGAGGAAGAAGCCGGCCACGAAGGCGATCAGGAGAATGAAGACGACGATCCCGTTCGGGTCGAACGGCAGCCCCTTCAAGGTCTCGGCCACGAGCTCGTCGCCGCCGAGCGAGCGCATGACCAAAGCGAAGGCTGTCGCACCCAGAAAGATGCCGAAGATGAAGGCGGTGGTGAGCGCGGTCTCGCGGCTCACCTCGCGCAGCGTCGCCCAATCGAGCCGGCGGTTGGCGGCGGCGAGCAAGGTCGCACCGAACGCGCCGAGGCCCGAGGCCTCGGTCGGCGTGGCGATGCCGGCAAAGATCGAGCCCAAGACGGCGAGGATCAAGAGGAGCGGCGCCAGCACCGAGAGCAGCGTGTCGCGCACGAGCCGCCAGCTCACGGGCTCGAGGTTCGGCGGGTGCGGCGCCACCTTCGGGAAGAAGACGCCGACCAGGATGACGTAGAGGAGATAGAGCCCGCCCAAGAGGAGGCCGGGGAAGACCGCGCCCATGAAGAGGTCGCCGACCGAGAGGCCGAGCTGATCGGCCATGATCACGAGCATGATCGAGGGCGGGATGAGGATTCCGAGCGTGCCGGAGGCGGCGACCACCCCGCTCGCGAGCTTCTTCGAATAGCCCTGCTCGAGCATGAGGGGCAGCGAGAGGACCGCGAGCAGCACGACCGAGGCACCGACGATGCCGGTCGAGGCGGCCAAGAGGATGCCGATCAGCACGACGGTCAAGGCGAGCCCGCCGTTGAACCGGCCGAACAGGCCCGCGAAATTGCGCATCATCGTCTCGGCGACACCCGAGCGGTCGAGCATCAGCCCCATGAAGACGAAGTTCGGCAGCGAGACGAGGACCCAGTTCTCCATCTGGTTCCAGATCCGATCGACCAGGATCGCGAACCGGGACCAGTCGGCCAGCATGAAGGTGTCGACGTCGAAGACGTGGTAGAGGGTGATGCCGATCCAGGCGAAGATCAGGCTCAGACCACCCAAGAGCCAGGCGACCGGGAAGCCCGTGAACAGCGAGACGATGAACGAGATCAGGAAGCCGACGACGATGATCTCGTAGGCCGGCATCGGCTGCCTCGCGGTCGTTCGGGTCCGGTCAGGTGGCGGGCCGTGGCGTGGGGCGGCCGAAGAGCAAGGCCGTCACGCGCAACAGCCGCGCGATCGCGGCCAGGAGCAGCAGGGTGAAGCCCCAGAGGATGAAGGACTTCGCGATCCAGCGATAGGGCAGGCCGCCGGGTGCCGCGGAGACCTCGTTGAGCTGCCAGGAGCGCAGCACGAACGGGATCGCCTCGACGATCACGGCGAGGCAGAACGGGATCAGCAGGAGAACGAGACCGACGAGCTCGATCCAGGCCCTCGCCCTGAGGGGGAGGCGTTCGGCGAGCACGTCGATCCGGACGTGGCGATCGACGACGAGCGCGTAGGAGAGGGCCAGGATGAAGCCCACCCCGTAGATGTGCCACTGGATCTCCTCGAGCATGATCGAGCCGCGGCCGAACACGTAGCGCAGCGTCACCGCGAAGACGATCACCAGCACCAAGAGCGCCCAGAGATAGGCCGCCACGTAATTGATCCGCAGCACGATCGCCTCGAGCCGGTCCGACGGCGCGGTACGCGGCAGACGGAAATGGTACCGCTCTTCGAGCTCGTGGAAGACCTTCTCGGCGACCTCGCCGACGGTCGCCCCTTCGCCGACCGCGCCCATCGCCACCCCTCGCTCGCCCGCCACACGCGAAGGGCCGCCCGACGGGGCGGCCCCGCATCCCACCCGGCCGGCCGCTCAGCCGCGCGGCAGGAAGCCGTATTTGCGCCAGGGCTGGTGTGCCGCCTGGAAGGCCTTCTGCGAGTCGTAGACCTTCTTGAACAGCGGGTCCTTGGCCGACTCCTCGGCCATCACTTCCTCGGTCGCCTTCTTGAACGCGGCGAGGATCTCGTCGCTCCAGCGCACGAGCTTCACACCCTCCTTCTCGAACTTGGAGAGCATCGGGCCCTGCAGCGCCTCGGCCTTGGCGATCGCCATGGTGACGGCGGCGGTGCAGGTCGTCTCGATGAGCGCCTGGGTCTCCTTGTTGATCGAATCCCAGGCCTTCTTGTTGACGTAGAGATATTGCGAGGTCGAGGGCTGGTGCCAGCCCGGCAGATAGTAGAACTTCGCGACCTTGTAGAAGCCGAGCTGCTCGTCCACGGTCGGCAGCGAGAATTCCGTGCCGTCGAGCACGCCCTTCTCGAGCGCCTGGAACAGCTCACCACCGGGAAGGAGCGTGACCGACGCACCGAGCTTCTGCCAGATCTTGCCACCCAGCCCGGCGGCGCGGAACTTGAGGCCCTTGATCTGGTCGAGCGAAGTGATCTCGAAGCGGAACCAGCCGGACGCCTCGGGGCTGATCGTGCCGCAGAAGATCGGATGAATGTTGTGCGGCTTGTAGACCTCGGCGAGCAGTTCCTTACCGCCGCCGAAATAGAACCAGGCGGCGTACTCCCACGGCTCCATGCCGAACGGCACCGCCCCGAACAGGGCCGAGGCCGGCACTTTGCCGATCTCGTAGCCCATCCAGGTGTACCCCGCCTCGACCTTGCCCTCGCTCACCGCGTCGAAGACGCCCAAGGCCGGGATCATCTTGCCCGGCTCGAACACCCTGAGATCGACCTTGCCGCCACTCTGCGCCTTGAGCTGTTCGGCGACCCAAGGCATCGCGTCGCCGAGGGCGGTGAGGTTCGAGGCGAAGGCCATCGGCACGGGCCAGCGGACCCGATCGAAGTCGGCCGCCGCCGGGCCGGCTGCGAGCGTCGTCGCCGCTGCGAGCAGCCCCGCAGCCAAGCCGCGCTTGAGACGGTCGATCGTCGAGCCGGGCATGGGCGCCCCCCTTCCGTTTCTCTTCCACCCGATAGGTCCTATACGCGGCGGGTCCGGCACGGGCAAGGCGGGCGGGTGGAATCGGCGATGGTCGACCGGCTCGGCCGGCACACTCGGCCGGCGGCACGCTCCCGGTCCGCTCAGCCTTGGGGGCTCACGAAGATCTCGACCCTCCGGTTGAGCTGGCGGCCGGCCTCGGTGGCGTTGTCGGCCCGGGGCTCGCTCTCGCCGCGGCCAACAGCCGAGAGCCGACCGGCGGGCACGCCGCGGGCCACGAGCGCGTCCACCACTGCCTCGGCGCGGCGCAGCGAGAGGGCTTGGTTGTAGGCCTCCGAACCGATCGAGTCGGTGTGGCCGACGACGGTCGCGAAGGACCGGTCGTACTTGCGGAGGACGTTCGCGAGCTTGTCGAGGGTGGGGGCGAAGGCCGGCTTGATGTCGGCCCTCGCGAAGTCGAACAGGATCTCGTTCTGCAGCGTGATCTTCAAGAGGTCGTCGCGCACGCGCTCGACCTCGGCCCGGCCCGCCTCTTGCTCGCGGGCGAGCACGGCTTTGAAATCCTCCTCCTGGCGGTCGAACAGATAGCCGATGCCGCCGCCGATCGCGGCCCCCACCGCCGCCCCGATCGGCACGCCGCGGCGGTCCTTCTTGTCGAGCACCGCCCCGGTGACACCGCCCAAAACTGCCCCGGTGGCGGCCCCGATTACCGTCTTGTCGTAGGTCCCGAGCCGCTCCTCGCTGCCGGCACAGCCGGCGAGCAGGAGCAGAGCAGCGAGAGCGGCGAGGCTGCGGGGCATGGTGTCATCCGATCGTCCCGACGCGCCGCCCGAATATGGAGCCCGTGGCCCCCGGTGTCACGTGCGCGATTTCGGACAACCAACGGCTACCGGCGTCGGCGGATCAGAGCTTAGCGCTTGACGAACGCGGAGGTGTCTTGGGTAGTACGCGCAGCTTGAAGCTGGGCACCGTGGATACCTTTCTCTCGATGACGGCTGTACCACGGTGGCCTCGGGCACCGCGCGGGTTCGGGACCGGGGGGCGTGGGTCGCCCCGAGCCCTGCGAGACGTAAAGAGAGGGACGCCTTGCTAGGAAGCAGCGTTGAGCGCGCCCGGATTGTCGCCGGCCTGATTTTTTTCGCTTTCTGCATCGTTTTTTTCGACCACGACAATCCCACGATCGGGTGGCTCACGTTGGCGGTCGGCGCCGCCGTGTTGGTGGTGCAGTTTCTCCCGTGGCCTCTCCTTCGTGTCTACGCGCTATGGGGAGCGGGCTTTCTCGTCTTTCAGGCGATCGCGTCGGTTTTTTTGTTCGACGTACATCTTCGCACCGCGCCCCCCAACATGCACTACGTCGTCGACGTAGTGGGAGGCACCCGAGGGATCGACGGTCGCAAGGAGATCCGCACGGACAGGATGGGTTTCCGGACTTCCGGGCCCGTCGACTACGAGCGTAAGTCGTCTGCAGTTCGGATCTTCGCGATCGGCGGCTCGACCACCGAAGAAGTGTGGCTCGACGATCGGGAGACCTGGACCTACCGGACCGCGGAGGCCTTGAGCCAACGTCTCGGCAGGGACGTCGAGGTCGTCAACACCGGCCTGAGAGGATTGCGTGCCCGAAATCACATTGCGACACTTGACATGATCCTGGACTTTCACCCGGATCTCGTGTTGATCATGTTGGGAGCGAACGACTGGAACCGTCACATCGTACTGGCGCACCGCGGCTTCGATCCTTTCCCGCGGATTCGACTCTTCGAGGGTCACGAGCGGCTTTGGCTGCGGAACACGCTTCTCGGTGAGGCCGCGCGGCGGCTGCGCCACTACCTTTCGGCGGACTCCGAAGCAGTCGACGCGGCGCACCGGACGGTCCCCGGCGACAGCCTCTACCAACGCGGCAGCTTGAGCCGCAGCACCGTGATTAGGTTCGAACCCGGTGACGTCTCAGAGGAGTACAAGGAACATCTCCGCCGATTGATGGAGCGTTGTGAAACCGCCCGGATCACCTGCGTGTTCGCGACGCAACCTCATGCCTACAAGGCGGAGGCGTCCGAGGAGCTCAAGCAGAGCTTCTGGATGACCCCACCGCAACAGTCGTACACGCTCACATTCGATTCGATGATCCATCTGGCCCACCTCTACAACACGTACTTGCTCGACCAGGCGCGCCGGCGCGGCCATGCGACCTGCGACGTCGCCGATGCGCTTCCTGCCTCGCCCGACATCTTCTACGACGACATGCACTTCACCGAGGCCGGCTCGAGACGGGTCGCCGAAATCGTGACATCGTGTCTGGTCGAGGTCATCGGACGAGCGCGCGGCCGAGGTTGAGGGACATCCCGCCCCGGCGCCGCTGCCCCACGAGGAGCGCTCGTCGAGCCGACGGCGTCCCAACCGGCCCGGCGACCCTCGCTCGCCCTGCCCGACCCGCCGGCGAACCCTCTTGTCGATGATCAAGGAATAGCTGATAGACGCGAATTGCAAAGCTCGGGGAGGCGAGGATGTCCAGCACGGATCGTGTTACACAGTTGCGGCTTTCGCGGCGCGCCGCCCTCCTGGCGGCCGGGTTCGGTGCGGTGGCGGCGATCGCGCCGCGCCCGGCCGGTGCGCAGGGCGGGGGTGGCCCGGTCTTCGCGCTGCGCGGCGACGGCAAGATCGTGGTGATCGACCCGGCCTCCGACACGATCGTCCGGACGCTCGAGACCGGCGGCAAAGGCGGCACGCTCGGCTCGCTCTCGGCCGACGGGGGCACCCTGTTCGTCGCCAACAACGCCGCCGGTCAACGCGGCGTTACCGTGGTCGACGCCCGCAAGCTCGAGCTCGCCGGCACGGTCGAGACCGGCAACCGCCCGAAGCACCCGATCGTCTCGCCCGACGGCAAGCTCGTGGCGGTCAACCATTCCGGGCTCGACGACGGCAAGTTGCGGATCGCGCTTCTCGACGCCGCGACGGCGAAGATCATTCGCACGGTGGAGCTCCCGGTCGACAACGCGGGCGGCCAGGGCGATGCCAGCATGCACGGCAGTTGGTCGCCGGACGGCGGCCTGTTCGCGATCGGCTCCTATTACGACGACGCGATCTTCCTCGTCCGTCCGGACGGTTCCTTCACCAAGATCGCTTCGACCGGCAACCCGCATTATTTCGATTGGGTCGGACGCGAGCTCTGGGTGGTCGTGGAAGCTCCCGAACCCAAGGCCGAGGGTGCCTCGACGCAGATCCAGGTCTGGAACCTCGCCGATCCCGCGGCCCCGAAGCTCGAGGCGACCCTCGCCATGGGCCGGACGGCCAAGGAGAGCGAGCTCCTCGACCGGATCGAGGGCCATCACGGCGTCTTCACGCAAGACGGCCGGTACTACATCGTCTGCAACCGCGGCAGCGGTAAAGCCCTCGAAGGCACGTCCGTCGAGATCTGGGAGCGGCGCAGCCGGCAGCGGCTCGCGGCGTTGGACGCCGGTGTGGCCGGCGTCGGCCACGCCTACTTGACGCCCGACGGCCGCTTCGCCGTGCTGACCCAGTACAACGATACGAAGCTCCCGATCCTCGACATCGAGGCCCAGCGGATCGTCGCCACGGTCGACGCCGGCCACGGTGGTCATCTCGGCCACGCCGCCTTCGCCGCCGGTAAGATGTACGTCAACAACCGCAAGGCCGACGAGGTCCTGGTGATCGACCCGGCGAGCTGGACGATCACGAAGCGGATCCAGACGGCCGCGGGCGGCCAGGCGCAAGCGATGGTGCTCTCCGCCCCCTACGCCGTGTTCGAGCGGATCGTGAACCCGCACCTCGCCTGAGCTCCGGCTCTCCCTTGGCGGTCGAGGCACTGGTCCTCACGGGGCCGCTCGGCGCCGGCAAGACGACGTTCCTCGCGCGCTCGCTCTTGCCGGCGCTCGCCGGCCGGCGGGTCGTCGTCCTGGTCAACGACGCCGGCGAGCTGCCGGTCGACGCCCGGTTGCTCGAGCCCGTCGTGGCGACGATCGGGGTGGCGGACGGCTGCTTCTGTTGCCATGCCGGCGGCCGGCTGCTCGACGCCCTGGCCGAGATCCGCGAGCGACTCGGCCCCGACCTCCTGATCCTCGAAGGCTCCGGCCTCTCGCCGCCCGACCCGCTCGCGGCGGCACTCGTGGGCGAGGGCTACGTCCATCTCGGCACGCTCGCCGTGGTCGCGGCCGACCAGCTCGCTCGCCTCGACCGCGATCCCGTGCTGCGCGCCCAGCTCGGCTCGGCCGGGGCGGTCGTGCTGACCCGCGCCGACCGCCTCGACCGCGCCGGGCTCGAAGTGGCCCGGCGGCGGCTCGCGGGCCTCGTGCGCGGGCCGATCGTGCCGGCCTTCGAGGGCCGCGTGCGCGCCGAGCTCGCACCACTCCTCGCCCCGGGTGCCGCGCCCCTCGGCCGAAGGGCAGCCGGGCACGACCACGTCCGCACGACGACCCTCCGACCGCAGGGGCTGCCACGGCGGCGCGACCTCGTGGCCTGGCTCGCGGCCGCCCCACAAAACGTGCTGCGCGTGAAGGGCCTCGTGCAATGCGCCGAGCATGCGAGCGCGCTCGCGCTCAACCACAGCCTCGGCGAAAGCGACCTCCGGCCGATCGCGGGCGTCGCTGAGCCGGGCGTCTGGGTCGCCCACGAGGGTGCAGCGCCCGAAGCGTGGCTCGCCCGCTTCCCCGAAGGCCTCGATCCCGCCGACTGGTCCGGGCTCGAGCCGCTCCTCGAACCCTCGGGCGAGGCCGACGCTCGCCCGGGTGCGGCCTTCCTCGACGGCCGACCGGCCGAGGCCGTCGACGCGGCGGAAGCTTTCCTCGCCCGGCTCGAGGCGGCGCGCCGGCCGCGGCTCGTGACCTGCCCGG
>Ga0308414_1003021_pt1 | contig 10836 bp, 12 predicted proteins | sample HotsprSampleOS50_FD_205667 | JGI IMG/M metagenome (GOLD analysis project Ga0308414, IMG submission 205667) | Hot spring phototrophic mat microbial communities from Octopus Spring, Yellowstone National Park, Wyoming, United States - 20090730_OS50 ...
TCTGCAATATTAAAATTCTTAAATGTTTCTATGATTTTAAATCTTATCATTAACCTGAGATTTATGTTTTCTTCTACATTGTTGGTCTTCCTTTTCTTTTCGTCTTTATGATGTTTTAGTAGTTTATCTAAATGTATAATTTTTAGGGGTAAGATCAGTTTCACTTTTCTAAGGACATTTAATATAGTTTTTAATGATTTACAATCTGTAAATCTCAATCTGTGTCCCTTTAACGAATTTCCTTATAAACGACAGTTCAAAATCGTTAATCCTGCTATCTTATAATTTATTTATAAACCGTACACAGATATGCTTTCTAAACGGCTGAAGCTTCATTGAAGATGATAATGTTTGCATACAATTTAATAAGTTTATTCGGGTAGCTTAGTTTAATAGAAACGATAGAATTCATATTGAAATCAAGGTCTTTGAAATCAGATATTTAATTGGCTTTTGTCTTTGTTATTATTTTTTGAGGCAGTAATTATTTGTAATAGTCTTTCAACAAAATATTGCCGCCAAAAGGTTCAGTATCTATTAGAATGGTTTTGTCTTCTATATGAAGAAGTTTGTTATTATTTAAGAGGTCAGTATAAAATTCATTGTGAGTTACATTTAATTTAAGTGTTGCTTGTTTTGCGGAGCGATTGATTACTATAATAATTTCGTTAATCTCATCAAATCTTCTGAAAACAATTAAATCTTTTTCGTCATCAACTAATAAAGTTTCAAATTTCCCAGTTTGTAAAACAGAGAATTTATTTCTTATTGCAATCAGCTTTTTGTAATGATTGAAAATTTCTAAATCAACTTCAACTAAATCCGGGTTGCTCTTTGAGCTTTGATTTGGTAATAATGACTCTGGTTGATATTGCTGATTTTCCCATACCATAGGTTTTCGGCAGCAAGGGTCATTTGCTCCCCACATACCAACTTCATCACCGTAATAAATATAAGGTGCACCGACATAAGTCATCTGGAAAATCAACATCAGTTTGAAGATGTCTTTTTCATATTTCCCATGTTTTGAAACATTGTAATCAGGATTTGAACCTTTCCATTTCTCGAAAGTCTCTCCCCAATTCCTGATTTTATATTTATCACGATTAAGGATATGAGAAAGTACTCTTTGGGTATCGTGACTTCCCAAAAGATTTTGCATTGAATAAGATACTTCTTCGTAATATAAGTTTCTCAAATAATCCAAATCTTTTATAAACTGTGATGCAGAGATTTTTGATTTGTTATCAATAAAAAATTCCGCAGTTGAGAAGAGAAAATTATAGTTCATTACAGCATCAAATTCATCACCTTGTAAGTAATCTAAATTAGCTTCGGGGGAATCAATTATTTCAGCGGTGATATAAGAATTGGGGTTAATTGATTTAACAAGTTTTCTCCAATCTTTCCAGAATTGATGTTTAACACAGAAAGCAACATCAAGCCGCCAGCCATCAATTCCATCATCAGGGTTACCATCTCCGTTTGGGTCCATCCATCTCCTTGTGATATTGAAGATGTAATCTTTAGGACCTTCAACTATACCGTTTTGATCTTCACGAAGTTCGGGTAATTCGTGAACACCGAACCAACCTTCGTAATCAAACTTTCCTTCATCTTTCCAACTTTTTATTGAAAACCAGTCTTTGTATTTCGATTCTTTTTGCTTTTCAAAAACATCTTTAAACGCCCAGCTGTTCAATCCCATATGATTGAAAACACCGTCAATAATAATTTTCATTTCTCTTCGATGCACTTCTTCAATCAATTTAAGAAAGAGTTTATCAGCTTCAGTCCAAACCCAAGTCGAAGGGTCATCAGGGATTTCAGTTAGAATTAATTTTTTATCTGCTTTTGGGTCAGGTCCGAAATGTGGGTCAATGTGATGATAAGTTGCTCCATCATATTTATGAGAAGACGGAGCTTCAAAAACAGGATTGAGGTAAATTGCTCCGATTCCTAAATCTTTAAGATAATCCAGTTTATTAATAATACCTTGAAGATCACCGCCATATCTTCGCCTCTGAATATTAAACCAAATATCTTTACCATTTTTCTTTTCATAAGGTTGGAGTTCATACCAATCTGAAGTCCAGGGATGAATCTGCCAATCTGATTGTGAATCGTGAGGCCAAGAGCCTTTGATTGAAGAAAGAGTTGGGTCATTATTTGTATCGCCATTATAAAAACGCTCGGGAAAAATCTGATACCAAACGACCCGTTTTGCCCAATCAGGAACTGAAAATTCTTTGTTCAGTTTTTGGTTTTCCTGTGAAAATATATTTGATGATAATAAACACAATAATAGAAAAATATTTTGAATGGAAGTTTTCAAAGTTTATCAGGAGATTATTTTTCTTTTCCCTGAATGTTCTTTGTGTAATATTCTAACATTCCGCCATAAACATATTTTGTCTTAAAGCCCTTTGAATTTAAGAATTCAGAAGAAGCTGATGAACGATTCTGAGTTCTGCAAATAATAATAATTTCTTTGTCTTTGAATTTGTTTAATTCAGAAAATCTTTCTCCTAATTCCTGAATTGGAATATTAATGGCTCGATCAATTTTTTTAAGTTGACCATTTACTTCTCCTTCAGTTCTAACATCAAGAAGGATGAAGTTCTTGTCAGTATTTAATTTTTGAATCAATTGGTCAACAGTAATTGATTCCTGAGCAAAGACTACATTAGCAAAAATAAATGACATAATAATTATATATAATATTTTCATAATTTTTTTTAGTTAGTTTAAGTTACACATTCCACCTGAGCAGCATCCGGATGAAGATGAATCACAAGATGGTTGATAAGAATTATAAGAATTGGATTCGCTAACCGAAGCAGCAAACTTAGAAAACACTTTTTTGATTTCTGATGAATTGCATTGCGGGCAAATAACGTGTTCTTCACTTTTAATTGATTTATGAAAGTACTCAAATTTTTTATTGCAATTGTTACACTTGTATTCGTAAATGGGCATAAAATTTTCCTTTCTTTATTCGCAATCGTTTAAGTTTAATAATTTCATAAGTTTAGTATGAGAATCAGCAGGAAGTTCTGCCTGATAACTTTTATAAAGATTTATTGTAATCTTAACAGACTCAAAATAAGATTTACAATTTGTACAATTATCGAGATGATTTTTAATTGCTACGCATCTGTCGGAGTTTAAGTCTTCGCCCAGACTCTCGCAAATATGCTGCATTACATCTTTACATTTTGGTTTATCATTATTCATTTTGCAAACGCCTGATTAATTTCATTTCTTAAAAATGCTCGCGCACGATGAAGTCTTGATTTAACTGCTGGTACTGACATATCAGTTGCCTGCGCTGTTTCTTCTGTTGATAGTCCTTCAACATCACGAAGCAAAAAAACTATTCGATAATCAGGAGCAAGCTTCTGAATTGCATTATCGAGAATAGATTTCAATTCGTTGTTCTCTGCAACAGAGTCAGGAATTCTGCTCCAATCAGAAACATACTTATCAGTATAAACTTCAGAGTCTTCATCATTATTATCATTCAAAGAAACAAAGTATTTATTTTTCTCTTTTCTTGCCTGCATAAGACAATGATTAGAAACAATCCTGTATAACCAGGTTGAAAGTCTTGAATTTCCATCAAACTGATTAAGATGTTTAACCATACTTAGAAAAGTTTCTTGCATAATATTTTCGGCTTTGTCACGGTCTCTGCAAATTTTAAAAGAAAAATTATAAACAGTTTGTTCGTGATTTTTAACGAGTGTTGCAAGAGCTTTTCTGTCACCAGCTTTGGCAAGTTCAACTAATTGTTTTTCTTCCATTTATAAGATGATTTATTAAATAATAGGTTTCACATCAGCAAAAATATTAAAAACACAAAGACAATATATTAAGGTTTTGTACTATTGCCGTCCAAAATAAATTAAGAACAAACTAAATAACCAGATAAATTTCTTTTTCAAAAAATCATTTTTCTATAATAAATAAGCTAAACCTGCAATGTTCTCTTAAAAAGCTTTTTTCACTAAAAATTCTTTTCAATTAGAGTGCAGTTACAAGAGTTTTAATCTCAAAAGCTTATTATTAAAAAAGTTCTGTAAATTATATAAAGCTGAAATTGTAAATATTATTTGCCTATCTATTATAAATAATGTCTTACAAATTGATTTTAAAAACCTTTCTGGCTCTATTTGAAAATAAACTTAACAATTTTCAAATCCTCTTATTATGTTGCATTGCAAATTATAATTTTCAATAACTAAATCTTACTAATTTATGCTTAGCCAACTTTTAACACTCGAAATAAAATCTTTATTAGAAAAAAGACAGCTTAGCATATTAAAAGATATCCTTGAAGACTGGACACCAGCAGATATTGCTGAATTGTTTAACTTTTTAGATGAAAAAGAAAGAGTAATACTTTTCCGGCTTTTACACACCGAAATGGCAGCTGATACATTTGAATACCTTGATTTTGATAATCAGGTAGAATTATTAAAATCTATGGAGAACGAAGAAGTTGCGAATATATTAAATGAGATGGACATTGATGATAGAACCGCTTTATTTGAAGAGTTACCTGCCTCTGCTGCAAAACAACTTATTCAGCTGCTATCGCCTGACGAAAGAAAAGTAGCATTAAGTTTGCTTGGTTATCCTGAAAACAGTGTCGGTCGTCTGATGACGCCCGACTATGTTGCAGTCAAACCCGATTGGACAATTAGAGAAGCACTCGATTATATTAGAGAACACGGTAAAAATAAAGAAACATTAAATGTCGTTTACGTTGTTGATGATAAGGGGAAACTAATTGATGACATAAAAATAAGAGAGTTCCTGCTTGCACCTCTGGAAACAAAAGTTATTGATTTAATGGACGAGAATTTTGTTGCTGTGAACGTTTTTGACGATCAGGAAACAACAGTCTCCGTATTAAAGAAATATGATCGAGTTGCTTTACCCGTTGTTGATAATGCCGGAATTTTACTTGGAATAGTTACTGTTGATGATATTATGGATGTTGCAGAAGAAGAAACCACAGAAGATATTCAAAAACAGGCAGCAGTAGGTGTATTGGAAGAACCTTATTCTGAAATCTCTGTATTTAATATGATTAAAAAAAGAGTCGGTTGGTTATCTATTTTATTTGTTGGACAAATGTTTACTGCTACAGCAATGGCGCATTTTGAAGAAGCTATTGAAAAAGCAGTTGTTTTGGCATTATTTGTTCCATTGATAATTTCAAGTGGAGGAAATTCCGGCTCGCAAGCTGCTTAACTTGTAGTACGTGCAATGGCATTAGGCGAGATTACATTAAAAGATTGGCTAAAAGTTTTTCGAAGAGAGCTTTTAACAGGATTGAGCCTTGGAATAATCCTTGCCATAATTGGATTTATTCGTTTTACAGTATTTCCTGCACCAACATCTGGTTTTGAAAAATATTGGATAATGATTTCTCTTACCGTTTCATTTGCTTTAATAGGTGTTGTTCTTTGGGGAACATTAATTGGCTCTATGTTACCATTCCTGATGAAGAGATTAAGTTTTGATCCAGCGGCTTCATCAACTCCGTTTGTCGCGACAATGGTTGATGTTACCGGGATTATTATTTATTTCAGTCTTGCAATGTTTTTATTGAAAGACTTAATTGTTTAATATTTTGAAGACCAAGTTTAAAGATCTTTAAATATTTTTAATTCTACTACGCCGCGAAGTAATAAAGCTAATTTTGTTGTGTTAGGAACTCTAATTCTTGTGCTCATTAAATCTTTAGCTTTCTTTTTTCTAATTCGATTGAATAATGATTTGTAATAAAGATAGGCTGAGTAAACACCTAACTTAACACCATCAGGAAGTTGTTTTATCCCATTCAAAGCTTCAGCAAATTCACTTTCAATTTCATTTTCAAGACTTCTTTTGCTTTCATCATTTATTTTTTGAGCATTGCTAATACCTGGCAGATAGATTCTTTCTCTTTCACTTAAATCACTTTTAATATCTCTTAGAAAATTTACTTTCTGAAAGGCTGAACCTAAAGCACGAGCAGGTTTTATCAGTTTATCAAATAGTTCTTGATCGTTGTAGCAAAAAACCTTCAAACACATCAACCCGACCACTTCAGCAGAGCCATAAATGTATTCATCATATTCATTTTTCTGATAATATGAATTATCTAAATCCATTTCCATACTTTTTAGGAAAGCATCAATGTAATGATAATCAATTTTATATTTATTAACTGTAAGAGCAAAGGCGTGTAAAACAGGATTAACTGAAATTGATGATTGTATTGCTTCTTCAGTATCTTTTCTGAATTTCTTCATCAATTCTCTCTGATTGTATCCAAAGAATGTATCAACAATTTCGTCAGCGATTCTCACAAAACCATAAATTGCATAAATTGCATCTCTGTATTTTCTATCGAAAGCTAAAATTCCAAGACTAAATGAGGTGCTGTAGGTTTTAGTAATATGTTTACTAATACCGAAAGTTGTTTTATTAAATAATTCCATAATCTTTTGTAATCCTTTCTGTAACTAATTTGGAACTGATTATAACCATTGGTAAACCAGTACCAGGTGTGGTGGAAGCGCCTACATAATATAAATTCGAAAAATACTCATCTTTATTCTTCGGTCTGAAAGCTCCAACCTGATTTATATCGTGGGCAAGTCCTAATCCTGATCCTTTGTAAAGGTTTAAGGTATTAGCCCAATCATCAGGAGCTAAAATCTTTTTGGTTAATAAGTTATTTTTAATGTCAAAGTTTACTCTTCTTGATAAATCATCAATAATATTATCAGCCAATTCTTCTTTGTCTTCCCAGGATTTTTTATATCTCAAATCTGGCACTGGACAAAGAATGAAAAGATTTTCGCAGCCCTCAGGAGCTGATGAAGGTTCAGATTTAGAAAGTACATTTACATAGTAGTAAGGCTTTTGTGGATTGATAGAAGATGTGAAAATCGTGTCTGCATATCCTCTAAAATTATTTCCAAGAAAGTAATTATGATGTAATAGTTTATCAATTTTACCTTTTACTCCGAGATAAACAGTAAATGGTGCTAAAGTCCAATGCATCGAATCTAATTTGTTTTCAGAAAACTTTTCTCTTTTCAAAATTTTCCCTCTGAAGGCAGCAGCATCTGAATTTGAAATAAAAATATCAGCTGTCCACTTATTACCATTTTGATCAATTAGTTCGTAAAGTTTTCCATTATTATTCCCAACCGCGACAACTTCAGTTTCGTAAACAATCTTTACATTTTTCTCATTTAATATTTTGATAATTTCCTCAACAAGTCTGTACATTCCACCCTTAACTTTCCAATAACCATTATGCTTCATTTCAGTATAATTTAATAACGAATAGATTGCAGGGGTCTGAAAAGGAGTTGAGCCAAGAAAAAATGCAACTAAAGAAAATATTACTCGCACTTCTTCTGATTTAAAGTGCTTCTCAACTTCACTCCACATATTTTTCTGCAAATAAGGAAGATGTTTTAATGGTACTCTACTAAGTTTTAAGATGTATTGTAACTTGTTATCAAAATTAGATTTTACAACTTTATCTATTGTATCGTGAAAGAATTGACTTGCTTTGTTCAAATAACGATGAGCATTAATTTCCAGATTCGGTTCGACATCTTCAAATTCTTTAGCAAGTTTCTTTAAGTCTTTGTAAATCAATCTTGATTTTTCTTTCCCCTCAAAAAAAACCTGATATAAAGGTTCTAATTCTTCTAACTCAATTGGAATTTCTTTCCCAATACTATTAAAAAGCTCTTCCAGTTCATAAGTCATACTCATAAATGATGGTCCCATATCAAACCTAAAACCATCTTGCTCAATAATATTAAGTCTTCCGCCTGGAGTATTGTGCTTTTCAAGAATGGTAACATCTAAACCTAAATTAGATAGTCTTAGAGCAGTTGCAAGACCTCCTAATCCTGAACCTATTATAATTGCTTTTTTCATCTGTTCTAACTAAAAATTTTATTGAAATTTTATTTGATAAATAACTTTTATTAAAACAGATTGAAATAAAATTTAGTTCAAAGCTGAAAAGATTATAATGAAATATTCTTTCAAAAATTAATATGACTTAAAAAATACGGTAACATCTTTCGCCATGTAGGCCAATCGTGAGGCATATCGTATCCCCACAAATCAAGCCAATGCCTAATGCCTTTAGAATTTAATATATTGGAAAGATGAATTGATGATTGAGGATCTTCATAACTTCCCTGACCAGTAGCGATAATTATCTTGCCTCTTCTGGCGTGATTTAACATATATTCATCATTCCAATTAGGAAGGTAATCAACAGGTGAGTTAAAATAAACATTATCATCATAGTATCCTTTGGTGTAAGATTTTAAATCATAACTTCCACTCATTGCTATAGTTCCGGAAAAAATATCTGGTCTTCTGAAAAATGAATTCGCAGCATGGAATGCTCCAAGAGATGCTCCTGTTGTAATAATTGGAACTAATCCTCTGCAATGATGATGAATAAAAGGAACAACTTCTTCTATAATATATCTATTATATTGTTGATGTCTAATAGCTTTATGAGCAGGGTTCATATTATTATTCAACCAGCTCTCGTTATTAATGCTATTAATTGAAAAAGCTTTTAACTTTCCATTAGCTAAAAAACCACCAATTTGATCAATAAGGTTAAATCTTTCATATTCCAAATAGTCAGCTGCCGCAGTTGGAAACATTAAAAGAGCATAACCATAACTACCATAAACAACAATTTCCATATCTTTATTAAGATTTGGACTATACCATTTATGAATTTCTCTGCTCATTTCTTCCCTTTAATTTTGTTGTAATTATCTATTAACGATTATTTCCAAAAAAGAATAGAATTGGACGTTCTAATCTGCTTGCCCATTCTGCTTCATTATGCTCTGCGTTAGGTGCGTAAAAATAATCTATATCTGTACCAATTACATAACCCTTTTGAGAAAGAAGACAAAACATTTTCTGTCCCCTTATCAATCCATCCTCGCCATGGTCAATGTAAAATTTCACGGGAATTTTTTCTCCGGAATATTCAGATACTAATTTAAGAACTTCATCATTATGATAATAAAAAGAACTTGACATACATCCTGACATTGAAAAAACATCAGGGAAAAACCATCCTGCATAAAAAGAAATCAACCCACCCATAGAAGAACCCATAATTGCTGTATTTTCTCTTCCGGTTAATGTTCTGTATTTTGAATCAATATATGGTTTAAGATTAGAAATTATTCCTTCAATGTATGAACGACCCCTTTTTGACCAGTCATATTCATCAAGTCTATCTGGAGTATTATAAATTCCCACGACGATTAAATCTAAAATTTTCCCTTGTTTTAATAATTTAGAAATGGTTTCTGCTACCATCCAATGCTTTCCTGCGTAAGAAGTGTTTGGGTCAAAAAGGTTTTGACCATCGTGCATGTATAATACATTATACTTTGAATTCATTTTCCTTTTTGAATAATAATCTTTTGGTAACCAAACGATTATTTTACGAGGCAGTAAATCATTATCTAATTTGAAATCCTCAATAAATTCCAAATTTCCGATTATTTCAAAGTTTTTAAATCTAGTCTCTTTATCAGATATTAAATTTTTAAAGGACATCTCTCAAATAAATTGTGAATGATAAGCAAAGATATTTAATTTCATTCAAAAAATTAAAAACGAAGTTAATTTGTTAATATTGATTACATACTTAAAATTGTGAAATTGACAAAATAGGTTAAAAAGAGCGATTACTAAATAAAAAAATTCTTGTCAAGAATTCTGCTATATCCGCAACAACAAATGATATTGGTTCTTCTTCTTACTTCATTAAAAGCTCTATCCATATGGTTGGTTGTATTAATGTAACAGTGCAAAATGTATGGAAAACCAAACTTGGTATTTTAAATCATCATATTTAAAACTTTCTTCTGCTTCAAGTTCTGTTCTGCAATATCTTTAAAAAGAATTTTTTTTCATTTATTGTAATCTACTAAGGGTTTGGAGCAATATACTATCCCAGCATCCTTTAGTATTTGTTTTTTAACTGACTTTTTATTAACCAACTTCCCAACTTTATGCAATTTATTAAAAATACAATCTTGTTGCTTAACTTTATTTGAAAATACTTCTTCTAAAGCTGAAAATATTGATTGTTGGCTATCATCAACTATTACTTCGCTAATCTCTATAATTAGCACTCTTTTCAATAATCACTTAAGTAATCGCTGATTTTCATTTTTAGTAGCTGAGTATCTCCAAAATCTTAGGCTTATGAGCCCGACGAGCTACTCCCGATTTATCGGGACTCCACCCCGCAATTGAAAGTCAATAACTTTAAAGTAAAAAACCAGCCGTAAGACTGGTTTTCATTTTAGTAGCGGGGGCATCCCGAATGCTTTCGGGATATGATCCCGACGAGCTACTCCTGATTTATCGGGACTCCACTCCGCAATTGAAAATCAATAACTTTAAAGTAAAAAACCAGCCGTAAGACTGGTTTTCATTTTTAGTAGCGGGGGCATCCCGAATGCTTTCGGGATATGAGCCCGACGAGCTACTCCCGATTTATCGGGACTCCACCCCGCAATTGAAAGTCAATAACTTTAAAGTAAAAAACCAGCCTTAAGACTGGTTTTCATTTTAGTAGCGGGGGCATCCCGAATGCTTTCGGGATATGAACCCGACGAGCTACTCCTCCTGACTTCCGCACAAATTTCAGGATAAAACGAAATGTTTAGAAATTATTCAAAAAAGGGCTTTATTGGTTTGGAAATGGGTGTCCCGATGATGATATTAACAGTATGTTTATTCGACGGAAGA
>Ga0308414_1003026_pt1 | contig 10831 bp, 7 predicted proteins | sample HotsprSampleOS50_FD_205667 | JGI IMG/M metagenome (GOLD analysis project Ga0308414, IMG submission 205667) | Hot spring phototrophic mat microbial communities from Octopus Spring, Yellowstone National Park, Wyoming, United States - 20090730_OS50 ...
CCTGAGTTCATCCAGCCAATGGACATGTCCTCCACTCCAGGACTGGACGGCATCCGCCAATTTCCGGATCTCGGTTGCCTGTTTCAGTTCACGATCAAGCACCGCCTGCCGATTCCTCAGGCGTTCCATCTGACTATCGAGTTCCTGGATCTGCAACCAACCATACATGATGCCTAACGGGATGATCAGGCCGACACCGGCCCCAAGAAGAACGTAGCGATTGCGCTGCGAGGGCGGCTCCGGGCGACGATGGGGATGGAGGAAATCGACCGCTGGGGGGACCTTTTCCAATTCGTCTGCAAGAACCCCAAGTAATGGGGCAAAGCGTCCCGGGTGATCTGGCAGATTCCCAGCCAGTTCCGGTCCCAGGTCAAAGTAGGAAAAAGGATCAAAACAAGTTGTTCTGAGCTCCAACCGCTCTTGCAGGGTCTGACCAAGGGATTGATGAGCCGGCGTATGCCCACACAGGACCAGGTGATTGGCGCGGCCACCACCGAGTTGATTTTGAGCGGCCATCATTGTCCGCCGGATCTCGCCGACAAGAACAACGGCTGCATCCGCATCACTTAACGGGTCGCCCGTCACCCGTGCTGTTCGCATAAAAACGAGTTTTTCACCCACGACGACGGAAAGATCAACTTCATCGCCCAGCAGATCAACAAGGAGCCTGATTTCGTCAGGCTCAGGCGGCAGGCAGCGGTGAGCTAACGTGGCTGCGGCACAAGGTCGAAGGAGGATCCGTTCCGGTCGAATCTGGGCAATCTGGCAGGTCTGTTTGATGTCCCCGAGCAATTGGGGGGCCAGGGCTGCCACCAGGGCATTTCGCGGTTGTGAAGGGTCATTATCCAGGAGAAGGTAATCAATGATCCACTCTTCGTTGACGTTAGTGAACTCGCGCAGTGCTTGAAATCGCACCAGGTCCGGTAACTCCTCATCCGAGACCGGCGGAACAGACATCTGGCGAAGTTCAACCAAGGACCGACTAATGGCGACGAACGTCGTCGGTCGCCGGATACCCCGCGCGGCCAGGGCCGCCGCCAATTGTTTTCCAATATCCTCCGCGGTCCGTTGCCGGGATTCTCCGGACCCGGTGTCGGACGGGGAAATGGCCTCCGCCAACGTCACGGCAAAGGCATGTTCGATCACCAAACGATCGCGCCGCCGCACCGCGGCGACAGCCCGCAGTTCTTCGTCGTTCCACTCGATGGCCAACCAGTACGGCATGGATGTCAACTCCCGGGAAAAGCTGCCCCAGCCTCAGAAGTCCCTGGACCGAGCAGTCCTTGGATACTACTCGATGGGGTTCCAAGGACCTCCGCTTGGAAACCTCGGCCTAAATGGCTCATATCTCTCCAGAATAATAGCCGGGCTGGACGAACGGTAGCGTCAAGAATGGCTTCGACACGACAGCTTGGCCCTCCCCCGGCAAAATAGCCCACAACCTGGGCCTTAAAGACACTCCCTCCGCATGTCACAAACGGCATGAGGGCCTTCATTTCCTCGACCGTAACCAACCCCTCGGCAAGAGGCCATGTCTCGTAGTAATAATTGTCATCATCGATATAAGTGGGATCGAGTGGACGGGACTCGAGAATCAAATCGGCGACGCCCGGGTCAAGGTTCGGAATCCCGTACAGAATCGATGACGGGGCCAGGTTGATGTTAATCCGCCCTGGAATAACCTTGCTCGATGTCGCCGTCAAATTGGCCATGATCACCGGCAAAATTGCACGGAGGGCCACAGGGTCATCCGGGACCACGGCATCGAGTACACGCGGTTCCTCTTCCCCGGCAAACTGGACACGCACTTTGGCCCCAATCAGATCGAGAACCGTATCAAACTTGACTTTCGCCTGTCGGGAAAAATCCAGTTCAACATCCAACGGAACGGGTTCGCCCTCTTCTTCGCCCGTATAAGGCCCATTCTGGCGATAGGCCACAATGAACGTGGCCAGTTCAGGCCCGAATTCGGCCTCAATCTCATCATACAGTTTTTCCAGGTCGCTCTGGTTGATGTCGATCTTGGGTGAACCATCCGGACGAACATTCAATTCCATACTGAAAAGCGTCAGATAGGCCGACCATCCGCGGTATGCGACGGGATCATCCGCGCTCAAGTCGGCAAAGACCTCGGGAATCGTCTCACCGGGATCGATCACCCCGTTGCGATTACGATCAGCGCCGAAGAGAAGCTCGGGGGTGACGCCCCGCACGAGTAGAAGCTCTTCGATGGTCTCAAGCGGACCGTTCTTGGGGGTGTAGGGTGTAGGGAGCGTTGTATAATATTCGAGTTCGGCCCCAAATTCGCGGGGTTCATCGTCAGGGTCGAGCCAATCGAGGATTGCATCAGCCACGTCCTCGGTCATGCCGGGTAAACCCATGAGCAACCGTCGGCCACCGTTTTCCACGGTTTTATCCGCGAGGAGCAAGCTGTTGACGTTCAATTTCGCCGATTCGTTCTCAAGACCGTAGCGAATGGCCGAGGCCGAGTAATCACTCCAATCGGGTGCAACAATTGCGAACAGGCCGGTTTCACGAGGGTCTGCCGATTCCTGCACAACCATTCCCGCAAACCAGGAAGGATTGTTAAACCATCCGCCGTTGTCGGTTTGCCACTGTTCATCCATGGAGACAAAAAACCGGGCGGCCTCGACGCCGGACAGGGCCAGCGAACGGGCTTGGGCCATTTGGGTTGAGATCTTCACCCCTTCCCGTTCCGCCAGCATCAGGTCACCCAACGTGAGGGCCGCCAAGGAAAGGATGGCCACTGTCACCAGGACCACCAGGAGGATCATCCCCTCGCGCCGTTTGCCATCCCTCTGTGGCTTGGAGAAACCGCGAGCGCTGCGATTTCTTGCCGACTTCGGAGGTCTTTGACCGGCAAAGAGCGCCACAGCTTCGCCCCCAGGTCTGGCGAATAACCGCTGCGATGCCGCTTGTTGCCGTGGAGAGCCCCTGATCATTGGCGCGGACCTCCACCAGGAAAAGCACCGCCCGGTGGTCCACCACCCGGCGCAAAACCACCACCCGGTCCCATTCCGCCGCCAAAGCCACCACCGAACCCACCTCCACCGAGGCCACCACCGGGTGTGAAGCCACCGCTGGGTCTCCCGCCCATGGGTCCGCCCGGACCCCCGCCGGAGCTGCTACCGGGACCAGGGCTGCCAGGAAATCCGCCGGGAGGACCACCGCCTCGATTACCACCAAAACCGCCACCCCCTTGATCGCGGCCGAAACCACCACCTGGACCACCCGGCTCAAAACCGCCAGATGGACCTCCCGCCTCGCCTGGCCGACGACCACCGAAATCGCCTCCGCCGCGATCACCCCCGAAGCCACGCCCGCCGCGTCCCTCACCGCGGTCGCCCCGACCGTCCCGTCCCCGTCCTGACCCGCCTTGCTCATTATCACCCCGATTACCGCTTGGTCCCCCGCCAGGACCGGGTCCCATGCCAGGCCCCTCCTCGAACTCTTCAGAAGAATCCTCCGGCGGCGGCTCTTCTTCCCCTTCTTCTCGAGACATCTCCTCACCAGTCTCAGAAGACATCCCTTCGCTTTCCGTTTCGCCTGCCGAACTGGCTCCGAGAAGACCTGTTTCATGGGCTGCCGGTAAATAAACGACGGTCCGATAGACGCGACAATCACTCAAATCGCCCAGCAAGCCGAGTGACGAAACCCCGGTACTCGATCCCGTTGTTTCAGCGATGGGTGATAATCCCGAAATTGTGTTTCCGTTGACCGACCGCGACTGCTGCAATGATCGGATGTAGAGTCGAATCTCCACCGCCTTGGGGAGGGAACCATTCGCGTCGGAATCCCAGGAATCGCACCAACTACTGCCATCGAAATAGGCAAACTCGATGGCGGCAACTTCCGATGCAATCGGTTGAAGCTGCTGGTCCACGCTCTCCAATTCGCCAGTGGTGGCCGCATAGGCCGTGACGGCCCTATCAAGTTCCCGTCGGACCAATCCACCTTGCTGATCAAAACCGACGACCCCGGGCATGCTCACGAACGAATAGTTAATAGTTTCCTCGGGTGAGAGAACGAAATAGGCTACCGTCTTGACGTCGCTTACCCGGTCCATGAGCAGGCCATCGGCAGAAAGGGCGTATTCCGATTGCAATTGATCAGGCCGGGGCAACCGGCTCACATCGACCTCGATCCAATCCGCCCCGCCGTAAAGCCCCGGGACCGAGCGCGGCAGGGTGGTCGATGACCAATCGCCTGCCAAACCGGATATGCTCATGTCACTTCCTAAATCAGAGAACAGACTGGGATCGATACCCGCCTCTTCCGCCAATGATGAGAGGCTGCTACTCCCCGACTGTGTGACCAGACCGGGGATCAATTTCTCGAAATTGACCGGGTCATAGGCAACCGCGCCGCGGATGTCCTGCGCAATCCGCTCGAGCAAAGCCCTTGCCAGTTGAGCTTCTTCGACCTGCCGTCGAGCCGACTGAACGACCCGATAATGGAAATCGACGGCTGCCCCCAAGGCACTCAACAAAATGGCGATCAAGCCCAGCGAGAGGAGAACCTCCAAGAGCGTCAATCCGTGAGCACGGCATCGCCCGCGAGCCTGGTGACGCTGGTATTTCTTCCAACCGCCGAGGCGCAGTGCGACACTCCACCGAGACGGTTGGACAAAACCTCGTTGTCGCTTTCCTGAATCCATGGGAGACCTTCCGTACATCTTATCTCGTGGGTTTACGGGACGTCCGCTAACCCCTTCCGAGTTTTTTTCACATACCGCTTCCGGTATCCGTCGATTGCCTGGTCGAAGTTGACTCGGATGGCTCCTCCGTGACAGACCCGCTCGCACTTGCAGTCGTTGTCTCTCCAGGCTGGATAAACTCGGCGGTCGGATCGATCATCCACTGTGTCAGCGTGAATTGGACCGGCCTCGCAACTAGCGACGGGTCCTGTGACACAGTGACCTGAACACTCAGCAGCCCGTTGGTATCTAGTTGGGCAATGTCGATTGAGTAAAGCCAACCCGGCTCAACCGTATCGTCAATGTCTTCGACGGGGGCATCGGCAATTGTCTCGAGGGCAAGGGAGCCCGCGTTCAACTCGGCCAAAATGGATTCGCAAATCAATTGGGCCCGCGTCAGGTTCTTCACCCGCAGGGCATTCTGATAGGCGTTGAACACCAGATGGCCAATCGCGGCCAGCGAGGTAAGCAAAATGGCTATCGCGAGAATCACCTCGAGCAGCGTGAACCCCCCATGGGGGCGCCGCTGAAATCTGATTTTCGCCAACTGTTGCCGCTGACCTCGCAACATCGAATTCGCCTTGTTGAAAGACCAAACGCTATCGACGCTGTTGCTTGACCGACCGGGTCATTACGAACCGGCCACGGACGGGCTGGCCGGCATCTCGGTCATCCCGGCGTTTTCTCCGTCGTAAAGATCACTGACCAACACAGCCCCTGTCAGGCCACGCAACGAAATGTCGATCCTTCGCCCAAACTCGTTCTCCAAAGTCACCATCGCCGAACTCGTTGTCCCGTCGGGGAAAAACAAGATTGATGACCCATCCCAACCGACGGCATTACCGGAGCTCGGGTCCCCGCCAAAAGCCGCAGTTTCCTCCATGCCATCTACATAAACGTCTGCGAAGGTGATTTTTTCGGGCAATTCCTTTCTTTGGCTGCTGTCTCCCGGGATCTGCATTGCCGGAACTGCCGGAGAACCCAAACCGCCTGTGGTTGGATCAACCAATTCCCCCGAAGTATCCCAGGAAATATCGTAGGCGGTCAAAATGTAGCCATTTCCGCCCAACTCACATTGGAAGCAATAGGTCTGACCATTGGCCATGGCACGATTTCTCGCCCTGACCCATTCGGCGCGGATCTGATCCGCCGCCAGTTGGAGACGCCGGGCAGCCATGGGCCGCATCAGGGCGTTGAATGCCAATCCCGAAAGAATCACCACCAGGACAAGGACAATAACCACTTCCAGCAAGGTAAAGGCAAAACGAACGTGTCCCCGGGGCGTTCGTCCGATCTTGTCACGATTCGGACGCGCGCGCGGCGAACACTGGACACTTTCAGCCGCCTTCACTGCCAGGTTTTTCACCAATGTCGCCCTCCGCTTTCCCAAGAAACAGCACTATGCCTATTGACCCCAATTGGTGATGTCGTCCTCAGTACCGTCCACGCCGTCAGGTCCCAGGGACCAGATGTCAGGCTTGTCCGTGTTGTATTGGCCGGGATAAAGATACTGGTACTCTCGTCCCCACGGATCAAGGGGAACCGCCTGTGCGTCCAGATAGGGGCCATTCCATTTGCTGGGGTCAGCAAGGTCGGCGGGCGGCATAATCAAGGCGTCCAGCGACGGCGGGTATTCGTTGAAATCGAGATAATACGCGTGGAGCGGTTGCTCAAAGGCCTTGATCTGCGTCCTTGCCGCATTGATGTAGGCCCTCCGCTGAACGGCAATCAAATTGGTGACCGCCAGCGAGGCAATAATCAAGAGGATCGTCAGAACGATCAAGACTTCGATCAGCGTCAAACCTCTGCGAACCTTCTGTGCGGACACGATTCTTCTTCGCGAATGCATCTCTTTCATTGTCCCTTCCTTCTGCGTTAACAACTCCAAGCCTGAATCGAGGAAACCAACCCCTGTGCCAGGAACTTTCGTTTTTCCCAGCTTGGGGCGGTCCCTATTGATATAAACAGCTAAACTGCGCCCAAGGTACCTTTCCTCTCCTGATTTTTTCAGGAAAACTTGCAGGCAGTCCACCTATGCGCAGGCACTCTGCTTTTTTCTGCAAAATTTTGGAAAGACTAATCACGCATAATGGTGGTTTAATCTAACACTCTCGGCGAATGGGCGGGATCACACAGTTCCATCGAGGACGGCGGTAGGTAGTTAATAACATTTCTCTCATTTTTACCCGACGGCCCCACTCATCTTAAACACGGGCAGCAGGAGAGCCACAACGACCACAAGCACGGCCAGGGCCACAAGCAACAGTAGAATCGGCTCCAGCAGCCGTACACCGACATCCAATTGACGCCATGTCCGTCGTTCCAGGGAGTCGGCGATTTGGAGGAGAACCGTTTCCAGGGTGTTTGCCTCTTCTGCAACGGCGATCATCTCGACCACCAGGGCTGGGAAAAGCTTACACGCTGCCAGCGGCTCTGCCAACCGTTGCCCCTGAGAAATGTTTTTCGTGGCTTTTCGCACGGCTTCCCCCAAAAGTACGTTGCCTGTGGCGTCGCTTGCGATCTCCAGGGCGCGGAGGATCGGAACACCGTTTTTCAGCAGAGTTCCCAGAACGCGGCAGAAGCGGGCGACCGAAAAATTGAGAACGATTCCGCCCAAAATTGGCACCTTTAGCACATAACGGTCCCACACCCGCCGTCCGTTATCACTCCGCAACCAGGCGCGAAGACTGAGAAAACCAAGAATAATTGCCACTAAGACCCAGATGCCCCAGCTTTGCAGGAATTGGCTGAACGTCAGGAGTCCTTCGGTCAGACCGGGCAACTCGTTCCGCTCTCTCAGGTTCTGAAACATCCCCTCAAATTGGGGGACGAGAAAAACCAACAGGCCGCTAACGAGCAACGAACCGATGACGATCAGGAACATCGGGTAGGCCATCGCGCCTTTGACCCGTTTGCGGAGGTCTTCTGTGGCCTCGGTGAACTCTGCCACGCGGTAAAGGGCTTCTTCCAGAAAGCCGCCTTCACTCCCCGCCCGAACCATGCTGGTGGCCATCTCGCTGAAAACGCCGGGGAATCGGGCCATGGCATCCCCCAGACCGACCCCGTCTTCCACCCTGCGTGCAACTTCGCCCAGGATTTCCTTCAACGTGGGGTGGACGGACTGACTTTTGACAATATTCAGAGCGCGAAGCAGGGGTACGCCGCTCCGGAGAAGGTCGGCTAATTGACCGTAAACGACGGCCATGGCCTGAGCGGGGACCGATCGTCGGCCAAAACTGAAAAGCGGCCTGGCAGGGACCTCGGGTCGCACTTCCACCGGGTATAGCTCGCGGCTGGCAATAGCAGCCAGGGCTTCCCGTTGGGTGGCGGCCGCAATTGTCCCTGTGACTCGCTGGCCACTGGTATCAACGGCGACGTATGTGAACTCAGGCATCTGGGACAGCCATTACAACAACATTCGGAAGGGTCAAAGCTTACGATTCTCCCGGCTGTAACCGGCTCGCATCTAACCACGGCGAAAACCGTTGGCTAATGTTCTTCCGCCCGGGTGACTCGTTCGATTTCCTCTATTGTAGTCCGCCCACTCAAGACTTTCCGCCATGCATCCTGGCGAAGCGTGATCATCCCTTCCTCGATGGCTGCCTGCCGAATGACCCAACTGCTGGCTCGATCATGGGCCAACTCTCGGATCCGTTCACTGGTGACAAGTAACTCGAAGACACCCACCCGACCTCGGTAACCCACGTGCCGGCACGCCCGACAGCCCACCGCCTTGTACAACGTAACTCCCTCTTCTAGGATCTGCCGGGGAAAATCCTTAGGCAATTCTTCCGGCAATGGCCGATACGGCTCCTTGCATTCCGGGCAAAGTGTTCTCACCAGGCGCTGGGCCATCACGGCCTCGACGGTACTGGAGACGAGGAACGGCTCCACCCCCATGTCCACCAGACGCGTGTAGGCCCCTGCCGCATCGTTAGTATGCAACGTGCTGAACACCAAGTGACCGGTCAAGGAGGCCTGAATCGCGTTTTCGGCCGTCTCGAGATCGCGGATTTCACCCACCAGGATCACGTCCGGGTCATGTCGCAAGATGCTGCGGAGGGAATTGGCGAAGGTCAAACCGATCTTGGGATGCACCTGAATCTGGTTTATCCCTTCCAGCTGATACTCGACTGGATCCTCCGTCGTGATGATCTTGATCGATTCGTCGCGAATTTCAAGCAAGGCACTGTACAAGGTGGTGGTCTTACCAGACCCGGTGGGACCTGTCACCAGCAAAATCCCGTGGGGCAAGTCGATCAACTGACGGAATGTGTCATAAACGTCCTGTTCCATCCCCAGTTTTCGGAGATCGAACTCCATGGCCCCTTTGTCGAGCAGACGAAGAACAATGCCCTCGCCGTGGATCATGGGGATGACAGACACACGAACGTCCACCTCGCGTCCCGCCACACGGAGCTGAATCCGGCCATCTTGAGGCAATCGCCGCTCCGCAATGTTCAGCCGTGCCATAATCTTCAAACGGCTGATGATCGCAGCATGAAAGCGATTGATTTCGGGCGGGACTGGCTGAGGATGAAGGACCCCGTCAATCCGGTACCGGATCTTCAACCCCGACGGTTGCGACTCGATATGCACGTCGCTTGCCCGCAGATCAATCGCTTCGAGCAAGATCTCGTTGACCAGGCGGACCACCGAAGGTTCTTGAGCCAGTTTCGACAACTCAGAACCGTCGGTTTCGATTTCATCAAGGAGTTCGACGGCGCTTTCCTGCTCCTCTTCGGCTTGAGCCACCAACTCGTCAATCGTTTCACCGCCAACCCCCAGATAGGTCTTGATCAGTTTGGCAATCTCGGCCTGACTGGCCAGGACAGGGACCACCGTTTTTCCCGTGGCCGTTGCCAATTCGTCGAGCGGATAGAGGTTGAACGGGTCACTTGTGGCAACGACGAGCTGCCCATTTTGCTCGCGGATTGGGAAAAGCGACTCTCGATAGATAAACTTGATCGGAAAGCTCTTGAGAATACTGGGGTCGATCTTCACTTCGGCCAGATCGACGTACTCGATCCCCAATTCTTCACCCAGCGCCCGCAAAGCCTCCTCTTCAGAAACCAACCCCATGCCCACGGCAGCTTGATCCAGCCGTTTTCCCTCGGCTTGATGCCGCCGGGCGAGCTGGAGCTGCTGGGGGGTCAGAAGACCTTTGCGAACTAAAATTTCTCCGGCTTCCATAATCACGCTATTTTTTCCAGACTAAAGGTGTCAAACGTCCAATTCCTCAAGACGCTATTTCCTCACAGCCACCCAGCCACCAGCCAGCGGCCCGAAATCGATTCGTATCATTTCGACAACAAATCAACTCTCTTCCCCAGTGACCCGTGGGGTTTCGGCGTTCGCCCAAGATGAATTATTTAATTTCCAGGAAGGTGTTTTGGCAAGTGCGGCAGGCAATAATCAAAAACCAAAAAGACCTTATCAATCGCCCCTACAGATATTTCATTGCTGACACGACACCAACCGCACGCGCCAGGTTTCGCACGAAGACCGAGCCTGGATTATCTTATCCGACACATCTATAGACACTTCCCAGGCCGTGTTGGTGACCAACGACCAGCACAGTGGCGCTAATCGCCGATATTTTGCAAACCTTGAGGAAAGCAACCCCCGATTCCGGAGGGGCCTATCCACTCCAAGGACCAGTAGTCCTACATGCTAGGTTGTTCCACCTGTTATAGTGAATCAATCCGGAATCGGGGGGGATAGTGACGTTCAAGCGACTTGCGAACGCGGATCACCACGGGACTCAGGCACCGCGGTTTCCACGTCCGGGGCGACCTGGTCCACCCTGGGGACCACCGGGACCGCCTTGGGGACCTCGGAACCCGCCAAACATTTCAGATGGCGAAATCTCGAACTTCTCGCCGATCATCTGGTTCCATTTGTTCTTCTGTTCCTCGGTCAACTGGGCCATGACGGCCTCGGCCATCTTCGTCCGCATCTCTTGCATTCGCTGCTGCATTTGTTCAGCGCTTGGCCGCTCGCCCTGTTGCCGTTGTCCTCGCATATCTTCCATGACCTTTTGCACGGCCTCACGGATCTTTTGGGCCTGTTCCTCAGTGACACCCAATTCCTTGCGAACGCCCTGATCCATCA
>Ga0308414_1003027_pt1 | contig 10830 bp, 7 predicted proteins | sample HotsprSampleOS50_FD_205667 | JGI IMG/M metagenome (GOLD analysis project Ga0308414, IMG submission 205667) | Hot spring phototrophic mat microbial communities from Octopus Spring, Yellowstone National Park, Wyoming, United States - 20090730_OS50 ...
GATGACTTCACGGCGGTTGCGCCACCCGCCGGAGAACCGGATGCGCTCCCACCCGCAGTGGCAGCGCTCCCGCACAGCAGGGTAGCCTCGGATTTCCCCGGTCTCGACCTGCGTCCACCGATGCCTGTGCTGCTCCATCGTCGTCACCTCCCGTTGTGATGCGCTCCTTGTAGCACCATGGCACCGTGACGTCAAGTACCCATGGTGCCTTTTTTCGCGTGCCGCAAAAGCGTCGCAATATCGCGACCTTAGCGTGCGGCGTGCTCTCGACCGGCCCGTGCGCCGTGCTATGGTGGCGCATGGGTCACGATCTCGAGCGCCTGGGCCGCGTCCTCGAGCGGATCGGGCACCGCGTCTGCGGCACGGCCACGGGCGACCTCGCCGCCACACGACGTGCGCGCCGCGGGCCCGAGGCGCGACTGCTCGCCGCCATCACGCGCGCGCTGCACCGGCTCGGCTACCAGGTGGAGCGCCAAGCGGTCGGCGCCTACCGGATCCACGGCCGCTGGATCCGGTACGGCATCCCCGGCCAACCAGACCTGCTCATCCGCAAATCTGGCTGTCCAGACATCTATCTCGAGGTGAAGACCGCCCGCGGCCGGCTGTCGCCAGCGCAGCGGCATCGCCACGCGCAGCTGCGCCGCCTGGGGGCGACCGTCTACGTCGTGCGTTCCGTCGAGGAGGCCGTCGCCGCGGTCACGGGCCGCCGCCGCGCGTGATGGCGCAGCCATCGATCCACCACGGCGCGAAACGACGCCGCCGAGAGCTCCCCGACGCAGAACGCATGGCGCGCGTGCGCCAGCTCCGGACGTTTCCAGGCGCGCTGGGGGATCCGCCGGTCGGCCTCGAGCAGGATCTCCGCACGCGCGATCCACCGCGCACGGTGCGGGACATCCAGCCGCGCCCGCATGCTGTCGAGATCGATGCCGAGCACGGCGGCAATCTGCGTGACGCCGGTGATCGTCTGGTCGCGATCGTCCCAGAGCCACCGGACAGCCTCGGCGTACGTCGCCGCGTCACACGCGCGCCCGCGCACGATGCCCACGACGTCCTCGAGGATCGCGGCAGCGATCCGGCGCCAGGGCGCCCCCTGATCCGGGACGACCTCGCGTCGCGGCAGCTGCGATGGGAGGAGCATCCCCGGCGGCTGACAGTGCCGCCAATAGTGCGCGTAGCGCATACACCCTCCAGCGGACCGCGTTAGCGCGGCCCATGGGGTTTGGTGAGCGTGATCCAATCCTGGAATCGCCGCTCGCTCTCGATGACATGGTCCTGGCGCCACTGCTCGAGCGACACGAGCCGCCCGTTGATGGCCCGGAGTTCCCGGTGCAGCTCATGCATGATCCGCACGCCGAAGGCCAGCGCCGGGACCACCACGAGCTGGATCAGCGCGATCAGGATGTCCAGCAGCTCGCGCCAGGGCATCTACGGTTTTCGCAGCCGCCGGAGATCATCGCGGACACGGCTGCCGACGACGATCCAGCCGATGCACAGGACGGTGATGATGATGCCGAGGATCATGTGCATCATACGTCACCGCCCGATCGGTCCGATGGCACGGCGGAGGCCGAAGAGCGTCAGCCCCTCGATGATCTGACGCATCCCAGTATCGAGATTGCCCTCGATGATCTGCGCAACCCCAGTGAGCACCAGCCCCACTGCCCCAATCACGCTCAGATAGCCCTTGAGAAAGTTCATGTTCGTCCTCCTGTCTGTGTACTGACCAGCTACGTCAGAGCACCTCCCGCAGGACCAGTCGGGCATCAACCGTCACCTGCCGCTCGGCGATCTGGAGCTCGTCGACCCGCTCGACGAGGTAGACATGCGCGGGATCGCCCCGCTGCTCATCGATGACGCACCACGCCGCGCGGTCCCGCGCCCAGATGTCGAGCACCGTCTGTATCACGCCCGAGGCACGCGTCCACGGCGGTGCCGACCACTCGATCTCGAGATGCGGCGGCCCGGTGACCAGCACCTGCATCCCGCCGGACAGCGTCTCGCGCTGCACGACCGACTGGCGCACCGTCCAGCGATACGGTGCGGCCAGACGCGCCGGCAGATCGACCACCGTGGCCCACAGCGCCGCCGCACCGATCGCGCAGTAGCCGCCACTCGGGATGCACGTGATGCGCGCGTAGCGCGCCAACACCGGCGTGCCAAACACCGCGAGCGCCTTGCGCCGCTGGACCCGCCAGTCGGTCGGGACGACGAGCCCGGAGACGCGTGCCGTCCAGGATCCCCAGGTCGTCGCCGTCGCGATATCGACCGATGCGGCGTGCACCTGATGCAGCCACACCGCATGCATGAGCTGCGCCGTGCCACAGTCGATGTAGAGCGACTGCGCCGATGCACTCGTCGCCCGCCAGCCGACCATCCAGTGCCGCAGGTCGCGCGCGAGCTCCGCCCCGGCATCGACGTCCGCGAGCGTGGCGGTGTACTGCCCATCGACACGATCGATGGCGATCCGTGGTCGGCTCATGCGACCACTCCGGAGACCGGGCCGATCGTCTGCGCCCACTGCCCCCGCTGGTCATAGACCGCCACCCACACCCACCACCGACCCGCACTGCGCGGCACCACGAGGAGCGGCGCGTCCCCGACCGCCGTCGGCGGATCGGTCGCCCGGAGCGGCGCGGCCGGCTGCGTCTCCGATGGCCCACGCACCCACCAGCGCAGGTAGCTCGCGGCGTCACTCGGCCAGTCCAGGCGGTATCGGACGGGCACCGTCAGCTCGGCGAGCTCGACCTCGGTCGGCGCCTCCCCGGCAATCTCCACGATGACGATCATGTCCGACGCCAGCTCGGACGTCCATGGTCGTGCCCCAGGCGCGGTCCCATACCGCCACGTGATGTCCGCGTACGACAGCCCCAGCGTCTGCCAGCTCCCGTACTCGAGGACGCCAGACGCGATCAGGCCCACGCGGACCTGCACCGCCGCCGCAGCGACCCGTCGCGCGCGCAGGACCACGTCCACCCACGCGATCATCCGGCTGTAGGTCGTCGGCGCCCCGATGCGACAGGCCAGCGCAGCCGCCGTCTGGGTCGTGGCGGCGAATGTGGCCTGCTCGTCGTCCGCCAGGAGCTCCCAGAGCCGCATGGCGGTATGCGATCTGGTCCAGGCCCCGGTCGACGGCAGGAGCACGTCGCCGACAGGACGCATCGTGTCCGTGCTGGCGGCCGCGAGCTGCGCCGTGAGCATGCCCATGCCGCCGGTCGCGGCCAGACCCAGCACGGCAGCGGCGAGCACAGCATCCGCCGGCGTGCTGTCCGTCGGATAGGAGCCCGCCTGATACGTCCAGAGCTGCGCATCATCGTACGGCACGAGGTCGCACGTCACCTCCCCGGTGACGTACTGTGTGCGCAGCACGAGCCACTGCCCGACCGTGCCATCGAGCTCCCGCACCGCGATGACCTGCCCGGGCGTCACCTGCAGGGCACGATACCCGAGCGCCACGGTCCGCGTCTGCATGGCCATCTGCCGCCGCGCCATCGCCCAGGCCAGCACGCGATCGGCGCTCGCGTGCGCATCGATCGCCGGCACCTCCAGCGACACGTCGCGGGACCCCACCGCCGTCAGGGCGCGCTCGAGGTGCCCGAGGTATCCCGTGATGCGGCCCGTCGTGTCCCGGCGCGGCCGATACGCCAGCTGGAGCAGCCGCGGCGTCTCATCGATCGCGGCCTGCCGGCGGTCCCCCAGCTCGAGGATCCCCTGCCCGCCGATGCCCCAGGGCCCGATCGCCTCGGTAGGTCGCGGCCACGCCGACACGCTCAGCAGCCCGGCCACCCACGACACGGTGATGCCCACCTCGGCCAGCCCATCGAGCTCGCTGCCGAGCGGCCGCGCATCGGTGACCCAGCCATCCCAGCGGATGGGCATGTACGGCACCGTCGCGAGTGCCGTCGTCGCCGTCGCGAGGCTCGTCGGATCGACGGAGAGCCCCGCCGCATCGACGAGCTCGGCCACCCAGGCGACCGGTGACCGCTGCGCGCGCGCCACGGCGTGCGCCACCTCGCGGTCGGACCAGACGCGCCCATCGAGCAGGATCGGGCCGAGATGGCCGCGATAGCGCGTGCCCTCGATCGTGCCGTCGCCCAGGATGATCGGCCCGTCGACAGCAGCAGATGGTCGCGGCATCGCGGTGGACATGGTCTGGTCGATGACTACCGCGCCATCGATGTGCACGGTGAGCCGCGTGGCACGGCGCCGGACGACGAGGAGCCCCCAGGATCGCGGCAGCGTATTCGTGGCGCTCGTCGCGACGACGCCCGGCGCCTCCCGCCAGCGCACCTGGCGCGTCGAGCGCTGGACCTCGAGCGCCCAGAGCACCGTGCCTGCCGCGTACTGCGCCACGGCGCGCTGCCATCCGGTCTCCGTGCGCGGCCGCAGCCAGACCCACAGCGTGCCCTCCGTCCACAGCGGCTCGGGACCGGTCTCGACGTACGGCGTCGTCGCCGTCGGGATCAGCCATGCGCCCCGGGGACCCAGTCCAGTCGGCCCCGGCCGCCAGTGCTCGGACCCGCCCGACCAGGCGCTGCCACGACTCGACCCAGGACGCAGCGCGTGCTCGGTGATGCGATCGATCAGGACGCCATCCCAGCACCACAGATGCCGAGTCGATGCCGTGATGTCCGGCAGGACGGCCTCGGCATCGACGGTGATCGCGCTGGCCCCCGGATCCTCGTGCAGCCGGACGACCGTGGCGGTGCGGCCACGCACGCGATCGACATAGCGGACCCGGTACGCGTCCGGCGCGAGCAGGACACCATCCGCGTAGACCGCCGTGACCACCGCCGCCCCACGACAGACCAGGTAGTCGTAGGTGTCCTGGTGCTGTGCCGGCAGGCCACTGGTGCATGTGATGGTGCCCGTGCCGGCATCGGTCAGATCGATCGCGATCCCGAGCGCGGCATCCTCTGGCGATCGCGCCAGCTGCAGCGTCTGACTCGAGGGCACGATCGCCCAGTACGCGCCCAGCGTCCGGAGCCCCCCGGGGACACGGCCGGTCGACGCCACCCGGATCGGACCATCGCCTGTCGCCCAGGTGTGCTCCGTCGTCGTCAGCATGTCGGTCCCCGTATGGACGCTGAGGACGGTCGCCGTCTGGGAGGTGTCCTCGTCGACGCGCGTGCGTATGGCCCGGGCCGGGATCCGGCGGCCGATGCCCTGGGCGACCGTCACGACGTCGCCCAGACCGCCACTCGGGGGAGCCGGCTCCGGGGCGTATGGTGCCCACGCCGTCGTGATGGTCTCCCGAGGCACCACCAGATCGCGCCAGACCAGCTCGCCGAGCACGCCGAGGATCTCGACCATGCCCGGGCGGTGCTGGACCGCCGCGATCCGCCCATCCCAGACGGCAGGCAGCCAGATCCCCGCCTCGGCATCGTAGATCGATGCGGTCATGCGCTGGCCGCGGACATCGCGTGCCAGGCAGCGGCGCGATGCCTCGCCATCACGATCGTCGATCCGGATCGTGATGGTATCGGCGACCGCACGATGCAGCGCATCCCGGAGGGTCCGCGTGAGGCTCGGCTCGTCGAGCAGCCGCCCCTCGACGGCACCGGTGTGGCTCATGTCGCGTCGCCGCCACATGGCCGCGATCCGCTCCGGGGACAGTGCCGCGGCGTAGTACGCGACATGCGCGACCGATCCCGACATGCCATGGGTCAGGGACAGGGCCCCAAGCGTGATCGGGCTCGTATTCGTGACGGCACCACTCTGCCCAGCCCCGTCGGTGCCCGTGCTGCGGAGCTGTCCATCAAGCCAGCATTCGAGCATGCCCTGCCGCAACTGGAAGACCGTGTGATGCCATTGCCCGTCGGCCCAGGACCCGGGCACGTTCAGGTAGGTGTCGACGGTCGCGGAGCGCCGCCGCCACATCAGCTCGCCCGTGGACCAGATGATGAGTCGATACGGATAGGGCACCGCCGTGCCTTTGGCGACGACCCACTGATCGCTCCCGCTCGGGAGCGCGCGGAACCAGCACGCGATCGCCCACTCGCCGCTCTGATGCTGGAGTGCGGTCGCCGATGGAATCGACGCATGACCCGTATTCGCGGTCGGGATGACCCGGAGCGACCAGTCCTGTCGCCCGGCGATGGGGCCCTCATCCTCGATGCTAGCATCGCCAAGATAGCTGCCATGATGGCTACCGCGCACGTCGCTGCATCGGGTGCGGCGCACATCGGCGAGCGGCCAGTACGCCACGGCATCCGGCATCGCCAGCGCCCCATAGGGCTCCGGCCACGGCATCCGGGCACCGAGTCCGTAGCCGCCGGGACCGTAGGACCCGCTCCCGTAGCTCTCGCCGATCACCTGGGATCGCGCGGCGAGCCGCCAGGGCCCCCCGCCCACATACTGCGGGAGCTGGAGCGGACACGTGCTCGCGAGCCACAGATCGACGATGACCGCGGCGTGCTGCGGATCGATCGTCGGCGGTGCGGTCAGCGGCAGCGCCATCAGAGGCTCTCACGCCACCCCAAGAGCGCCAGGTGGACCCCGGTCTCGTTGTACCCGGTCGACCCGTCCGCATTCGTGAGCCGCCAGTCGATCTGCTGCGTCACCGAGGTCGCGATCCAGACATGCGCTCGCACGCTGCCATTGGTCGACTCATGATTCGCGATCCCGATCATGCCGCTGCCCGTCGCCCCGGTCGGGCGCAGCCGCACGTAGCGCTCGGCCACCCGCGGCGTTCCCGCATAGATGCACGCGATGTGCGCCCACGTCGCCGTGCTCGGCATCGCCGCGAGATCGGTGCCAGCCACGCCCGCCAGGCTCAGCGTGTTCCACCCCGTGCCGCCTGGCGCACTCCCGTTGCGATACAGATGGTGCCGATCCTGGACAGATACCCAGTGTGCATGCTGCGTGAACCACACGAGGGCGTTCGCGCTCGTCGTGCGCGCCGAGCCGACGCGCCGCCAGCGCGTAAACCCCGCCAGGCTGCTGTGGGAGGTATCGAGCAGCGCGCGATCGACCGTCGTCGCCAGCCCGCCCGCCACCTCGCCGGTCGTCTCATGCCGACCGACCCAGATGTGATACGTCGTGTTCGCCTGGCGCGACCCATGCAACATCCCATTCTTGCCCGTCACGTTGCTATCAATCGTGACTGCCACGCTCTGCGCGAACGTCTCCTCGATGCCGAGCGCCGCGGCGGTCAGCACGATGCGTGTTGTCGGTGCCGCAGGATCCGACCGGATCACCAGCTGGTCTGCCGCGCGCGAGGCCAGGCGCTGCAGCTGCGTCTCGAGCGCCGCGAATCGCGCCGCGATGCTCGCATAGATCCCCTGCGGCATCGCCCCCGCGGTCTCGAGCATCGCCTGCAGCTCCTCGAGGATCGTCACCTTGTGCCCGTGCGCGACGTAGTCGCTGAGGAGATCCGCGGTGAGCAGATCAGGCACGGTCGTCGGATAGGTCGCCGCCATCTAGTACCTCCGGTGCATCGCCATGAGGGCCCGCGGGGCGACATCGAGCTGCGTCGCCTGGCTCAGCATCGGCCCCGCGGTCGCCTGCATCCGCATGCCGAGCTGCGCAGACAGCCGGCGGAGCACGTCACGCAGCGAGTCGGGACCATCGGCGAGGAGGGCGTTGAGCCGCGCGAGGGCATCCGCCAGCTGCGTCGATGCCGTGCGTTCCAGCGCCTCGACCACCGCCGCCCACTGTTTCGCCGCCTCGGCCGCCTGCCGCTCGAGCGCATCGATCCCGGCTTGCAGGTACGCGGTCGTCGTATCGAGGGTGCCGCCGACATCGCCGAGGATGGCCGCGACCGTGTCGAGCCGCGCCAGCGCCTCGTCCTCGCGCGGCCGCAGCTGCGCCGCAAACTCGCGCGCCAGCGCCTCGACCATCGACTGGACGCCACGCGCGCGACGGTCGCCCAGCGCCTGCGGTGCCAGACTGAGCAGCTCCGGCAGCAGCTGGGTGAGCCGCGCGAGGGCGCGCGCATCGCCGAGCCGTGCCGCCGCCGTGACGGTCCCGAGCTCCGCCTGCCGCGCCGCCAGGAGCTGCCGAGCCCCACGGCGCCCACCGCGCGCCAGCAGCGCCTGGTCCGCGATGCCCTCGAGCGTCTGCCGATCGGCACGGAGCGTGCGGTAGGCCTCGAGCGCCGACTGACTGGCCTCGCCCAGGGCGCGACCGAGCTCCCGGACGCGCTCCGCATTGCCCCAGTCGATCCGCGCCAGCTGCGCGCGCGCCGCCGCCACCGCCGTCGCCGCCCGCGCATCCCGATCGAGCCCACCGCGCACCTCGGCGATCTGCTCGGCGTACCCGCGCACCGACTCGCGCACATCGCGATGCACCCCGATCAGCTCGCGATAGATGCCGCGCTCCTGGTCGAGCGCCGCCAGATACTGCTCCAGATACTGCGTGACCGATGCCCATGCCCGGGACAGCATCTCGGGGGTCGCCGCCGTGAACCGCGAGCCCGCCAGGACATCCGCGGCCCACCCGCCCTCGATCGCCGGCAGCAGCGGTCCGAGCAGGACATCGCTGGCGAGGGCCTGCCGAGCGCGCTGCAGCCCGCGCTGCGCGACCCGGCGCTGGAGCGCGCGATCGCCACTGAGCGCGCCGAACCGCGTGAGCAGCGCGGCCCCGCCCTCGATGATGCGGTCACGCAGCGCCATCGGCTCGTGCAGGGCGCGCTCCACCATCGTGGCCGCCGCGCCGAGATCCCCTGCGGCCGCCTGCAGCCGCGCGGCGAATACGGGCCCCGCCTCCACCGCCGCGCGGAGATCCCGCACCACCTGCCCCAGGGACCCGGCCATCGCCGGGATCTGCGCCGACGCGGCCGCGATCGCGTCCTGGATCTCGGCGAGCTCGACGACCGTCCCGCCGGGACTGCCCGGTCGCCGTGCCTGCCGCAGGGCCCGACGCACCGCCAGGATCGGTCCCGTCAGGATCCCGCCGCGACCACTGCCCGAGGCCAGCACCCGCCGCAGGATGTCCACCTGGACCGTCTCGGTGAGCGCCGTGCCGAGTGCCTCGACGAGGTCTGGACTCTGTGCGGCGCGCCCGAGGATCTCGACGCTCGCGCGCGTGGCCCGACGCATCTGCCGGATGTCTCGCAGCCCGACCCGCTGCGCCGCTAGCATCTCCGCCACCGCATCGCGTGCTGCCCCGCGCAGATCCGCATAGACCCCGACCACGCCACGCAGCGCCTCGCGATAGGCGACGGCCTGATCGCGGCCGCCATCGAACGTGCGCTGGATGGCCGCCCACGCCTCCGCCGCCGTCAGCCCGAGCGCACGCATCGCCCGGCGCACGTCGAGCGCCGCGCGCTCCGCCTCGCGCGCCATCGACGCCGCGAACACGTTGCCGCCGCCACCGCCCCGCAGCCCCGCGATCGCCCCGCCGAAGGCGATCGCCTCGGGAGTGAGATCGGCGAACCGTCCGACGCCCGTGCCCGTGCGCACATCGCCCAGCTGCCAGGCCCCCGGAATCCGGCCCCGCCGCAGCCCCGCGATCACGTCGGACCAGAGTTGCCGCTGATAATCGCGGCGACTCGGGGCGATGCCCAGCACGTCGACGCCAGCCGCCTGCACGGCGAGCACTGGGGGGAACAGTGACGTCAGCAGCGCGGCGCGCCAATCGCCCTGCGCGCCGAACAGCGCCGCAGCCGCCGGCGGGAATGCGCCCGCCATCGCCCACCCCTGCGTCGGGGTCCGCCCCGCGACGGATCCCCGCTCGCGCGCGAGGATCAGCGTGTTGACGATGGCGCCAATGATCGCCGCCGCATACCCGCCCACCGCCGCCGCCCCAGCCAGGCTGGCGCCGGTCGCCCCCGTCGTCGCGCCCACGCCCGCCGTCCCCATGAGACTCGGCAGCCAGTGCTGCGCGCTCGACGCGATGGCCCGCGTCGCCGGCTCGACGATCCCCACGCGGAGCAGCATGCTGGCGATGTCGCCGACCAGCCGCCCAAAGATCTGGCGACCGACCTGCGCCAGATCCTCGAACGCCACCGTGCCCTCGGTCACGAGCGTCGCGAAGATGTCCCCGATGCTATCTTGAATACTGTCGAGCGCCCGCGTCAATGGCGAGGTGATCGCGTCGATCTGCTGCTCGATCTCCCGCAGACGCTGCTGATCGTCCCGCGCGCTCCTGGTCGCCTGCGTGGCGCGCAGCGCCGCGATCTCGGCATCGGCGATCTTCGCCTCGGCGATCGCGGCGCGCGCCAGCAGCGCCTCGCGCTCCTCGAGATCCTGCAGCGCTGCGGCCCACTCCTGGATCCGTCGTGCCTGCGCCGCCCGGATCGCCTCCTCGCCCTCGAGGCCCGCCTGCGCCGCGTCACGTTCGCGCTCGACCACCCGCGCCACCAGCCGCTCCCGCTCCTCGAGCGACCGCCGCAGCTCGCGCGCCGCATCCTGCTGCACGGCCCGGATCCGGCGCGTCGTCTCCAGATCGGCGCTGGCGAGCTGCTCGCGCGCGGCCGCGAGCGTGCGCTCGTGCTGGATCGTCGTGACGAGCTCGGCCTGGAGCGCGCGCAACCGCTGGCGCTGCTGCTCGACGTCCTCGGCGGCCTCCGCCGGGAACGCCGCGCCCGTGGGCGTCTGCGCCAGTCGCTCCGCGAGCGCCGCCTCGATCTGGCGCATCTCGGCCACGATCTCCCGAGCCCGAGCCCCCATCGGCTGCAGCCCCGACGGACTCGTCCCCAGCACGCGCCCGATCCCTGCCGCCATCTCCGCCAGCTTCTGCGCCGTCCACTCGATCTGCGGCGCCAGCTCGAGCAGCGCACGGAGGAGCTGGCTCCGGACGGTCGCCGCCAGGCGCGCGACCGCATCGTCTGCCGCATCGCCCGCCGCGATCAGGTCGCTGGAGATCACCACGCCCAGCCGCTCGGCCTCC
>Ga0308414_1003032_pt1 | contig 10825 bp, 6 predicted proteins | sample HotsprSampleOS50_FD_205667 | JGI IMG/M metagenome (GOLD analysis project Ga0308414, IMG submission 205667) | Hot spring phototrophic mat microbial communities from Octopus Spring, Yellowstone National Park, Wyoming, United States - 20090730_OS50 ...
GTGCAAATGATCCTAGCTTTAATACAAGAATTGCTGATATAGGAATTAAGAGAGAAACTTGGTGGAAAGCTAATCTTATCGCAAACGCCAAATCCCAAAATCTTGCACTAGATGGAACACGTAACTTTTATCTTCGTTTTGAATACTACACCAATCCACGCTTTGAATATGAATTTGGATACAGATATGTACCTTCAAATACTTTACAATCCTTGTATACATTTCGAACCCAGAGAAATCCCTTTATTCGACAAAACTTAGTTTGGGATCTAGATTATACAGAAAACAGAGGGGATTTAAGTGTAAATTTAGCTGCAAGAAGAAATTGGACATATTATCTTTTAAACCCAGCAGATCGTTCTGCTTATTTTCCCGTTAGAGATGAACTTCCACGACTAAATATTCATAACTCTACTCAAATTGCAAGTCTACCTTATTTTTTAGCTCCCTTGTATTGGGATTTAAACTTTAATTCTATGATTGTCAGACTCTACGGACCTCCTGTAAAAAAACCTCTAATAGGCTCTACTCCTTTAAGTCCTATAGATGATCCTTGGGGGCGTTATAGAGAAAATTTACTTAGACATGAATACTTTGCAAGACTTGAATCGGGATTACGAACAAACCTCAACTTTGGAAATTATTTTACATTTAGTCCGGGAATTTTTATAGGTGCAAACAAACAAGCAGTAGAAAGAGCTGATACTTCTAATGCGTCTTCAAACAGTGACCTTTCTATTGAACGTTTTTATAAAAGAGAAAGTTATAGATATTTACGACAAAATCATAAACTTAGTTTTGGAATACCAGAACTTTTATTTTCTACTACCTATAGACGCACTGATGCCAGAAATAGAGAATTACCTGATCCAGTCTTAAAGGATGGAAGAGATGCTGTTCACGAATTAGAGTTTGCAGTAGAAAGTAATAGTTTTGAGGACTTTGAATTTTCTATTCGCACTATTCGAGATCTCAGACAATTTTCTGAAAACTATAATCCCCCCCCTACTGAAGCTCAAAGATGGTATTTTACTATTTTTCGGCTAGGAACATTTTTTGACTTTTACGAGAGAGGACTTAAGCAGAGAAGTACTTTGCTAGAAAGACAAAGAAGCTTTTTTTCTGGAATTTTTTTAAACAACGACTACGTACATCATACTGCCCAGTCTCGTCCACTCTATAATAATTTGACTATAGGTTATCAAATGGGGGGGTTTTCTCTTCCCTTTATAAGAAATATTCGTAGTTTAGAAATAGGAGCTAGTTGGTATCATGTATTTCACTCTAGTTTTATGGCAAACTATGGTTCTTATGCCCCTAGTTCTGCCGGGATAAATAGAAATTATTTAAATACTTCTCCTTTTTTAGATGCTTATAGATTTTATATTCAATCCAAGTTACAAATTACTAAGCTTTTAGCTTTAGATTTAGAACTAGACTCTAGAGTTACACAACCTTGGCGGTATACAAGTGAGGTTGGCGAAAGAGCTTTTTATAGAAATGGACAAGATCCTTTTAGTATAGCAAATTATACTTCTAGTTCTCTGTATCAACCAACTTCTTTTCCTACAGATATTATAAATAGCACAGGGATCTATGGTTCTAATGTACGGCAAAATTCAGCTTTTAATGTATATAGGTTTTTTATGATATGGAAATATAATTTACATGACTTTGAATATCAAATTGGATATAGCTCTGATTTACGTGCTATAGGGGGAGGACCTAGTTTTGATAGCCAAGTTACTTTTTATGATCAATCTATATTTTTTTCTGTTAACTTAATTAACATAAGTTTAGGACCTGAAGAAAGTGCAGGTGCCCAGACAAGAGCTAGAGTTTATAGATTTAGAAAACGCCCCTTAGATGCAGACCTAACTGCTCCCATTACTGGAGGACAATAATGCTTAAAGAAAAAAGTCAAACTTTTAAATTAATTTTTATCTTCATGGATTTTAGTATTGCTTTTTTAAGTTTTGGACTTGCTTTTGCTTTTCGATATTTTATTCAAGATTCAGAAAAATTTTTACTAAACTTTATAGATATAAAAAGTTATTTCTTTTTAGGTGTACTTTTGTCGTTTACGCAAGTATTAGCTTTTTTAGGAGTAGATTTATATCATCCTCGACGTGGGCTTTCTTTTTTTGAAGAATTTTTTGCAATCTTTAGTGGAGTGATATTAAATTTAGGTCTTATTCTTTCTTTACTTTTCTTTTTTAGAGAAGTTAGTTTTTCACGACTTACAATAATATACTTTTTTATCATAAATTTATTTCTTACTTCTATTTCACACTACGTATTTAGATTTACACTTATGCAATTACGAAAGAGAGGGTATAATTTACGTAAAGTAATTATTTTGGGATCTGGAAAAAATGCTAAACGTATTGGAGACGTTATACAAAAACACTTAATCTATGGTTACCAAGTAGATGGTTACATACAGGCAGATGAAATCTTAGAAGAGCTAAAAGAAAAAATTATAGGACAAATTCATGAATTTGAAAAAATTGTTTTCAAACAAAAACCTGATTTAGTTATTTATGCCTTAGATAGTATTGAAAAAAATTTCCTAAAAGAAGTTATTGACCTTTGTGATTTTGAAGGAATTGAGGTTAAAATTGTACCCGACTTTACAGAATTTATAGCTGCACATGGAAGAGTTGAGGGAATTGAAGGAATTCCTATTATTACTATTCGAGATATTCCTGTAAGACATGGTTATAATTCTTTTTTAAAACGAAGTTTTGATTTAGTATTTTCTATTACCTTTATTATTTGTTTTTTACCTTTTTATATTTTTATAGCTATATTAGTAAAGCTATCTTCTAAGGGACCTATTTTTATTTTTCAAGAGAGAGTAGGACTAGATAATAAACGCTTTCAAATGATTAAATTTAGAACTATGTATGTTCAAGAAAAAATTGACTCTGATACTAAATGGACAATTAAAGATGATCCCCGTATTACTCCAATTGGAAAAATTTTACGTAAACTTTCTTTAGATGAAACACCTCAATTTTTTAACGTTTTGTTAGGGGACATGTCTGTAGTAGGTCCTAGACCTGAAAGACCTTTTTTTGTAGAGCAGTTTCGCAATCATCATCGTCGCTATATGAGAAGACATGCTGTAAAAGCTGGAATTACAGGCTGGGCACAAGTACAAGGACTTAGAGGAGACACATCTATTGAAGAAAGAATAGCAGCTGACATCTACTACATTGAAAACTGGAGTCTATGGTTTGATATAAAAATTATCCTCATGACTCCTTTTGTAGGTCTAGTTAATAAAAACGCTTACTAAAGCCAATTTCCACCTTTAGGAATATATTTTACAGGCATAGTAGGCTTTATATATTTTTTTGGAGAAGAAAAGACGTTATACACAATGATATGTCTTAGAGCTGCTACACCATCTTTCCAAGTAATTTTTTTTCCTTCCATATAATTTCTAGGATAGTAAGAAATTGGTAATTCCATAACTCTAGCCTTAAGTCTTGCAATCTTTGCTGTAACTTCTGGCTCAAATCCAAATCGGTTACTTGTTAAAACTATATTTTTAATGATTTCAGAGCGAAAAAATTTATAACAAGTTTCCATATCTGAAAGATAAAGTCCTGAAAGGAAATTACTAAATAAAGTAAGTAAGCGATTTACTAAATAGTGAAAGGTTCTATGTACTTGAGGATTTTCTTTTTTAAATCTTGAACCAAATACAATATCAGCTCTATCTTCTAAAAAGGGTTGTAAGAGCTTTGGAATTTCTCTCATATCATATTCAAAATCCGCATCTTGAATACCTATAATATCTCCACTAGCATTTTCAATTCCTGTACGAATGGCTGCTCCTTTACCTTGATTTATAGGCTTAGCAATAATTTTTACACTAGAAGAAAAAGAAAAGTTTTGTAAAATATGTAAAGAATTATCTTTAGATTTATCATCTATAAAAATAATTTCTTTATTGGTAGGAAGTACTAAAGAATCAATTTTCGTTAAAAATTCATTTAAATGCCCCTCTTCATTATAAATTGGGACAATTAGACTAGTAGTTAAAATATTTTTATTTTCAGTCATTTTTTTATTTATCCTTTTTTATATTACTATTGTAAATTTTTTTTCATATAGAGCTTGACGAAGTGTCAATAAAGCTTCCATAGCTATAGGTAACATGAGACTAGAAATAGCTGTAGCAATAATAATCCCGCCAATTACTACAGTTGCAAGTGGTCTTTGAACTTCTGCTCCAGCCATAGTAGATACAGCCATAGGTATAAACCCAATAGCTGCAATAGCTTCAGTAGTAATTCGAGGTCGTAGTGAGAGCAAAGCTGCTTTTACTACAGACTCGTGAATATTTGGATTTATACTAAGCTCATGTTTTAAGGTAGAAGCATACACTACACCGTTTAAAACTGCAATTCCAGCTACTGCAATAAATCCAACTCCTGCTGGTATACTAAAAGGAAGTCCTCTTAGAATTAAAGCAATAATCCCACCTGAAACAGCTAGTGGAACTACTAAAAAAACTCCAATTGCATAGTATACACTTCCAAAGGCAGCCATAAGCATCCCAAAAATAATAGTTAAAGCAATTGGTACAACTAGTAAAAGTCGATTTTTTGCACGATTAAAATTTTGAAATTGCCCTCCCCACTCTACCTCATATCCTTCGGGAAGTTTGTTTGTAATATGCTCTGTTTTAGCTTGTGCCTCATTTATATAACTGACCAAATCTCTTCCACGAATATTGATTTCTACAAACAATCTCCTCTTTAAACCTTCTCGAGTAATAGAAGCAGGTCCTTCAATTCTTTCTATTTCTGCTACAAGCCCTAGTGGAACTTCATAACCTGAGGAAGTCATAACAGGGATATTACTAATTTGATCTAAATCTGAGGCATCTACGTCTAATTGAACAACTAAATCAAATCTTTTAAGACCTTCAAAAACTTTTCCTAAGTGGTAACCAACTCGTAAAGTGCGAACAACATCTAAAATTTCACTTGTTTGAACTCCATAACGTGCCATTTTTTCACGATTTGCTCGAATTTCTAAAATAGGTAAGCCTAAAACTCTTTGTACTCTCAAGTCTCCCGTTCCAAAAATTTTTCCAATTACTTCAGCATACTGCTCACCTAATTTTTTGAGAGTAACTAAGTCGTCTCCATAAATTTTAATCACTACATCTGCTTTAGAACCTGCTAAAAGAGCATTGACACGATTTTCAATAGGCTGAGACATACTAATGTAAGTAGAAGGCACGGAAGTTAAGATTTTTTCCTTCATAATAGTCATAAGTTCTTCTCTGTCTTTCGCGTTTACCCACTCTTTACGAGGTTTGAGTTTTACATACATTTCTCCTTCATCTGTGCCAATAGGTTCTGCTGCTGACTCTCCTCTTCCTACTTTTGTAACTACCCCTGTAACTTCTGGGAAATTTTTTTCTATAATTCTTTCAATTTCAAAGTTTAAATCTCTAGAGTGATCTATAGAAGCAGAAGGAAGTCGCCTAACGTCAATATTGATTTCTCCTTCATCAATTCTAGGTATAAACTCAGCTCCTAAGGTAAAACCTAAAAGTAAAGAAATTACAATAAGTCCCGTTCCATAGAGAGTAACAGCTTTTTTATGTTCAAATCCCCAATCTAAAAACTTATGGAAATATTTTTCTAATACATCCCAATAGTGGCTATGGTGAAAATTTGGTTTTTGAAAAACTAAAGAAACAGCAGCTGGAAAAGTAGTTAAAGAAAACAAAAGTGCTGCACCTAAAGCTAATGCTACTGTAATAGCCATAGGTCGAAACATTTTTCCTTCTTGTCCTTCTAGTGCCATAAGTGGAAGATACACTAACATAATAATAGCAACAGCAAAGGCTGCTGCTCTACCTACTTTTTTACAATTTTCAAAAATAATTTCTTGAGTAAGTTCTAAAGTTTCTTTTTCAGAAAGATCTGTAGTAAATAAATTTTTCTTTATAAAAAATCCTGCTAAGACAGCTTCTAGCATTACAATAGAGCCATCTACAAGTAGCCCAAAATCTAAAGCCCCTAAACTCATTAAATTTCCTACTACTCCTAAATGTCTCATAAAAATTACAGCTAGAAGCATAGAGATAGGAATAGCCATAGCAACTAAAGCTCCACCTTTAGCAGTACCTAAGGTTATTATGAGAGCAACAAAAACTAAAGTAGCTCCTTCTGCTAAATTAATAAATACAGTACTTAAAGCTCGGTTTATAAATTCTGATCTATCATAAAAAGGCTCAATTTTCATTCCAGTAGGAAGGTTTTTGCGTAGTTCTTCTATTCTTTCTTTTACAGCTTTTACAACTTCTCTAGAATTTTGTCCAATGAGCATCATCACAGTCCCACCTACTACTTCTACCTCATCTTTAGTAATGAGTCCAAAACGAAGTGCAGGACCTGTGCGAATTTTAGCCACTTGACCTAAAAGTAGTGGTGTTCCATCTTTATCTGTGCGAATAGCTGTATTTTGTAAGTCTTCTATAGATTTAAATTGACCTTCTCCGCGAATGACAAACTGCTCATTGTCTTTCATAATATAACCACCTCCTACATTAGCATTTGCTAATTTAAGAGCAACTAATATATTGGATAAGGTTAAATCATGAGAAGCTAGTCTTTTGGGATCAATTAAGATTTGATACTGCTTAACGTCTCCACCAATAGTATTTATATCAATCACACCTGGTACTGATTTAATTTTTCTACTAAGTTCCCAGTCCATATAAGTACGTAGTTCCATAGGAGTGTGTCTGTCAGAAGTTAATACAAATTCATAAATATCGCCTAACGCTGTAGAAACTGGAGAAAGCTCAGGCTTACCATAACCTTCTGGAATTTCTGCTTCTGCTTGCTTGACTCTTTCGTTGACAATTTGCCTTGCAAACCAAATATCTATGTGATCTTCAAAAACTACAGTCACACTACTTACCCCTGTCCTAGATATAGAACGAATTTCAGTAACGTTAGGCAAACCATTTAAAGCTAGCTCAATAGGATAGGTAATAAATTGTTCTACTTCAATAGGAGAAAGACCCGGTGAGGAAGTAACCACTGAAACTTGAACGTTAGTAACATCGGGAACAGCATCTACAGAAAGATGAATAGCATTATAAAAACCTAATATAGAAATAATTAAAGTGAAAATTAAAACTAAAGCTCTTTTTTTAATAGAAATTTCTATTAAAGACTCAATCATTTGAGATATTCACTTTTTAAAACAAAAGATCCTTTACTTACAATATTTAATTCAGGGTCTAAGTTCGATTTTACTTCAATGTCATCATCTATAATTGCCCCGGTTTCAATTTTTTTAGCTTCAAAACTTCCATCATTTAAAGCTACAAATATATATGAATTTCCTTCTATTTTATGAACTGCCTCTACAGGAAGTACCCAAATTTTTTTCATTTTTTCTTGAGAAATAAGCCCTTTTACTACTGCACTTACTGTCTGACCCGGCTTTAGTCTAAAGTCTCTATTATCTACCTCTAGGCGAATTTCAGCAGTATGCTTAATGGGATCTATTACCTCACCTACGTGGGCTACTTTAGCTTGAATAGGTTCGGATTTTTTTCCTAAAACATACACAGTAGCATCCGCACCTATTTCAACTGAATGTAAATCTTTTTCGTAAACATCTAAAAGAATCCAAAGCTTGGTTAAATTAGCTACTACAAATAGTTTTTCTTCTGTATTTACTGATTGACCTTGGACTGCTTTTCGTTCTGTTACTGTCCCAGCTAAAGGACTTCGAATAATCATCTGGCTACTGGTGAGTTTCCCTTCTTCTAATTGTTGAATTTCACTTTTATTTAACCCAAACACAACTAAAGCATTATAACTTGTATCTAGTTCTGTTTTAATGGTTTTGTATTCAACTTTTATTGCTTCAAATTCTCTTGCAGAAATAATTTTTTCATTAAACAACTCTAAACCTCTTTCGTATTGAACTTTTAAGGTCTCAAGTTTTGCCTTAGCTTTTAAATAATTTGCCTGCACATTTCCAAGTTCTACAGAAGAAATACTAGCTAAAGGAGCACCTTTTATAACCATATCTCCTTCTTTTACAAAAACTTGATTGATTCTTCCCGGCACCCTAGAACCTACTTCCGCCATTTTTTCTAAATCAAAAGAAACTTTTCCAGGTAAAATAATGTCCTCATAAAACCCAATTTCTCGAACCTTAGTAAAACTTAAGGGATATTTCTGTAATATGTCTTGGGAAATTCGAATTCGATTTGGATTTGCAGGTCCTACTTGTTTTGAGTTTTCTTCTGATTTTGAGTTACTTTTTATTTTTTTAAAAATAAAAATTCCACCTAATATAACTACAAGGAAAGCAAGTAACCAATAAAAATTTAACTGAGTAAAATATTTATTTCCACTATTTTGTTCTACGTTTGTTTGTTCACTCATAGCTTTTAACCAATTTTCCTACAGCTGCTCTAAAAATTTCTATAGCATTATAATATAAATAAATTTGTTCATAGTAACTACGTAATACTATAAGATAATTTCTCTCAGCTTCTAAAAAAGTAACTAAGTTAGTTGCCCCTCTTGTATATGCTAATCTATACTTTGCTTGGATTTCTTTATTTTTTTCAATAAGTTTAATTGTTTTATAAGTACTTAATAGTTCTTCCCTTGCTTGTAGTTCTTTGATTGCTGCACGAATTTCAGCATAGATTTGTCTGATTTTAGATTCTAGTTCTAATTTGCTTTTTTTATATTGCTCTTCTGCTTTTAAAATTTCACCTTGGTTTCTATCAAAAACTTTTAAAGGAAAACTTGCAAAAATCCCAGCATAAGTTTCATTTCCTTTTTGACGAATCTCTCCACCTAAGTTTAAAAAGGGACCAAAACTCCCTTCTTTTTTCTTAAGATCTATTGTTAACTTGTTTTGAATAATTTGAGCTTGTAATTTTCTTACATCGGGTCTGTCTTCTATTTGAAAATCTTTTAAGTTGATTCCTAGTTCTTGAGTAGAAAAGTATTGTAATTTACCTTTTAATACTAATGCTTTATTTTGAGGAGAAATTCCAATTAAAAAACGTAACTCTTTAGCAACTTGAGCTCTTAAAATTTCTGCATCTCGTAAGTCTTTTTCTATTTTAACTTTTTCTAAAAGAATTCGATCATATTCTAGAGGGGATATATCTCCTTTTTCTGCCCGAAACTTAGTAGATTGAACTAAGTCACTATAGTTTTCATAAAAATCATTTTGGAAATTTACTAATTCTGTAACATACAAATATAACCAATAGTTTTGTCTAAGTCTCAATCGAAACAAGCGATCAAAGTCAGCAAAGTTGTAGATACTTACTTCTAAGCCTTTTTGAGCTACTTGTTTTCTTTGAGAAATTACCCCTCCAATATCAACATCTTGAGTAATACTGGGGGCATGTTCGACAGGACCACCTGTAGTTTGATTAAAAAAAGGAACACCTGTTGTCGGATTATTTCCAAGCGGTAAAAATTGACTTTGATAAGAAAACATAGGATTTTTATATAAAGAAGCCGTGATAACTTCTCCTCTTGCTATCCCAATGTTTTGTTTTTCAGCTAAGTATAGAGGATTATTAGATACTGCATACTCCTCTATTTCATCTAAAGACCAATTTGCTAACTTAGATTCAATAGAATTTGAATCCTTATCTAATAAGTAAGGATTCATAGGATCTAAGTCTAAATTTTCACCTTCTATATAACCAGGTTGTATAATGAGAAGACAAAAATATAAAATAAAAAAAAAAATTATTGTTTGGCAGAAAAATTATCTTCATAATCCTGCATAGCTTTTTTTATAACTTGTCGAGCTTCTTCTGCGTTATATACAGCAATCACTTCTACAGGACGATTTTCTTCATCTGGCATGACCTTGTATGTTAAAAAATAGTGCTTTAACTTATCAATGAGTTCTCCCGGACAATGGTGTATGTCAGTCATGTGTCCAAAAATTGTATCCCCTTTTAAGACAGCAATGATCTTATCGTCTGCTTCTTGTTTATCAATCATCCTCATACCACCAATAGGTATAACTGGCAAAATAATATTTCCATGAGAAATATGAGAAGATGTAATTACACAAATATCTAAAGGATCTCCATCTCCTTTTAAATCTTTACGTAAACTTTTTTGCATACAGAACTCTGCTGTACGCTCTCCACAATATGTACGAGGTACAAAACCATACAAGGAAGGACAGTGGTTAGAAAATTTTTGAGGCCTATCTAAACGAATATAACCCGACTCTTTATCTACCTCGTACTTTACTGTGTCAGTAGGTAACATTTCAATAAAAGCAGTTACCTCTGAGGGAGCTTTTCCTCCAGCTGAAATTCCGTGCCAAGGATGTAAAACATAGTTAGAAACAATTTGCTTCATAATATACTCTTCTTGTTAAAAGAAAATATCAACATAATCTGTAACTACTCCATCGCAGTTGATCTTATCATGCATTCTCCAATACTTTCTTTTTCCATAAGCTTTAAAAACTTGTTTTCCTGCTCTTTTGCAAACATTTCCCCCATAGATATGATCAACTTTAGTTAAAACTTCTCCTTCAAAATGAAGTTCTCTAGCAGAAATAACTTCTAGTTTACCATCAATTTTGAGATAATTTCCCTTTGAGTCTTTATGTTCCCCTTTAATTGTATAAGTGTCATCAGGTTGTTTTTTTAAAATAGCTGTACCTGGTTGCTTAGACTCTATCCACTGCAAAGTAAGATGATGCTTGCCTTCTCGAACTTTAGAAGAAGCAAAAACAGAAAGAGAAGTAACAAAGAGAAAAAGAA
>Ga0308414_1003035_pt1 | contig 10819 bp, 6 predicted proteins | sample HotsprSampleOS50_FD_205667 | JGI IMG/M metagenome (GOLD analysis project Ga0308414, IMG submission 205667) | Hot spring phototrophic mat microbial communities from Octopus Spring, Yellowstone National Park, Wyoming, United States - 20090730_OS50 ...
CCGGCCGCCGCGTCCGTGTCGGCGAGCGGTTGATGCGGCGCCAACCCGACTGATGCGATGGAGAACGTCCCGATGCTCGATGCCCGAACCGACGCCCTGCCAGAGGAATACTCCTTGGACGCCTGCACCGCGGCATCGGCCACGCCCGCGGCGACGATCGACCTCGTCTACTTCAACGCCGGCGGGGGCCACCGCACCAGCGCGCTGGCGCTGCAGGCGGTGATCGAGGAGCAGCGCCGGCCGTGGCGGGTGAGGCTGGTGAACCTGACCGAGGTCCTCGACGCGAAGGACGTCTTTCGCCGCGTCACCGGCATGGCGCCGGAACATATCTACAACGTCCGCCTGCAGCGCGGCTGGACGCTCGGCCTGGCGCAGGAACTGAAGCTGCTACAGACGCTGATCCGCCTCGGCCACCGGCCGATGCTGCACGTGCTGCAGCAGCACTGGCGCCGCACCCGACCCGATCTCGTCGTCTCGCTCATCCCGAACTTCAACCGCGTGCTTTACGACAGTGTGACGACCAGCCTGCCCGGCGTGCCGTACGTCACCGTGATGACCGATCTGGCCGACCATCCGCCGCACTTCTGGATCGAGCCGGGGCAGGCGCAGCACATCGTCTGCGGCACGCCGCGCGCCGTGCAGCAGGCGCTGTCGATGGGCTATCCGCGCGACCGCCTGCACCTGGTCTCCGGGATGATCCTGCGCCCGCAGTTCTATCGCCTGCCGCCGCTGGACCGCGACGCGGCCCGCCGCGAACTCGGCCTCGACCCGCAGCGGCCGACCGGCGTGGTGATGTTCGGCGGCCACGGGTCGCGGGCGATGCTCGACATCGCGCGGCAGTTGCACGACCTGCCGCTGATCCTGATCTGCGGCCACAACGCGCCGCTCGCGGAGTCGCTGCGCCGCGCGCCGGCGGCAGCACCTCGCGTCGTGCTCGGCTTCACGCCCGACGTGGTGGGCGTGATGCGCCTGGGCGACTACTTCATCGGCAAGCCCGGCCCGGCGAGCCTGTCCGAGGCCGTGCACCTGGGCCTGCCGGTGGTCACCGTGCGCAACGCCTGGACCATGCCGCAGGAGCGCTACAACACGCAATGGGTGCGCGACCACGGCCTCGGCGTGGTGCACGGCTCGTTCCGCACCATCCGCCCCGCGGTCGAAGACGTGCTGGCGCGGCTGCCCGAGTTCCAGCGCAACCTGCGCGCGATCCGCAACCGGGCGGTGTTCGAGGTATTGGAGATCTTTGCAGGGATCCTCGCCGGCGCTGCGACGGGCACCGCGGCGACGTCGCAGTGTCCCCTGCCGCGCCTGCAGCCCGATCGGCCCGCCGCCGAAGCGCGAGCGTTCGCGGGCAACACCCTCGCCAGGGGGCTCACCGAGCCGTGGCAGAAGTGACCATCACCGTTGAGGCCGGCGATGACAGCAGCCCTCCCGCGAGCCTGAGAATCGCCCAGAGCAGAACGATGGGAAGTACAACCGTCTGCACGACGAACACGACCATCAGGCGGACCAACTGATCGGTCAGATCAGATACGACCTTTGTCAGTTCAGCCAGCCTTTCGACGGGATTCTTCAGCGACGGAGGAATGCTGAAGAAGTCCTTGATGGCAGTGATCCAGTCCCTCGGTTTCGCTGCTGCCGTCGGCGGCTCGGATGCGCCGTCGACTTTCTCCGTCACCGACTCGATCGACTTCGTCGCATCCAGATACTGCGGCGCCAGGAAGTGCTGGAACGCCAGGTCGCTTCCGATGACGGCTGCAGGGATAGCAAAACGAACCACGAGCAGCACGAGCAGCAGCCTCGACAGCCAGACGGGTGTCGACCCGCGCGGGTACAGGGCGATCCACAACAGCGCGACCCCGGTCACCGTGGCAGAGACGATCCAGTGGCCTCCGATCGCAAGCAGCGCCTTCTGAACGCCGAATACAATGCTGGCGGTGAGCATCACGCGGGCGAACTGCTCGACCAGATCGTTGATCGGGTCGAGCGCTTCGCCGAGCGCCACCGTCGCACCAACACCGACCTGAGCGGTGACCTGCGTGCTTTGCGCCACCGAAATGACGGCGTTCAGCGTCCTGGCCGCGGCAAACGCGACCAGCGCGCGCTTGAGGCCTTCGTCGATCTGCCGATCCGCCAGATCCTGAATGGCCGGCAGCCAGGAGCAGCCGACCGCGACGGCGATCGCCAGGACCACCAGGCCGCGGCTAAGCGCCTTCGAACCTCCCTCCATTGTTTCCTCCCTCGTTGCTGGACTTTGTCGGCGCCGTTACGCAGGCAAGCGATCTGCCGGCTCACTGTCTCGGCAACGTGAGTGCCGAACCGGCAGGCAGGCGAACGAAGCGTAACGGCGCGCGTTTCAGCGCGAGAAGGAAAACGGGCCCGCGCGGAAGGCGCGGGCCCGGGGCATTGCGCGGCAAGAAGTCTCAGCTTCCGATCACCCCGCCGTCGAGCTTGCGGATCACCACCGTGGCCGAGCGCGGCCGGCCGGAAGTGCCGCCTTCGGGGAAGCGCGAGAAGCGCGTCGGGTCGCGGGCGATCTGGTTGTCGGTCCACACGGTGCCGATCTGCTGCTGGCCAGTCGGCGGATTGCGCGGCGCGTTCGGGTGGCCGCCGAGTTCGCCCGGATGCTGGATGTTGACGAACATCGTCCGCGAATCCGGCGTCATCACCACGCCGGTCACCTCGCAGCCCGACGGGCCGACCAGGAAGCGGCGGATCTCCCCCGTGACGGGATCGGCGCACAGCATCTGGTTGTTGCCCATGTTGGCGTAGTCGGCCGTGTTGGTGTAGGCGCCGTCGGTCTGGATCCACAGCCTTCCATTGCGGTCGAACCACAGGCCGTCGGGACTGTTGAACAGATTATTGGCGTTGATGTTCGACGACGGCGCCCGCTCGCCGGTGATGCTCGGCTGGCCGGCCAGCACGAAGAAGTCCCAGGTGAACGTGGTCGCCTTCGGGTCGCCGTTGGCCTCGTTCCAGCGGATGATGTGACCCCACAGGTTGTTGCTGCGCGGGTTAGCGGCATCCACCGGCGGCCGCGCCGAGCCGGCGGCGGTGCTGCCGTTGGCCGCATTGCTGCTCGCCGGCGTGGTGCCGCGGCGGTTGTTGTTGGTCAGCGTGCTCAGCACTTCGCCGCGCTTGGCCGGGTTGGCGGCGATCCACTCCGGCCGGTCCATCATCGTCGCGCCGACGCGGTCGGCGGCTGCCCGGGTGTTGATGAGGATCGACGCCTGGTCGGGGAAGCCGTTTTCGGCCGTCAGGCCATTTTGGCCGTGCACCAGCGCGATCCACCTGCCGGTGCCGCGGCCGGAACCGACGGCGCCTTCGAACTTCGCCACGTACAGCGTGCCGGAGTCGAGCAGGTTGCGGTTGGCGGCCGAGCGCGGATTGGCGGCGTCGAACTTTCCGCTGGAGACGAACTTGTAGATGTACTCATTGCGCTCGTCGTCGCCCATGTAGACGACCACGGTGCCGTCGGCGGCGAGCACGTGCTCGGCATTCTCGTGCTTGAAGCGGCCGAGCGCGGTGCGCTTGATCGGCTTGGAGTTGGGATCGAACGGGTCGATCTCCACCACCCAGCCGTGGCGGTTCGGCTCGTTCGGCGTCGCGTTGACGTCGAAGCGCGGATCGGCCGTGTGCCAGCGGTAGCCGAAGCCATTCTGCGTGATGCCGTAGCGGTTCTCCAGCGCCGTCGGCGTGCGGGTGCCGTTCCAGCCGAAGTAGCCGTTGAAGTTCTCCTCGCAGGTGAGGTAAGTGCCCCAGGGCGTGTAGCCGTGGGCGCAGTTGTTCAGCGTGCCGAGCACCTCGCGGCCGGTCGGGTCCTCGGCGGTGCGCAGCAGCGGGTGGCCGGCGGCGGGGCCGGAGATCGTCATCGGCGTGTAGCCGGTGATGCGGCGGTTGTACGGCGAATCCAGCTTGTGGCTGACGGTGCCATTGGCGGCGCGCGTCAGGTGCACGATCGAGACGCCGTGCGCGGCCAGGCCCTTGCGCACCTTGTCGAAGGTGAACGGGTTCAGCCAGTCGTTGGGGTCGTCGCCCGGCGCGTACAGGTACTCGGGGTTGATGTACTCGTGGTTCATCACCAACAGGCCCTCGTCGCTGCGGTTGCCGGGGCCGTTGCCGGCGTCGTTGAAGCCGAAGAAGTGCATGCCGTCGTGGTTGTCGCCGATCTGCTGTTCCTGCGCCTGCCAGCCCTGCGAGGCGTCGCGGGCGAAGGCCGGCGCGCCGGCACGGATCGGATCGCCCCACGGCAGGATGATCTGCGCCGAGTAACGGGACGGCACCACCACCGTGTCGCCGGTGGAGGTGTTGACCGCCGAGAAGCCGAGGGGGCTGGGCCGGGGCGGATCGACGGGCAGCGGATCGTCGTCGCCGCCGCAGCCGGTCAACGCTGCCGCCGAGCCGGCGCCCAGGAAAGTCGCCGCCGCCAGGCCGAAGCCGCTGCGGATTGCCGCCCGCCGCGACGGATTGGCCAATTGCTCGTCGATGATGGTTTGCAGGTGGGTGTTGCGCGACGGATTGCTGATGCCGTCGTCCTCGTGATGCGCCATGCGGACCTCCGCTCGTGGAAAGCCGGAATGGTGGCGAGACGATGTGACGGGAGCTCTTTCTTTCGATGACACGGCGGTTGCGCCGGTCCGCTGCGGCGGCGCCGTACCCGCGCCGTCATGTTTCGGGAGGGCGAGCGAACCCGCCTCGCCGACGGGTCGCCCTCGTAAGCCGAGACGCCAAGGCCATGGCGTGCCCAGACACGCCGCAGTGCTCCGCAACGAGGTCTGCCGTCGGATGCCGGACTCGCAGCCAGGTTCGAAACAGACAACCGCGCGCGCAAACGTCGCCGACCGCCGCGGTCCTCCTGCGTAGGCGTCGAAGCCTGCCGCGGCTGCGTGCCCGAGACTACGCGGCCGCGTCGATCTGCCGCTCGGCCTGTAGCCAGTCGTCGAGTTCGTGGCCCGGCTCGAAACCGCGCGCCTCGGCGAGATAAAAGGCAGCCACCGCGATCCTCGCCTCGCGCTCGGCGGCATCGATCGCCGCCGCGGCCGCCTGCGCGATCTGCTGCACCGATTCGTCGTTGCTGGCGGGCTGCTCCAACACCTGGTTCATGGTCCTTCCTCCTGCGATTCGGCCGAAAGCGTAGGCGCGCCGCGTTTCGCGACGACGACGGCGGCGTGACGGCAAGCGCTGCCGCGACGGCGCCGGAGCGGTCGCGCGAGGGACGGGCCCGGCCAGCGGCGGCATCCACCATCCGGGATGCATCGCACCGCTGCCTGACGGCACCGTCACACTCGCGCGATCGGGGGCGGCTGCCGCCGCTGCATTCGAGAGGCGCGAAGTGTGCGGCCCGTCGATGACAGGTCGATGCACGAGCACTCGCGGACGAACGCATTGGCGCGCGCCATCGCGCGACGGCGCCGAAGCCGCGCTCGTCTTCGGCGCTCGCAGACGCGCCGGTGGCCCGGCGAGCGATTGCTTCGGGTGCAATGCACGCGCGCTCCACCGGCGCGGCGATGGCGCCTCGTGCGCTGCGCCGGGCGGCACCTGCCCACGCGGAGCCGCGCCGACCGGCGTCAGTAGCCGACCGCCGCGGGATGGCCCATCGGCATCCGGGCGCCCTCTGCAGTTCGATCTCGGCGCCGAGCGGCCGCAGCGGCCGTCAAGGCCGCGCGGCCGCCGCCGAGCCGGTGTCAGTGCGTCGTTCTCGGCGTGGCGCGCCGGGCGGCCGTCGACGCGCGGGCGCGCTTCGGCCGACGCGATGTCGCCGCCGCAGCGGCCTGCGGCGCTGCCGCCGGTTCCTCATCCGCGGCGGCGACGGCCTCTTCGCCCGCCGCGGCGGCCGTCCCGTCGGCTGCGGCCGCAGCCGGCGCGGCGGCGAAGGCCGCCGCCTCGATGTCGTCGCGCGCCGCTTCGGTGGCCTCGGCCCAGCGGTCGGCGACTTCTTCGGTGGCCTCAGCCACCGCCAGCCGCGTCTGCTCCCAGCCCGCGGCGGCAGCGGCCAGCACGCGGCGAAGCAGTTGCGGATCGCGGCCGAGGACGAAGCCGGCGGCGAAGCCGAGCGCGGCGCTGCCGGCCAGGGCCAGCAGCATCGGCGGGCGGGCGAGATCCTTCAGGTCGATCATGCGTGACTCCTCTGCATCCTGCGTTGAATGCCGGTGTGCGCCGCGGCCGCGGCGCGGGCCGGGATGGGCGGCGCGGCGGGCCGCGCCAGCCTCGCGCTGGCGCCCAGCAGCAGCAGCGCGAAGCCATGCCGCAGGGCGCTGATCGCCCACGGCGAGGCGGCCTGCATCGCGGCCAGCACCATGAGCACCGAGTTGGCGGTGACCGAGCTGCCGAACTGCCAGCGCAGCGCGCGCCGCAGCCGTTGCGCCTCGGCGCGCGCCGAAAGCAGCGCCGCCAGCGGGTCGCCGAGCAGCACGCCGTGCGCGCCGGCCTCCGCATCCACAGGGCACAGGCTCAGGCCGCCCGGCGGCAGGATATCGCGCAGGCCGGTATGCACCAGCGCCACCCGCTCGCCGGCGGCGACCGCTTCGTCGAGCCAGCGCTCCTGCGCGGCACGGTCGCGGCTGATGACTTCGTCGGCGCCGAGCTGCGTCAGCGCCGCCGCCGGCACCGCCGCCGGATCCTCGGTGAACACGGCGATGCGCCGCGCGCCGAGCGCGCGCAGCGCGGCCAGGTTGTCCTTCACTCCGGCCCGCAGGCGACAGCCGAGGTGCACGGTGGCCAGCAGCCGACCGTCCTGCACGATGCCCAGCCGCCGCACCAGGCTGCGCCGGTCGGGCTCCGTCAGTTCGATGCCCCAGGTGCGCGCCAGCAGCTGCGCGCCGCCGATGTGCAGCACGCGCTCGCGGCCTTCATCGTCGGCCAGCGGCAGCACGGCACCGTGCTCGCGCCACGCCGCCACGCGCTCGTCGGGAAAGCCGTGCGCGGCCTCGATCGGCGAGGCGCCCATCAGCCTGAGCAGCCAGCGGCTGGCCACCGCCGCATCGACGTAGGCGTCGTGCGCGATCACGCGGTCGATGTGCCAGGTGGACTCGGCCAGCACGCCGACGTCCTCGAAGGCGAAGGTGGTCGCCGCCGCCAGCCGTTCGATGGCATCGAGCCCGCTCATCAGCGCGCCCTGCCGCGCCGAGGCGTAGACCGCCGCGGCGAGCGCCAGCGGATGCGCCAGTTGCAGGCCGTACTGCGGGTCGGCCTGCAGCATCGACGCGGTGCGCCCGGTGTCGCCGGTCAGCGCCAGCACCAGCCCGGCGGCGCTGATCGGCAGCGCCACCAGCCGCTGCAGATCCGGCGTCAGCGGGCCGGCGGTCTCGCTCGAGCGCAGGGCGTGGCGCAGGTGCGCGCGCAGCCGCGCCGCGCGCGAGGCCGCCGCCGGCCGCTCCACCCGCAGCGTCAGCGCGCCGCGGGCAATGCGTTCGCCTGAGCCGATCCGGTCGCCGGCGCGCACCGGCGCCTGCTGGCCGCGGTCGAGCCAGTCGGCCAGCGCGCCGCTGCCCTCGGTGACGATGCCGTCGGCCGGCACCACGTCGCCCGCGGCAAGGCGCAGGCAGTCGCCGGCCTGCAGTTGCGCCGGCTCGAGCGCTAGCCACCGCACCGACGGCGGCACGCCGCGCCGCACGCGGTAGCTCGAAGCCTCCGGCGGCGTCAGTTGCGCCAGCAGGCGGTCGGTGTCATCGACCAGCGCGTCGCGCCAGCGCTCGGCGGCGGCGCCGATCAGCACCGAAGTAGTGGCCGTCAGCGGGTGGCCGGTCAGCGCCGTGGCGGCCAGCGCGATCGCGTCGAGGATCGCCCCGCTCGGCTCGGCGCCGCTGCGCAGCGCCGCAACCGTCTTGGCGCCCACAAGCAGCGCCGCCGCCGCCGGCCGCAGCTGCGGCGGCAGCAGCGTCACCGCGGCGCCGGAGGCCGCGGCCGCCTCCAGCGACAGCCCGGCGCTGCTCGGCTGCGGTGGCGAAGGCGCGGCCGGCTCGGCCGCCACGCGCTGCGCCTGCGCCAGCACGTCGCGGCGTGTGGCGGCGCGGCCGTCGTAGGCGACGATCAGCGACCGCGCCGCTTCGGCCCGCCGCATCGACACGACGCCAGGCAGCGCCAGCAACGCATCGTGCAGCGCCTCCAGGCTGGCACCCTCGGGCAGCCGCAGGCGCAGCCGGGTGGAGGTCTCGTGCGCGACGAGGCCGCTGCCCGCCGCTTGCTGGTTGCGACCGCGCGTGGCGGCAGCCGATGCGGATCCGCGTGCCGGGCTCATTTCGCCGTCCTTTCGTCGTGGCCGCCGAGCCGTTTGATCGCCTCGCGCGCCAGCGCCGGCGCGGCGGCGGCGGCGAGGACGACGCCCGCGTCGGCAAGCCCGATCGGCGTGGTCCGCAGCAGCGCCCGCAGCGGCGGGAACAGCACCGTGCCCGCCTGCGCCGCGAGCGAGACGAGCACCGTGCGCGTCAGCCAGGGATTGGCGCGCAGGCGGCTGTTACCGATGAGGCTGAGCGGCGCGTCCGAGCGCGCCGTTAGCGCGTACAGCAGCTGACCGCTGGTCATGGTCATGAAAGCGAGCGTCTGCGCCCGCGGCCCCGGGCCGTAGCGCGTGATACCGTAAAGGTAGGCCGCCATCGCCGCGGCGGTGATCATGCCGCCGTCGACGGCCACCCGGCCCCAGTCGGCGCGGGTGAGAAAGCCGTCGGCGCGCGGAAACGGCGGCCGCTCGAGGATGTCCGGCTCCGGCGGCTCCAGCCCGAGCGCGATCGCCGGCGAGACGTCGGTGATCAGATTGGTCCACAGCAGTTGCAGCGGATCGAGCGGCTCCGGCAGCCCCGCGGCCACGCACAGCGCGGTGGCGGCCAGCTCGCTGACGTTGGTCGAGACCAGATAACGCACCGCCTTCTTGACGTTCAGATACGCGGTGCGGCCCTCGGCGATCGCCGCCAGCAGGCCGTCGGGGTGGTCGTCCTGCAGCACCAGGTCGCTCATCGCGTGCGCGAAGTCGGTGCCGGAGGCGCCCATCGCCACGCCGACGTCGGCGCTCTTCAGCGCCGGGCCGTCGTTGATGCCGTCGCCGGTCATCGCCACCACATGGCCGCGGCTCTGCAGCGCCTTGACGATGGTGAGCTTCATGCCCGGGCTGGTGCGCGCGAAGCCGGCGGCGCGATCGACCGCATCGCCGGGCTGCCCGGCGTCCTCCGGCAGCGCGCCGGCGTCGGCCACGCTGCCCGGGCCGCCCAGGCCGATCTGCGCCGCCACCGCCTCGGCGGTGCCCGGCTGGTCGCCGGTGAGCATCACCGGCCGGATGCCGGCGCGCTTGAAGCGGGCGATCGACTCGGCGATGCCCGGCCGCACCGGGTCGGCCAGTCCGACCAGCCCGAGCCAGGTCAGCTCGCGCGTCTTGCCGAGGACGCGATCCTTCTGCCGCCGCACCGCCAGCGCCAACACGCGGTGGCCGTCGGCCGCCAGCTCGTCGTTCAGCGCCAGCAGTTGCCGCCGCCGCGCCGGGGTCAAGGCGACGACGCGCCTGCCGTCGTGCCAGCGGGTGCAGCGCGCCAGCACTTCCTGCGGCCGGCCCTTGACCGTCAGCAGCCAGCCGCCGGCAGCCGGGCCGTGCAGCGTCACCATGTACGGGTGGTGCTCGGAGCGGTGCTTGACCGCCACCTGCGGGTGGCGGCGGCGCAGCGCCAGCACGTCGGCGCCGTGCGCCTGCGCGAACTCGACCAGCGCCATCTCGGTGGCGGAGCCGGTCAACTGGCCGTTGCGCGTCTCCAGCTCGTTGTTCAGCGCCGCCACCAGCAGCCAGTCGGCGGGCAGCTCCAACCGGGCGCCGCGCGCCAGCCGCCGCCGGTGCAGGCCGAAGACCAGCGCCTCGACGCGCATGCGGTTTTCGGTCAGCGTGCCGGTCTTGTCGAAGCAGACGACGTCGACCGCGCCGAGGTTCTCCACCGCGTCGAGCTTGCGCGCGAACACGTTGCGGTTGCGCAGCGTGCGGATGCCGGCGGCGAGCAGACTGGTGGCCACCGTCGGCAGCCCTTCGGGAATCGCCGCGACGCCGAGCGACACCGCGGTGCGCAGCATCTGGCCCGGCGCGCGGCCGCGCAGCAGTCCGAGCCCGAAGACGCCGGCGCACAGCGCCGCGGCACCGATGGCGAGATTGCGGCCGAGGCCATCGAGTTCCGTCTGCAGCCGGGTGTAAGGCTGCTCGCTCGCCTGCGCCAGGCGGCGGATGCCGCCGAGCATCGTGCGCTCGCCGGTGGCCACCACCACCGCCTTGCCCATGCCGCCGGAGACCATCGTCCCCATGAAGACCATGTTGCGCCGCTCGCCCACCGGCGTTTCCTGCGGCAGCGCGTCGACCGGCTCCTTGCGCACCTGCCGGCTCTCGCCGGTCAGCGGCGCCTCGTTGGTCGACAGCCGGTACGCCTCGATCACCCGCGCGTCCGCCGCCACCGCCACGCCGGGCTTCAGCAGCAGCACGTCGCCGACCACCACGTCGTCGGTGGAGACGTTGTGCTCGACGCCGTCGCGCAGCACGCGCGCCTGCCCCGGCGCCAGCTTGCGCAGACTGGAGACGGTCTGCTCGGCCTGCCGCTCGGTATAGAAGCCGATGCCGGCGTTGGCGGCGATCACGGTGCCGATCGCGGCGGCATCGGCCCAGGCGCGGCTGGCCAGCGACACCGCGCCGGAGCCGGCCAGCAGCGCCACCGGCACCGACTTGAACTGGTCGACGAGAATCTCGGCGTCGCTGCGCCCGGCAATGTCGAGGATGCGGTTGGGGCCGTCGCGGGCCAGACGTTGCGCCGCTTCTGCCGCGGTCAGCCCCTCGGCGCCGGATCCCAGTTGCCGCCACAGCGCGGCC
>Ga0308414_1003036_pt1 | contig 10818 bp, 9 predicted proteins | sample HotsprSampleOS50_FD_205667 | JGI IMG/M metagenome (GOLD analysis project Ga0308414, IMG submission 205667) | Hot spring phototrophic mat microbial communities from Octopus Spring, Yellowstone National Park, Wyoming, United States - 20090730_OS50 ...
GAGTTTTTATACTTTTCTTCGTCTGGGTTTTGAGCATATCTCTGACCTCAAAGGTTATGACCACATTCTTTTTGTTACTGCCCTTGCGGCAGTCTATCCGTTGCGTGCGTGGAAGCAGTTGGTTTGGCTGGTTACGGCTTTTACCGTCGGGCACAGCCTAACGCTGGCGCTGGCGACTTTACGCCTGATTGAGATTCCCACCAACCTGATTGAGTTCCTCATTCCGGTTACGATTCTCTTCACTTGCTTGGTTAATATCTTTTCGTCGCAAGCGGCTCATGATGAACGGCGCAACTGGCTCAAATACAGCGGGGCGACGTTTTTCGGACTTATTCACGGATTAGGTTTTTCGAATTTTCTTCGGCAGATACTGGGTGCAGAAGAGAATTTGCTCATGCCGCTTTTTGCTTTCAATGTTGGCTTAGAGCTTGGTCAGCTGTTTATTGTGCTGGTGGCGTCAGGCTTATCGTTTGTGATTGTCGATATGTTCAAGGCGCCTCGGCGCGAGTGGAACCTTGTGCTATCTGGAGCAATTTCTGGCATTGCTCTGATTCTTGCGCTTGAGCGTGTTGAGCCCCTGTTTGCACAAGGCATTTAGGTTTTAGCAGGGGTAAAGTCGCCAGTGTGTAGCATTTGTGCGCACTGCGGCAAGACTCGTGATATGGTTTGTTGGAGCGGGAATGGGGCGGTGCAGCCTGCCGCATTTTTGTGTCCACCGCCGCCGTAGCTTTTTGCAATTTTATTGACGGCTAAATCGCCACGCGAGCGAAAGCTAATTTTTGTTGTTCCATCAGGCATCTCGATAAACATCACGGCGATTTTTGTTGTCGGCAGTCCTAAGAGATATTCAAGTAAGCGCTCGGTGTCAGAGAGCCCGACTCCGGTCTCGCGTAGCATGGCTTGTGTGACAAAGAGGTAAGCGATGGCGCCATCTTCGAGCGTGTGCAAGTTTGCAATGCCTTGTGCAATGAGTTGCAGTGTGCCTAAGGAAAGTGTGTTATAGACATGGTCGTAGATTTCCATTGGCGAGACACCGACATCGAGCAATTCTGCGGTAATGCGGTGAATGCGTGCAGTGGTTTTCGGCAGCTTAAATGATGCTGTATCCGTCATGATGGCGGTGTAGAGACCAGTGGCGACAGTTTTGTCAAGCAATGGTCGTGCATAATAGCGTTCCATTTCTCGGACCAGTTCATACATCAGTTCGCCGGTTGCGGCGGCTGAACTTCGGCACAGCATGACATCAGCAAACTCCTGCGGCTCGAGATGATGGTCGATGCAGATAATTTTCACTTTACCGGCATGTTTTACCTCTAACACGTGGGAGCGGATGGCGCGCGTGCGTCCAATGTTGTTGGTATCGAGCAGGAAAAACAGGTCTGCATCTTGTAGCCGTTGAATGTGTTGTTCATTTTTTTCATCAAACACCCACACCTCTTTCATGAAAGGCAGAAATTGGTAGTTTTTCGGCACAGCTGTTGGGTTTATGAGCGTTACCTGCTTGCCCAAATTCCGCAGTATAGCGATTAGTGCCACTTGACTTCCTAATCCGTCGCCATCGGAATTTTCATGCGTAGATATCACAATCCTTTCCGCCGCGTCTATCATTTCCACAACAGATGACCACAGTAAGGTTTCGCTTGATAGCGTCTCATCTTGCTTGGTGGGATACATATGCAGTAAACATTTCTTAGTCTAAGGCGGCAAGTTACGTAAATCTTTGCGTATTGCAAGCTATGTTCGGCAGCATTTTTTACGATAGGCTTTTCTCATCGCTTGTTAATGTTTTTTTAACATGCTTTTTGCAACCCAATGCGGTTTAGTGTGTAAATTTGCATGTCTAAATCCATAGGAGAGGAGCGAAGTGCGATGGGATTCAAGTTTATCATCGGTCTATCTGCTGTATTGACTTTTCTCTTTGCACAGAAGCAAGAGATTTCCTTCCGCAGTGTGTCTTGGGGCATGCCGCCAGCGCAGGTTATGTCGGCTGAAACTGCCACACTTATCAAGGAAGCCCCTAATCGGCTTTTTTACAAGGCAGAAGAGGAAGGCTATCCAGTTATGCTTGTCTATACCTTCGTGGAAAATCAACTTGTGCAGGCTACATGCATTTTCCAATACGAAGGGAAAATCTCGACCAGCGATATTCTCAAAGAGCTTGAAGGCAAGCTCTCGAAGAAGTTTGGTTCGCCAGAAATTGTCAAGACCTACTACAAGGCGGTTTGGACGCATGCCTCAACCAGCGTCAGCCTGAATCTGACGGACGATAACAAGGTGGTCTTGAACTACATCAGCAATCACCACGCAAAGGTGTTTGCTGACAAGTGGAAGTCTTCCCTTTGATTTGCCTGCTTAAAGTTGCTCGCTTAGAGCGCTAAGTCCTGAAGGGGCTTTATCCCTGACTTCGGCGGACTTAGCGCCTCATCTGCGGCATGCTGGTTCTGCTCTGCTTCCCTTGCTCTTTCAGGTTTTCAGGGTCGCTTTTGGTTTAGCTCAACGAGCAATGTGTTTTTCACCCAGTCGTAATCTGGCTTGATGGATAAAGCATGCTGATAATACTGCTTTGCCAGACCATAGTTTTCTTCCTCAAAGGCGGCTTTGCCGAGCCAAGCATACACTTCTTCTCGTCCCCAGTCAGGGAACATAGGCGATTCGAGCTTGTAGGTGTTGAAGCATTGCTCTGCCCGTTTAAGTGACTCAATAGCTTTTTTAATGCCGCCGCCAAACGACTCTGGAATGACAAATGAGGTGATGCCTTCTACCAAGTGCAGGCGAGGGTTATTGGGCTCTGTTACCTTTGCCTTGCCTAAGGTTTCAGCAATGCGCAGGGCATACTTCATGGCATCAGCTGGCGAGGCAATCACCCGTTGGGCATAGATGTAGGCTTCCAAAATGTGTGCTTCCGCCAAATCATTTTTCATGGCAATCGCTTTCTCAAGATGGCTCATTGCCGTCTCAAGTGAGCGCTCTGTTCCGACTTCATCGTTTTGTTTGATGCAGCGAATGGCATAGCGCACGCTCGCCAGTGCAATGTAGTAATGCAGTATCGGTACATGGTCGTGCGAAGCTAACATTTTCTCCAGAGCGGCAACATAGTTGAGCAAGATGTTATCTTCGAGTGCATCTGGATTGTGCAATGCTGCTCGGATTTCATGAAACAGCATTTCTCGCTTTTTCGCATCAGGTTTTGCTGATGCGGTGCTTAACGGTGTGTTGGATTGCATCGCCATCGTTTTCTAACAATTTTTGCGTTAAGGTGTTGTTTTGAATTGCGGAAATTCATGCTGAGTATCCCATCACATAGCTCTCTATATCTCTATATGTTATTGATAACCAGCAGAGGCAAGGCACAAACTTAACGTTTTTTTCGCACTCAAAGAGACTTTCACAGAAAAATAAATTTTGGCTCACGGTATGCGATTGCCCGAAGAAAAGATTGAAGAAGTTCGCCGCTTGGCTGACATTGTTGATATTGTCTCTGAATACATCTCGCTACAGCCTGCAGGGAAAAACTACAAAGCTCGCTCACCTTTTACCAACGAAAAAACCCCATCTTTTTTCGTCTCGCCAGAAAAACAAATCTACAAGTGCTTTTCCAGTGGCAAAGGTGGCAATGTCTTCACCTTTGTTATGGAAATGGAAAAAGTTGGTTTCATTGATGCTGTAAAAATTGTGGCGCGCAAAGTCGGTGTGGATTTATCTCAATACGAACAAGCATCGCCTGCTCCAGAAAAAGAGCGCATCGAGTATGAGCTCATGCGTTTTGCGGCAACGTTTTTTCGCACCGCACTGACTTCAGCAGAAGGCAAAATTTGTTTTGACTACTTCAAAAGCCGCGGTCTGACACAAGAGACCATCTCACGCTTTGGCTTGGGCTATGCCTACAACGATTGGGATAGGCTACTTTCCGCTGCCCAACAAGCTAATTTTTCCACCGAACTTTTGGAGCAACTTGGACTCATTGCTTACAGTGAAAAAGCTCAAAAGCACTATGATGTTTTCCGCCACCGTGCCATGTTTCCAGTGTTTTCACCGTTCGGTAAGGTTGTCGGCTTTGCTGGTCGATTGCTTAGCGATGACAAAGATGCCCCGAAATACCTCAACTCGCCCGAGAGCAAACTCTATGAGAAATCGAAGTTGCTCTACGCCATGAACTTTGCCAAAGATGACATTCGTAAGAAAGGCGAAGCCATTTTGGTTGAGGGCTATATGGACGCTATTGCTATGCATCAAGCTGGTATTTGCAATACGGTGGCCTCCAGCGGCACTGCCCTTACTGCCGACCAAGTGCGCTTGATTGCCCGCTATGCTCAAAACATTCTTTTTCTCTACGATGGCGACCGCGCTGGCATTGCGGCAATGATGCGCGGCATTGATGTGATGCTCGAGCAAGGCATTGTGCCCAGCATCGTGACCCTACCCGATGGGCATGACCCCGATAGTTTTCTTCGCGAGTTTGGCGCTCAAGAAATTAGCCAACTCATTCAGGCACAGCGTCTTTCGTGTTTTGACTTCAAGCTGCAAACCCTTCAGCAAAGCGGTGCACTCTCCGAACCACAAAAACTTCGCGACAGCATCACTGACCTTGTCGCCTTGGTGCTCAAACTTCCAGATGAACTTTTGCAAGAGATTTATCTCAAGAAACTGGCTGAAACACTCGACATCAGCCCTTCTCTACTCTACCGTGAGAAGGCACGTCAGATAGCTGAACGCCACAAGCAACCCAGTCGTAGCCCTGCCCGCACCACGCCACCTGTCGCCATGCCAGAGACACCAAGTCCTGCACCTGCGCCCTCTCCTGCTCCGTCGGTAACGGAGCGCACGTTCTTGAAAGCGTTTTTGGAAAGCCTCTCATATGGCTCTGCTGTGGCCGAATTTGTTGCGGCGCATTTGAGCCTATTGGAGCTGCGTCATCCGCTGGTCAAAGCGGCAGTGGATTTTGTCCTGTCGCGCAGTCAGCATGCGGCTACACAGGAGTTGCACACCTTTGATTTGCCCAGTGAACTGGTTTATCTGGAAAGTTCAGAACTGCGCGATTTCATTTCTGGTCTGCTTATTGAGCCGCCCATTTCGGAGCGCTGGCCACAAGAGAGCTCGCGCCAGCACGCCCTCCGATGTCTTCAGGCTTTCTTAGATGCCACACTCAAACTCATTCTCGAGCGCTACGATGCTCTCTTGAGTGAGAATCTGAAGCGGTTGCAAACTCGCTTAGATGAAAGCGAGCAGGCGGCACTTTTGCTGGAGCGTAAAACACTTCTTGCCCGTCGTCAGGAAGTCAAGCAGGAGTTTGCCAATGCAGCAAAATTCTGGCTTTGCTAAATCGTGTTGGCAAATGAATAACAAAGCGAGGAATCCAGTGTGGATGCTTCACGGCGCTTGCGCTCCGTTCAGCATAGCAGTGTGGGTTATTGCACGCATTTTCTCCTGTCATACCAAACGCCGTGAGGAATCCAGCATGGTTACACAACCTAAATGTGTGCTTCACCTCTCGAGCGGTCGGAATGCATAGAGATGCTGCTGGATGTAGCTTCTTGCATCGCACCACAGACGCACATACCACGGCGCATCCATGACGCTCAAAGGATACTGTTCATCAGTGATGCCGTAGCCAGAGGGTTTTTCCTTGGGCAGATATGCCGTGCCAAAGAGCCAATCCCAAATTGCCAGTTTGGTGGAATAGTTGAGCCCCCCTTCTTTAATTTCTTTGGCATGATGCCACCGGTGCATTTCTGGTCCATTGAAGACAAACTGCAGCGCCCCCGTTTTGACATTGATGTTGCTGTGAATCCACATTCCCCAGATGCCATCGATGGCACCTTTTATCAGCACGACTTCTGGCGAGGCGCCAAGCAAAATAATTGGCGCAAACTCAATTGTTTGATTGATGAGAATTTCCAGTGAGTGCGAGCGCATGCCTGCAATCCAATCCACTTGCCTAGCAGAATGATGCGCCTCATGCAGTCGCCACAGCACCTTGTGACAGTGCTGCCACCGATGAAACCAGTAGATGTAAAAGTCATGCGTCACCACAAAGAATCCCACCTGCGCCCATATTGACCAATCCCCAACCAGCCTTAGGCGCGAAAGCCCCGTTTGCGCATCTATCCAATAAATGAATGCGCCAATCACCAGCGAGAGCACATAACTTTGCAGGAGTGCGTAAAGAATCAAGTCAGAGAAAAAGCCCTCACGAAAAAAGGGCTGACCTTTGTCATATGGGAAAATTCTTTCCAACAGGATAAAAAGTAGCGCCGCTGCAATGACCAAAGTAGGCAAAACAATTGCCAGCGTCTGGATTGTCATGTCCCTAAGGTTTTGTTTGGCTGCAAAAATACGACTTGTTCTGCAAAAGCGTTAAATTGAGTTATGTGTTAGCGCCTCAACTTTAATCTAACCATGCCGCTTCGCAAGCTCTCTGGCGCAGAGATGCAGCGTCTTTCACCTGAGGAATTTCAGCACGCACCAAAGCATCCGATTTATGTGATGCTGCAAAACATTCGCTCCATGTGGAATGTTGGCTCCATTTTTCGCACCTGCGACGCGGCTCGCATTGAGCAAATCATTATCACCGGATACACTGCTACGCCGCCACGCAAAGAAATTGAGAAGACCGCACTCGGGGCAACCGAAACGGTCAAGTGGACTTACTTTCAAAATCCACTCGATGCTATGGCATGGCTGAAAGCACAAGGCGTTCGTCTCTGCGCATTGGAAATCACGGACTGCAGCCGTCCTTACGACACCGTTCGCCCTGACGAATTTCCCCTGTGCTTGATTGTCGGCAACGAGGTTACGGGCATTGATGATGAGGTTTTAGCCGCTTGCGACTTTGCAATTGAAATTCCGCAATATGGTGTGAAGCATTCGCTCAATGTTGCCGTAGCGGTCGGCATCGCCTTATTTGAACTTGTGAAAATTTTTCGCCATCGCACTTAGCCAGCAACGGTGGCAGATTTTTTAGCCTTTTGTCTCTTCTTGCTCCACTTTTGCTTCAAGCGCGTGGCGAATGGTGCGCTCGACCAGCGAGGCTTTTTTGCGCACTCTGATATTGATGCTCTCTACAAAGAGCGAAAAAGCAATTGCAAAATACATGTAGCCTTTTGGAATCTCGAAATGCAATCCTTCTGCCACCAATACCACGCCAATCATCAGCAGCATGGCTAAGCCTAAGACTTTCATTGTAGGGTGACGCTCGATAAAATCCCCGATACCCTTGGCAAACACGACCATCACGGCAGTGGATATGAGAATTGCCAGTGCCATAATCAAAATCTCACGCGCCAGCCCAATTGCCGTTACAATTGAATCAATGGAGAACACCACGCTTAGCACCGCCGACTGCATCAGCACACCAGACAGTGTCGTTGGCGACTTCGCATCTGCTGTTTTTTCCCCCTCGAGTTTGCTATGAATTTCACTAATAGCTTTGAACATGAGAAATAACCCGCCGACGATCATCACAATCGTTTTGCCCGAGACTTCGAAATCACGGACCCGGAAGAGCGCTTGATTGAGTGACGCCACCCACGCAATCGCGAAGAGAAACATCAAGCGCAGCACCAGCGCAATCATCAGCCCCAGAAAGCGTGCTCGCTCCCGCTGCGAAGGCGGCAACTGCCCTACAAGAATGGCAATAAAAATGATATTGTCAATGCCTAAGACAATTTCCATGATGGTTAGGCTCAGAAGGCTAAGGATATTTTCCTGTTGCAAGAGAATGTCCATCTGACAGATGTTTTTTAGATTGATGAAAAATAGGCATGCTTTTTATTCAACGTAAAATGCAACATTTGTTTAATACAAGAACTGTTAAATTTGCGACAAAAGCGACCAACCATAATCAAACATCCTGATGACTTATGATAGAACTGCTCAAGAAGCTGGATGCCAAAATTCAGTCTGCAAATGACCCGCGCGATATTGTCGATGCGCTCAACGACTATGCATGGAGTGTGATGCGCACGGATTTGAAAAGCGCTATGGCTCGTGCTGAACAGGCGCTGGAACTTTCCAAAAATTTTCTCTACGAGTCTGGCATTGCGCGCAGCTTGCGCAATCGTGGCTTGTGTTACCAGCAGTATTCCGATTACGAATCTGCTCTGCGTGATATTAACGAAGCCTTGTATCTTTTCCGCAAACTTGGCGACATTTCAGGCGAAGCCAGCGCCCTCAACAATCTGGGCAACATTTACGCTGACTTGGGTGATTATCCTCGCGCCCTTGAGTACTTTGAACAAAGCCACAAGCTCTACAGTAGCCTCGACTACAAAATCGGTGGTGCTTCTTGCATCAACAACATCGGTAGCATCTACTTCAAACTTGGAGAGTTTTCACGCGCGCTGGGTTATTTTCAACAAAGTTTTCAACTCTACAAGGAAATTAAGCATAAGCAAGGCGAAGCCACAGCCCTTGCCAGCATTGGCAATGTCTACTCTGAACTTGGCGCGCATACGCAAGCTCTCAATAACCTGCTCGAAAGTCTCAAGCTCTTCGAAGCCTTAGATGATAAACAAAGTGTGGCAACCACGCTCAAAGACATTGGCGCCGTCTACGAAAAGCTCGACCATAGCGAACAAGCCATTGAGTATTTTGAACGTAGCCTCTCAATAATGGAACAAATTGGCGACCGACATGGTCAATCAATTGTGCATCTGGCGCTGGGCAGTTTTCTGCTCTCCAAAGAGGTAGCCGACCGTGCCGAGCATCACCTTGAAAAGAGCCTCGAGGTTGCCGAAGAAATTAACGCCAAACCTGAAATCTACAAGGCTCATCAAGCGCTGGCAGAACTCTACAAACAAAGAGGGGCTTACCGCTCGGCATTGGAGCATATTGAAAAGTTTTATCAAATCAAGTCGGAAGTCATGGGCGAAGAGCTTAATCGCAAGCTGGCCAATCAACAAATTGCATTTGCCGTCGAAAAAGCTGAAAAAGAAGCTGAAATCTATCGGCTGAAAACCGTAGAACTTGCTAAAGCCAATGAAGCCTTGCAAGAAGCTAACGCCCTCAAAACCGAACTTCTGCACATTGCGGCACACGACTTAAAAAATCCCCTCACTGCCGTCATGACTTTCTCTGAACTCATCGCTGAACAAGCTGACGACACCGATTTTGTGCGCAAACATGCACAAGCGATTTATCAATCCAGTGAGCAAATGTTTAATCTGGTCAAGTCTCTGCTCGAGCAAGCCGCCATAGAGAGCGGTAAAGTGGAGCTTCATAAAAAGCCCGCCGACATTGCCACCATTGCCGAGTTCGTTGTCAAACACAATGAAATGCACGCGCAGAACAAAAACCAGAAACTTCATCTCTCGCTCGAGCGCGACGCATACGCCGAAGTCGATGTTGAAAAAATGCAAAGCATTTTCGATAACCTTGTCTCCAATGCCATCAAATACTCTCCACATGGACGCAACATCTGGGTCAGTGTCAAAAAGAAACTTCTTACCATAGATGGCATTACGCCTTCTGTGGGCGTAGTTCCTACAAAAGTTATCTTTGAGGTTCGCGATGAAGGATTGGGACTGACGGAAGAAGATAAGCAAAAACTCTTCGGTAAATTTCAACGCCTCTCTGCACGTCCCACAGGCGGCGAAAGCTCTTCAGGCTTAGGCCTTGCCATCGTCAAACAGTGGGTCGAGCTGCATGGCGGTCGCGTATGGGCGGAATCAGAAGGACCCAACAAAGGTGCGACCTTCTTCGTGGAACTCAATGCGATTGACTTTACTGAAACACCTGCACAGACCGAAGCGCCCGCACAAGAAGTCTAAGTTCCTTTTTAGACTTACGGTTTTGACCATTACTCAAAATCGCTTGCCAGCCGAAGCAAGTTCAAAAAAATCCTTAAACTTGCTTTGACTGGCATAGGCTTTTCTAACAGTTTCTGCGCTCTTGCTGTGGCAAAAAAACAAGATGACACGCCGCTGATGCGGCAATACGAAAAAATTAAATCACAGTATCCCGGCGTCATCCTTCTTTTTCGCGTTGGGGATTTTTATGAGACCTTCAATGAGGATGCTAAACTTGTCTCTGAAGCTGTCGGCATTGTGCTGACCAAGCGCGCCAATGGTGCCGCTGCCGATGTTCCCTTGGCTGGCTTTCCGCACCATGCGCTTGACACCTACGTCGCCAAACTTGTCCGTCAAGGCTTTCGTGTTGCCGTCTGCGAGCAGATGGAAGACCCAAAATTTGCGCGCGGCATTGTCAAGCGCGAGGTTACAGACGTTATCACGCCGGGCGTCAATTTCAGCGATAAACTGCTCGATGCCAAGCGCAATAACTACCTATGTGCTTTGCACTTTGTAAAAGACCTCATCGGCATTGCGTTTATTGACGTGACAACTGCCGAATTTCAAGTTCTGCAAGTATCTCGCCACGATTTGAAAGATGCCCTTAGCGCTATTCAGCCTTCAGAAATTCTCTATTCCAAAAAACAAAAAGCCGAGCGCGAATTCCTTCAGTCTATTACCTCGGCCAACATGCCTTTCACCGAACTTGATGAATGGCTTTTCAATCAGGACTATGCCGAACAAACGCTACTGAATCACTTCAAAACCCATTCTCTGAAAGGCTTCGGCATTGAATCGCTTCATGCGGCTAAAGTTGCCGCCGCCGTCATTTTGAACTACCTTGCCGAAACACAGCGCAATAAGCTCGAATACATTCGGCGCATTTCCCGCTTTGATTTGGGCGACACCATCGTGCTGGATGCACCAACCCGACGCAATCTTGAAATTTTCTACTCCATGCACGATGGCTCACGCGAGGGCACACTGCTTTCCATTCTCGATAAAACGCTCACGCCAATGGGCTCGCGCCTTC
>Ga0308414_1003038_pt1 | contig 10817 bp, 9 predicted proteins | sample HotsprSampleOS50_FD_205667 | JGI IMG/M metagenome (GOLD analysis project Ga0308414, IMG submission 205667) | Hot spring phototrophic mat microbial communities from Octopus Spring, Yellowstone National Park, Wyoming, United States - 20090730_OS50 ...
CTACACTACAACTCATACCGGGTCTTAATTTTGGCTCTTTATCTAATAGTCTTACCTTAACTTTAAAATTGACAACTTGCTCCTGAGTTCCTTGTTGAGCTGTAATAGCAGAATGACCTATTTCAATTACTATTCCCTTATATTTTTTAAAAGGTATAGCATCTATTTCGATTATTGCAGAATCTCCAATTGAAACTAATGAAATATCATTTTCATCAACTTCTACTACTGCATTCATTACTGAAAGATCTGATACTCTCATCAATTCCGTACCAGCCATCATTCCTGTACCTACAACTTTTTCACCTAATTCTACAGGCAGAGAAGTTACTATTCCTGCTATTGGAGTATAGATTGAAGTTCTTTCTTGTTCTCTTTTAGTTTGTTGTAGAGCTGCTAAAGATTGTTCATATCTTGCTAATGTTGATTTATATGCTCCTACTGCTTGCTCGTATGCTGCTTTTGCTATATCAACTTCTCTTTGGGAAGCAAAATCTTTTTTGAACAGTTCTGTAATTCTATTCAATTCATTTTTGCTTTTATTCATCTCTGCTTCTCTAATAGATATTTCCATTTTAGTTGCTTCGGCTGATGCTTCCATTTGCTTTAATTGAGCATCAATAATATCTGGCTTTATTCTACATACTAATTGATTAGCTTTAACAGTATCGCCTTCTTTTACACCCAGAAAAATTATTTCACCCGAAACTTGAGATGAAATTTTGACTTCTGTTTCTGCTTCTATTTTACCAATAGCTGATACAGTTTGAGATATATTTTTTCTTGTAACTTCACCTACATTAACTTTGATACTAACATCTTTTTTAGAAAAGATTGCAAATAGCGAAATTCCTAATATTATGAATAATATTAAAAATATAATTATTACTTTACGATTATTTTTTTTCTTAGCCATTAAAATACCATCTAATTGTTAATAATTTCATCTTTATAATAAACAGCAGTATTTGCTATTTTATCGTGTAATGCTTGTTTTTTCTCTGAAAAAATAAAAAAGTAACCTATAAATACTATTATACCTAATAAACTGCCGATTGAATTTAAAAAACTTAATGCAGGTATCAAACCAATCAAAGATAACAGAACATTAATGTTTTTAATGCTATACCTAAGTAGTAATTGATTTATTGTAGCATTTTCCCTATTTAAGTTTCCAATCTTGATTCCTAAAGTTAATTTACCGAGAGTGGCACCAATAAAAGCTTCTAAAGAATAATAAATTAAACTAACTATCAGTGCTAAAGGTAATATAGATTTTGAAATCTCTGTAATTTCATTTATATCTAATGTTCCCATAGAAGCTATGTTAACTACATCGTTTATTTTACCCGATAGTACTAATGCTACTAAAAAAATCAACGTGTAAATTAAATAATCTAAAATAAATGCAAATAATCTTCTTCCAAAGCCTACCCTATATTCATAAGGATTTTGATAACTGTAATCAGGCATATAATTTGAATAATTATAATTTGGTTCATTTAAGTTAGAAGAATTATTTTCCATAAAAACTCCTTATTATTTTAATATTCCTATTGCAAATTGTAATTCTTTTTGTGCAGTTAAATAATCATAATACGCAGAAACTTGATTAATTTGTGCTACGATATATTGATTATTTGCTAATGTCAATTCTGTTATATTAGCAGCCCCTAAATTATATCTTTCTTTCATAGAATTATAATTTAATTCTGCTGATTTAACAGAACGATCTGATATTTCAATTTGTTTTTCAGTTGCTTCTAAATTAAAATAAGCATTTTGAATCTGAACTAATATTTCTTGAATAGCTTTTTTATTTTCTAATTCAACTATCATATAATTAATTTTTGCTGTTTGATACAAATAGTCACTATTAAAATTTGAAAAAATCGGTAAACTAAAATTTAAAGAAATAAAAGAGCGTGCATTTTTAGAGAAGTCTGAAAATTGAGAATTATTCCAAGTCCATCCACCGCTTGCCATTAATTTAGGCATATACGAACTTCTAGCTACTGTTATTCCATCTTCACTCGCCTTCAATTGATATTCTTTGGATTTTAGATCTGATCGATTTTTAAAAGCCATTTCTATTGCAGAGTTTATATTTCCTACTTCTTTTTTAAAATATTCAATATCATTTTTACTTATTTTAGTAGGAATACTTGAAATATCAAATTCTACATCTAAATTTGGTGATAAACCTAAGGTATTTAATAAACGAGATTTAGCTAATTTTAAATTATTCTCTGCTTTTATAATTTCTATTTCTTTTAGTCCAATATTTGCTTCTTGAGAATAAACTTCGTTTATGGGAATTGCCCCCGCTTGATAATAAGATTTTATTTTTTCTAATTCTTGTTTTGCTTGATTAAAATCTTCATTTCTTAATTTAACAATTTGATATGCTTTTACAACTTCAATATACTCAACATAAACTTTTTTAATTAAAGACTGCGAAAAAAATTTGTTGTTTTCAATTGAAGACTCTAATTTATTTTGAATATTAGAATATCTACCTTCGCGATTAAAACCATCAAAAATCATCAAAGATGCCTGAGCTTGCATATAATATGAATTTGGATTTTGTCCTGGCAATTCTATTATTAGACCATTAATGTTTGTAGTCTTAGAACCTTCGGGATTTAAAGTCCTAGAATAACCCATATTAAAATCAATCCCTGGAAGATAATTTCCAAATGCATTAGTTAATTCATAACCAATACTTTGAGTATTAGCTTGTGATATTTGTAAATCATAATTCTGTAGTTGCGCTATTTTCAAACATTCTGGTAAGCTATATATTTTTTTTGTAAATGTTTGAGTTTGTATATTTTTATAATTTATTAAAATGATTAAAATGAACATAATATAATTTTTTTTCATATTCTCCTTGCATTTTTAGATTTTTACGATTTTTAAATCAAAAAAGTTTCAATTCTAATCATAATAATAAGTTTTTATTTCACTTTTTTGTCCATTTTCTGCTACTGCTCTTATTTTAAAATAAAACTGCTTATTATTATCGATAGGAATTATTTCGAACACTTGCTTATATATATAATTTTGAATATCGGGATTAGATTGTGCTCCAATAATTTCTCTTACCTTTGCATTTCCTTCGATAATTTCTATATTTTTTACATAATTAGGATTCTTATTATATAAACCATAAGCATTAGTATAAACTCTGACTTTTTTATTACTAATTTCTGAAATTCTATAAATCTCGGGGTTTGGAAAATTATTTATTCTTATTCTGTATTTTTGTCCAATTAAATTATTGTCAATATATCTTTCGAAGAATAAAGTTTTCCCTGTATCAGTAATATTAGGAGTAAAATTAATAGGATTATTGCCTGTTGCTTTTGCAAACAAAATTCCATCTTTATCTTTGAGTTCTGAATAACTATTTTTAGCAGACGTAATAGGAATTTTTGGGTCAAATTTATATGTTAGACCTGGATAAATAATTTCAGGAATTTGCGGTTCTTCCATTAATATAGTTTTTACTTGAAATGATTTGCTTGCTTGAAATCCATCGGAATGCCTAATAATTTTAACTTTTACAGACATTGTTCCTAAGTAAGGAGCTTCGCCTTTAATAATCAGAGAGTTTTCTTTAACTCCCGAAACATATGCAGTTCCACCGATTTTATCATTTGGATCTCTTATAATTTCAATTTCTGGCTGCTTCCTTAAATCTTTTTTTGGAGATAAACCAATTATATTTATTTCATTTTCCCATTGTGTTGAAGAAATTACATTTATAACTTCATCTCTTGGTAATAATATAACTCTTTCATTGGGAACTAATTCTATATTAGTTTTAACATTAGAATTATTTAAATTTAGTTTTTCGATATTTTTTAAATCTTCTAAATCAATATTAAGATTTACGGCAAATTGAATTTTATCTTCTACAATTTTACCATAACTATTACTATCTAAGGATTTTGCTTTTGCTGTTATTGTAATATTATAACTCTTGCTTTTTCTGTCTTTTAAATCAGGTTTCCATTTAAAAATTAAAGAATTATCTTTATTATTTTTTTCATAATTGAAAATATTAAAATTATTGTTTGATTCTGTAATTTTATAATTTTGATTAGAACTTATATCTTTAATAGTAATTGTATAATTTACATCGCTTACATTACCTGTATAATAAATATTATTTACTGTATCCTTAATAATAGTTCTTATACCTAAACTATCAATTTTGTAATAAGCATTTAATGAAGTTTTTTCAGCTTTTAATGAAAAAGGTATTTGAAAAATTTTATTATTATCATTTTTTGGTTTATCATTTTGCTCTTTACCAGGAATTAGCAATATTAAAGCTGCTAAATAAAGAACAAAGTAAATTTCAATTATTCTTTTTTTTCTGATAAAAACTTTACTTTTCACTATTTACTCTATTAAGAATAATTTTTTCTAATTCTTTTTTAACAGTAAGTTCTATTTCTTCTTTTTTCAGTTGATCAAGTGTTTCATTAATTTTAGTAAAATTATAATTTAAAATTTCAATTTGATGATTAGTTTTTTCCATATTCTCGAGCATTTTTCTGTTTGGTGATATAGTCTGCGAAATGTTTTCTATAATTTCGCCAGACATTAAAAGTAATTCTTTTTGTAGATTTATTAGTTTTTCGAGTTTATTATTCATTTCTTCAATTTTTAAATTAGATGCTGCAAAATCTGTAGCAATTTCTCCGATTTCATTAACTAAAGTTTTTGTATCATTATCTTGTTCTATTTTTTCAGAAACAACATCTTCATCAGGTGTAAACAACATTACAATAAACATTAGCAGTAGCATAGTTGCTTCAAAAATAACTCCTGCAATGACTATCTGGTCTGTTAGTAGATCACTAAATCTTCTTAATCCTATTAATACAAGTAAAATAGCAGCACCTAAATATACAAATGAATTAATAGTTGAAAAGAAGTACCTATTAATAACTTCTTCCATCCATAACCAGGTACCTTTTAAAATTCCAAGAGGATATTCAACTAATATTTCGTTGGATGAATATTTAGATATATTTTTCTCGGTAGTACAAATTCTCCATAAAATAGAAATTACAATAATGCTATTATACTGTTTTTTATATTTTAATTCATAAAATAAATCTTTTAATAACTTTCTACCTTCGATAGAAGATAAATAATCAATTTTAATCATCATTAAGTCCTTGTTTTAAAAATTGTTATAATCCCTATAATTAGGAAAATAATATTTGCTATCCAACCAGAAACTATTGGTTCAAAATTATAAGCATAACTTATAGTTTGGCTTACTTTTGTAAATATCATATAAGTAAATGAAACAATCATTGCTGCTCCTATTTGAATAGCAATGCCACCACGTCTTTTTATAGAAGCAAATGGTACGCCAAATAATATAACTATTATATTCGCAAAGGGGAAAGCCCATTTTCCATAATAATCTATCAAAAGCAATTTAACATCCTTTCCACCTAATTTTAACAAATCTATGTAATCCTTTAATTCATCAAAATTCATTTCTTCAGGAGATTGCTGTAACTTGCTAATTTTATTGTGAGATATATTAATATTTATTTCATACTCGGGAACTCTCATTTGAATAATTCTACTTTCATTATAATTTCTAATTAATACATCTTTCATCTTCCATGTATTATTTACAGAATCCCATTTGATTTCGGCTGCATCATATCTTTTTTTTAATCTTGGTTTATAATCTTCTGTAAATTCTTCAATTGATATTCTAGAACCAGTTTTAGACGGAGCATCATAATATTGCATAAGTATATTAGTTGTTGGACTATCTCTAAAATATAGATTATAAATAGTGCTTCCGCTTCTTGCAATATTTAAATATTTTTTTTCAATTTGATTTTTATTTTGATTTGCTATTGGAACTATCCAACCATTAAAATATAATTGTGCAAAACTAATTATTATTGACAATATTAAAACAGGCATCATAAATCTATATAAGCTTGCTCCACCTGACTTTATTGCTGTTATTTCATTTAAATTTGACATTCTACCATAAGTAAAAAGTGTAGATAGCAATGTTGCCAACGGAGTTAATATTTGAAATATTGCAGGAAGATAATTTATATAATATTTTGCTATTATATAAAATGTTGCATTTTGATCTAAAAAATCATCTAATCTTTCTAATAGATTAACAAGAATAAAAATTACGCTCAATGCTAATATTGCAAACATAAAAGTTAGGATAAAATTCTTTATTATATATTTATCAATTAGTAACATCAAATTCTATTTCCCATTTTATTTCATTGTTAAACGTTTTAACAATTATTAAGTTTGTTTCGGTTAATTCTCCATATTCTTTTGCAATTTTAGTTTTATCAATCATTAAATTTTCATTGTGAAAAATAACTTTAATTAGAGATTTTACTAAGTTCAAAATTATGAAATTATTACCAACTTTTGATATTTCAACATTTGGATCAAGATAAATTCTAATAATCTTTTCTAATTTACTATCAACTCTATCATTTACCAAAATTTTATTTTCTTTAAATATAAGTTTTCTATAATAAGGAATTTTAAAGAAATTATGGTAAGCGATTAACTCTTCTTCATTAAACAATTCAATGAATCCTCTACCTTTTTTAATAAGCCAAAATAGATATTTATTATCTTCTATAAAACAATTTTGTTCAAATCCATTTAATTGTAATGTATTATGTTTTTTTATAGATCTAAACTCATTTCTATAATTTGGAGAACTTGTATACAGATATGAGCCACAATCTATAAATAATGGTAAATTATTATAATACAAAGTAAAACTAAGATTATCATTGTGATGATGACCACCTTTTGACCAAATATTATAATCACCACAATAAAAATTTATCAAATAATTTCTTTTTCTAATTTTATGTAAACCAAATTGATTAAAAGATTTAATAGTAAAATTATTAATTTGATAATTTGGAAATAAATATTCAACTAATATTTTTAATTCTTTATAATTATTAACATTCTTTTTTAATATATTATTTTGTAACACATATACAGTATTAAACCTTATCAAATATCCCGAATCACAATCTCCATAGTTATCACAAGTAAAATTGTTATTTAAGTTAATAAAAGAAAAATCATATATTTTTTCAATCTTTTTTGATATTTTTTTTAAATCTGTAATTATATTAAATTCTTTTAAATAGAATAATATGGTCGTCAGCATTTCGACCATAAAATAATGGTATCTCATTGATTTTTCAAAATTTCCACCATCATCTTCGAACTGGAAGTCAATTTCTTGTTTTAATACTTCAACTAAATTTATTAAGTCTCTATTATTAGTATCTTTAAATAAAAACAAGTTTATTAATATCAAGCCTACAATATTAGAAAAGTAATGATTTCCTCTTAGTCCTTCCCCCCATTCTAAATTGTTTTTAATAAAATAGTAATGTATAATTACTATTTTTTTAAATAAACTTATAAATTTATCATCAAAATTAACTTTATTTGTGATAAATAATGAAAATGTTATTATTAAATTTATTGCGCGTATAGAAGCTTCCATAGCATTCATCCATTGTGTTCCAAAATTAATTGGATTGGATATAGCAAAATCAATTATTTGATTACAATATTCTTGTATGTATTTTTCATCTTTAGTAATTCTCCAACAGTTAAAAAAAACTATTAAATGCTGTAGTCTACCTAATTCCCAAGGAAATTTAATTTCTGCATTAGATATATTACCATAAACTATTTTTTTTGACAATTGTAATCTATCCCAAACATAACCACTACTACCGTCTTTTTGCCAATTTATATAATTATAATTTATTGGAATTGAATCACTTAATTCATTCAAGTAATTAAAATATTCTAAAAATTCTTTTTTATCTATTGAAAAATTGTTTTGTTCTTGATTTAAATTTATCCAATTAGAACCTAACAAATCAAAATTGTGATTTATATATTTTTTGGCTAATTCTAAATGAAGTTTTGAATTTAGAATAATAATATCATAATAAAAGCTATAATATTTATCTGTAACTTCTATAAATTGTTCATTTAAATTATCAATATTGATTTTGTTTAATTTATTATATATATTTTCATTTTTGAAGGATGATAACAATAAATTAACTTTTTTAATTGCTTTTCTAATCAAAACAATAAAAGGAATTGCTTTTAAAATTTGAATTTTTTTTAAAATTTTCATTTTTGAAAATAAGAAATAAAATTTAATTATTTATTCTACGTAAAAATATTTTTAAAATTGAAAAAGTTAATTATTTAGGTAAATATATGGATTTTAAGATTTCTACAAGCACAAATATAGATGATTATGAAATTTTAATTAGAAAAAGAGGCGAAAACGAATACGCTTCTTATTGCCCCCAATTAAATTTGATGCTTACTGGTACCTTCCACGAAGAAGTTGAAAATAAAATGTACGAAAGAATTAAACAACATATCGAGGAACTGAAAAAACAAGAGTCAGATCCTTCTAATAATTAATATGTTGAATTTAAATAAGCTATTTAAAGTAATTAAATTAATTAGTTTATTTATTGTAACTTTTTATATTATTCAATTTTTTTCTAATCATATACAAAATATATATTTTTTTGAATATAATTTAAATATTCTTATTACTTTACTTATTTCCAATATAATTACTGAATTTTTTTTTTATAAGTCTTTTTTTAAAATAATTTTTAATTTCGATAAAACTACCTTGAAAAATTTATTAAGAAGCTCTGTAATTACAATCCTTTGTTTCTTTTTTATATTCCTAATTTTTGCATTATCATTAAAATTAAATTTTAATAGCACAATACATTTAAATTCATTAATTAGTTTTCTCTTATTTCAATTAATAATATCAATTAGCGAAGAAATAGGATTTAGAGGAATTATTTTTAATATTTTAAAAGATCATTATGGCAATATATTTGCAATACTTATAACATCAATAATATTTACTTTTTTTCATTTGAATAATCCTTATATAAATTTAATAGCAATAATTAATATTTTTTGCGGTGGTTTGCTGTTTGGATTTATAGTTGATAGAACGGGCTCTATATGGAATTCAATCTTGGTTCATTTTTTATGGAATATTATTACATCTTTATTTCTGGGTTCTAAAGTAAGCGGATTTAACTCTATAAATCTTATTAAATTCGAAATTCATTCATTCCAATATCTTTTTGGAAATGATTTTGGTTTTGAAAGTAGTTTATTAGCATTTATTGTGATAATTTCATTATTTATATTATTTTCTAAATATCTAACAATTTCTCCATATATCGAAGCAGAAAGATTTAAAAAAATATATATTAGATAACTAATTGGATTAGTTTTCGTCAAACATTCTATGAATAAATTCAAATTATTGATATTATTTTTTTTAATCTTAAGTTATAACTCTTCATATTCTCAGTGGGCAATTATGAAGAGTGATGCAGATAGTTTAGTTAGAGTTGGTATACAGTATATTTATAATGTAGAATTTGATAGAGCACACGAATGTTTTGTTAAAATAATTAATTTTTATCCTAAACATCCTGCAGGATATTTTTTAGACGCAATGATAGATTGGTGGAAAATTACTTTATTTAGAGATACTAAAATTTATGACCAGTCTTTTGAAAATAAAATACAAAATGTAATTAATATATGCGATAATTTATTATATACTAATCCGAAAGATATAAATGCCTTATTTTTCAAAGCAGGGGCATTAGGATATAGAGCTCGATTTTACACTCAGAAACAAGATTGGTTCAAAGCAATAAAAGACGGTGTAAGTGCTTATAACCTAATGATTGAATGTCAGATTATTGCTCCTGGAAATCACGATATAATGCTTGGTACGGGTATTTATAATTATTTTTCAGTTGCAATACCCGAACAATTTCCGTTTACAAAACCTCTATTAACAATTTTTCCTAAAGGAGATAGACAACTTGGGATTTATCAGTTAAGAGCATCATCAAAATTAGCAAGATACACAGCCATAGAAGCAAGAGTAATATTATTGCAAATTTATTATACATTCGAAAAAGATAATGATCTTGCTCACTCTATTGCAGAAGAATTATTTACCAAATTTCCTAATAATGCTTATTTCCATCGTTATTTGGCAAGAATTTTGGTAAGAAAAGGTCTTTACGAAGAATTTGAACAAATGTGGAGAGATATTTTAATAAAGTGTATGGACAAAAAACCTGGTTATGATAGACTTACGGCAAGAGAAGCAATGTATTACATAGGTCTTGCATTAATGAGAAATGGAGAATTGAATGAAGCACTAAAATATTTCAAAAAGTCTGAAGAGGGCAGTTTAATTTTAGATAAAGATGAAGAATCTGGATTTTTGATTAATACTATTATATATATTGCAAATATTTACGAAAGACTTAATAATAAAAAAGAAGCTATTAATTATTACAAAAAAGCTTTAAAATTTAAAGATTATGAAAATTCACATTCTAAAGCTCGAGAAAGTATTAAAAGACTACAATGAAAAATAAAACAATTAAATTAGTAATTATCATAATAACTTTAATATTACTACACAATTCAAATATATATTCTGATGTTAATCATTACAACAAAATAAAATTAGGTATTGATTTATTAGAAGAAAATAATTTTAATATTTTAAAAAGTAAAAGAGTAGCAATATTAGCAAATTACACTGCAAGAAATTCTTCAGGGATAGAAACAGTTAAAATTTTGTTAAACCAAAAAGTATTCGACTTTAAATACATCTTAACACCTGAACATGGATATTTTACAAACATACCTGC
>Ga0308414_1003042_pt1 | contig 10812 bp, 10 predicted proteins | sample HotsprSampleOS50_FD_205667 | JGI IMG/M metagenome (GOLD analysis project Ga0308414, IMG submission 205667) | Hot spring phototrophic mat microbial communities from Octopus Spring, Yellowstone National Park, Wyoming, United States - 20090730_OS50 ...
GACGAACTGCGCCCGCCCGCCGCGGGCGCGGATCGCCGCCGCGACCCGCTCTCCGCCCTCGCGGGCGATGTCGTTGACGATCACGGCGCAGCCTTCTTCGGCGAACCGCTGCGCGATGCCGGCGCCGAATCCGGAAGCCGCTCCGGTGACGATGGCGACCTTGTCCTGCAGCCTGCCTGCGGTCATTCGAACTCCTTGCGAGGGAAGACGACGCGCCCGGCCGGCGCAAGGCCGGCGGCGCGAGGGAAGTCACGGCTGGCGGCATTTGCCCACGGCGCGTCGCAAGCCGGTGCGCGAAAGCCGCGCGCCGCGGCCCGGCTTTCTACGGCGGCGCCGCGCGCGCGGGCCTGCCGCGATTCGACGTCGCCAGCGGCGGCCTCGTGGATCGGCATCGTCAGCCGTGGCGGATGGCGATGGTCTTCAGCCGCGTGAAACCGGCCAGGCCCTCGAAGCCCTTTTCGCGCCCGTAGCCGCTGGACTTGACGCCGCCGAAGGGCAGCTCGATGCCGCCGCCGGCGCCGTAGTTGTTCACGAACACCTGGCCGCAGGCGAGGCGCCGCGCCAGCCGCAGCTGCCGCCCGCCGTCGCGGGTCCACACGCCGGCCACCAGCCCGTAGCGCGTGCCGTTGGCCATGGCGATCGCTTCGTCCTCGCTGTCGAACGGCATCGCCGCCAGCACCGGGCCGAAGATTTCCTCCTGCGCGACCGGGTGCGCCGCCGGCACGTCGCGCAGCAGCGTCGGCGCCTGATAAAAGCCGGTCTCCGGCGCCGAATCGACGACCTGGCCCTGCGCGCAGACCTCGATGCCGTCGGCCTGCGCCTGCGACAGGAAGTCCCACACTCGCTGCTGCTGCGAGCGGCGGATCAGCGGGCCGAGGTCGAGATCGTCGAGCGCCGGGCCCACCTTCAGCGCCCGGATCGCGGCGCCGACCCGGCCGAGCACTTCCTCGTAGACGGGCCGCTGCACCAGCAGGCGGCTGCCGGCCGAGCAGGTCTGGCCGGCGTTCTGCATGATGCTGTTCACCAGCACCGGCACCGCGGCGTCTAGATCGGCGTCGGCGAAGACGATCTGCGGCGACTTGCCGCCGAGCTCGAGCGTGACCGGACAATGGTGCGCGGCGGCCGCCTGCGCCACCTTCGTCCCCGTCAGCGGCGAGCCGGTGAAGGAGAGGTGATCGACGCCGGGATGCGCGGCCAGCGCCGCGCCGGCCTCGTGGCCCAGCCCGGTGACGACGTTCAGCGCCCCGTCGGGAAAACCGGCGTCGGCGGCCAGTTCGGCCAGGCGCAGCAGCGACAGGCACGCGTCCTCGGCCGGCTTGACGACGCAGGCGTTGCCGGCGGCCAGCGCCGCGCCGACGCTGCGGCCGAAGATCTGCAGCGGATAGTTCCACGGGATGATGTGCCCGGTGACACCGTGCGGCTCGCGGATCGTCAGCACCGTCATGCCGTCGGCGTAAGGGATCGTCTCGCCGTGCAGCTTGTCGGCGGCGCCGGCGTAGAACTCGAAGTAGCGCGCCGCGGCCGCGACGTCGGCGCGGCCCTGCTTCAGCGGCTTGCCGGTCGTGCGCGACTCCAGGCGGGCGAGTTCGTCGCCGTGGTCGAGCACGCGCTGCGCCAGCCTGGCCAGCAGCCGGCCGCGCTCGGCGGCGGCGCAGCGCCCCCACGGGCCTTCGCCGGCATCGCCGTAGGCGGCGCGCGCCGCGGCGATGCCGGCGTCGACGTCGGCGCCGCTGCCGCGGGCGATGGACGCGAACGCCTCGCCGGTCGATGGATCGACCACCGGCAGCGCGCCGCCGTCGGTCTCGACCCAGCGGTTGCCGATGAAGTGATGCCGGCCGTCGCCGGCGCGCCACCCGCCGTCCATGTCCTCCTCCGCCGCGGACTGTTCTGCGGCCGATTATCGGCGCCGGCCGCGGTGGCCGCCAAGCGGCGCTCGCCTAGAATGCACGGGCACTGGGAGGAGAGCCTTCATGGGCCTGGATCGCGTCAATGCCGGCCGCGCGCTGCCGGACGACTTCAACGTCATCATCGAGATCCCCGCGCATTCCGATCCGATCAAGTACGAGGTCGACAAGGAGTCGGGCGCGATCTTCGTCGACCGCTTCATCGGCACGGCGATGCACTACCCGTGCAACTACGGCTACATCCCGCACACCATCGCCGACGACGGCGACCCGGTCGACGTGCTGGTGATCACGCCGTTTCCGCTCACTGCCGGCGTGGTGGTGCGCTGCCGCCCGCTCGGGGTGCTGAAGATGGAAGACGAGGGCGGCGGCGACTCCAAGCTGCTGGCGGTGCCGATCGACAAGTGCCTGCCCTGGTACAAGCACTGGCGCAAGGTCGACGATATTTCGCCGGAGCGCATCGCCCAGATCACGCACTTCTTCGAGCACTACAAGGACCTCGAGCCCGGCAAGTGGGTCAAGGTCGTCGGCTGGGAAGGTCCGGACGAGGCGCGCCGCGAGATCATGGCTGCGGTCGAGGCCTATCAGGCGGCGTCGCCGAAGCCGGCGTTCTGATCGGCTGGCCGCGCGCTGCGGCGGGCGGCCCTTGCTGGCCGCCGAGGCGCGGCGATGATCACGATCGACATTGCGCGCGCGCCGAGACGCGGCGGCGTTCGCGGGCGAGGGCGAGCGCGGGCGGGCCCCAAGACGCAGCGGTGTTTGCAGGCCAGGGCGACGCGCGCCGGGACGCGATGCGATTCGCGGGCGACTGCGAAGAAGGGGCGCTGCGGCCGACTCCGCCCGCCGGCTCGCCACGAGCGCGTTTTCGGGGCGGCGGCCCGGCCGGAGGGCGGCCTGCGGCCGCTGGCGAAACGTCCGGCACGAAGCCCCGATGGCGGCACGCGGAAAGAATTCGGCCCTGCTTCGCCGCGGCTTCCCGCTCTGGCGCGGTTCAGCCGGCCGCGGCCTTGAATGCCCGGTGCTCGTTCAGCTCGTCGATCGCCGCCGCCACGCCCGCGCGCTCGCGCTGCAGGAAGCGCGCCACCGCCTCACGCATCGCCGGGTGCGCCAGCCAGTGCGCCGACTGCGTCGGCACCGGGTCGAGCCCGCGCGCCAGCTTGTGCGCGCCCTGCGCGCCGCCCTCGAACCAGGCGAGCCGTCGCTCGATGGCGAACTCGATCATCTGGTAGTAGCAGCACTCGAAGTGCAGGCAGGAGATGGGCTCGATGGCGCCCCAGTAGCGGCCATACAGTCGCGGCTCGGGCGTTTGCGCATCGAATACGCCGAGCGCGGCCGCCACCGGCTGGCCGTCGCGCCGCGCCAGCACCAGCAGCAGGTGCTGCGGCATCGTCTCCGCCAGCCGAAGGAAGAAGTCGAGGTTCAGGTACGGCGACGAGAAGTGGGCGCGGTAGGTGGCGAGATAGCAGCGGAAGAAGAAGCGCCAGTCGGCTTCGCCGATGTCGCGGCCGACGCGGCGCTCCAGCGCCACGCCGGCGTCGCGAACCTTGCGCCGCTCGGCGCGGATCTTCTTGCGCTTGTCCTGCGCCAGTTGCGCCAGGAAGTCGTCGAAGCCCGCGTAGCCGCGGTTGCGCCAGTGAAACTGCACGCCGTCGCGCAGCAGCAGGCCGGCACGTGCCAGCGCCGCGACGTCGCGCGCCGGCGGCAGCAGCACGTGCAGCGACGACAGGCCGCTGGCGCGCGCGTGCGCCAGCAGCGCGTCGGCCAGACGCTCGCGCGCGCCGTCGTCGCGCGCAAGAAGGCGCGCGCCGGGCACCGGCGTGAACGGCACCGCGACCAGCCACTTCGGGTAGTACGTCAGCCCGGCGCGGTGGTAGGCCTCGGCCCACGACCAGTCGAATACGTATTCGCCGTAGGAGTGGTCCTTGGCGTACAACGGCGCTGCGGCGACCAGTTGCCCGCCCTGGTGCAGCAGCAGGAAGCGCGGCTGCCAGCCGCTGGCCGCGGTGGCGGCGCCGCTGGCCGTCAGCGCGGCGAGGTACTCGTGGCGCAGGAACGGATTGGCATGCGCATCGGCAGTGATGAGCGCGTTCCAGGCATCGCGGTCGATGCGCGCCGGGTCGGCGACCACCTGCGTGCAATAATCGTTCGCCAAGAGAATCAGCCGAGTCGATGAGTTCGCGGGTCGTCGTCGCTGTCGCGCAGATCAACTGCACGGTCGGCGATCTGGAGGGCAACAGCCGGCGAATCGTCGAGGCGGCGCGGCGCGCCGCATCCGCCGGCGCCGACATCCTGCTCACCCCCGAACTGGCGCTGACCGGCTATCCGCCGGAAGACCTGCTGCTGCGGCGCGCATTCTACGGAGCGGTCGACGGCGCGCTCGACAGGCTCGCGGCGCAGCTGCTGCAGTTTCCGGAGCTGGCGGCGATCGTCGGCCACCCGCTGGCGCGCGAGGGGCAGCGCTTCAACGCCGCGTCGCTGCTGCGCCAGGGCCGCGTGGCCGGCACCTATTGCAAGCACGACCTGCCCAATTACGACGTCTTCGACGAGCAGCGCTACTTCACGCCCGACAATCGCCCGTTCGTGTTCGACGTCAAGGGCACGCGCTTCGCGATCAACATCTGCGAGGACACCTGGTATCCCTATGCGCCAGAGGCGGCGCGCGCCGCCGGCGCCAGCGTGCTGCTGGTGCCGAACGGCTCGCCGTACCACCTCGGCAAGACCGCGCTGCGGCTGGACAAGATGCGCGAGAACGTCTCGCGCGCCGGTCTGGCGCTCGTGTACGCCAACCTGGTCGGCGGCCAGGACGAACTGGTCTTCGACGGCGCCTCGTTCGTGCTCGACGCTGCCGGCCGCCTGGCGGCGATGGCGCCGCAGTTCGAGGAGCACCTGCTGCTGGCCGCCTTCGTCGACGGCGCGCCGCTGCCCGGATCCTGCGCCGAGCACGGTCCGCTGGAGGCGCAGGCCTACGGGGCGCTGCGGCTCGGCGTGCGCGACTACCTGGGCAAGAACGGCTTTCCGGGCGCCATCATCGGCCTGTCCGGCGGCATCGACTCGGCGCTGACGCTGGCCATCGCGGTCGACGCGCTGGGCGCCGACAGGGTGCGGGCGGTGATGATGCCGTCGCAGTACACCGCCGACATCTCCTGGCTCGACGCGCGGGCGATGGCCGCCCGGCTCGGCGTGCGCTACGACGAGCTGCCGATCAAGCCGGTCTTCGACAGCTTTCTCGCCACGCTGGCGCGCGAGTTCCGCGGTCTGCCCTGGGACACGACCGAGGAGAACATCCAGGCGCGCATCCGCGGCACGCTGCTGATGGCGCTGTCGAACAAGCACGGCGCGATCGTGCTGACCACCGGCAACAAGAGCGAGATGGCGGTCGGCTACTGCACGCTGTACGGCGACATGGCCGGCGGCTTCGCGGTGATCAAGGACATCCGCAAGACGCTCGTCTACCGCCTGGCAAACTGGCGCAATGCGGTGGCGCCGGTGATCCCGCAGCGGATCATCGACCGGCCGCCCAGCGCCGAGCTACGCCCGAACCAGACCGACCAGGACTCGCTGCCGCCGTACGAAGTGCTCGACGGCATCATCGAGCGCTACATGGAGGAGGGGGCGAGCCTGCCGGAGATCGTCGCTGCTGGCTATGCCGCCGCCGATGTGAACCGCGTCGTGCGGCTGATCCGGCTCAACGAGTACAAGCGGCGGCAGGCGCCGGTAGGCATCCGCGTCACCCATCGCGGCTTCGGGCGCGACTGGCGCTACCCGATCACCAACCGCTTCCGCGAAGAGGTTCCGGAGTAGTCGCGGCGCGAGCGGCCGCCCCGAGCGCGGCGCTACCGGCGCGAAGCCGCGATCTGCGGAGCGGTGTCGCCGGTGGCGTAGCCGGTCGCGCAGCGCTGCGCCGATCGCGTGAAATTGCGACGGGCGCCGGGAGCCGGTCTCGTCCGGTTGCGACAGGGATTACCCGGGCCGACGTCGAACCGCGCCGGCGCCTTCGGCGCGGCTCCTCACAGTGGCTGCCCCGTCCAAAGGTGCCGGCGCGATGAGGTCGCACCGAGCGGGCGACTTCAGGGTGCGGCTGCCCCCTCGGCGCCGCTCGTCGTCGAGGATGCCTTGGATGTGTCGCCCGGCGCCGGTGGCTTTGGCGTCGCTGCCCGTCGGCCGGCATCCGCTCGCGGGTCCGCCGCGGGGCCGCTGCCGCGGCGTCATCGCGGTTTTGGCCGGCTGCGCTGCCACTACAATCGACCGCGGTTCGGTCATGCGCAGGAGACTTCGATGAAACTGATCACCGCCATCATCAAGCCGTTCAAGCTCGACGAAGTCCGCGAGGCGCTGGCCGAAACCGGCGTCACCGGGCTGACGGTCACCGAGGTCAAGGGCTTCGGTCGCCAGAAAGGCCACACCGAGCTGTACCGGGGCGCCGAGTACGTGGTCGATTTCCTGCCCAAGGTCAAGGTCGAAGCGGCCGTGCCCGACGCGCTGGTCGAGCGCGCCATCGAGGCGATCACCCGCGCCGCCCGCACCGGCAAGATCGGCGACGGCAAGATCTTCGTCACCCCCATCGAGCAGGTGGTGCGCATCCGCACCGGCGAAACCGGCGACGCCGCGGTCTAGCGCCTCCCGCCAAGGCCGGCGCGCCTTCCGCCGTCACGGGCTCGCCTGCGCCGTCGCGCTCGGCGAAAAGGCCTTGCCTACCGGCGGATCAGCTCCAGCGCGGCGTCGAACAGGGCGCTGGCGGGGTTGGCCAGCTCATCGATCACGTTCAGGTGGTGCAGGCCCGGCATCGGCACCTCGCGCACCACGTTCTTCGGCCACGCCTTGGCGATCAGCGCGGTCTGGCGCCGGAACTCGCTCGATTCCAGCGCCCCGACTGCCGTGTAAAGGGGGCGATCGGTGGCTGGCGGCATGAGGGCCGGCGACAGCTTCCGCGCCCGCGGCACCGTCAGTTGCAAATCGGCCTCGAGAAACGGCGCGTACACCAGCGGTTCCAGGTCGTAGATGCCGCTGACGGCGAGCCCGCCCTTGACGAGGTCGGCCGGCAGGTCCGGCTCGTACACCGGCCACAGCGCCGCCATCATCATCGCGGTCAGATGGGCGCCGGCCGAGTGTCCGGCGGTGTAGATGCGACAGGGATCGAAGCCCAGCCGGTCGCCGTTGCGGTGCAGCCAGGCGTGCGCGCGCAGCATCTGGCGCACGATCTCCTCGATCGGGGTCTTCGGCGCCAGGCCGTAGTTGAGCAGCGCCACTGCCACCCCGTGGCCGACGAAGGGCGGCGCGATCCACGAAAAGTCCGACTTGTCGAGCGAGCGCCAGTAGCCGCCATGAATGAACACCAGCAGCGGCGCGGTGTCGCTGCGGGCGGGAAACAGATCGAGCCGCTCGCCGGCCGTCTCGCCGTAGGAAAGGTCGAGCAGGCAGGCGCGCAGACGCCGCGTGGCCGCCGCCTGCTCGGCCCAGCGGGCGAAGATCTGCGGGTGCTCGGGAATCGCGGCGCGGGCGTTGTACTCGCGCTCGCAGAACTCGGCGCTGTATTTCATTTTGGTTTTCCGTTGCGCGGCGGAGTCGACGGCCCGCCTGCAGGGCAGTCTAACGAGCCTGCGGGCGGAGGCAGGTTTTGAGTACAATTTGCGTCCTGTCGGGGACGTAGCTCAGCTGGGAGAGCGTCGCGTTCGCAATGCGAAGGTCGGGAGTTCGATCCTCCTCGTCTCCACCACCGGACACACGCACGGGCCGCCGCTGACGACGGCCCGTTTTTCTTTGGCCCGCCGCCTGCGGTGGCGGCGCGGCGGCGAAGGCCGCCTTCGAAGATGATGCCCGACCCCCGGCCCTTTTCGCGCCGCCAAGTGGCGGCGGCAGGCGGCGAGATCCTGCGCGAAGGCCGCTGGGCCAACGCGCGCGTGCTGCGGGTTCGCATGGGCGATGACGACTGGACGGTCAAGGATTTCGCCTCCCGGCCCTGGTGGGTGCGCCAGTCGATCGGTCGCTTCCTGCTGCGGCGGGAGCTGCGGGCGCTGCAGCGGCTGGCGGGCATCGACGGCGTGCCGACGCAGGCGTTCCGGGTCGATGCCTTCGCCATCGCCGCGCGTTTCGTGCCTGGCGTGACGCTGGACAAGGCGCCGCGCGCGCAGATGAACGAGGCGTTCTTCCTCGCGCTGGAGGCGCTGTTCCGGCAGGTGCACGCGCGGCGGCTGGTGCACCTGGACTCGCGCGGCTCGAGCAACCTGATCGCCACGCCGCAGGGGCGGCCGGCGCTGATCGACTTCCAGGCAGCGATCTCGACGCGGTGGCTGCCGCCGCCGCTGCGCCGCCGGTTGGAGGCGATCGACCTCGGCGGCGTCTACAAGAACTGGCTGCGCCACGACCCGGGCTCGCTCGATGCGGCGCGGCGCGCGGCGTTCGAGCGCGCCACCCGGCTGCGCCGGCTGTGGGTCGGTCGTGGATACTTCGGTGTGCGCAAGGAGCGACGGCGGGAAGCGGAGCGATGATCGATGCGGTGAAGGCGCTGTTCGGCCATCCGGCGCTGCGCCGCGCCGTGGTTGCGCTGCGGGTGCCGCTGACCATCCTGCTGATCGTGCTGCTGCTGCCGCAACTGAAGCGCGAGTGGCTGCTGCCGGGCTTCCTTGTGTCGATGGCCGGCCTGGCGGTGCAGCTGTGGTGCTTCGCGGCGCTGGACAAGAACGCCGATCTCGCCGCGCGCGGGCCGTACGCGCTGGTGCGCAACCCGATGTACCTGGGCCGCTTCTTCATCATTGCCGGCTTCCTGCTGCTGCTCGGCCAACCGTGGCTGCTGGTGCCTTACGCCGTCGGCTACTACCTGTACATGGACTCGCGCGTCGGCCGCGAGGAGGCGCGGTTGCGGCAGATCTTCGGCGACAGGTACGAGCGCTATTGCGCGCAGGTGCGCCGCTTCCTGCCCGGGGCGCCGCCGCCGGGCCAGCCGGTTGCGGTGTGGAGCTGGCGGCTGTTCCGGCAGAACCACGGTCCGCTGAACCTGGCGCTGACGCTGGCGGTGTGGGCGGTGGCGGCGGCGTGGCTGAGCTTTCGCCCGCTGTAGGGCGCCGCGGCGGAGTCGTCGCGTGCGATCATCGTCGGGCGGGGAGGGGCGCCCAGACGGCGGTCGCCAGTTGCTGGCGGGTGACAGCGGACGGCAGCAGGCGCACGGGCGGCCGCAACCACACCGGCTGCCACCTGGGCTGCTGCAGCCACCAAGGCGGCCGCTCCCTCAGGGGCTGCCGCGACCCCAGCGGCGGTCGCAGCCACACGGGCGGCGGCCGAATGGCCCGCCGCGGGCAGATGGGCGCAGGCGGGCATTCGGGTGCTGGCAGGCGCACGGGCACCGGCGAGCGGCGCGCTCGCTACACATCGGGAGCAGGCCAATGAACAAGGAAATCGTTTCGACCTCGGCCGCGCCGGCGGCGATCGGGCCGTACTCGCAGGCGGTGAAGACGGGACTGGTCGTGTTCAGCTCGGGCCAGATCGGGCTCGACCCGGCCACCGGCGAGCTGGTGAGCCACGAATTCGAGCCGCAGGTGCGGCAGGCTTTCCGCAATCTCGAGGCGGTGGCGCACGCGGCCGGCGCGACGCTGGCGCAGGCGGTCAAGTTCACGTTGTTCCTGACTGACCTGTCGCAGTTTTCGACCGTGAACCGGATCATGGGCGAGGTGGTGCCGCAGCCGTATCCGGCGCGCTCGACGGTCGGCGTGGCGAGCCTGCCCAAGGGCGCGGCCTTCGAGGTCGAGGCGATCTTCGTGCTGTGATTGCCGGGCCGTGGCTGCCAGGGCCGTGAAGCGATCGTCGCCAGCGGCCGCAGGCTGGCGGCGAGCGACGCACCGGCGTGCCGCGGCCCATGGTGCGAGCGCCGCAGCGGCCGGCAGCGGAACGCGCAGCGGTTCTGATTCCCGGCTCTCCTGGCGGCGGTCCGCCGGCGCGAGGATGCAGGGCTTTGGCGAAGCGGGCCGTTGAGGCAGAGTCGCGGCCGCCGCGCGCCGGCGCGCGGGTGCCGGAAGCCGGGTCGGGTCGAGGCGGCCGGCCGCGCCATGCCGCCGACTCGCCGCTGGCACGCTTGGGCCTTCAGCGCGACTGGGACTTCCTGCTGCATCTGCCGCTGCGCTGGATCGACGAGACGCGCGTCATCCCGATCGCGCAGCTTCGCGTCGACGAAGAGCAGCAGGCCGAAGGCGTGGTCGTCGCCTGCGAGGTGGCCTCGCGCGGCCGGCGCCAGCTGCTGGCCCGCATCGCCGACGGCAGCGGCGAGCTGCTGCTGCGCTTCTTCCACTTCTATCCGTCGACGCGACAGCAGCTCGCGGTGGGCCGCCGGGTGCGCGTCTTCGGCCCCGTGCGCGGCGGGCTGATGGGGCTGGAGATCGTCCATCCGCGCGTGCGCCCGGTGCGCGAAAACGAGCCGCTGCCGCAGCGGCTCACGCCGGTGTACCCGACGACCGCGGGCGTGAGCCAGGCCACCCTGCGCGGGCGCATCGAGCGCGCGCTGCGCGAGGTCGAGATCACCGAGACAGTGCCGGCGGAACTGCTGCGCGCGAGCCGGCTGCCGCCGCTGCGCGAGGCGATCATGGCGTTGCATCGGCCGCCGCCGCAGGCTGACCTCGACGCGCTGGCGCAGCGGCGCGGGCCGCTGTGGCAACGGATCAAGTTCGACGAACTGCTGGCGCAGCAGATCTCGCTGCGCACGGCGCGGGCGCGGCGGGCGCAGCGGCTGGCACCGGCGCTGGCCGCCGGCGGCGCGCTGTCGGCCAGCCTCCTCGCGGCGCTGCCCTTCCGGCTCACTGCCGCGCAGCAGCGCGCCTGGCGCGAGATCGAGGCCGATCTCGCCCGCCCGGTGCCGATGCAGCGCCTCATCCAGGGCGACGTCGGCAGCGGCAAGACCGTCGTGGCGGCGCTGGCGGCGGCGCAG
>Ga0308414_1003044_pt1 | contig 10805 bp, 7 predicted proteins | sample HotsprSampleOS50_FD_205667 | JGI IMG/M metagenome (GOLD analysis project Ga0308414, IMG submission 205667) | Hot spring phototrophic mat microbial communities from Octopus Spring, Yellowstone National Park, Wyoming, United States - 20090730_OS50 ...
CCCTTGAGGCAGGCGATCGCCTCGGCGACCTCGTGGGCGTTGCCCACCTGACGGCCCAACGGTTGATCCATCCGGGTTACCAGGGCGACGACCCGCTTGCCCAGGGCACGTCCCGAGACGATCAGCGACTCGGCCAACGCCTGGGAGTCCTCCAAAGTGGCCATGAATGCACCGTCACCGGTTTTCACGTCCAACACTAAGCCGTCGATCCCCTCGGCGAACTTCTTGGAGAGGATGGAGGCGGTGATGAGCGGGATCGACTCGACGGTGGCGGTAGCGTCGCGCAGGGCGTACATCCAGCGGTCGGCAGGGGCGATCTCGTCGGTCTGGCCGATCAGGGCCAAACGATGTCGCCGGACCAGGCGGCGGAACTCCTCGGTCGAGAGAGCGACGCGAACCCCGGGGATCGCTTCGAGCTTGTCGAGGGTGCCGCCGGTGTGTCCTAATCCGCGTCCCGAGACCATCGGCACCGGTACGCCGCAGGCGGCCGCAATCGGTCCCAGAATCAAGGAGGTCTTGTCACCCACGCCGCCGGTGCTGTGCTTGTCGATCGGCGGCGCGTCGAGGTCGTCCCAGGTCAGGACCGAACCCGAGTCAATCATGGCGCGGGTTAAGGCAGCGGTTTCGGTGGGGTTCATCCCGCGCCAGAGGATCGCCATCAGCATGGCGGCCCAGTGATAATCGGTGGCCGCGCCGGTTTCGTGGGCGCGGACCATCCAGGCGATTTCGTCGGGTTCAAGCGGTTGACCGTCGCGTTTGCGGCGGATGAGATCGACCGCGCGGTATTGGGGTGCGGAAGGGGGCGATAGATGCGGCATGGGTGGTCGATCCTGGAGCGAAACACAAGGTGGCGGCTGATTGTCGAGACCGCGACGCGGAGGGTCAACCACCGGGTGAGCCAAACCTCGGGAGCGGGGACGCCACCGGGAACGACAGCGGACTTAGCGCGGCTTGTGGCGTTTTGAAAACGCCGGGGAACAAGACGTCATGGCCGCGTGTGTTCAAGTTGGGTCGGATCAGATTGGGTCGAGTCAGGTTGGGTAAGTCACGTTCAAGTCCAGGGAAAATCCAACCCCCAACCTCGCGTCGCTCATGGCGTTTCGCTCCGCCCGTGGTTGCGGCGTGGCCGTCGCATGGAAAACCGCGCGGGCTGACAGGAATGCTCCTGACAAGATCGGATTGATGGACTACAATGGCGCTTTGCCGTCAACCAGGGACCCGGAGTGCATCGCGTCCGGTTCCTCTGGCGCGCTCCACGCCTTTTCCCACCGATTGACGTCAAGCGGGTTGGACCAACAACTCGACCTGAAGGCCAAAGCCATAGTGTGGGGGGACGAGACTGCCGCGACCCCTGTTTGGTTCTCGTGGCGTGCGGCGTGGTTTCCCAAGTGATTGATTGAAACCCCAAAACCCTATCGAAACCGAACCGAGAGGTTGCCGGGAGGAGACGACCCGCCGTGGTCAAGATTCGGATGAAGTCGATGGGTCGGTTGCATCGACCGTTTTATCGTATCTGCGCGATGGACGCTAAGGCTCCCCGCGATGGACGAGCGATCGAGGAGCTGGGCTACTACGACCCAATGGTACGCAACAAGGACGCCCGCACGGTGTTGCATGTCAACCGCGTGCGTTACTGGCTGTCAGTCGGCGCGCAGCCGACCGAAAAGGTGGCGGTACTGCTCAAAAAGTACGGGGTGACCAAACCGGCTCCCGGGGAACCGATTGAGTTGACCCCCGAACAGATTGCCGCCTTGCCCTTCGGCGGCGCGTCGCCGGACGCTCGCGCGGCGGTTGCTGGCAGTACCCCCGTGGTGGCGTCGGCCACCCCCACGACCTCAAGTTGACGTGACGGCTCGTCGTCGCGCCTCCGGGATCGGATGGGCGCGGCGTCGCGTCCCGCCCACCTTCCCTCTCCTCGGTTGGTACATTCCGTGCGTGGCTTGACCATGCGGGATTCGCGTTGGCCTTGGTCGAGCGGGATCGACTCGAACAGGCCGTCACGAGAGGAGGTCGGATTGGGTGGTTGGGGAGGATGCCTGCGGTGTCAACGCCAAACCATGAGGTGAAATCCGGGTCCGATGCCGTCCCACCAGCGTCGTCCGTGGAGGACTCGTCAACCGTCGCCTCTCGTCCGTTGATCCGGTTTGATGTGCTGACCCTGTTTCCTAACCTTTTCGAGGGGTTTCTCTCTGAAAGTATCCTCAAGCGGGCGTTGGAACGCAATCTGATCGCGGTTCATCGTCATGATCTGCGGACCTGGGCCTCGAATAAGCACCATCAAGTGGACGACCGCCCCTTCGGCGGCGGCCCTGGGATGGTTTTGATGGCTCCGCCGGTCGTCGAGGCCGTGGAAGCAGTTCAAGCCTTGACCGCCCCTCCCGGACTTGTGTTGGCGATGACCCCCTCGGGGCGTCGGCTCGACCAGGAGTGGGTGCGTCGCCTAGCGACTCAGCCTCGCTTGATCCTGCTGTGTGGACGCTACGAAGGCTTCGACGAGCGGATCATAGAGTTGCTGCAACCTGAGCTGGTTTCGATCGGCGACTACGTCCTCTCCGGCGGCGAAGTTCCCGCGATGGTGGTCATCGACGCCGTGTCCCGTCTGATCCCCGGAGTTCTCGGGGACGACCAATCGGCTGTGGAGGATTCATTCGGACCCGAAGGACTGCTGGATCATCCCCACTACACCCGCCCGCGGCTCTATCGCGGTCTGAGTGTGCCCGAGGTCTTGACGAGCGGCAACCACGCCGAAATCGCTCGCTGGCGTCGTGAGCAGGCTCTCCAACGCACCCGCCAACGTTTCCGGGAGGCTGTCCTCCCAACCATCCCGAATGCCCCCTATGGTTCGGCTCCCCCCGCGACCGAGTGAGTTCTGTTCCACCGTCGTCATCGTTGACCTGGGCCGAACGCGGTGTGTTCCCGACGCCCGCTCTCCCAGACTCAACCATCCGCGTCCAGGCCGAGCCGATCCGTGCCGACGCGAGTGTTCGTTTCGTCAAAGTGTCTTGTTCTATTCCCCTTTTGTTCCACCAAGTGGTGGGGTTCGAGGCCACTATGCAAAACGCCCTGCTAGAACGGGTTGAACGCGCCTCCATGAAGGAGACGATCCCGCACTTCGAGATTGGTGACACAGTCGATGTCCATGTGAAGATCTTGGACGGCGACAAGGAACGGATTCAGATTTTTAACGGCGTCGTGATTGCCCGCTCCGGCTCGGGCACCCGCGAAATGTTCGTGGTGCGGCGGATCGTTCAGGGCGAGGGGATCGAGCGGAAGTTTCCGGTCCATTCGCCTAAGATCGCCGACATCGTGGTGAAGCGTTCGGGCAAGGTGCGCCGGGCTAAGCTGTATTACCTACGCAACCTCTCGGGCAAGGCGGTGCGGCTCAAGGAGCGGTTCACTGGCACCCGTCTATCAGCCGCTGAGGCGGCTCAGGTCAAGGACAAGAAGCGTCAGGAGCGGATCGACGCCAAGAAGGCCAAGGCGGCGGCCAAGGCCGAAGCCAAAAAGGCTCAAGGCGACGCTCCCAAGGTCTCACGCCGTAAGCGCGCCAAGGGCGAAGGCGCAGGCGGTGAAGCCACGTCCAGCAACGAGGCCTAATTCGACCCGTCGGTCTCGATTCGCTCGCTCGGCGGCCACAGCCACCGATGGACCGGCATCCGAGTCAAGCCGGTCCGATTCGTCCGACCCTGCCCCGTCCCGCCCCCGATTCAGGCCATGAGATAGTCAGGCTTCGAGGCGGGACGGCCGACATGTTCGGTTTGGTCGGGATTGATGTTATGCCCGCGTTCAGTAGACGCGCCGCTGGCGACTGGAGGGAATGCCCAGGGTCTCGCGGTACTTGGTGACGGTTCGGCGCGCCAAAGTGATCCCCTCCTTCTCAAAGGCCTTGACGATCTCCTCGTCAGAGAGGGGTTTGCGCTTGTCCTCCTGGGCGATCATCTCCTGAAGACGCAGGCGCAATTGGTCGTAAGCGACCTCCTCGCCGCTGGAGGTGCGGGTGCCTCCGCCGAAGAAACGCTTGAGCGGCAGCAAACCACGGGGGGTTTGAATCCACTTGTCATCCACCGCACGGCTGACCGTGGTAACGTGAACCCCAACCTGATCGGCGATTTGCTGCATCTTGAGCGGTTGAATGTGTTCGGGACCGTGGTTGAGGAAGGGCGTCTGATAGTCGATGATCGCCTGAGCCACCTTGAGTAGGGTGGCCTTGCGCTGCTCGATCGAATCGATCAGCCACCGGGCCGAGTCAATTTTGTATTTGATATATTCGCGTGTGACCGCATCGGCTTGCTTGTTTTTGAGCATGCTCTGATATCGTGGGGAGATTCCCAAACGGGGCGTTTGGGAATCGTCCAGGCGCACCACCCACCGACCTTGTTCGTTTTGTTCCACGATCAGGTCAGGAACGATATAGGCCTGGTCGCCAGAGGTAAAGCCGGAAGCGGGGCGGGGGTTGAACTTGCGGAGTTGTTCGATCGCCTCCTTGATTCGTTCTAGAGGCGCACCGGTTTTGCGTTCGATGATCGGCAGGCGATTATGGCCGATGTCGTCGAGGTGGTGGCGAATCAGGGTAGCCACGAGGTCGGCGTGGCGGGTCTCGGGAGTGATCTGGAGCAGGAGGCATTCTTTGAGGTCGCGGGCGGCGATGCCGGGCGGGTCGAGTTTCTGGACCACCCTCAGCGCCTCGCGGGCCATTTCGAGGTCGAGGCCGGGCACGTCGCGGACCACATCCTCCAGGGGGAGTCGGAAAAACCCATGATCGTCTAGGTTGGCAATGATGTAGTCGCAAGCGCGACGAAGGGTCGGTTCGAGGTCGAGGTAGCCCAGTTGCAGGCTCAAGTCGTCCACCAGCGAGGGGGGACGAGAGGCCATGTTTTGCATCGCCTCGAGTTTGCGGTCGGATTCCTCCGCGAGGGTCGCGCGGCTTTTGCTCTCGCGTTCCCAGGGTTCCAGGTCGGCGAACTCGGGAAACTCGGTGGCGAAGTCGAACTCGTCGGTGGTTGGGGGGGTGGGTTCGAGGTTGGCCGTCGCGGTGGGGGAGTCCACTTCGGGGTCGATTTCCCGAAGTTCGCTCGGTTCGTCGCCGTCGGACTCGCCGGTCGAGGCGGCGGTCTCGCCGCTCTCGCGGAGATCGACGAGCAACGGGTTTTCGATCAGTTCCCGATCGATCCGCTCCTGAAGCGCCAATGACGGCAGTTGGAGAATCTCCATCGACTGAATCATGCGGGGCATGAGCGTCTGACGTAACGTCACGTCCGGACGCATCGATGTGTCGAGTCTCATGGGCGTTGGCTCGGCGGGTCGTAGGAAGGCGAAAGCGGTCGATACGGATCAAATCGGATCGGATCGGAACGAAACGAAACGGCGTGGCTTGGTGGGCCGCGGATCGATGGAGTTGGATCAGGGATGGAAGGCTTGACGGCCGTTGAGGGCGTCCACCAGCATCTCCTTGTTGGCGAATTCCAGGGTGGACCCGGAGGCCAGGCCGCGGGCGAGTTTGGTGATGGGCACCCCTAAACCCCCGAGGTGTTGTGAAATCCAAAGCGCGGTGCCATCCCCTTCGAGGTTGGGGTTGGTCGCCAGAATCACTTCCCGCACCGTGCCCGAACGCATTCGACGTTCCAGCGACTCCAGCGTGAGATGTTCGGCGCTGATGCCTTGCAAGGGGGCGAGCCGACCATGCAGGACATGATACACGCCCTGATAGGTTCCCGCGCTTTCCAATGCCATCAGGTCGCGGCATTGCTCGACCACGCAGATTATGCCGTGGTCGCGGCGGGGGTCGCGGCAAATGGCGCAGAGTTCATGATCGCTCTCGACCAGGTTGTGGCAAATGGGGCAGTAGCCGACCCGCTGTTTGGCCTGACGAATCGCTTCGGCCAGAGCCAGGGCTTCTTCCGCAGGAACTTTGAGGATGTGATGGGCCAGGCGTTCGGCGGTTTTCGCGCCGACGCCGGGAAGCCGTCCAAATTCCGCGATCAGTTTCTCCACGGTGGCGACGTAGCCGGCCATACGCGGTCTCCGCGTCCAAATCAGCCCGAAGCGGGCGGGAAAGGGCGACACCATCACACCGAGTCAAACCCAACCGGGTTGAGATGCCATTGCGGCGAACCCCCTTCCCGTTTGCAGACCCGATGGATTCAGGACCGATCCCGTCAGCCCTCCCCTGGTTCGGTCCTTGCCCCCACGCGGGGCCGGGGGGAAGACGACCGATTCTCAGGTTCCGGGTTGGATTGTTCGATCGGGATCAGAAGCCGCCGGTGAACAATTGGTTTAAGCCTGGGATCGGCATTCCCCCGGCCAGGGATGAGATCGTCCGGGCGACCTCCTCGCGAGCGCGTGCCATGCCCTGGTGGATGGCAGCGGTGATCAGATCCTCCAACAGTTCGGGATCGTTGGCGGCGTTGCTCAAGGCTTGGGGGTCAATGCGCAGCCGTACCAGGTCCAGCTTGCCGTTAAAGACCGCGGTGACCATGCCGCCGCCCGCAGTGCCTTCGGCCCGAATCGCCGCGAGTTCGGCCTGGACCCGTTCCATCTGTTCCCGCAGTTTGGCGGGATCGCCCAAGAGATTGCCCAACATGCCAAGATTGGGGAACATCGTTCGATCCTTGGATTCGATGCTCAACCCGTGTCGGGTCGCGTCGTGGCAGCGCTTGTTGGTTGATCGGTCCATTGTCAGGCCGGCCTTGAACCTCAACGCTCGCTTGAAGTGGACGAGGATTCGGCGTCGTTGGGTTCCGCCAACACCTGACGAGCCTCGAACACTTCGATCAGACGACGGACGAACGGGTCGTCACGGAGAACTTCGGTGGAAGAGTCGCGTTGGATGGCCGTCCCCGATGTTCGCGGATTGGTTGGCCGCGAGCGGTCGGGTTGAGGCGGGCGATCCGGCTCCGGTTTGCCGTCAACCATCGGAACCAGCCGAACGAGGCGACCCAAGCGCGTCGCCATTCGAGTAGCCAGACGGTCCACGATCCGGTCGGATTCCCCATCACCGACACCGGGATTATAGGATGCGGGCAAGATCAGATGGACGTGGTCCGGCCCTGAAGTTGCATGGACCCGGGCGGCCAAAAACGGGCGACGTTCTCGAGGGCTGAGTTCCTCAAGCGCCGCGCGCCAGGCGTCCTGAAGCCGTCGTTCGTCCCAAGAAGGGGACGGGGAGGGAGATTCGCCGTCGGGGTCGGGGTCGTGGTCGTTCTCGGTGTCGGTGTCGCCGGCGGAGGGAACGCGCTGGAGTTGCCCGGTGGGGGGGGTGAGCTTGACGTCAGGAGCTGTCGGCGCGTCCGTGTGCTCGTCGCAAGTTGGAGCGACTACCGCCGGGAACTTTTTTTTTTCGTTGTTGCTCGTTTCGGTGGGGGCGTTGTGGTCGTGACCCGTGCTGGGGGGAGGCGTGATCGTGGGCAAGGGGGTGGGAGCGACGAGTTTGGGGGGCAACTCGGCGTCGGCTTGCGTGGGGTTGAAGTCGAAGTGGCGGGTGGGGTCGAGCGGTTCGCCTAAGCTCAGGTGAGCGATCAAGTCCGACAGGGCCGCCAGACGTTCCAGGCGGGCGATGCGGACCAACGTCATCTCGGCGATCAGACGACCGTGGAGACTCCCCCGCAGCTTGCCGCGGGCTTCGGAGGCCACTTGAAGCGCAGCGAGCGTCGTATCCAATCCCCACGTCGTGGCGATTCGTTTCAGACGGTCGTGGTGTCGGGGCGAGGACGAAAGTAGGCGCGTCGGCGCGCCGGCGGCCAACGTCATGACATCACGGAGCGCGTCCATCAAGCTGTTGATCAGATCCAACGCCTGCACGCCGCGCCCGGCGGCTTGGTCGAACAGGCACAGCGCCTCACCAGCGCGTTGACCGGCCAGCGCGTCGAGAATCTCCAGGGTCAACTCGTCGTCGGGCGTGCCCAGCAGCTGATGAACCATCTCGACGGTCAGCGGACTTTGGCCCGAGGACAGGAGTTGCTCCAGCAGCGACTGGGCGTCTCGCATTGACCCGGAAGCCCGACGCGCCACCACCCGAAGCGCCTCGGACTCAGCCGCGATCCCCTCGCGTTGACAGATCGCCGCCAGGCTCTGTTGGATTGTATCTGGCGTGATCGAGGCGAAGTCGTAACGTTGACAGCGCGATAGGACGGTGATTGGGATTTTATGGGCTTCGGTGGTAGCGAAAATGAATTTGACGTGTTCAGGTGGTTCCTCAAGCGTCTTCAACAGAGCGTTGAACGCCCCGGTGGTGAGCATGTGAACTTCATCAATGTAGTAGATTTTGTAGCGTGCGCGGCTGGGTCGCAGGCCGGCGTTCTGCCGTAGTTCGCGGACGGCATCGACTCCATTGTTGCTTGCGCCGTCGATCTCAATCACATCGACATCTTGGCCAACCGAAATGGCGCGACAAATATCGCAGACCTGGCAGGGTTCGACGGTTGGTCCGCGTTCGCAGTTGAGGCACTTGGCGAAAATGCGGGCCATTGAGGTTTTGCCAACCCCGCGGGTGCCGCAAAACAGATAGGCGTGAGTAACTCGATGGTGGATGATCGCGTTGGACAAGGCGCGAACGACGTGGTCCTGGCCAACCACGTCGGCGAAGGATTGAGGACGGTAGCGACGGGCGACAACCTGATAGTCCAAGGAAGAGGGAATGGTTGGGCCGTCCGAGGCGAACGTCGCACGAGCAGAGGCCACGTCGCGCTCCTTCGCGTCCAGAGAAGAACGAGGGGGGACCAAAACCGTGGAATGCTTGGGTCGGGTTGCCAGAAACGCTTTTGGACTGGGTTCGCGGGAGGTTGCGGCGAAGACCCAATGAGGGCCAAGGCAGGAACCGGGGAGGAACTCCCAGGCACATGAAGGTGTTGCTTATGGCTGCTGCGTTCCCGCCCTGACCAGGTTCACAAACCCCCATTGCCTGGGCCCCCCCCGGTTCGTGCGTTGGTCCTGGGGAGACCCATATCGCTACTCCAAACCCTGAATCACCCTCCGCGATAAGCTCATGCTCGTAACCGACGAGTTGGGAACCGCGAAACTGATCGGTATGGTTGAACAGCCTTATCATAGCCGCCTTTGCGGGAAAATCTAGAGGGAAGGCTCGGCAAGCGACGCGCGACACGCGACGCGCTGTTTCAGCAACCCCCGACCGGCAAGGAGTGCGAAGTCGTGGGTAAGGGCGACGGATTCACGTGGAACTCTTCTGGAGGAACCGGGTTGGATTGAGGATGAGTTTGGAGAAGGCGGATGAGGAGGTCTCTGAGGAATTCGTGTCCCTGTTCGGTCAAAACCCACTCGACTTGCTTGTGCCGGCCGGACGGGTGGAGACCGCAGCAAGAAGCGGTCTGGTCGACCTGGAGAAGCTGCTGGACCAGCAATTGAGTCCGTTGCGACGCGACCTCTCGAATCAGACGGCTTGTGAGGGGGGCCGCCATGATCTCGTGGTCGTTGGAACGGGGTTGGGCTTGGGTGTTAGGGGGGAGCGGGATGTCCGCCGCGTGCAGAGTTGGTGTGGGAGCCGGCCGTTGAGGATCGGTTGGTTGAGAGGCAGGCAAATTGGCCGCGGCCCGCCCGTTTAACCCCGGAGCGCTGACCGACGGACGTGGCATAGCCCGAGGCATGGGGTAGGTGGACCAAATGAGTAATCCCCGATCCTGGATGGGATGTGAACTGTTCAGGAACCCCCGCCTTTCCACCGGTTCAATCCGGCTGGTTGGTGGTCCCGCGGGCGGGTTGGCTCGGGTCCAGGCCCGGCGACGACTCCGGTGGCGGTTTCCAGTCGATTGTTTGCGAAGGGGACGCATCAACGCCAACCCCGCTGCGCCGCTGCTTCCCGCTAGAACCGCCCAAAACGACAAGGTGGTCGCAAGCGAGTCGAATGCTCCGTTCTTGGGACTCACCCGCGCCGAATGTTCGATCGGACCATCAACCCGAAGAAACTCTAAGGCATCGGAATGTCCTGAAACTCGACCCACATCGTACCAATTCCGAGCCAGCTGAGCTTGAATCGGTGGGAGCAGGAGGGATTGCGTCAGCATTGCCTCGGCTCGCCGAGAATGGGTTCCAAACGCCGCGGAGGACTGGTTCGAGAGGTCGCTTGTTGGTGTCGAGTTCGATTTCGATGAGGGAACCGACGCGGAGCGGATCGGTCGAGCGGTCGTCATGGTGGGAGTTGCAAGATAGGGAATCCACGTTGGTGTTCTGGAGAGAAGCATCGCCAGGTCCGCGATTCCGATTATCTCGCTCGGGGTGGTTGCCTTGAGGAAGGGTTGATCTTCGAACCAATGGCGATATGTCAAACATAGAATCGAACTAGGTGGGTCGGGACGAAAGCGGAGTCGATCCACGCCGAGAAACTCGAACTCGAACCATCGGGTGGTGGAGTCCAGAGAGAAGGGAGGGTCGCTGGCGTTGGCGAAGGCGCGGGGGCGGCGAAGAACCGCGCTGTCATCCCAAACCGCGTCGGTTGATGGTTGGAACTCGCCGGATTGCGCCCCGGCAAACCGTGGCGAGGATGGACCGGCCGAGCCAGGCAAGGGATCAATCGCTCCGCGGTGGGCATCCCATCCCGACCGAACCACGTCCGCTGACGACACGGTTGGCAGGACGAATAGCACCAGGAACGCAAGCAGCGCGCGGCGATCCAATACGTTATGGTTCGAGCATCTCTTGCGAGACTGCGACATCGAAAGAATCCGTTGGTTTTGTTGATGTGCCAAGGTATTGCGTCGTAGGACAGGATACAACACGCGTGAAGCGTTTGGCGTCCCGCGACGGCCACTCCAAAACTTATCGGACTCACCATGCATTGGGTAGTGGGGTAAACCCGA
>Ga0308414_1003046_pt1 | contig 10802 bp, 8 predicted proteins | sample HotsprSampleOS50_FD_205667 | JGI IMG/M metagenome (GOLD analysis project Ga0308414, IMG submission 205667) | Hot spring phototrophic mat microbial communities from Octopus Spring, Yellowstone National Park, Wyoming, United States - 20090730_OS50 ...
AAATTTTGCTTGTATAATAAACTCTAAAGAGCTAAGCTTGAAAATTAAATGTACTAGTCGTTATAAACCAGATAATTATTTTCCAGGATTTTCAAACATAAGACTAAAAGCTCATTTCGATACTGCTAATTTTAGCATAGTACATAGCGAAAATGCTGATGCTGTTGTTTTAAAAGGTGTTGGCGAATTAAATAAACTTATAGTTCATCAGCCTTCTATAGCTTTTTCGGAAATAGATTTCGATAGGTTAAAAATGCAGTATAGCCTTTCTATTAAAGATTACAGTATTGAATTAGATAGTTCTACTTATGTATTAGTAAACAAATTAAAAGTTCATCCATTTGTTTCATATCAATCTTATCCCGAAAAAAAATTGAAAATTAAACTAAATGAGCCTAATATTGATGCAGGATCTTTTTTTACTTCGTTACCGCAAGGATTATTTCCAAATACAAATAATATTAAAGCAACTGGTAATTTATCGTATCGTTTGAATTTTGAAATAAATTTCAATTGTATTGACTCATTAAAAATAGAGTCGGAGTTATTGCCTAAAAAATTAAAAATAATTTCGTTTGGAAACTTGAATATTGCTAAACTCGATTCTGAATTTGTTCATGCGGTTTACGAAAAAGGTGAATTTGTAGAAAATATTCATATTAGCTATTCAAATACTAATTATGTACCATTTAAAAATATTTCACCTTATTTAATAAATGCTTTATTATGTACCGAAGATGGTGCATTTTTTTGGCATAAAGGTTTTATACAAGATGCTTTTAGAGAAGCTATGATAGAAAATATTAAGAAAAAACGATTTGCAAGAGGTGGAAGTACCATAACAATGCAACTTGTAAAAAATTTGTATCTCAATCGTTATAAAGTTATCTCGCGTAAGTTAGAAGAAATGCTTATTGTTTGGTTAATCGAAAATTTAAGACTTACATCAAAAGAGCGAATGTTTGAATTGTATTTAAATATTATTGAATTTGGTCCACGTATTTACGGTATATCAAAAGCAAGTTGGTTTTATTTTATGAAAAAGCCAAATGAAATAAATTTGCCAGAAGCTATATTTTTAGCTTCAATTGTTCCTAAGCCCAAACATTTTGCATCGTCTTTTGATTCTACTGGAGTTTTAAAACCGCAAGTTCAAGAATTTTTAAAATTTGTTGCCCAAAAAATGTTTAATAAACAAATGATTAATGAACAAGAATTTCTTAATTTTAATCCTAATATTGAATTAAAAGGAGCTTCGAAGGATTTTCTAAGAAAAAAAGAAGGTGATTTATTTTTCGAAAACAAATAAAAGTCTTAAATTCAAAGTTAAAGCATTTTTTAGTTGTTTTACATAACCTAATGGATTTACAATATATTGTAAATCGGGCTGAATTGTAAAGTATTTACCTAATTGCTTTACGTAAGATATTTCGTAAACGGTTTCGGAATCAGAAAAATTTTTTCTTCCAACGTGAGCTACACCGAAAATTACTTTATTATTTTTTTCTGATTTATTGATGAAGTTTAAAGATATACCTGCACCAATATAAAAATTATAATTTGCTTTGTAATAAAGACTTTGGCTAAATTGAAAGAAAGTTTAAATAATATGTTTTTTTAACCTTACAATTTCGCTACATACAATCGAGTATATTCCATTATGCGGATTGATAATTACAGAGCTATCTGTATTAGATAAGCTTCCAGAATGATTGTATAAACCTAATTTTATTTTATTGCTATTAATTTTTTTTTCATATTCTGCAATAGAAAAAATACCATCGTTGAAATGAATTCCAGTTTTAATATTTTGTTGAGTAAATGTTTTAGGGAAACCATCGTATAGTCCTAATTTAATAATATAAGACCTTTGCAAGGCAATTAACAATGTTTTTGTTACGTCATTGCAAGTCTGTAGCCCCACAACGTCATTGCGAGCCTGATGGCAATCAGGCGAAGCAATCTCCTCAAAACACTTAACACCAACAGGAATGTGCAATGAGGAGATTGCTTCACGCCAGCACACTTGCCAACCCTTCGGTTCGCAATGACGGGGTGGAACAATGGGGAGATTGCTTCGTCGCTTCGCTCCTCGCGATGACGAGAAAGAGGGAAAGGCTTTTTGTAATCAAAAAAAATTGTAATTAAAAAGATCTTTAAGTTTTTCAAAGGTCTCAATATTATTATCGTTTATGTTATATAAAAAATCTGAACCAAATGAAGTAATTGGATAAACAGAAACAGGAGAATTATTTGTTATATTAGAAGGGATACCAAATGATGAATTTAATAACAAATCTGCTCCTTTTTCGCAACAAACAAATATTTCGTTCATATTTATTATACCTGCTTTAATTTTCATCTTTTTGAATTCCAAGAAAAGAAAACTTTCGAAAATAAAGAAGTCAACATCAGCATCAATATTAGACAAGACTTGCAAATCGCCAACTAATTCTTTTGTAGGAGATTTCCCAAAAGAATAACAAAACGAACCTTCGTATCCGAAATTTTTATATTTAATTGTTGGGTCAAAAGCTAATAATCCTTTATAAACAGTGCCTTGTTTTATTCCGCCTTTAATGTTATTTACAACATCGTTCCACGATTCAAAAGCGTAGTTAAATTGTAAACTGTCTTGTGAAAAAACATTTACAAATTTTAAAATCAACAATATCAAACTTATGTACTTCATTTTTTTAGGCAAAGTAATGATATAAAACAATCAACTAATATACTAATTTATGATGATTTTTTGATTAGTACTAATTTAAAATTAGTATTCTTAAATTGTGAAGTCTTAACTTGGCTAATAACGATAATTGTATTAAATTTGCTGTTCAAAAAGTTTATAAATTTTTTTAATTTTTATTTATTTTTTAATAGTGTGTATATCTGATTTTCATTGATGCAATTAAGGTATTTAAAGGAACTATTTATGTTAAGAAAGAAAAATTTGATTTTTCCGGGAAAAATAGGGCAACTGTTAACATCGCCTTTTGAAAGTTTTTTCAAATTTCAATCATCGGGTGGGGTAGTTTTACTTTTAGTTTCAATAGCTGCAATAATAATAGCAAATTCTGGTTTAGCATCTTTTTACTTTAAAATTTTAAATTTGAAATTATCCATTTCAGTTGGTTCTTGGTCGTTAGAAAAATCTTTGCTTTTGTGGATAAACGATGGTTTAATGACCGTTTTTTTCTTTTTAATAGGCCTTGAAATAAAACGCGAAATACTTGTAGGTGAATTATCGAGTTTTAAACAAGCATTAGTTCCTGTTTTTGCTGCAATAGGTGGAATGATTGTACCAGCAACATTTTATTTAACTTTAAATAATGAACCTACATTTATTGATGGGTGGGCAATTCCTATGGCAACTGATATTGCTTTTTCTTTAGGAATACTAACAATGCTTGGTAAAAAAGTACCAGCTTCGCTTAAAATATTTTTGCTTGCTTTTGCTATAATTGACGATCTTGGTGCAGTGATGATAATTGCTTTTTATTATAGTGGTCAGGTAAATTTTACATTTCTTTTTATTTCACTTTTTATTCTGGCATTTTTGTTAATGCTAAACTATTTAGATTACAGAATTATAGGCGTTTATGTTTTTATTGGGTTAATAATGTGGTATTTTATGCTAAAATCGGGCTTACATCCTACATTAACAGGTGTTATTGTAGCTTTTACAATTCCTGCTAAAAGAAAAATAAATCTTCATGTTTTTCAAGAAAAGTTAAAAAATAATATCGCCCCTTTTTCTAAACCTTGTGGAACAAATAAAGTTTTATTAAATAAACAGCAAATAGAAGCCATTGACAATATTGAAACTGCTATTCAAAAAGTTCAAAGTCCTTTACAATCGTTAGAACATCATCTTAATGGTTTTGTTGTGTATGTAGTAATGCCTGTTTTTGCTTTTGCTAACGCCGGAATTGTTTTTAAAGCTGGAATAGGATCACTAACAGAATATTTGAGTTTGATTATAGCTTTTAGCCTTGTTTTTGGAAAAGTTATTGGAATTATGTCTTTTACTGCAATTGCTGTTTATTTCCGATTTGCTTCTTTTTCGAAAGGTATTACATGGGGGCGTTTATTAGGAATTAGTTTTTTAGGTGGTATTGGTTTCACTATGTCAATTTTTATTGCAGGGCTTGCTTTTTCGGATGCACAAACACTTAATAGTGCTAAAATTGGAATTTTAATTGGCTCGTTGTTTGCCGGTATTGTTGGTTACTTGATATTAAAATATATGCTTAAAAAAGATGTTGAAAATAATAATGGTGATAGCATTCAAAATTCAGCTGAATGTTAATTATTTCAACTTAAAATTATACAGTTTTATTCGTATGTCGTTTAAGAATCTGTATTCAATTTAGCATATAGCAAACTATTTAATTATAAAAAATTTAGTATTACAAAAACAAATTTTATTCAACAACTTTCGAAGAAAGTCTTTTTATTTTTTTATAAATATATTTAGATTTGTTGTTTAAGTTATGATAAAAGTTTCTTTATCAATATTAGCCGGAGGTAAAGCAAGACGGTTAAATGGCATAAAAAAATTTGAAATTATATTAAATTCAGAACGTTTAATTGATAGGCAATTACGAAAATTTAAAGGTTTATTTGACGAAATATTAATTATTTCAAACGAAAAAATTGATAATGTCGTTTATCCTATTTATAATGATATATACGAAAATATTGGTCCACTTGGCGGAATACATGCTGCTTTGTATTATGCTAAAAGTCCTTATATAATGATAATTCCGGTTGATATGCCTTTTATTAAAACCGAATTTGTTAAATTTATCGTAAAAAAAGTTAAAGAAAATAATTACGATATAATTGTCCCTATACACGATAATTTTATAGAGCCATTATGTGCCGTATATTCAAAAAATTTAATTAAAATTATTGAGGATAGAATAAGTTTAAAACAATATGCTGTAAGAGAAATATTTAATTTTGTTAATGTTTATTACTGCGAAGTGTTTGAAAAATACGATAAACAAAAAATGTTTTATAATATAAATTATTTTGATGATATTGAAAAAGCTTATCAATATGAAAGATATTATGAATGTAGAAGAGATTAAAAATATTCTAAAAAAATTTAAAACAGAACGAAGTTATATATTAAATGCTTTACATGCTATTCAGAATGCAAATCCATACAAATACCTATCAGAAGAAGCTCTAATTGAAGTTGCTAAACACTTTAATCTAACTAAGGCACAAGTTTTTGGTGTAGTTACTTATTATTCCATGTTTAGTTATAAACCACGTGCTAAATACATAATACGTGTTTGTAAATCGCCAGTTTGTTATATGAAAAATAGTATGAATTTAATAAATTACCTGCAAGAACTTGTGTCGAAAGATAATTCTAATACTTTTATTGTTGAAAATTCTGAATGCCTTGGTTTATGCAATAAAGCACCAGCTATGATGATTAACGAAGAAATATATACCGATTTAACTGTTGAAAAAGTAAACCAAATCATCGAATTTTATAAATCTAAATCTTTATGAATTCAAAATATCCAAAAGTAGTTTTAAAAAATTTTGGAATAATTGATCCATTTTCAATAGATTCATATATTCAAAATGGTGGTTTTGAAGCATTTAAAAAGGCTTTAAAATTAAATCGGATTGATGTAATAGATGAAATTAAAAAATCTGGATTAAGAGGGCGAGGTGGAGCTGGTTTTTTTACAGGGTTAAAACAAAATTATACAATAAGCTCTTGCGAAGAATGTACGGAACGATTTGTGATATGTAATGCCGATGAAGGCGAACCAGGCACTTTCAAAGATAAACTTATAATGGAAAACGATCCGTTTGTTATAATAGAAGGAATACTAATTTCGGCTTATGCAATTGATGCAACAAAAGGTTTTATTTATATACGTGGAGAGTATGATAAATCAATTCAAGTAATACAAAATGCTATAGATCAGGCTTATGAAAAAGGTTTTTTAGGTAAAAAAATTTTAAATACTAACTTTTCGTTCGACATAGAATTGTTTTTAGGTGCTGGTTCATATTTATGTGGTGAAGAACTAACGCTTATAGAATCGCTTGAGGGGAAAAGAGGATATCCAAGAATAAAACCACCATTTCCAGCTGAAAAAGGATTGTGGAATAAGCCTACTCTAATTAATAACGTAGAAACATTTTCCAATATACCTTACATTATTCAAAATGGTTCGGAATGGTTTTCTTCAATAGGAACTTCAGAATCGAAAGGTACAAAATTATTTTGTTTAAGTGGAAATATTAAAAATACTGGTGTATATGAATTGCCTTTTGGAATTAGTTTACGTGAAATTGTATATGATATAGGTGGCGGAATGTTGCCGGGCTATGAGTTTAAAGGAGCAATACTTGGAGGTGCTGCTGGTACATTTGTTAATGATAATTTTATTGATGTTCCGATGGCATTTGAAACTCTTAAAAGCATTGGAGCAACATTAGGGTCAGGAGCTATTATTGTTATTGATCAAAAAACTAATTTATTAAAATTACTAATCAATATCATTGAATTTTTTAAACACGAATCGTGTGGAAAATGTGTGCCTTGTCGCATAGGTACTACGTTAATATATAATAAACTAAAATATAATAAATTAACAGAAAATGAATTTAATTGGATTTTAGAACAATCTGAATATATGGCAAGAACATCATTGTGCCCGTTAGGGCAAAGCCCAATTTTGCCAGTAAAATCTGCAATTAAGTATTTCAAAAAAGAATTATTAGCTTATGGAAAATAAAGTATATATAACAATCGAAAATAAGTTAATAGAAGCTAACGAAGGTGAAAACTTATTACAAGTAGCACGAAAAAATGGTTTCGATATTCCAGGTTTATGTTATCATCCAAGATTAAGCATTACCGGTGCTTGTCGTTTATGTGTTATAAAAATTGAAGGACAAGCAGGATTAGTAATGGCATGCACAGTTCAGGTAAAAAACGGAATGAAAGTAATAGCTTTTGATGACGAATTGGAAAATAATAGACGGAATACATTAGCTTATTTACTTTCAGAACATAATGAATCGTACGATAATACATATATAGATGAATTAAGACCACTGGTTAAAAGATATAAACTTGAAAATGTAAACGAAAGACCAATTAGCTCAATATGGCAAAATATACCTCAAAAGGTTGATGATACTTCGCCAGTTTTAACTTATGATTCTTCTAAATGTATTAAGTGTTTTCGTTGTATTAAAGCATGTGAGGAAATACAGGGTAAGGGAGTTTTAAGTTTTGCAGATAGAGGCATTCAGAAGTACATTGTAGCAGGTTTTGGTAAATGGGGCGAATCGGAATGTGATGGTTGTGGCGAGTGTATTCAGCTTTGCCCGACAGGTGCTATAGTTGAAAAACCTAATAGGAATAAAATTAATGTTAATGATATAGATAAAAAAGTAAATACAACTTGCCCGTATTGTGGTGTTGGTTGTCAAATTGAAGTATGGGTTAAAGATAATGAAATATTGCGAGTAAACGGAGTAGAAAATGTTTCCCCAAATTATGGCAGATTATGCGTAAAAGGTAGATTTGGTTATCAATATGCTAATCATAAAAAACGCTTAACTCAGCCACTTGTCAGAAAAAACGGAAAATTAGAACCAGTGTCTTGGGATGAAGCTATTCAATATACGGCCAATCAATTTCTTAAAATTAAAGAAAAATATGGTTCAGCTTCTTTAGCAGGATATAGTTCAGCGAAATGTTCTAACGAAGAAAATTATTTGTTTCAGAAGTTTATACGAATAGCTTTTGGAAATAATAATGTTGATTACTGTACACGACTTTGTCATGCTTCTACTGTTGCTGCAATGATAAGATCGTTAGGCGATGGTGCAGGAAGCAATTCTATAGAAGACTTTGAAACAACCGATTGTTTAATTGTTATTGGTAATAATATAATAGAAACTCATCCGGTTACTGCTACATTTGTAAAAAGAGGTAAACAAAGAGGACAACAAATAATAGTAATAGATCCTAAATGGACTCCGTTGGTTAAATATGCCGATATTTTTCTACAACCACGATTAGCAACAGATGTAGCTTTATTAAATGGTATGGTTAATGTTATTATTAAAAATAATTTAATAGACAAGAAATTTATAGAGGAACGTATTGAAGGTGGTTTTGAAAGTTTTAATTATTTAAAAGAAGTAGTTTCAAAATACACAGAAGAATTAGTCGAAGAAATTACAGGTGTTCCAAGAGATTTGTTTACGAAGGCTGCAATAATGTATGCAAAAGCTCCTACTGCGATGATAGCAACAGGTATGGGAATGAGTCAGCAAACAGTAGGCACTAATAATGTTTTTGCTTTGTTAAATATGTGCTTAATTACTGGTAAAATTGGACGCGAAAAATGTGGTATAAATCCACCACGTGGACAAAATAATGTTCAAGGTGCAACCGATGTTGGTGCAAGTCCTATTATGTATCCAGGTTATATACCGCTAACAAACGAAAAAAACAGATACGAAGTATCGAAAGTTTGGGGCGTACCTTTCGAAACACTTGACCCAAATCCAGGATTAACAACACTTGAAATTATGGATGCCGCTTACTATGGTAAAATTAAAGCACTTTATATAATGGGCGAAAATCCTGTTGTTACAGATCCAGACCAGCTACATACTATAAATGCATTACAAAAACTTGAGTTTTTAGTTGTTCAAGATATTTTTGAAACGGAAACATCTGCTTATGCACATGTAGTTTTACCAGCTTCTTCGTTATTCGAAAAAGATGGAACTGTTGTTAACAGCGATAGAAGAGTATTAAGACTTAGAAAAACTATTGAACCTATTGGCGAATCGAAACCAGATTGGCTAATAATAATAAATATTGCTAATAAAATGGGCGTAAATATAGGAAATTATCATAATGTAGAGGAAATATGGGAAGAAATAAGAAAAGTAGCTCCTATCTTTAAAGGCATATCATATAATCGAATAGAAAATCAGGGAATACAATGGCCATGTTATGACGAAAATCATGAAGGAACTTCTACTTTATATAAAGAAAAGTTTAACACGCTGTCAGGAAAAGCTAAAATTTATCCGGTAGAATATCAAAGTCAATCGGAACAACCAAATGAAGAGTATCCATTGGTAATGAATACTGGACGTAATTTATATCAATATCATTCATCAACAATGACTAGAAAAAGCGATGTATTGAATAGTTATTTAAATGAATCTTATGTGCTTGTTAATCCAGTAGATGCTAAAAAATACAATATTCAAGATAGAAGCAAAGTAAAAGTAATTTCGCCAAGAGGTAATCTAGTAACAACGGCAATAGTAAGTGATGAAGTTTTATCAGGTGAAGTTTTTATGCCATGGCATTTTCATGAGTCGCCAGTAAATGCTTTAACAAGAAATGAAAAAGATCCAATATCCAAAATTGCACCATTTAAGTATTCTATTGTAAGAATAGAACATTTGTAATTTTTTTGAAATATTTTTAACAAAATTCTTTAATAATTTTAATGAATTCGTTGGTTTTTTCAATATGAAGCCAATGTCCTGCTGAAGGAATTGTTTTTATGGTTACGTTATTAAATGTTTTTTTTATGTTTATTATAAACTCATCTCTAATGTATTGTGAAAGTTGTCCTTTAATAAAAAGCGTAGGTTTTTGAATTTTAAAATCATCAGTCCAATTTTCGAAACCGTCAATAATGTGAGGTAGGTAAGTTTTTAATATAGGTAAATTTATTAGCCAATAAAATTCATTTTCTTTGTTTCGTTGTAAATTTTTAAGCAAAAATGCTCTTATTTGTTGATTTTTTATTGATTCGGAGAGTAAAACATCGGCGTCGTTACGATTTTTTAAAGATTTTACATCAAGTTTAAGCAAACTGTCTATAATTTTTTTGTGAAAAGTAATTTCTTGTAGTCCGTAATTAGAGTAGTTAACAGGTGCTATATCTACGATTATGAGTTTCGACGCAATGTTTGGAAATTTTCTATCAAAAATTAAAGCTAATTTTCCGCCCATCGAATGACCAATTATTATTGGCATTTGAATGTTATGTGTTTTAATAAAATGATAAATATCGTCGGCCATTTCGTAATAAGTATGACTATTTGTATGTGGTGAACGGCCATGATTTCTGAGATCGGGCAGCCATACAGTAAATATATCTGATAAAAATCGTGCAATTGTTAACCAATTATCGGACATTCCATATAATCCGTGTAGAATAATAAGAGGACGTTCGTTACCTGTTTTACGATAAAAAAGCTCCATAGAAAGCATAAAAAAAACCGGTAATTACCGGTTTGTGACCTCGGAGGGACTCAAACCCCCAACCTTCTGATCCGTAGTCAGATGCTCTATTCAGTTGAGCTACGAGGCCATTGTTACAGACCGCAAAAATAATATCTTTTTTTAAAAGAATAAAATTTATTTTCTTTTATTTCTGAAAAAATATTCGTAATCTAAAAAGTAAAACAATTTAATTAAAAAAGTGTTTGTTTGGGGATATTCATCTAATGCAGATAAGTTGTCGAAAAAGTTAGAATAAACCAAATTGCCTTCATTAAAAATTTCGTTTTTCCATATTAGAAGTAAATTACTGCCAGGAGCAAATTGCCACGAAAAAATTAAATCAACATTCAAAGAGTTAAAATTGAAGTTGTACATAGTTTGATTTAATGTTGTTAGAATACTATCAGATAAAGAACCGTTTTCGAGTAAATGATAAAAATCTTTGTATTTACCTTGAGAAAAATAATGTCTGAATTTTAAGCTA
>Ga0308414_1003047_pt1 | contig 10802 bp, 8 predicted proteins | sample HotsprSampleOS50_FD_205667 | JGI IMG/M metagenome (GOLD analysis project Ga0308414, IMG submission 205667) | Hot spring phototrophic mat microbial communities from Octopus Spring, Yellowstone National Park, Wyoming, United States - 20090730_OS50 ...
TGATGATCTGATTTTACAAAATTATAATAAGTATGTAAGAAATAATGTATTAATATTTTATTCTTCTAGTATTGACAATGCCAAAGCTAAACGGAGCTTGTTTTTTGATCTTAACATAAAAAAAGAGGAGAAAGAACAAATGCTTCAAATTCGTAATTACGAATTTCATCAAGATGGCTCTGGACAAAGCTTTGAAATATATAAAAATGAATGGAGTTTAGGAGTTGTAAAAATCCCTCATTTAGCTCAATATATTATCGGAAATATTTTGTGTGCAGTGAGTATAGCTAAACTTTTAGGTATGTCGGATACAAAAATAAGGTTAGGTATTTCTATACTAAAGCCTGTTGAACATAGACTAGAAACTAAAATCCTAAATAATAATATTTTATTAATAGATGATACATATAATGGAAATTCGCATGGGATAAAAGAGGGATTATCTATTCTTAGAAAGTTTCGAAATAGGCGCAAGGTTTATGTAACTCCGGGATTGGTTGAAACTGGATACTTAGAAAAAGAAATTCATTTTGAAATAGGTAAATTAATTGCTCAAAGTGCAGATATTGTCGTGTTAATTTCTAACAGTGTTACAAATTTTATCTTGGAAGGATTATTCTCAGCCAATTTTAGTAAAGATAAAATATTCATATATCCTAATTCAAAATTCGTTTATAGCAAGATTCTGAAATCTTTAGAACCTAACGATGTTGTGTTAATGCAAAATGATTGGAGTGATAATTATTTTTAAAAATAATAATTTTTATAGCTAGAGATACATGAAAAAGTTATTAATATAAGATAATAGGAAACAGTTATGATAAAAATAATCTTAAAGTTTTGTTACTTAAGATTCAGATAATTTTCTGGTTGTTTTTGTATGTTATGTTTGTTTTATAAAAGTTTTTCTTTTGTTATTATTGTTTTTTACATAATAATTTGTACTAAAAATTTTTATAGAGAGTTAACTGAGATAGAATGTTTTTAGTTTAAGCTATGTATTATTTGATTTTGTAGTAAAATTTATTTGTTTATAATTTTTGTTTCATTCTGGTAACGTGGCCAAGTGGTAAGGCAGCAGTCTGCAAAACTGCGATTCGCGGGTTCGATTCCCGCCGTTACCTTTTTAATTAATCAAAATAATTCTAGGTAAATAAAGTTACAAATTTAATTAAACACAAATATACAATCTAAAATTCGTCAAAATTACTCGTTGTTTTTTAGTTCACAAGCAATCTACATTAGTATTCTGAATTTAATAATAAAATAATTTCTGTAAGTTAGTTTATATTCATAAAAATTTATGTTATAAATTAATTAAACTATTATAAATAACATTTTAATAATAAAAATTGTCTTACATATTAAAATATTCATGCTATGAATAAAAACAATCAATCATCTGTTTTAGAAATACTTTTATATACTTTAAGGAATATAGATCGTAAAATAGAAAATTCTTCAAAAGAGATTTCTATTTCTGGTTTACAATATGAAACCTTAAAGTCTATAAGTTCCTTCGGACAATGTTCTATGAAAGAGTTAGCTATTTCTATAGGAATTTCAATGTCTTCTGCAACACAATTAATTTTAAGGTTAATAAATTTAGGTTTAGTGAAAAGAATTAATTCTACAAAAGATAGACGAGTTGTTTTAGTTGAATTAACAGATTTGGGTACACTGCAATTAAAAAGAATTGATATGTTTTTAAAAAGTCTATCCAGAGATATTTTTAGTAAATTTACACAAGAAAATATAAGTAATTTCTTAGATATGCTTGAAAATATAAATAAAAGTTTAAAAGATAGATAGAATAAGTGAATAATTTAATCAACAAAAATAATTAAATTAGTAAGTATAATAAAAAGCTATGGGGCTAGCTGATAATACTTTTGTTTGTGTATTTGTAATATAAATTATTTTTAAAATTAAGAAAAAACCAAAAATATTATTATAAAGCAAATTTAGATTAGCTAATTAAAATTAGTTTAAGACGACTAAATATATACATAAAGAGTACATAAGTTGACTTAAATTTATTTGCTCTTAAATACTTATTAGACTTTATCGGGTTTATTAATAAAAATAAATCTCAAATTAATGTTTGTGGTTCCTTACTATATTCTTTGTTAAAAAATCATTGTTTTATTATGTATTTTTCTTTTTTGGCTTATTTGAAAATTTAGGTTTAGACTCTGTTAAACTTTTGTCTTCTATATTTTCTTTTTCTTTTTTTATTTCTTTGACTATAATATTTACAGGCTCTGAACAAAATAAATCAAATTTACATACAGCTCTTACAGTTTCTTCCACATCATGCCCCAACTCTAAAGCTATAAGAGCTTTATCGTAACCTGATCCTATAGCAGTAAAATCTTCAATCTCTTTTATGTAACACCCTTCAGAAACTAACCAAATTTTATCATCTTTTATGAAAATAAAATCGTTATAAGATACAGAAATGTCGGTGCTGGAAGTATTTTCTTTGATCCATTTTTCAAAATCTCTAATAAAATTTAAAATATCTACTTCATCATGTAGTTTAGTAATTTTCCTTTGATTTATGTAAGTATGTAATAACTTAGTAACTTTAGATTGGCCTGCACTTCCAACAACTACATCTCCTAAATCAACTAATTTTATAGGCTTTTCTGGTATTTCTTTATTCCAAAATGCTACTGTTGTTTGAGAATCTGAACCTATAACAATTTTATCTGGATACTTTTTTACTACTATTACACTCATTGTTTTGAAATTAATAACTAAACTGAAACAATAGTAATATTATAGCACGATGTTAAATATAAACATTGATAAAATACAAACTGTATTAATTTTATAGTATGATAAAATAATAATTTATGATAAGAACAAGATTTGCACCAAGTCCAACAGGATCTTTACATATAGCAGGAATAAGAAATGCTTTGTATTGCTATGCACTAGCCAAAAAACATAATGGAAAATTTATAGTAAGAATAGAAGATACTGATCAAGCTCGGTTTGTACCTGGATCTATAGAAGAGATATTTGAAGTACTAGATTTATATGGTTTAACTCCAGATGAAAGTATTATTCATGGTGGAGAATACGGTCCATACTTACAAAGTAAGCGTTTAAATATATACAATAAATATATACAAAAGCTTATAGATAAAGGTTATGCATATTATTGCTTTTTAGATGAAGGAGAATTAAAAAGCTTACAAAAATCTTATAAAGGGAAAGGATTTAGATCTCCATATAGAAATATTTCAAAGATTGAACTTGAATCAAAATTAAGTAAAAATATTCCATATGTAATTAGACTTAAAGTACCAGAAGGAGAAAAGATAGAATTTGTAGATGGAATACAAGGAAAAATAATATTTGATACTGATGTGGTTGGTGATGAAATCTTAATTAAGTCAAATGGAATGCCATCTTATCATTTTGCTGTAGTAGTTGATGATCATGAAATGAAAATATCACACGTCATTAGATCTATAGAGTGGCTACCAAGTACACCTAAACAAATTATTTTGTATAAATACTTAGATTTACCAATGCCTAAATATTATCATCCTCCTGTAATCTTAGACCCTTTAGGTGGCAAACTATCCAAACGCAAAGGAACAGTTTCTGCTAGAAAGTTTTTAGAAGAAGGGTATTTAGTTGAGGCTATCTTGAACTTTGTTATGTTGCTTGGATGGGCACCAAAAATTGAACGTATGCATGGTCATAAAGAAAAAGAATTATTTACTATAGAAGAATTTATTCAGTTGTTCGATTTATCTGATATTAATAAATCTAATCCAGTATTTAATAGAGATAAATTAATTTGGTTTAATATGCAATATATTAAATCTTTAAGTCTAGAAGATTTACAGATAAAGTTTATAAATTGGTTACAAAAGTTTTCAAATTTAAATTTTAGAGAAAAAATAATAGAAGATATTAATTTAAAAAAGAAGCTTTCACTTTTAAATACTAGATCTAAAACTCTGGTAGAACTAGCTGAAAGTTTAAGATTTTTTTATGAACGACCTGAAATTACCAAAGAAATATTTTTAATTAATCAATTAAATAGTTTTAGAGATAAACTTACAATAATAGCTTCAGATATAATAAAAGTTATAGAAAATTTAGACGAAAATTCAGAAAATTGGAATAAAGATGTATGGGCTAATGAAATGAAAGAAATATCACAAAAAAATTCCCTCCAAAATGGAGATTCTTTCATGTTACTAAGAGTTATGATTACTGGTAGTCCTTATTCTCCTCCCCTTTTTGAAAGCATGCAAATATTAGGTAGAAAAGAGTTAATTGATAGATTTTGTGTATTTTTTAAAATCTCACAATAGTTATGGCAATAAATGATTTTAGAAAACATGAGTATTATATAAGAAATAACATAGACCTAGATAAAAGTGTAAGAACAAGGTTTGCATTTTCAGTTTATGATCGCGTAAAAAGGTCTTTCCTTAGAAAACTATTTTGGGGTCGCAGTTATACATACAAAAATATAGTTCATATTCTTATTTTTGGTATTACTTTAGTAACTGCTCTATTTGGTATATTTGATCGACTGTCAGTTCAAAGTTTTTCTAAATTAGCTAGTAATCGAGATATTTTTAGTACTGTAGACTTATTGTTTCAAGGTAATAACATATCAACTGTAATTGCTACTGTTAAGGAGTTTAGTTTTATAGAAACTATAAATCATACGGTACAGCCTGGAGAAGACTTAATAAGCATTGCACAAAAATACAACAGACGAGTAGAAACGATAAGATGGATGAACAGAAATGTAGTAAGTCCATTTAGTAATCAGATAGATGTAAGTAGTGTAATTAGAATACCTACAAACGTGGACGGAGTAATGTATACAGTTAAACAAGGACAAAATATATATGACATTATAAGAGATACAAATAGTAATGAATTTGATGTAGTAGAATTTAATAATCTTAAGCCACCATATATACTAGAACCTGGACAAGAAATTTTTATTCCAGATGGTACGTTATATAATCCCGAGGTTAATGTTGCTGGTATTCCTAAAGGAGTATTTAGCAACCCTGCTGGACACCCAGACTGTCAAGGATACACTATATCTAGAGGCTTTTTGTCTTATCACAATGGTGTTGATTTAGCCAGATGGCCTGGATGTCCAATTAGAGCTGTAGCTGCTGGAACTGTTATATATGCTGGATGGACTCCTGCTATGGGATATAATGTGCAAATAGATCATGGTGGCGGCATAGTTACTCACTATTATCATGCTTCAGAAGTATACGTTACAAAAGGTCAACGAGTGCAACAAGATGATGTTATTATATTTATGGGAACAACTGGAAATAGTACAGGAGTACATTTACATTTCTCTTTATTTAAAGATGGAAGAGCAATAGATCCAAGAGAATTTGTCCCATATTAATTAAATTCGTATTTTTAGTTTATTGCTAAATAATATAAATTATAGTTTGATTACTCTAAAAATTAGATAACTTTAAATTGCTAAACTAGATTACTAATTTAGATAGAGGATTTATTTTAATTTTAATAGTTTTTTAAAGTTTTATAACTCTATTGTATTTTTTGTAATAATATTATTTTATTTTTTTACTCCTTACTATTGTCCCATTTTCAATTTCATGTACATAATTAATTTCTATATATTCATAAATTTTTTCATAATGCGTAATAATTATAAAAGCTGAATTTGAATATAATTCTTTATATTTACCTAGTAAGCTAAATACATCATGTGTTGATTTTTTGTCCAATCCAGAATCTATTTCATCTAAAAATATGTATCTAGGTTCTAAAACAAGCATTTGTAAGATTTCAGTTTTTTTCTTTTCTCCGCCAGAAAAACCTTCATTTAAGTTTCTTGTTAATAAATCTGTATTGTATTTTAATAATTCTACTTTTTTAGACAATAGTTCTTTAAATTTAAAAACTGGAAGTTGTTTGTGTTTAGGTTTGTTAATGTTGTAAATTAATCTCAAAAATTGTATCATGGGAACTCCAGGGATTTCTGTAGGATATTGATTTGCCAGAAACAAGCCTAATCTAGATTTTTCATCAGGAGACAAATTTGTGATATCGACTTCAACGTTGATCAAATCTTTTGACAAAAATTTAGATTCTAAAATTGAATCTTGAGTTATCTTTTCTATAACAAAACTATCATACTCTTCATTTATTAATTTGATAATCCCATTTGTTATCTCAAAAGCTGGATGAGACATTAAAGTATTTACGAATGAGCTTTTACCAGATCCGTTATTTCCAACAAGTAAATGTACACTACCAGGCTCAATATCTAAATTAATATCTCTAATTACTATTTTGTTATTTTCGACTAATTTAACTGCTAGGTTTTGTATCTTAAGCATAAAATAAAAAACTTATATATTTAAACAATTTAGATTTTTGTTTTAAAAATTTAACATTAAAAAATGTCTTTTTAATGAATCAAAAACAAAATTAAGCCAATAGTTATTTTATTTTAAATTAAAAAATATATCAAATAAAAAAGGTTTAAATACTAAATACTATCTATGTATAAAATTTGCGATCGAATATCACTAAGTTTTTAAAATATGTTAAAAATTTATTTTTAGTTTGTTTATGTATTTTGAATAAAAAGTAAGATTGTGAATTGTAGCTAATCTATAACCTGCTGGTTCATTTATCTTTAATAAATATCGTAAATACGAACGAGTTGTAGTTTTGCAGCACTCGCATTCACAGTTTTTGTCTACCGGATCTTTAGAAAATGCATATTTAGAATTTTTGATTCTTAATATACTGTATGATAAATCATCTTGGTTTATGTAACTTTTTAATAAATTTTGTGGATTATATGAATGTATACCTAAAGATTCATCCGGTGAAACATATAAAAATCCATGTCTTGCATTCCTGGTTGGCAATACTGTATCAAACAAGTCCCACCCAAAATCAATGCAAAAAGCAATATCCTTGGGCTGACCAACTCCCATTGCATATTTAGTTTTATCTTTTGGTATTAGATTACTTACATATACTAACATCTCGTGAAATAGTCTATATTCTTTCTCTGTTTTCCAAGTTTCTCCATAGTACATAGGTATGCCTCCAAAATTATATAAGTCAAAATTTAGTTCTAATAAGCTTTCAGCAGATATTCTTCTAAGTTCGAAATCATTACCTCCTTGTATAACACAACCTATTAAGGGTCGATTTGTATCTGATAAAGCGTAAAGTTGTTTATATTTAGCCATAGATCGTTTAGCCCATTCTGTGTTAATTGTTATACACTCTTTACGTTTTGCTAATGGAGCATTTCCTAAAATAGGGAAGTCAAGTGCTGTTAAAACATCTGAATATAAATTAGATTGAATTATTATAGAAATTTCTGGAGATAAAAAGATGTGTTTCCCAGATCTAGAACTGAAAAAACTGCAACCAGAGTTAGTTACAAAGTTTTTAGTATGTTTTTTGGAGTTAATTAAACTAAATACTTGCCATCCTCCACTATCTGTTAAAACAAATCCGTCCCATCCTATAAAATGTTTAAATCCTCCAAAATTTTTTATATATTCAGATCCTATATAGTCTTCTATGTGTAAAGTTGTAGTTACTATTCCTTGTATACTACATTTTTTAAAATCTGATATAGTTATAGACTTTATTGAACCATATGTCGCATCTGGTAAAAATGCTGGCAGATTCAAATTTTTAATATATTTCTTCATTAAATAAACATAAAAACAACATTTAATTATAAATTATATATACTAAATCATTAGTTTTGTATAATAATTTATTCTGTGTTTTTTAGATTTTTACTAGGTGAAAAAAGATTATTTAATAATTAATTCGCTAAATTTAGGATTAAATTTTAGTAACGAACAAATAGAAAATCTGTATTCTGAAGGTTATTTAATGTCTAGACAAGGAAGAGGAATTTTTAATCAAACACGGTCTTTAAGAATTGTGTTAGATAAATTTAGTTTGAATACAAAAAATAATAGAGTCTTGAGAAGAAATACAGATATTAGTATAGTAGCTAAACAATTACCTATGTCAAACCAAGATTATTCTTGGCAAATTCACCAACTTGGAAGCAATTTTTATAGATCCAAATTCGGCGATATGATAATGAGTGCATCAAAGATAAAGTCTATGTGTACATCTAACAAAGAAAATCCAAATTTTATTTTAAAATATATAAATCAGCAAAACATTGTGGTTGGTTATTGTATATCTTATCAAACAGATAATATTTTACATTATGCTTATCCATTTTATGATTTATCTATACCAAAAGATAAGTTTTTAGGAATGGCTATGATTATAAAAGCTATATTGTATTCAAAGAGTAGCAACAAAAAGTATTTTTATCTAGGTTCTGTAGTAGATCCTAAGAGCATATATAAATTGCAATTTAATGGTATAGAATGGTTTGATGAAAGTTTGATGATTTGGATTACTGACATTAAAAAACTTAAATCAATATTGTTAGATAATACCATCAGTTAATCTTAATATCCATATTGATTGTATACGTTAAATTATTGAATTTAGATTTCGATTAAAATAAAAGAAATCTAATGTATATACGATTATTAGTTAATATATGATTTGAGATACTAACTACTCTAACTCTGATTCTAAATTTTTAAGAAGTTCATTTGGATTAGTAGTGATCAGTTGATGTTCGTGATCACTAGCTATAGTTTGAATTGCTACATGATTTGCCCCAGCAAAAAATAGTCCTTGCCCTATACCTGCTGACATCAAAAAAGTTTTTTCTCCATCAGTTAAATAAAATACTTTTTGTAATTTATCTATAGCTGCCGGAGATTGTTTTAATAAAATTTGCATAGAAGAGTTATTAATAATAGCTTTACCAAAATCAGAAGACAAAAAGTCATCTACATCTTGTGTAATTGTTGTTACACCTAGTCCATATTTTCTGGCTCTTTTGATTATTGCATATACAAATCTTGCTGCATCTGTATATTGCATCATAATCCATGCCTCATCTATTATCAGTAATCTCTTTTTTTTGTCTTTTTTTATTCTTGTCCAAATATAATCAAGCATAACATACATTGCCATTGGCCTTATGTCGTCAGCTAGGTCTCGTATACTAAATACAGTAAATTTGCTACGTAAATTTACTGTAGATCTACGATCAAAAACTCCAGCTGCAGATCCTTTTAGATATTTTTCTAATCTTCTAGCCATAGAGTGTGCTTCTTCTTCTGCCATAGCATTTAAAATTTTATAAAGATCTTCTAATAAAGGAGCTTCCCTGGTATGTGTGCTTGGATCTGGGGTTATTCCTTTTTCCTTGTAAGTTAATATAATTGCTCTATCCAAAATAGCTGCTTCTTCTGGAGTAATGGTTCCTCCAAGCATCATTCTAATTAAACCTGACACAGAAAGAATTTTGAATCTTAATTCATCTTCATCTTTGTCAAAAATACCTGATAGATCAAATGGGTTTAGTTTTTGAGCACCATCTTGAGAAAATGATATATATTCTCCACCAACAGCTTCACATAGTCTATCGAATTCTTTTTCTGGATCTATAACTATTATTTCTATACCTAACATTAGTGATCTCACGGCTTCTAATTTAACACAATAAGATTTACCAGCTCCAGAAGTAGCTAGAACAACAGAATTTGCATTTGGTAAAGAAAACCTATCAAATATAACTAAAGAGCTATTATGCAAATTTATTCCATACAAAACACCTTTTTCTTGCGTAAGTTCAGATGACACGAATGGGAATGTAGTAGCAATAGCTGTTGTATCTAAGTTTCTCAACATTTTTATTTTATCTAAGCCATAAGGAATACAACTTTGAAAACATTCCTCTTGTTGAAGTGTTGCTACTTTAATTATCATTCCAAGAGTTGATGTAACTGTTTCTAGACTTCTAGAGATTGTTTCTAATTCTTCCATGGTATCTGCATGGACAGTTAAATACAGTGCATACTGAAAGAATTTTTCAGTTCCAGCTGCTAGTTGTTGTTGTAAATTTAATGCAGTTTGAAGTTGTTCTTTGAGTATCGGATCTCCTGGTTTTCCTTGTTCCATATCCAAAGATAAAGTAGCTTGCATTTCTGCAATTTTTCTTCGGAGTATTTTTAAAATCTCTCCAGTATCGTTTGGATAATAAAATGTGCTTATGTCTACAGGATATTCAAAATTTATTAATGGCTCCATCCAACCAGGACTTACAACATTAGGAAAACCAACTGCGAAATACGATCTAAAATATTTGTGTCCGATTATTAAATTATTAAAATTAACCTCTATTCCGGATGGAGCAATAATATCTTTTACATCTATAATACCTTTGGAAAATTTTTCTATGGTAACCTTATTTTTGTTTATTATTTGTTGTTCTTCTTTACTTAAAATTTTTTGGTCTTTATTGTTCGTTGTAGGTTTTTTATATGAATTTTTGAAAAATAACCCCATTTCTTATAACTAAATAACTAACATTACTTAAAAGTTTATCTAACTAAATTTATACTTTATAGATTATTTACTAATTACTTACAGTTACCATACCAGAGTTTACATCACTCGCTTTTATGTCCATAATATCTATACCACTTTTGTCTGGCTCATATACAGTATAATACAATTTAATTAGCTCATCAGTGCTTAAATGTTTCGCACTTACGCCTATATTACCTAAATTTTTTATTACTTGATCTCGTTTAGGTATAAGTTCCTCTTTAGCTTTTTTTAGTACTTCAGAAATATTTATTATTCTTTTTGGTTTGCCAAACAATTGCTTTATC
>Ga0308414_1003048_pt1 | contig 10802 bp, 9 predicted proteins | sample HotsprSampleOS50_FD_205667 | JGI IMG/M metagenome (GOLD analysis project Ga0308414, IMG submission 205667) | Hot spring phototrophic mat microbial communities from Octopus Spring, Yellowstone National Park, Wyoming, United States - 20090730_OS50 ...
GGCGCGGCAGCTTCTTCCGTCGGCGCGGCAGCTTCTTCCGTCGGCGCGGCAGCTTCTTCCGTCGGCGCGGCAGCTTCTTCCGTCGGCGCGGCAGCTTCTTCCGTCGGCTCAGTGATCAGATCTTCGCCCTCAGCCGGTTCGGCTTCGCCCTCACCAACCACTACGTTGACAGTGCCTTTACACCCACCAAGACAGACAATCTCGTAGGTACCCGCATCATCATAGGTCACAAAAATCGACTGGCGAGTAAACGTCACCGTTGAACCTTGCTGGGTCGATCCAGGTAGGTTGAAGGCTGTGCTACCACCACCCAGATTGATACCCAAACTGACATCATTTTCGCTCAAGTTTGACACCACAATCTCCACCGACACACCCGGATCAAAGTTCACGCTTTCCGGCCCTAGTTCCCCATCCTCGTTAATGATCAATTCCTCACGTTGTGCCTGAACCACATTCGGCATCCCTTCAACTGGCGGTGCCTCACCAATACCGGGAATAGTGTCGATAGGCCGCGGTGTTGGTGATGGTGTCAATCCCCGTCTCCCCGACATCCCCTGTTCTGCGCATGCCGTCAGAAGGGCAAGCATCAAAACCAGCACGACAAACGTCCCGCGACCAACCTGCCAACCTGCTCTGTGCATAGAACTTTCCTCCTCATAGATCTTCATCCCTACCACACTGCATCTTGAGAAGCGCAACAATGCCAATGTCCACACGATTAGCATGCAACGCCTCTGACGGGTATAGCGATCTCCAACCTGACCGTGGCTGCTTAACCAGCCACAACTCAGAAGTAGTGGAAGTGACGCTCCCAATTGTCGCCCGCACCATACGCTGTTATGCTGCTCTTTGAATATAATCACCAGATTACACTATCATGCCTATTGTAGCAGAGACGAGAACAGAGGTCAAGTTGCGCGTTGGATTGGGATCGTGTATACTGGCTGCAACGGTTTTCTCCTAAGTAAGAGTGATCGATGTCTCTTCAACCTATTACATATACGACTAGAACGATCCGTTACCCCGTGCTGAACGAAATCCTTCTGCTGGCTGGTCTGGCAGGACTGCTATGGGGAAAGTGGGCACGCGGGCAGCTTGATTTCTATATTCATCCCCGCTATACCACCCTGGTTCTGGTCAGTGCAATCATCCTCTTTTTGATGGCGGGTGTCCGACTGCGGCATGTGTTTGCAGCTCGCCCAACTCGCAATCTGGGTTGGACATACCTGCTGGTAGCGCTACCATTGGTGTTTGGCACACTGGTTCCGGCGCAACCGCTGGGAGCCAACACATTGATCGCTCGCGGGTTGGAACCATCAACCGCGGTGAATGTATCCAGTTGGCAACCATCGCTTGACAGTGACTCGAGTGATTGGGATTTGCTGCAATGGGCGGTGGCGTTGAGCTTTTATGGCCCGGAGTTGGAAGACCACCCCGTGGATGTCATCGGGTTCGTTTTTCAGGATGCCAGGGCCGGTGCTGATCATTTTTATGTGGCACGCTATGTCATTACCTGCTGTGCGGCAGATGGGGTGAGTGTGGGGATGCCGGTTGCCTGGGCTGGCGGCGAGACGCTACCGCTTGATGACTGGGTGCGCGTGCACGGCACGTTGACGACCACGGTGGTGGCAGGGGTTGAGCAGGCCACGATTGTGGCAACTGCGGTTGAGCCAGTAGCAGTGCCGCAGAGTCCCTACTTGTATCCCTGAAACCCGGCTTCACCTCTATGGCATACTATATCCGTATTATCCTGGCATGCCTTACGTTGCTGCTGTTGCTCGGCATGCTGATCTGGCGTGGCCCACAAACACGCGATGTGGCGCTGGTGGCGACCACACCGCTTGGCACTGAAGTTGCACCGGGTGCAACCATTAGCCTGACTTTTTCGCGCCAGGTTGATCGCCGTTCGGCCGAGGCACTGTTTACGCTGACACCCGCCGCACCGGGGCGCTTCTTCTGGGATGGGCCAACACTTTCGTTTCGCCCCGATCAGCCGCTGGTTTCCGATACGACCTATCAGGTAGCGATTGCGGCTGGACTGATCGATGTGCGCGGCCATCCCAACAGCGCCGCACTAAGCTGGACATTTCACACCCGCCGTCCGCGGCTGCTGCTGGTTGGCAGTGCGCCCGATGGTACCAGCCAGATTGAACTGGCCGATCACGACGGCAGTCATCGAGAGGTCATCGCGACCGACTCAGCACCGATCACCGGCATTATCCTTGCTCCTGATCACCGCCGGGCGATCTACACGCGCCAGCAGGGACAGCGGCTGGCACTGATGCTGCTCAACCTGGAAGAGCGTTACGTGCGCCCGCTGGTGGATACACCCGATGCCAGCGCCAGCGGGCCAGCCTGGTCGCCATTGAGTGACATTATTGCTTTTGAACGGGCGCATATTCAGGATACGGTGATGGAACACCCACGCCTGTGGCTGGCGCAACCCGATGGTACGTCACTGGGGCCACTCTATGGCGATCACGAGCATGCCTATGCGGCGGTCTGGTCGCCGGGAGGCGACCAGCTCGCATTTCTCAATGGTATCGAGCAGACGCTTGAGATCTTCAACTTCACCAACGAGCGCCGCCGCTTTCCGGCCCACGCCGGAGAACCAGCCACCTGGTCGCCGACAGGCCGCACTCTGGTCTATGCCAGCGCCACCACCGGGACAGACACTGCCAGTAGCAAGCTACGTCGGGTGGATCTGGACAGTGACGCGGTTCGGGATTTGACGGATGGCACGTTCGTTGATCGGCATCCCGACTGGTCACCCGACGGAGCGTGGATTGCGTTTACACGCCGCACCGCCGCTGGTGGTAGTCGCGCGATCTGGGTGATACCGGCTGATGGTGGTACGGCTCGTCAGATAACGTTCGCCAGCGATGATTCAGAGGATATACAGCCCACCTGGGCACCAGACAGCCGCCATATCGCCTTCATCCGCACTGATCATGCCCAACGCACACGCAGCGCCTGGATAGTTGCGGTCGATTCCGGTGAGACCTGGCCGGTGCTTGATGCTGTAGACCATCTGGCGTGGGTGCGTTAAGTCAGAAATAAAAGTTGACCACCACACCCGCCAGCAGCGTTAACAGGAAGCACAACACCACCATGATCGCCACCGTATGGCGACGAAACGTCGTGGTGAGCAATAGAGCGCTCTTGATGTCGATCATTGGCCCGAAGACCAGAAAAGCCAGAATGGCACCGGGGGTGAAGGTGTTGACAAACGAGAGTGCCACAAAGGCATCAACCGTTGAGCAGATCGACAACACTACTGCCAGCGCCATCATGACAACCACCGAGACGATCAAGCCATTTCCCAGTACCAGCAATTCCTGCTGTGGCACCAGCGTCTGCAAAGCAGACGCCAGCATAGCACCGATCACCAGATAGCGACTCATCTCAAAAAACTCAGTGCTGGCGTGGCCCAGTACACGGCGTACCGGGGATACCGCTACTGGTTGCTCACCCGGCAGGTCGCCCTCTTCTAGATAGTTGCGATAGTCATCACCACCAGGGATCTGGCACACCCGGTCAGCCAGCACCATCGCCCGTCGGGGTGGTGTCCCGACGATCATCCCTACAATCACCGCAAAGAGGATCGTCAACCCGAAACGCCAGGCCACCATCTCCCAACTGGCAAAGGCGACATAGGTCGAAATCAGTACAATCGGGTTAATCACCGGAGCCGCCAGCGCAAAGGCAATACCGGTTGGCAACGACGCACCTTTGGCGAGCAGGCGCCGGGTGGCCGGAATCGAGCCGCACTCGCAGACAGGGAAGGCAAAGCCGAGCAACGAGCCACCCAGCGCCGCCAGGCCGGGATTGCGTGGCGACAGGTTGCGGATGCGCTCTTCCGATACATATAAATGGATACACGAGGACATTAACACTCCTGCCAATAAAAAGGGGAGCGCTTCGATAAAAATACCCAGAAAAACCGTCACAAATCCCTGCAGCCGCCTCGTCCACAGTGACAGGCTGGCCGGGACAGCAATATCGCTGGCCACCCAGAGCAACACCAGCAGCAGCAGCGTCAGGCCATAAGGCCAGAGTCGCCACAACCGGATCAGCCGCGACATACGCGGCGTGTCGGTGAGGAGGAGTCGGGGATCAGGATGTATACGCATGCAGCACACTTTCAGATTTCAGTATCATCGGGTATCATCATGCCGTGAGTCACCAGCGCTGTCAAATGATTCGGCATGAAATCTACAACAGCAACTGTTATACTACGCAGGTCATACTGGTGAATCGCATAGACCAGGTTGACGTATGGCACTACCACTGATACATTATCTCAGTGGAATCGTTACCATCAATCTGACACACGACGGTGTTCCGCACTGACCACTATTACCAGGAGAGCCACGACGATGCCCTTATATGTTTACAGTTGTGCCGAGTGTGCCATCGAACTCGAAGAATTGCGACCAGTTGACGAGGCGGACTGGCCACCGGTTGAGTGTCCGATCTGTCATGGGTTATGTCAACGTGAAGTAAGCCTGTTCAGTGTGCAACGCACCCAGGTTACTGCTCAACCGCGCACGCTTGTCTCATCAGCACGGCGTTCAGCATACCATGGCCTGGATTGCCCTTGTTGTCGTCGCTAATACAGCAATTCTTAATCTGTTGTGAATCACGGGAGTCCCGACATTCGCCTGCTAGCTCTCCGTCCTGGATAAAGCCGGGTCTCCAGGTTTACCATTGCAATAGGATTCCTATTACGACAACGAGACATTTCCTAGGTAGGAAGGCGCGGCTTCGCCGTGCCGCACCGGAAAGCAACCGGGGTGCGTGGGCCTGCAACCCCCGCGCCTCGGCCGCGATGAGGTCTCGTTGTAGTACTATAAAAATATAGACACAATGACTTTACACGATCAGACCATTATTATCCGTTCGGCAGTTGCCGCTGATGATTGGGCGGTGTACCGCCTGTTCAGTGCCTTACATACGTTCAATGCCGAACTCGATCCCTATTTTATGCTCGCCGATGGATGGGAACGGGTATTGAATGAGCATTTAGCATATGTACGGTCAACCGGACATGGGATGACGCTGCTGGCCTGGCAAGGATATGAGCCGGTTGGCCTGTTAATGATGGGGACACATAGCGACTCACCCCTATTTCGACATCGACACTGGGCCGAACTGCTGGCAATCTATGTTGCGCCAGTGGCACGTAATAGAAAACTGGCACAGCAACTGTTGCAATCGGGTATTGCCTGGGCCCAGGAAAAAGGCTATGAGCGCATTCAGTTGTATGTGACCGTGTCGAATACACGTGCTCGCCAGTTCTATACCCGCTCTGGATTTCAGCCTGTGCAGGAAATCTGGCGTCGCACCATTGGCCCCAGTTCGATGCCCCCGCCCGATGATCCGGTCTGGGAAGCGATCTATGCGCGTGACCGGGATTTGTTGACACCCAATGCGCATCAGTTACTGATTGATGAACGTGATCATCCAGACAACAATGAGGCTGCCAATGAGTAACCTGCATCAGATGCGCCGGAGCGGCCAGGATAAGACGCGACCAGGCCAGCTCATCGACACGAGTTACGCGATGGTCAGGTTGCCTTTTGGCCTTCGACGAAAATCCAGGGGTGAAATAAGCATTTCTCCTCCCTGCCGAAGGCCAGAACGGTCGGCAGAGGATCCACCGCGTAACTCCTGTTATAGCAATCCTATACGCTTGACTCAACGGCGACAGAATTACTGCCACACTGCGTAAAACGTTCTGGCGAGCCCATAACCAATGGTTGTGGGGCGACACAGCGCGGGTACAAGACCCTTGAAGCCCATGCGTTTACGCCTGGGAGCCGTCACAACACAACCAGTGGCCCATGATCGTCACAATGATCGCCGTGGGGATGATGCAGACGCCCATCGACCAGGTAATCAATATGATCGCCATGCGGCACCACCTCGTGTCCACATCCTTGATGTCCGCACTGGCACGCAATAGGTATACACTGGTTGGGATTGGTGGCACTTACTTCAAGCACATGCTCATCATAGTGTCCATCGTGTGGATGGTGCAAATGCCCATCGTGCAAATAGTCAATATGATCGTTGTGTTGGACACGGGTATGCCCACAGTGTTCGCTATGCACATGCAAATGGTTGGGATGGATGATACAACTCATAACAGCTTCCTTTCTTAACCAATTGATTCTACCAACGGTCAAAACCACGTCATCCAGCAGCATACATGCTGCCACGAGGCTTTGTGGATATGCCCACCACGCGAGACCCGGAGCGCAGCCAGAAGGATCGATAGTTCGAGAACGTATCCTCATTGTGATACAACGTCTCTTGTAATATAATTTACACCAGGTCTTTCAACGTCAAAGAACATAGTGCCATTATACCATTTTTAATCGCTGAAGCAAGAGCGATTCTGGCCGATTCTGGTCGTTCTGGTTTCAGTACCGGGCAACGGCAGCCAGCCTGACGCACTGGTTGCTGACACCGGTTGGCTCCGGCTATAGTAGCAAAGAGATCAGTCATACCATATCTGGGCATCGTCAAGACCAGCGATTACCTGAGGGTACGTTGGTACACCGATCCCACCCGTAGAACCGAGTACACCACGCTAATGAACGAGTGGTAAAAACATCCCTGCGGCTCCTGCACCTTTGCCCCTTTGTGACCTCGCGTTACAATGTGGTACCTCCTCACACCTCCGTGCATCCGTGCCTCCCTCTCCCGGCTGCAACACGATCAGTATACCAATGCTACAATAGCACCATGGCTCTGGTTTGATGTGAGAAGTCTGAACGATGCGACCTATCTCGCACGTAAAGACCCAGATGAGGCATTTCGATGATAGCACAACGAGTAGGACGGCTCGGTACCCTGGAACCCCAGGCGGAGATTGAGGGTGTACCCTCGCCGCTGGGTGTCACCCTGGTTGAGTCGAAGCAGGCATATAACTTTGCGCTCTTTTCACGCTATGCGACGGGCGTGACCCTGTTGTTGTATACTGAAGCGGATCCAGTGAACCCCGTCTTTAAATATCACTTTAATCCGCGGATCAATAAAACTGGCCCGATCTGGCACTGCTGGGTACCGCTTGCCGCAACACAGGGTGCCACCCTCTATGCCTATCGCCTTGAGGGGCCATTTGAACCACAGGCCCGGCATCGCTTTGATCCGCAAAAAATCTTGCTCGACCCCTACGCCCGCTCGGTCTTCTTTCCACCTGGATTCAGCCGGATGGCATGTACACAGCCTGGCCCCACCGATGGCGTGGCTCCGCTGGGAGTGCTGCCGACGATTACCACCACGTTTGACTGGGGTAGCGACGATCGTCCCCGTCATGGACACGACACGATCATCTATGAACTGCATGTCAAGGGCTTCACGGCTCGCGCCAATTCGGGGGTGAGCCCGGAAAAACGGGGTACCTTTGCGGGCTTAATGGAAAAAATTCCCTATCTGCAAGATCTGGGTGTAACGGTGGTTGAGTTATTGCCGGTTCACCAGTTTGATCCGCAGGAAGGCAACTACTGGGGCTATATGACGCTGAACTTTTTTGCACCGCACCAGCAGTATGCATATGGCGATCCGCTGCTTGAGTTCCGCGAGATGGTCAAGGCCTTTCACGCCGTGGGGATCGAAGTCTGGCTCGATGTAGTATATAACCATACCAGTGAGGGCAATGAGCAAGGGCCAACCTATGGCTATCGTGGCATTGATAACAAAAGCTACTACCTGCTCGCTGCTGATCCACAGTATTACCTCAACGACACCGGTTGTGGCAACACGTTACGCTCGGCACACCCGGCGGTACGAGCACTGATTCTCGAGAGCCTGCACTTCTGGGCCAATGAGATGCACATTGACGGCTTTCGCTTCGATCTGGCATCGATTTTTACGCGCAACAGCAACGGCTCTCTTAATCTCTACGAGCCATCGCTGATTACTGAGATCAGCTCATTCGGCCATTATGCTGATGTACGTCTGATTGCCGAGGCCTGGGATATTGGCAGTTACCAGCTAGGCAGAAGCTTTCCCGGTTTTTCATGGTTGCAGTGGAACGGTAAGTTCCGCGACGATATTCGCGCCTTCGTGAAGAGTGATCCGGGGAAGGTAGCCGATTTGATGCAGCGGCTATATGGTAGTGATGATCTGTTCCCTGATACGTTACTAGAGGCCTATCGTCCCTTCCAGAGTGTCAATTTTATTACCTCTCACGACGGATTTTGTATGTATGACCTGGTGGCCTACAATCATAAGCACAATGAGGTCAATGGCCATGGCAACAACGATGGCTCGGATCACAATCTGAGCTGGAACTGCGGCTGGGAGGGTGACCTGGATGTACCTGAAGAGATTATGCTCTTGCGTCGCCGCCAGATTAAAAACTTCTGCTGCCTGTTGATGCTGGCGAATGGCACGCCCATGTTCTGTGCGGGAGATGAATTTTTGAACACCCAGCGGGGCAACAACAATCCCTACAACCAGGATAACGAGATTACTTGGCTGGATTGGGATCGGCTCGCGCAAAACCGCGACATTTTTCGCTTTTTCAAGAACATGATCGCCTTTCGTAAAGCGCATCCCTCAATTGGCCGCGGACGCTACTGGCGCGAGGATATTCACTGGTATGGCGTCGGGGCGCACGTCGATCTGGCCTATCATTCGCACACGCTGGCCTATTGTCTGCATGGCGAGTCGTATCGCGATGACGATATATATGTGATGATCAACGCCTACTGGGAAGAACTTGTCTTTGTTATTCAAGAAGGCGAAGCGACTGACTGGTACCGCGTGGTGGATACGAGTCTGCCTGGCCCGCTTGACATTGCCGCGCCTGGTGAGGAAGGACGCTTATCCAGCCTGAAATATCTGGTAGCCCCGCGCACAATTGTGGTGTTGCTTCGGCCACGACGTTCAAGGTAGAGAAAGACAAAAAAGCCCGTACGGGAATAACCAATTATTCATAAAGGAAAAACCATGACTAACGAGGCAACCCTGATCGCTCAACTCCAACAGGAGAATAAACAACTGCGCCAGCGTGTAGTTGCACTGGAGAATTCACAGTATATGCTGCAAGCCGTGCTGGATGCTATTCCTGCCTTTATTTATTGCAAAGATCTCGATGGGACGTTTCTGGTGGTCAATCAAACCTACGAATCTTCGCTCGGAATGAGCCGGGAGCAAATCATTGGTAAAAACCAGGCTGACTTTTTTCCACCCGAAGCGGTAGCTGAGTGGCGTTCGATTGAGCAGCAGGTGCTAGAAACCCGTGCCCCGGTCGAGACCGAGAACAATGTGTCACTCTCGGATGGTATGCATACCTATCTCTCGATTATGGCTCCAATTATTGATGAACACGGGCAAATCAATGTATTGTGTGGTTTTGCCACCGATATTACCGAGCGCAAACAGATGGAGGAGGAGCGCCTGGCGTTGCAACAACAAGTGATCGATGCCCAGCAGGACGCACTGCGCGAGTTATCAACACCGCTTATCCCTATTGCACGTGATGTGGTTATTATGCCGCTGATTGGTACTATCGACAGTGGCCGCGCCCAGATGGTGCTGGAGACCCTGCTGGAAGGTGTGGCGCAATATCAAGCCGATCTCGCCATCCTGGATATTACCGGGGTGGCGATGGTGGACACCCAGGTTGCCCAGGCGCTGGTGCGGGCAGCCAAGGCAGTCAAGTTGCTGGGCGCACAGGTGATTGTCACCGGAATTCAACCCCCAATTGCGCAGATGCTGGTACATCTGGGCATCGATCTGGAGGGCATTATTACCTACGCTACCTTGCAAGCCGGCATTGCCCAGGCGCTGGCCGGTCGTTTGACGGCGGATTGAGTACAGAGCGGGGAGCGCAAAGCGGAAAATGCAGAGCGATCGTGAGGCGTCTTCAGGTGACAGGTGATAGGTGTCGGTTGCTTTTCTTGCGTCCTGATGGGGCAAAACCGGCCCCTTGCACAAAAAACCTACACGTGAAAGGGGGGGACGTACTCCACCGTGCCCCCGCCTCGCGCCCCGGAGGGGCGCGCACCCAGGCACCCACCCAGGCCCGCTCTCACGCTGCCCGCTGTAGGCCATGTCGCGTCTCGCACCCCGGAGGGACGCGCCCCGCCCGCGCCCCGGAGGGGCGCGCTCCCAGGGGGGCGCCGCCCGCACCCCGGAGGGACGCGCTCCCAGGTTCACCGCCTGCCCGCTGTAGGGCACGCCTCCGGCGTGCCCCCGGCCATGTCGCGTCTCGCACCCCGGAGGGGCGCGCACCCAGGCACCCACCCAGGCCCGCTCTCACGCTGCCCCCTGTAGGGCACGCCTCCGGCGTGCCTCCGGCCGTGCCGCGTGCACCACTGCCCCCTGTAGGGCACGCCTCCGGCGTGTGCCTCCGGCTGTGCCGCGTCTCGCGCCCCGGAGGGGCGCGCACCCAGGCACCCACCCAGGCCCGCTCTCACGCTGCCCGCTGTAGGCCATGTCGCGTCTCGCACCCCGGAGGGACGCGCCCCGCCCGCACCCCGGAGGGACGCGCTCCCAGGGGGGCGCCGCCCGCACCCCGGAGGGACGCGCTCCCAGGTTCACCGCCTGCCCGCTGTAGGGCACGCCTCCGGCGTGCCCCCGGCCATGTCGCGTCTCGCACCCCGGAGGGACGCGCTCCCAGGTTCACCGCCTGCCCGCTGTAGGGCACGCCTCCGGCGTGCCCCCGGCCATGTCGCGTCTCGCACCCCGGAGGGACGCGCCCCGCCCGCACCCCGGAGGGACGCGCTCCAACGTCTCGCGCCCCGGAGGGACGCGCACTCAGGCACCCACCCAGGCCCGCT
>Ga0308414_1003049_pt1 | contig 10800 bp, 5 predicted proteins | sample HotsprSampleOS50_FD_205667 | JGI IMG/M metagenome (GOLD analysis project Ga0308414, IMG submission 205667) | Hot spring phototrophic mat microbial communities from Octopus Spring, Yellowstone National Park, Wyoming, United States - 20090730_OS50 ...
AAATGTTACGGTGTCGGAAACAAATCAGACCAGCCAGCTTTTGAAAGAACTGGCAACTTATGACCCGGTTGTCGCCAAGCTTCCCCTCAACGACCCGACTCTGCCCTCCCGAGCCGCACTGGTGGCCAGCCGGCTGGCTCCGGAGGAGGCTGCCGCCTGGCGTCGCCGAGTTCTGTCCGTGTATCCCGCAGTCATCTTCGGACCGGGTCCGAGCAAGACTGCCGCCGCGCTGGGAACCATTCCAGCCACGCCGATCGCCGCCCAACTCTACCCGATTGTCGCTGACCTGCTCTGGTATGCCGATAATGATCCGACCATTATGCACATGTACAGTCGTGTTTATCGCTTTGGCATGATCTCCCTGCAGCAACAATTTCAGCGGGAACGCTTCACACGAGCTTTAATCGAGTGTTTCCTCCGGGTGCGAGATGCAGAAGCCACGGGGAACGTCAAGACGCTGGTGGAAGCCTGGGTCGATCTTGATGAAGCGATTCATTCCCTAATCCACAAACCGTTGGCGCACCCACAGTCGGCATTCGCCTCGTTGGCCCAGCGGTCGCGTGCAACGCTCTCGGATCTGTATGGAATTGCCAGGCACGCGGGGCTGATTTTTCATGTGCAAGAGCTCAGTGGTCGCTACGCCGACTTACAAGGACTCACCGATCCGGATGCGGATGTTCCCACCGACACGGACGCCGCTCCTGGGGATGTGGTTCGATGCACCCGACTGGTTCTCCGACTCGATGGCGAAACTTATCCAGGTCGAGTTCTTTACCGTACCCGCTAACACCGAGAATGGATTTCCCATGGCATCCTCTGCGAAGTTTATCCCGGCACCAAGATCACTCGCCCAAGATTTTGTCGAGGCTTTTTTCACAATATTTGTCGGTGGAATTCTGCAGATCGGTCGAGCAATTCAGTTGCTAGTGTTAAAAATTCAGCGGGCGAAGGTCCGAAACGCCTTCCACAACCAAGCGGTTCAAATGGGCAAGCGGATGGTGGAAGCCGGGATCGCCGATCAACATGATCAGGATCGCCTGAAGACGATTCCAGAATCGAACACTGTGCTACGCGAACAACTGCTTGCGGAGATCGGCGAACTCGGCTTGGAACTGGGTGTGCCACCACTGGGATTAGAAGAGGGTTACAATGCCGGGCACCAAGCCTATCAACGCCTTCAACAGGTGGAATACGCTCACGATGAAACCGCATATCGTCTTGTTCCCCATTCCCCACTAGGGTGGTTCGCCCTTTTTGTCAGTTATCTTTTAACTGGCTGGCTATTGCTTTGGCTGGTAGCATCGTTGACAACAATGCCGCTGCCGGAATCGCTGCGCTGGCTGGTTGGAAAAGGAACGCCAACAACCCTGAGTGTTGCCTTTGACACTGTTCGGGTCGAATTCCTGAGCGCGGAAATCTCTTCGGAGAATTATAAACTCTACAAAGGTCAACGAGTCTTCAACTTGCCGCACGATCTTTATCTGCTCATAAAGATACGGATATACAATATTCAATTAAATGACGTTGAATACAGAACTTGGCGATCCAATGTGATCATTAACGATGATCGCGGCCACCGTCTCGATCATTTCCTGATTTTAGAGACAGCCATCCCCGAAGGGGGTATCGAAACCGCCACCATTCCTTTTCAAGGCAGCATCGATGATGTTATCATCGTTGCCCCTCCGCAACCGAAATTTAAGCGTCTAGATTTGTTCCTGCCGGGAGAAAATGTGGGTGTCCCCGGTGAAACCAAGCAGTTGACGATTCCAGTCAATCGAATCAAACTCCCAGAGACGTATCAGTAAGATTTAATGACGCGCCTGAGAGTTCGCTCTGGGAAGTTGATCATAAAGGAGGTAGGCATAGACATGAACAGCCGGGCCCAAATGCCATTCTTCAAGCTGATTCAAGAGAGTTAATGGCTTGGTCTGCAAAAACCACGCGGCAGTATCGGTTGGGACCTGGAACTTGGCCTTTTTGGTCGATAATAAGCCGAACCATTTTCGTTCCGGGGCACCCCTCCAAGGCAGGAGAATTCGCCTCTGGAATTCGGTCACAAACGCATTGAGACGTTGTAAAGCATCCAGAAAGCTATTTTGCCAGTTTCTATAATCATCCGTAAGATCGTATAAGCGATGGTAGACTGAGACTCGGAGAGAATATCGCACCGAAGGTGGTAGACGCTCGATCTTGTCTTTCAGCGCGGCATCGCTCCAATTCGCTTGGAGCTGCGTGCGAATTTGCTCTGAGTAGGAAATCGACTCGGATTGAAGGTAATTGATAGCCTGTTCCGCATCGTTATCCCCAAAATTATTCCAGTGCCATTCAGACCAGTCGATTTCGAATCCGACTGAGTCGTCTTTGCTTTTTGATGATTTTCGAAGCAGCTTTCGTATGAATACTTCATGCACACGTTCGACGAACTGGCGGATTTTCCAACTGGAATGATCGAAGAGTGAGCATTGATTTAACAATTTATTGGCTTCGTGTTGCCATTCGAGCATCCCCGAGGGATTTGCCGGTACTGCGGTGTTTTTCGCGGCCAGACTTGCTGCCGCGGTGAGTTTTTCCGCTAATTTTTTCACAACGTGTCGACTTGCCGATCGGCTTGCAACAAAGCTCAGAATCTCCGCCAACGACTCTGAATGAAAGTCCGTATCGCGCACAAGCGTGGACGGTTGCCCTTGCAGTCGATCGAACGCTGTTAGATGTTTGATCAGTGTTTTTGTGTCGCCTTGATACGCTTCCAAGAGCCGCCGACAGGCTGCCTGGGCGTGTTCCGGCGCTGCTGCGAGGCGAAGAACGTGTCGGAAAAGACGCTTGTCGATCGTATTTTTCGCACTCGCGGATGCGGGCTGGCTCGCCATTGCTTTCAGAATCAATTGAAAGCCTTTAGAGGACGATCTGATTTTTTCTTGGTCTTTTTCATAGGCGAGACGAACTCGCTCTCCATCAAGAATTTCTTCCAGATGCTTCAGATCGCTAGCTAATCGCGACAGTGCTTGGGTTGTTCCATCGAGTCGACTGGAAAGGTAGCAGGACAGTTGCGGTGCCGAATGCCGGAAAATCATCCGCAAAGCAATGCCAAAAAGTTCTTCGGCTACGAGCCGATCCGCTTGATCAAAGCGAGCTCGGAGCCGTTGAAAAAGGGGGGCGAGCGATGTTTTCGCCGTGGGAAGTCTCACGAAGGCTTCCGCCAATCCGCCAGCTGTCAGCGGTCCCTGCGGAGGCGAGGCAAGAAAGGCTTCCAGAAGCCCCGGCAAGGCGGTGCGAAGGCCGGCGATGTCGGTTTCCTGCGTTAACAGTTCCAGCAAAATTATCCCCAGTGAGTACAGGTCGGCCGCGGCACCGCCACTGCGATAGATCTCCAGACGTAATGGAGTTGTTGCGACAAAAGGCGGACACTCGCCAAGATCCAGTTTTAAGATCAGTTGGTGATTCTCAGTCTGAACTTCACGGATTTTACCTGACCACGAACCAGCAGGACTGGAGAGACAACCGCGATCGCCCGGAATCACGAGCGGATCGAATGCCGAGGCCACCCCGATGGGAATCGGCTGAACGGCGACCCTCACCGATTCTCCGTCACGCTGAGTGCGAACCTGACTGAGTGAAATGACCGGCCGCTCCAATTCCGGCGAAGCGTAATCCGATTCGACCTGCCGTAACCCCTGGACTTGACGGAGATAGGCAAGATGGGTTTCGGTCACATCGGCGAAGCCGAGATCGATAAGACGAGCTTTCAAGCGTCCGTCGCTAGCACTCAGACAGATGTTGTTGGGTTTCAGATCGTAGTGGGTCACACCCGCGTGGTGGAGTTTTGTCACGGAAGCAACGATTGCCCGAAATATGGCGAGAATCTCGGGAAGTTTTGCGGTTTTGTCGGTGGCCTTCGCGGCTTGGTAATTTGTCCAGAAGGCAGGCCGATTCTTTCGTAATTCTGGCTGCTCGAATTCCTTGAGAAAGTCCGCCAGATCCAGGTCGAGCCGCTCGAATGCCAGCAGCCGGGCGGGAAAGAAATTCAGAAACTTTGCGGAGCGAAGGCATTCCTCGGTAGAGATGCGGCAGCCCTCACAGGCGGGACTCTGTCTTACCACTGTTTCAATCAGTAACTGCTTGGTCGATGGATGATTGATGTAACTCTTCGCGTTCGCACACGTCGGACAGATAAGTGCTCGGTCTTCGTTTTCGGCCGAGGGTCGCTCGATCAATGCAGTTCTGCAGTCCGGGCAAACGGGTTCAAGGGCGTGACTCGCATATTTGCAAAGAATGGAGGGCGGCAGAGATACTGCGTGGACATCATCAGACGAGGAAAAATCATGATGATGAGCGACGCCGGCGTCTCGCCCGTACCGATGCTCTAAGCGGCGATAAGCCAGCCGTTCGCAATCAAACTTAGCCGCGACGGACTGGGCTTGTTCTGAACGCATGGCGGCATCACGCTGGATTTTGACCGCTAACGGAAGAGTAAAGTTCCCTTGCCGGAGCTGCCCAGCGTAGACTCGGGCGAACGTACCTACTTTTTCTGGATCGTGCAGACATTCGAATTCTTCCCTCGGCCCCTCGGTGCGAACGGCGATTTCCAGACGGAACTGATCCCTTCGGCCCGGGCTTCCGACAACACCTAGCTGTTGCAATGGCCAATCCATCTCAGTGGCCTCAGTCGAATCCGACCCATCTGCGTTCGTTGGCTTAAGTATATCGTGCGGGAGAACAGCGAGTGCTCGGAACTGTTGCCTTTGCTGAAACTGGGAGCCAGACCGTTCCGCGTAGTTAATCGTCGAAAATCCCGGCACCGAACGCTTCGTCGATGCCCGGGTCGGTGTCGCTGACGGTGGCAGGCAGTTCGCTTGCAGACAAGGTCCGCGCGTGTTCCTCACCCTCAACCACATCAGCAGCGTGGGCTTTCTGAATCATTTCCTCGGTGCTGGTCGGATCGACAGCCCGGCAGGTGGCGGTCAGGCGGTCGGCGATGTCCTTCAACTCGGCTTGCCAGGTCGAGGCTTCGATTCCGGGCGGGGTCAGTTGTGTAAACTCTTCCAGCAAGAGGATCAAGCGGAGGAGATGGCGAAAGATCAGCCCTTCTTGTTTGGCGAGGTCTTTGTGGCTAATGTAGGCGTTGAAGTTGCCCCCCAACGCAAGTAGCTCTCCGGCGGCCCAGACGGCCTGCGTGGAGACATCCGTGACATCCGGATGCAAGGCATCGAAATACATCCGGAGTTTATCGGCGAACGCTGGCGGCCGTTCTTCCCAGGGAATGTAGCCATCGTCGCTCTCCTCGTCATCATCTTGCGCTGGCGGCTTCGCTGTGATCAGTCCGCGTTGAATTAATTCCGGATCAAGGAGATTGATCTGATATGGGCCGGGAGATAGGTCGTAAGGGACCCGGACAAAGCGAAGGAGCGGCCGTGGCAATTCCAGAACAGATTCAAACGCCTGAATCCGTTCCTGGGTATTTGCTGGGCCAAGTTGATCGATCAGAAAGGCCCCGTACAGGGGGTGAACGGCCCGAAACACCAGCAGTTTTTCCAGCGACCCGGTTGGCACCGCCAAGACGGGGAGATAATCCTCGGCACTGCTTGTGGCCGATTGGCTGAGGGGTGCGGGCGGAGGCGGATCAAGGACGACGTAACCACGATCATGGAGGATCCGCAGCATGCGATGCAATTGCTTCATGCCGGCTTCGATCCGGGGTCCGTCTAGCAACCGTTTCCGAATGACGGTGCGAATTTTCTCCACATCGGGGGCGATTTTCAACAGGTAAGCGAGCAGCCGCCAGGGCAGGGGCCCTTTGCTGTACAGCCGGGCCGGGGGAGCCGCTTTCAATTTGTCGAAGTCGGCTTCTGTCCAGTATTTTTTCTGGCTGTTGCGGGTCGGTTTCTTCCGCAGCAGTTCTTTTTTCTTTTTCAATAGAAGCGGATCTTTCGTGGTTTCCGGAATTTGATCGTATTTCTCTTTCCAGCGGAGAATTCGAACGTCGTCTTCGTGGGGGAAGGCATAAACGTGGCCCTCGCGGTCGAACTGAGGGCGACCGGCTCGTCCAAAAATCTGGTGAGCGGTGCTGGGGTCGATCAGTTTTTCTTTGCCGAACGGCCCTTTCACCAGGGAAGTGAGCACGACGGAACGAGCGGGCAGGTTGATCCCCGCCGCCAAGGTTTCCGTGCACAGCGCCACACTGAGGAGTTTTTTCTCGAAGAGTTGTTCCACCACCCGGCGATACTTCGGCAATAACCCGGCGTGGTGCACCCCGATCCCCCGGCGGAGCATTTGCTTCAGTTTCGGCCCGACACCGTGGGGCCAGTCCAGTTTGTCAACCTCAGCGTTCAACGCTGCCTTCTGGCTGGCGGTGAGTAAATCCAGCCCTTTGAGTTGCTCGGCGATCGACCAGCACTCATCACGATTGAAGGCAAAGACCAGCGCGGGCATCTTACGCTCGGCCTCGCTGCCCTGAGCCATTTCCACCAGCAGTTCATTCAGGAATCGATCGGACGCCCAGTGATAGGTGAGCGGCACCTTCCGTTCTCGGCCCTCGACGAGTTCCAGTTGTCGATCGTGCATCCGGTAAAGCCAGTTAAGAAATTCGGCAGCATTACCGACGGTCGCGGACAGCAACAATAAGCGGATATGCCGGGGAAGCAGACTGAGCGAAAGTTCCCAGACGATGCCGCGTTCTGGATCGGCAAAGCTGTGAAATTCATCCATGACTACCGCGGAGACTCGGGAAAAATCGTAACCGTCGGCATGGAGGAGGCGGTTGAGCAGAATCTCAGCGACGACCACCAGGACACGAGCATTCGGGTTGACCTTGCGGTTGCCGGTCACGAGGCCGACGTCGTCGCGGTGGAAGCCCCAGTGTTCGGCAGCGACCTGCATTTCCTGGAATTTTTGCTCGGTCAGAGCGATGAGGGGGGTGGTGTAATAGGCGATTGTGCCGGTGTGCAGGGCCTCATAGAGGGCAGCCTGGGCAATCATGGTTTTGCCGGTGCCGGTCGGTGCGGCGACGAGAACGCCCTGCTCGCTGGTGAACCAGGCCAGCAATGCTTCTTCCTGGACCGGATAAGGAGGGTAGGGTAATTGCTCCAGATACCGGCTACCGAGTTCGTCGCGGGTGGCGGACATCATCTGGAATCTCTCCCCGGCTAAGTCGTTAGACAAACAATACGCAGAACACCGAGCCGGGGCACTCAAAATGCATCTGTCCAGGGGGAAGTGCGTTACAGGCTGCCAAAGCGAGCGGCCCTGAGAACGGTGGCCATCGCCGCCAGCGCCACCAACACGCCGATCGCCAAGCCGGTTTGCGAACTTGAATCCTCGGCTGAGGATGGCACCGGTATCACTTGCTGTCGTTCACGGTCGAGTTGTGAGCGTTCCACGAGTTGATTCCGTCCACTGGCAGTTTTTCGAAGCTCAAATTCATCGTACAAGCTGCCATTGGCGGTGCGTGATTCAAAGTGCAAGCGGTCGCCATCCACGGTGATCAATTGATAAAGTTGTGTGTTCATGGCGCTGGACACCATCCACGGCCGAGGCTCCAGCGTATACATTTTTGGGCCGCTCACCGAGACAACATAAACCGTTCCTTGGTCCTTGAGATTTATTCCTTCAAGGAGGTTGTCTTCGCGCATGAGCCCACTGCGGCCGTAAGTGTGATCGTGACCCTGGAGAACGAGATCGACGCCATAGCGATCGAAGAGGGGCCGCCAATGCTTGCGGACTTGCGGATTGTCACGGCCCCGGGCCGTGGAATAGATCGGGTGGTGGAACGTAACAATCGTCCAGCGCTGCGGATTTTGCTTCAATTGTGCTTCCAACCAAGGAACCTGTTCCTCCACCTGTTCATTACTGTTCAGACTGATCAGACGAACCCCCTGGATATCGATACTGTAGACAGTTTCCTCGAGACCGGGTGGGCCATTTTCCGGGAATGTGAAACAGGCCCGCCAGTGCTTGGTGAGCTTTTTCCCCGGGCCGTATTCATGATTGCCGGGTGTCGCTACGCAGGGAATCATGCCGTTGATCCAGCCACCGGCGTAAAACCATTCTCCCCACTCGTCATCCGCGGAATCGCGGTTCACCAGGTCGCCCGCGTGCAGAATAAAATCAGCCTTCGGCATATCGGAAAAAGCCCCGCGGATCACTCGGGACCAGTGAGATTTCAGATCGTTCTGAGCATCGCCAAGATAAATGAATCGCAAGCGCGCGGGTTTGTTTTTGGCGGTGTGAAACTCGAACCACTCGCTCCAGTTAACGCCGTCGCCGACACGGTACAGATATTTCGTGTCGGGTTTAAGGCCGTGAAACTGGACGCTGTGATAGTGAGCCTGACCGAGATTGGTATTTAATAGTGTTGTAGTTGCGGCAACCTTGCGGACTTTCTCCGGATCGGGAACTCCTTTTTTCCGATGCGGAGCAAAGTCGTTTCCGGGTTCCGATAAGGTGATTTGTGCCTGACCCCGCTTAACGCTTGTGTCCGTACGCCAAGTGACTGCTTGCGTGGTGGCTGGGTCCGCCGCCCAGGTAAGTATGATTCGATCCGGAATCGGAGTGGGCGCGTGCGCAAAAGCATTGGGAAATGGCCGCGGTAGCTCGGCCTCAGCCTTTGCCGGGGCATTACCCGGCGCTTGCCCGGCACCCTGGCTGATGATTCCAAGCACCATCAGCACAACAATCGAACCACGAAAGATCATATTCCGATCCCTACTCGAGTGGATTTCTTGCTCACGAAATTTCCTCCGCCAGCTTTCACTGGCATCTGCTGCTGAGATAAACATATCACTTTAACACAGCATCAGCGATCAATAGCCTGAGACAATTGCTCGGCTTTTTCAGGGAGAGTTTTCCAGACCCGACCAGTCAAACTGTCGTCGGCCGGGGCAATTCGATCACTCCGGCATGGTCCCTTCCATATCCAGCAAGGTTGGCCTCGACGATCCACAAGGTAGCTCGGAAAGGCCCGTTTGGAGAATTCCCCGAAAGGCTTATCAGGAAATCTCCCTCCGACCTGTTGCCGCTGTTATGTCAATCACGTTCAAGCCGTCGCCAGGCATTCTCTGAGGAAGCGGATGCCATGTTCAATGTCTCGGAAGCGTTCTTGCTGGGAACCAACTTCGCGCTCGATGCAAAGCGGCCCACGATAGCCAACTTTCTTCAGCGTTTGCACGACTAGCCGTGTATTCGTCTGTCCTTGACCGAGAGGCACTTCCGTTCCCCAGGTGCCAGGAGTCGTCGGCCGGTTCGCGTCTTTCATGTGGACACTGCGAATATCTGGGGCGAGGAGTTCAATCGCGGCGACCGGGTCATCTTTATCGTAGAGGAGCATGTTGGCCGGGTCAAAATTGACCTTCAAATTCGGACATTTCAATTCATCAAGGGTGGCTCGCAACAAGCGGCTGGACTCTTGGCCGGTTTCAAAGGCGACGATCACCCCCGCCCGTTGCGCCAGATCAGCGACATGGGCGAGGGTATCCAGAAATGATTTCCGAGCCGGGTCGCCGATTTCGGGGATGAACCCAGCGTGGAGCATCAAATCGCTGAGGCCGAGTTCCCGAGTCCGTTGCAACCCCCACTGAAAGCGTTCCAGCCGTTCGGGCCGGGTGGCGGGGTCGCCGAAACCGCCGGTTTTTTCGATCGTTTGCGGGGTGGTGTAATCCTCACCCGGGAAGCCGAGCATGGCCCCGGTCATGCGAAACCCAGCGGCACGAGCCGCGGCCGGCATCGTATCGCCCTCAACCCAGGAGGCATGGTGCGGGTCACCGCAGGCAATTTGCACGACATCGATGCCCAGGCGATCGAGAAAACCCCGGAGTTCGGGGATACTGCTGACTTGCAGCGACCAGCTGCAAACGCCGATGGCCAGCGGTTCAATTGTCATGGAAGTTCTCCCGAGGATTCGTGTCGGAGCCTGGGGATATTGTGCGAAATTTGTGGTGAAACTCCATCATAAACCCTCCGCACTGTTCCAGCACTCGGCATGGGATGCTGCAACCTGATTCCATGATGTCACGACGACGGATTGCGGGGATGGACTCACCTTCGGAGTTGATCGTCGATATGTCGGACTCTGACGGATTTTTCCACAGGTACCAAGCGATGATTCTGCCCCAATTTCGAGTTGATTCATGAAACACAAGTTATTTCAAAGCAATCAGTTAAGAATGGTTGAATAATTTCTAGGGTTATTGGCAAACGATTTGCTCTCTGGCGGTTTGACATTCTTGCTGGGCTGATGAAGGCCGATGAACCATTCACAGATCATGCTCCCTCGCCCAAGGAGCGCGGCCCCGGGGGTTCGGAGTGTCTGATGCTTGGTCACAGAACCCCCGGGGGATGGGCGGTGTTTGACGCCGGATGTCACCCACACGCAATGGAGATTTCCGATTCCAAGTCCCCGTCCCCATGGTAGATCATGATTCTTGCGAACAGCTCGAGCGAAAACTCTCCAGCCATGCACTGAGATCCTGAGTGATCTTCCCCGTGTTATCCATGCGTGGTACTTTGAACTGTCCGCCGTGCTTGCCCCGGGATCGCATCCAGGCATCGTACCCGCCCGGCGGCACAATCCAGATTTCAGGAAGCAGCATGGTCAAATCACCGACACGATGGGCCGCATAATCTTCGTTTAAGCGGCACAGTTCGTGATCAATGCTTCGAGCAAAAGCATCCAGATCGGTAGGAATTTCGCGGCGAAACTCGATCAAGTAACGATGCCGGCCGGGCTGACTGGGGCGGTCGGGGAAGATGGGGCCGACATGGAAATCGACCCACTCCACACCGTGGGCGTGTGCCGCCGCTGTAACG
>Ga0308414_1003059_pt1 | contig 10777 bp, 8 predicted proteins | sample HotsprSampleOS50_FD_205667 | JGI IMG/M metagenome (GOLD analysis project Ga0308414, IMG submission 205667) | Hot spring phototrophic mat microbial communities from Octopus Spring, Yellowstone National Park, Wyoming, United States - 20090730_OS50 ...
TCCCACTTGCTCGGGGCCGGATCTTCTAAGCCGCCTACACGGCGGCAAACCTTGCGATCGCCTCGCCTGAGACTCTGGAACAGCTTCTAAGCCGCCTACACGGCGGCAAACCTTGGGTGGGGCCACGGCTAGTGCCTACCTCCCTTCTAAGCCGCCTACACGGCGGCAAACACCCACTCCGGCGGGGTGGAAGACGCCTCGTCCTTCTAAGCCGCCTACACGGCGGCAAACTACTACAACATGATTATGTGTCAAGGGCGACGCTTCTAAGCCGCCTACACGGCGGCAAACTGCCCCCCCCGGCATGTACCCCCAGCCCTTGTCTTCTAAGCCGCCTACACGGCGGCAAACACTGAGCGCCGTATCGACGCCGCGCTGGACCTCTTCTAAGCCGCCTACACGGCGGCAAACCCTACGGCTACGAACCGGTGGGCGCGCGCAAGCTTCTAAGCCGCCTACACGGCGGCAAACTGGAAGCGCCAGCGTCAGGCTAAGGGGGTACACTTCTAAGCCGCCTACACGGCGGCAAACGACGACCACATCCGCGACATCACGACGCTATCCTTCTAAGCCGCCTACACGGCGGCAAACGTGGGCTTGATGCCCAGCGGGCGTCCGCCGTCCTTCTAAGCCGCCTACACGGCGGCAAACGTGCAGCCCGCCCTGTCTGGCGTGCCGGACAGCTTCTAAGCCGCCTACACGGCGGCAAACAAGACGCCTCGTCGGCGTCGGTGGGAGGCAAGCTTCTAAGCCGCCTACACGGCGGCAAACATCTTGCAGTTAATTTCCTTGTCCATATCCAACTTCTAAGCCGCCTACACGGCGGCAAACTGTTCCTGACCATCGAGATGGAACACCTTGCTCTTCTAAGCCGCCTACACGGCGGCAAACTACAGCACGATTGCTTCTCCCTTGGGGAGTTTCTTCTAAGCCGCCTACACGGCGGCAAACCGTCCCATCCCGACCCCTCGGCCATCGCCGGGCTTCTAAGCCGCCTACACGGCGGCAAACGAGGCGGCAATGGGAGCCGCCCCCGGGGGTGCCTTCTAAGCCGCCTACACGGCGGCAAACGCCTCGCGGCGGGCGATGTCGGCGCGAATCTGCTTCTAAGCCGCCTACACGGCGGCAAACCAAACTGCGTGCCGCTGAGTTTTGCCGGGTCACTTCTAAGCCGCCTACACGGCGGCAAACGACACGCCCAGCGCGGGCCGGTGGCCCATAGACTTCTAAGCCGCCTACACGGCGGCAAACAGGTGGCGGCAGCGTGCCCAGGCGCTCGTGCACTTCTAAGCCGCCTACACGGCGGCAAACCCGCAGCGCGCGGCCAAGCCTAGTGCCACGGTCTTCTAAGCCGCCTACACGGCGGCAAACCCCAGCGCTTCGCTATTGCTTCTGCTATCTGCCTTCTAAGCCGCCTACACGGCGGCAAACGCGAGCCGCGCGCGCGCAGCGCCCAGGGGCGACTTCTAAGCCGCCTACACGGCGGCAAACTGCACCAAAAACCCAAATTTTCAAAGAACAATTAAAGACTTGCGTCGTTTCTTCAGCAAACCACCTTGCTGCGCGGCCCAGCTTGTAACTTATTGATTTATTTGATGTTCTCAAGACGAGACTTGATGAAGGTAATGAGCATGTCCAGAACTTCGTTGTCCTGAGCTCGCTCGATGAGATCAGCCCGAAACTCGTTATCTTTCGCTCCGTTCTTTCCGTACGAAAACGCGGCCGGCATAACGAGCCAATCCTTAATCAAGTCCGCAACATCGAATACCAGCGCCCCTCGTCGCGTCTTACCATGCAAGACAGGGAATGCATACGAAATTCCAAGAGTATGAAGCGCACACGCAGCATATCCATAGGCAATGTAGTTCCCGTGATCAAGGAATGAATTTATACGGTCTGCGCAAGTGCCTTTTGCTCGTTTCCCTTCCTCCCTAACAAACTCGATACCATGCAATCTGGACAAGTATCCGTAGACCGATTTAGCATAATGAGCTTCGGCAGAAAGAAGATGGTCGCTGCTTTTTGCTGAATCGATAGACGCACGGAAATTGTCAACAATCACTGACGGCATTTCGATGCCATAATGCTTTGGCCAAAATCGAGATACCCAATCAATGCGCTGAGACAAGAACTCTTTTGCAAGCAACAACCTCGACGACTCATCAAACCATGCTTTCACCCATGCCTGCATGTATTCGGTTGGGCGATACTCATCCTGTGGTACAAGAAAAGAAATATCTCCAACAGAAAATAGCGGAGAACCACCACCGCCACAGAAACCAAGAACGATATTTGATTCGGCAAGCTTACGTGCCGCAGCATCAGTAATGCTCGTGCCTTTGCCGAGGAGAATAAAAGCCGTGTTCTTGTCCGGAATGTTGACGATTTTCTCGACAGGTTGCCCGGTTTCGGTCAGATACATAAGCCGCCCGTCTTTCTGGAACACGCGAACATGCTCAAGATAGAACACGTTCGCGCGCCTCGACATCATGACGGCTATGGGACGCCGATCCTTCTTCATTTTGCCTTGCACCATCAATCAAACACCGGTATCGCTAGAGCCTGGCTTTTACGAGACAGGCCATAACCATTTGGCTCACCCTCAGAGTAACTACACCGACTTCGCTGGATATGCAGTCTAAACTGCGTTTTTGTCGTTGTCGAATAAAGTGTAACAAACGGCAGCTCGTCTAGTAACGGCCTGCGGTTCTCACGGCACTTCATGTTGATTTTTTGTAACAGTTCCCCACGCTTGCCAAGTCGAGCGCGGCGGGCTTCTGACAGACTGTGTGAAAGCCGAAAATACGAGAAGCACTCGTATTGGGTGATTCCGTCTGGAACCGGTTTTGGCCGCCGGACAATGGCGTACTCGTCCATGCGCGGATTTTCTGCAAGAAAATCCGACACGCGGTTGAGCGTTTCGATATCCTCGGCAAACGCCCGGACAAAGTCCCCAAGCCCGGGCTTCTTGCCCATATTCGGGAAGGCCAGGGCGATTTTGCCGCACTTCGATGCGTAATGAAGCTGCTGCACGATGAAAGACAACACATCGTGCAGCGTGACCTCACCGCCCGGCCTGGCAATGATGTCGAGATACGCAGTCAGCTTCATTGTTCTACTTCCTCAAGAAGACTGATTTGCTCATCATCTTTCTTCTTCTTGCCACCCTTGCCGGAAGACTCGTCTTTTTCCCCAGCCAGGAAACCCCGAACAAGGTTCGCGAGAATGAATGCGGCATCGTAATTGAGCATCTCTCCCTCCTTGGCCGGCTGAATGTCATCAATGGCAAGGATCATCTCAAACAGACTGTTTTTACCGCCGCGCTTGACTTCGTTGGTTTCAATATTGGCTCCCTTGGGTTCCACTGGGATCGGGCTGGAATCGTTGCCGCCTTCGTACCAAGTATCGATGGTACGGATGGCATTGCCGATCTTCTGGTCACGGATGGCCGCGGTGCCCATATCAATGATGTCGCCGGAGTAGGTGTCTGGGTCGTCCTTTGACATGATGCGAATCAAATCCTGACGGCTGATGCGATTGAGCTTATACAGGCTACGGGCAAACCCAGTCGGCTTGTTTGAAATGTAATTCTGGCTTGGGAAGACCTCGAAGCTGCCAGCCATCCCGAAATCAATCGTGCCAGTGATAGCGAATTGCATCGGTTTCTCGGTAAGGCTCAGCACCAGAAGGTCGCCGAGTCTCTTTTCGTTGTCGGTATAGTCACCAAACGTGGCGTGCGGGCGGGGTGTGGCATCAGAGAAGATTCTCTCATCGCCGCAGGTCACCGTCACGGTGATGCTCTGCCCCAGAATGCGGTTGCGCCACAGCCAGCGGCCATTCAGGATATTGCGCGCATAGCGGTTGCAAACCTCGTGCAATTCGCCACTTGACTTGAAGCGCTCGATGAACCCCTGTACGGACGCGCGGAAGTCATTGTTATTGCACGCAAAGACGGCATTGTCGAGCGTGATCGTGGACATGCTGAATCTCACGACCATACCGGTTGCGCCAGGATCGGTCTTTGCCGACTCTGTGCGCTGCGGGTTCTTGATGTCTTTATCCTTGCCGACCACATTCTGCGTGCCAAGAATGCCGTGACGAACGACCCGAATAGGTGTCTCAGTAAAGCCGCCTGCACCATCAGGGATGCGGTTGAACATCTCCGCATCAGAGATGATCATGCAGCGCTGAACAGAAAAAATGCTGGGAAGGGTTTTGTACTTCATATGGGTCCTTTCAAGATTGACGAACAACGAACAGAGAATCCGTAACCCAGCCATGCGACCACAGCGTCGGCCGCTGGCCTTGGTTACGGAGAGAGAAAACGGATTGATAACAAACCAGTCCGACAACCGGCTCGCCATAGGCATGATCGAGACCGTCTCTTGCACCAGAGCGTTGCTCAAAGCGCGTTAAAGTGCGATAACCCAATGTCGCCGGCACATACCAACCGCCAGGAACGTGACCCAAGACGGCTTCGGCAATGGACATGCCTTTGGCAAGGCGGTCGCGCACAACCGGTGTGGCATCCGACACCCAGTAACCACGCCCACATTGCTTGATGGCGTCCCAAAGGTCTTCTGCTTCAAGAACAGTCGGTTGGCGCACAACCTTTCCACCAGCCAGGCGCAAGTTCATCGTTTCGATAACCTTACGAACATCGGCGGTGCTGGCTCCGCTCTCGATGCCAAGAATCAGCGACACATTAAGGTCGCCCGTAACAGAGGGCTGAATCGAGTTTTGTGTCGGGCCGCTGCCGCCGCTAGCGATGTCACCCGTAGCACCCCGGAACTGACAGGGATAGGATTCGATCCACCCGCTCGTATTAGGGATATGCTCGATATGTAGCTCGCAGGAATGGTGAATGATCCCGACGCCCAGGTCTCGTTTGCCGAGACGGTCCGCGATGGCATGACCCAACATGACTGCGGCGAATACCGGTACGGGTGACACCAGGTAATTCGTCTGCTGAACGTTGGCCCGCTGAGCCTTGATACCCTTGATGACGAAAATGTCCATGTCAAGCACCACCCACAACGAACCTGCAAACAATCTCGCTCACGACAGCCAGCCTTCTTTCATGGTCCTCACGGGTCAGAACGATGGAAACACTCCTTCCATGAGAACCCTTGGTAGGCTTGTAGTCGGCGTTCTCCACCAGTTCTACGATGCGCCGGGAAACCTCGTCGATGAATTCGCGCGAGAATCTACCCGTGGCAATCGCCGACTCGATTGGCCCCTTGTTGATCAAGGCGCTCTCTTTTTGCTGACGATCATCAGGGTCGAGTGTGTCGAAGTAATCCATGACGTCGTTCGAAAGCTCCTGAATGTCCCCCATGACCAACCTGACGATACTGTAGATTCCCGAAGAGGTAAGCTCGATCTGCCTGGCTTTGACGGAGTTGCGTCCATCCACGAACGTATTGCCAGAAAACCATTCGTAGTAGCGATCCAGGGCATCGCGCAGACTCTGCCTGACCGTGATGGAGTAGCCGCGCTTCAAGAGCCTCAGATAAACAGCAACACCGCTGTAACTGACAGACGGAGCTTCGCGCACCAGCGCTTGCGTAGCAGAAGCGATGTTCGTCACATTGCCGGGTTTCGTGCCACCGATTGGCAACGAGATTTTGTAGCCAGCCAAGTCATCAGAATGACGAAAGATATGATCCGAGATGCCCGCTGCGCTCAATGGCGTCAGAGCTACGTACTTGCCGTTTTTCGGCAAGACAATCTGGCGCAGACGATAATCTACGGAACGGTTCATCTGCCGGTTTTCCCCGGTGCCAAGAGCAGAGAGCGCCTTATCGAATGCATCTGCAATCGCTACGTCATGAGCCGAAGCGGCCTCACGACCAGACTCCCGTACCCGTTTGCTACAGTCGAGCATCTTTCTGTAGCTTGCCGCTCCGGGGCTTGAATTCGCCCAACAGTCGAGACAGATTTCGCCGATGGACCCCGAATAGAGGTAGGGCTGAGGCGACGGATCGGGCAAGGCGAGAATAGCGCCGGTGGTGGCATTGCTGTTGGTCAGTTTCCCGATAAAATGGGCCGCGTAGTCAATGACGCTTCTCTTTACATCTTTCGCAAAATCGCCAGAGAACCGGCTCTCCGCTAGCCTTTCAGCCGCCTCGCAACCACGACGCCAGTTCTCCAGGTCCGATAACTGTTCGTCAAAAGACGCCATCACAACAGACTCGAACTCGTCCCGCGTAACTGAAAGAGACCTGCATCGGGACGACACGCTGCTACCCCACATGATCGAGGCCAGCAGCACCTTGTGGATGTCCCAAGGCGGCTCGCCAGCGTTGAATGCGGACATTTCCGCATCCGACCACTTCACCTGGTAGTTGCGCCCCTTGGGAGTAAACAGACCGTTCAACACACTCGATTTCAAGCCGTAATGGGCTTCAACCTCCTTGTTGCTGTAGTCCTTGCCATCCTCCCGTGCAGGTAAGCCTTCCTTCAACGCGTCAATAAAGCGCTGCCAGAACTGTTTTGGGTCGGCCTTGATTCCAGCCATACGATTTCCCTGAAAATGTCGTTCATCTGACCACCAAGTCACACAACCGAAAGATGCCAACGCTCTCTTGAACCTTGACATCTTATCCTAATTCACTATACTCATGTGATCGACGGTTGTCAAGTATTTTTTGCCAGAAAATTGTAAAGAAACTTAACAAAGGTGTCTAGCCATGAGCAAACATCTTGCCAATAAAGCCGGCAGGGCAAAGGGTGCGGAGAAGCTGCGGCGACTTGAGTTTATTCTGCGCCGTGCTTGCTGGTATGGACGCGTCACGATCCGTGATGTACAAGAAGCTTTCGGTGTTACGCGTCAGATAGCCGGGCTTGACTTGGTTGAAGCGGTGCAACACTGGACAACGATCGGTCCAGACGGAAGTGTGCTTCCCATCCTTATGCGCGGAACCCGTGCAGTTGCCCCAATCTACCCCATCCGCCCACACGAGCAGGCGAGTCCTGCAAAGATGCTTCGACTGCTATCGGCGGGGGCACCCTTCTCGGTAACTGGGCTACGCAGCAATGAGATCGACGTACTGTTTCCAGCAGACCGCACGAGCATGATCGATCAAGAGGTTCTTTCCGTCATGCTGCAAGCGGTGGTTGACAAATCGGGGCAGGGTCTCGCACCAAGACCCGTCATCATCGAATACGTCGGCATGAAGGTGGGAGATGTTTACCGCCAGCGCAAGATTTTGCCGGTCGCGCTTGAGTTTGAAGGTGCCCAGACGCGGGTGTACGCGCACGATCTTGACGCAAAAGACTACCCCGTCAAGGCATTTGTGTTAACCAGGATGAAGAGTGCGCGCTTTAGCGACGAAACCCTGCCGAAAGACTTGACGAGAAAAAGCGTCTCGAATCTCAGAACAGCGCGCTTTCGACTTACCTTTGACCCACGGCTAACAGAGGACCAGAAAAGCGCCCTCAGACGAGAGCTTGGCATCCGGGATGGAATTCTGGTCATTCCAGAGAACCAGGTCCATTCTTTCAGGCGTTTCTATACCAATGGGATGCCACAAGACGGCAATCCGAACATCGTCTGGCCGCCGGTGATCTTTACGGAAAGGGTCGAATAATGTACGTCGTGTTTATCTCGAACTCTACAGGGAAGTCCGCTGCCCGCGTGCGCGCCATCCTCGATGCCTATGCAACCCGCATCGGAGACACTGCCTGGGCAACGCCGATCACGTTGGAAGCGCTCGAAGAGGTAAAACGCGCTCTCAAAAAGGGGATCTCCCGCCACACATCGGTTGCCTGCTATCGCAACAAAGGAAGTAGCGGCATGAGGCTCTACTGGGTCGTCGGCAACAGAGACCACTACGACGAACGCGGACTGTTTGCCCCGGAAACGCGATCCAGAAAAAAGGAATTCGCCATGCCTTATCGACATGCCGCACTGGTAGCTGGGATTGCTGGATGGTGTCACGATCTTGGCAAGGCAAACGGGCAATTCCAGCACAAGATCGGAAACAGCGACGAAAAGGCCGAAAGCCAAAGCGATGGCATCCGCCATGAGTGGATCTCTGCTTGGATATTCGACCGATTCGCAAACGGGACGGCAAGCCTGCCAGAAACGATGGTGTCATGGAACGCTGCGTCGATGAAAGATATTCGCAAGAACGAGTGGATGCCGGTGGTTGAGAAAATCGCATCGGCGCGCGATGCGATTAGCCTGATCATCTCTACCCACCACCACGCTTTCGGCTGGGGCGGTGATACGAAGCCACCCAAGATACGCAAGCTCGATAAAATCGCCCGAAACGACATACACGTAAAAGAGACGAAGCCGGACCAGGACCGGCGCTTGGGCATCATGCGCGTGGCCAAGGATGACGCGCGATGGGTGGCGCATGGGGACGCCATCCGCAAAGAGTTGGCCCGTCTCGACGGCATCCACGAAAACGATCCGGACTATTGGCATGGTATTACCCTCATCGCCAGGGCGGCCATGATCCTTGCTGATCATGAGGTATCCAGTCTCGACAGAACGCGCGATACAGAGAAGCTGCCATCAGGAGTCTATGCAAACACCTGCCAGAAAAACGGCAAACGGGTTCTCAACCAGGAGTTGCTTTGGCATCTTGTCAATGTGGGAGACGTAGCCAAACGCAATGTCGCCATGTTTGCCAATGACGATTTGCCGTCGCTGCCGATTGAAACCGTTGAACGGATCATGAAACGCAGTCCCGGCACGCGCTTTGAGTGGCAGGACATCGCCTGTGATGCCATGCCGCAAGGTCCGGCGCTGGTCTTTAATGTCGCATCAACGGGCGCGGGCAAGACGCGGGCCAACGTCAAGCTGATTTGCGCGCTTCGCAAGGGCAAGAACGTCAGAATCTCGTCTGCATTCAACCTGCGCTCGCTCACCTTGCAGACGTTCGAGGCGTACAGCGCAGACCTTGGGCTTGAGAAAGGAGCGGAATGCGCCTGCCTAATCGGGGACCCGGTCATACGGGAGATTCACCACTCTCTGCGCGATGACGAATCCGGTGAGATTAAGGAGGACAATTTCTGCGGCGGTGAGACAGCCGTTGAGATCGCGGGGCTGGACAAGCTCACGATACCAGAATGGTTGAACAGAGAGATCGATCGCATATCGGGAAAGGGTAGCGACCGCTCCGTCACGCTCAAGAAACTGCTGGCCGCCCCCATTCTGGCGTCAACGGTGGATTTTCTCGATGCCGCGGGCGACCTTGGCAAGATGAACGCCGATCACGCCCATGCGCTTTTACGTATCGCGCACTCGGATCTGATCCTTGATGAGATCGACTCTTATGATACGGATTCGACGGTTGCTGTGCTGCGCCTGGTGCATATCGCTGGCATATTCGGACGAAATGTCGTTCTCTCTAGTGCAACCCTCTCAACCACGCTTGCCGAATATGCCCAGCGCGCCTACCAGGCGGGTATCCGTTGTCACCGCGCAATGTTTGGTCAAGCAGTAACGCCAAGCATCGCTATCGTATCCGATCTTGCTGCGCCGATGATCCTTGGTGAGGACAGCCAAGAGGGGTTCCCTGGCTTATACCAGGAATACCTAGCCAAGATGGCTGCCAGCATGACGAGAAAGACAAAAATTTTCCATGTCGTTGATACGGGCGACTCGATCGACGGCTTTCATGCCGCGATACACGAAAGCGTGAAACGCCTGCATGAAGCGCACGGCTGGGACATCGATGTTGAGGGAGAGCGGGTGAAAGTCTCGATCGGTCTTGTGCGTATGGCCAACATTGGACCATGTCTTGAAGTTGCAGAGCGTCTTGTCAAGGCGGTCCCCGATGCGCATGTTGTCACGTACCACGCAAGAGAGCCGTTGTTGCGGCGGACCTACAAAGAACACCATTTCGACAAGATACTTCGGCGCGGTCGCGGCAATGCGTTGCTCGAAGAAGAGATGCGCAAACACCTGAAAAAATTCGCCAAAAGAAGCGCCAACGCGATTTTTGTCGTTGTCGCAACCCCTGTCGAAGAGGTTGGCCGGGATCACGATTTCGACTGGGGGATCATCGAGCCATCGAGTATGCACTCGATCATACAGACCGCTGGGCGGGTGAATCGTCATCGGCTGTGCAACGTGGAGTCCGCCAACATCGCGATCATGAACCGTTGTCATCGTGACGTCAGAAGAGAATCGGACGAGGGGCGAGTATTTTTCAACCCTGGAAACGAGATTTCCTATGAGAACAACAAAACGAGTCACCCTTCACACACCATGACCGACCTGCTTGGGGTTGGCATCGGTGAGCAGTCCGTACTGAACATTGGCTTGATGTTCGGTCCCAATCGAACAGAATTTGCCAAGTGCGACGAAAAGTCCATACGTGACCGCCTGGAAGACGTCATCGCCAGACGGATAGAGCAAAGCGGAAACCTGGCATGGTTCAGCAAGTGGTTCGGTAAAGCCTACCCCCTTCGGGCGGAGTCCAGCACGCTGACACTCGCGATCTTGCCAGATGAGAAAAGATATCACTGGGTTCGGTTGAGTCTATACAAGTACGTAGAACACAATCACGTGTGTGCATGGCATTGGAACTATCTGGCAGACCAATTGGACTGCCCAAACACGCCGGATCGGGCATGGCTATCGCCATCGATTTGTGAAGTCGTCGAAGACATGGAGAAGCGGCTTGGTCGCAAGATCACTGAAAACGATATGAGTTTTCAGGTGTACTACCCAGAAGGTGGCAGGCTGGACAATATCTCCATGGACTGGCGCGGTATATTGGCAACTACCCGGTAGACGCAGGCAGGAACCGGGGTT
>Ga0308414_1003063_pt1 | contig 10769 bp, 15 predicted proteins | sample HotsprSampleOS50_FD_205667 | JGI IMG/M metagenome (GOLD analysis project Ga0308414, IMG submission 205667) | Hot spring phototrophic mat microbial communities from Octopus Spring, Yellowstone National Park, Wyoming, United States - 20090730_OS50 ...
ATACATACATACATACATACATACATACATACATACATACATACATACATACATACATACATACATACATACATACATACATACATACATACATACATACATACATACATACCATACTATACCATACCATACCATACCATACCATACCATACCATACGCGCATTTTTACACCGATTATTATAATAATAAATGATGAAAATGTATACACGAAACATTTCTATACCATGTATGTATAATACTATTAATTATTATTATGATGAATGATGAATAACATATTCATATCAATATTATGAATGAATGATTGATTGATTGATTGATTGATTGATTGATGAAAATGTATACGTAAACAAAACAAAACAAAACAAAACAAAACAAAACAAAAAACGATCATACACAAAACAAAACAAAACAAAAAACGAACATACACAAAACAAAAAAATTCACATTTCAAACATCTTTGACAAATTTATATTCAATTCCACACATCTCTATTTGTTTTATTCCGAAATACAAAATACCTACACAGCCACCACACGCTCAACCAAATCAAATAAGCGCTCCAAACACCAATAATACCCGATAAAAAAAAACATCTGTATCACCGACACCGTAAAATTCGGCAACCCATCACACAAATCCAAAATCCACGCACCCCAAAACACCCCGCTGAACACTTTCAAAAACTCCCTAAAAAACCTACTCATCCTCATCCCACATCACCATTTTTTATTTAATTTAAATAAAATTAAAAAATCAAATTAAACTTTTCTTTTTTTCTTTTCTCTTTATTTATTTCATCCGTCCGTTCAACAAACTTCACATTTCGAACTCCATCCAAAACGAACTCACCATTCATAAAACTATATGTATACTCATCCATACATGTATGATGAACCACGATGCGGGTCATCCCTTTCCCATCCGCATGAAACTTTCGTACTTCTATATCCGCTTTATCAACCCCGTACACGATCACGAAATCATCACATGTATAATTCCACGTTTTCAATACATCACATACCATTTCCAATTGATCCTTACTAAACTTCATACACATATATACCGAAAAAGTATTTAAAATACATCTCATAAATTACCGATTATATACCATCTTGTAAACATTTACAAATTCAAAAACCATCTAAGATGGTATATACATTATAGAACATGAATCAAAACGGAAAAACACGCGGCTCAATAAAATTGAGATCTTATATACCTAATAAGATCGTATTTATAGGACATATATAATTTTTCTTTTTTACACGTAACTAAAAAATAAAATATTATATATTTTCTATGTATTTATATAATTTTTTTTTTTTCTTTCTTTTGGTAAAAAAGAAAAAAATATAGTATAGAATAAATAGTTTCCTAGGTCCTATATAACTTCATTTTAAATCTCCATAAATAATCCAATATTTTTTGATTATATATTTCATAGAAAAAATATTATTATAGATTATAAATAATTGTTGTAAATATAACTTTAGATGGTATATACAAATTATGATCACGGAAATGATCGAAAACGATCACGTGATGATCGAAAACGATCACGTGATGATCGAAAACGATCACGTGATGATCGAAAACGATCACGCGGATGATCGAAAACGATTATACGATGATCGAAACTGATTATATAAATGATCGGAAATGATCATAAAAATGATCAAAAACGATCATGAAAATGATCAAAAACGATCATGAAATGATCGAAAATGATCAAAAAAACAAAAGTGTCTTAAACGTATAAAAATGTAAATGTGTGTCCAAAAACGAATGGTTATAAATAAACTCATACACCTCACGGCCTAGCTCGACAGTATGAAGAAAAACTCATACATAAATGTTAAAAAACTTTTATGTGATTAAGTTCGGTTTTTGTTAAATCTCATACAAAAATGTTGAAGTCCTTGAAAACGAAAATTTTGCGATTTCCAAAGACTTTATACAAAATTGTAGTATATAATTATGTAAAAATTTTCTATATAGATCTCACTCGATCTATATAGACAGATGAATTTCTATATATACCCTTGAAAATTTACGAGATCTCCGAGAATTTTTTTATCGAAAATGATCATGAAATGATCGAAAATGATCACGAAATGATCGAAAACGATCAAAAAAATAAAAATGTCTTAAAATATACAAATATATTTATGTATGTTGTGTATGATAATGTATATGTTGTCATATAAAAATAAATGGGCATCCGTACATCGAATTTTTTCTGTATTTGTGTGTTTGTTTGTTTGTGTGTTTGTTTGTTTGTGTGTTTGTTTGTGTGTTTGTTTGTTTGTGTGTTTGTTTGTTTGATAAAAATATAATAACAACCACACACCGTGTATTGATACAATACAATAAAATATTAAATCTTTTTTATTCATTTTATATTATATGAATTTGTTGAGTATTTTGGAAAAACGGGATTTTGATTCGTATAAAAAATTACTCGTGTTTTTAGCAACGAGCCGCAAAACGGGATTCGGAACGTGGAAATTCATGGATTGGCAAGTACGTGATATATACACCGTGATCTCGGGAACATTTGATGAAATCATGATCTTGCGAAACCGCGCTGGTTCCAAAACCCGCGACATGGTCAATTGTTTGGTGTTTCTCGCATACCAAATCAACAAAAACGGTGAATACAATAGATGCATTTGGTTCAGCGGCAGTTTAACCCAATTACAAATCGTAAAACGATATTTAAGACAACATAGATATGTCAAAGAAGTCACCATAGATGAGATCAGATTTTTTAACGGAAATATCGCTTATTTGCGAATTATGACCGTAAAACAATCCGTGAGTTCAAGAGCCGATTACATATTTTTCGATGAAGAACAAGGATATGATAACGAGATCTATCGCATGGCTTTGGGTATTATTTTAGAAGGCAGCGGAAAATTGGTTCATATAGGCACAACGGAATTAAATACCGTTTTTGAAATGAATTATCGGAAGTTGATGAAAGAAAATGCGGTTTTGGAGCATACAATTGATGATTGTGTGTGGATTGATAAACAAAAAGCGATGAAAATTTATGAAGGGCTTCCCGATTGGGTCATTCAAAGTCAATTATATTGCAAATGGGTGGCTCCGGGTGGAAATGTATTTGAAAAGGTATACATCGAGGATTTGAATTCGTTGCGCAAGAATTCGGGATGGTACGGCGTGGATCCTAACCCTTCGAGCGGACATTTCGTTGTAGGTGTGGATTATATCGAATATAAAGGAAAAGAAGTGATTTACGTGTTTTCCGTGGAATCATTTAAGGATCCGATGGATTTGATATCTTATTTGATGGTTTTGAAGGGTCAAGGGTGTACGATAGAGGTAGAGCAACAATTCGGACTCGATCTTATGAAATTATACAAAAATGAAGTGAACAGAAGATTCGGAAATAAAAGTTTTGATTTTGAGTATTTCATTAGTACGGTAGTGTGGACCGAAAAAAGCAAATTAAGTCGTGTAAGATTGATTCGCGAGAAGGAGATTTATATTCATCCGAGATATAAATCATTATTTAATTCGTTGGTGGGTGTGGAATGGGATAAAGGGAGTTTGGATCCGAAAATTTATAAAACTCCGAATATGCATGATGTTGATGCGTTTATGCATGCGTGTTGCAAGAACAAGCTCATTACACCTACACTGATACCTTTCGATGAGTACTATGAACGGGATGAACTTCAAGATGATATTCTTATATAATTTATACAGATTATATAAGAATTAAAATTTGATGATTTTTTTATTTGTTTGTTTGTTTGTTTGTTTGTTTGTTTGTTTGTTTGTTTGTTTGTTTGTTTGTTGTTAGACTTAAATGTTAAAATTTTGAATTAAAAAATTAAATTTTATTTAAGTTTTTAAAGAACGGATAAATGAATGAAAAATTTGAATTTTTTATATTTTCATACATTTTTATATGTTTTTTATAAATGGAAAATGTATATTTTTATAAAATATGTATACAAGAATGAATGAATGAATGAATGAAAAATGTTTTTAGTTTTGTTCATATTCAATACATCTTATTTTACCATTTATTATATACAATCATAATATTTATATACTATGTATCATTTTGATCATTATGAGTAAAGTATCGTATGGTGTGAATTGGCTTTTTAATCAATTAAAGAGCCGCGGATATGAAGATATGGTAGAGTTTCAACGTTTGTTAGAGATTGAACTTGACAAAGAGAGAAAGGCATCGAATTTGAAGTTATTTGTTGAGTCATTTGACTCGTTATATTCGGTTAACAAAAATGACATTTGTTCATTGTCGTTTGTCTTGAACTCCATCGTGATGGCAATGGAAGGAGCCATTCAAAACGAGGAAATAAAGAATACATTGATAGGGTTAGTTCGAGACTTACATCCCACCATGAGTATTGAAAAACTTTTGAGGTTGTTTATCAGTTTCAAACCTTACGTTGAGTGTTTGTATTACTTCGGAGAAGATGCGATTGAAAAATCGAAAATGTTTCCTATCTATGATGGGGTATTTGAAGGTAAAACGAAAGTGGATGTTAAACGGTATTATAAAATTTTAAAACCCGCGATTTTTAAACTTAAAAAATTATTATCCGATTAATTGAATAAAAATATAAATAGAATAAATTTATTTTATAATTATGAGTATATTCAAGATCCCGATTGAATTTTTTTATTCTTTGCGCGAAAAATATCTAAAACATGAATTAAAACTTACATCTGATGAGATCCGATTCTTAAATGAGTATTATGATTCGTTGGAGAAAAGCGAGTATGAAGAAGAGGTGGGCGCGGTGATGGAATTGATTACCGAATACAAAAGCCGATCGAAAAATGTAATTCCCGTAAAAATAACAATCGATCGATTAATATAACTCTTTTTTTTTATTTTTTGTGTGAATTTGAAGCGTGATCGGGCCAAACTCTTTTGATTTATGATAAAAACTCGAAAACAAAATATTTAAAATAAGAATTGAATATTTTGAATAAAAATTTTAATTTTTAATGGGATAAATGAAAAAATGAGGTTTATTCTTGTGCATATTCAATGATACCAGCTTTTATTGCTTGATCTCTTCTTGTTTCTATGATTCTTTGGATTTGTTCATCATTTAAATCATCGGAGATTTCTTCTTCATACAATTTTAATTCTTTTAATAATACCGATTCTCCATCATTGAGGTTATCGATGTTATCGAGTTTGTTAGAGATATTTCTCCATACATATTCTTCAATCGTGTTTTCAATGATGAGAAATTTTTGGTATGCAAATCCTCCATCGATTCTATGAATTCTACCTAATGCTTGAGCTGTGGTTTGTGCATTATAACAAGGGCTGAAAAGAGAAATTCGCGGATGTGAATGATCGGGGCTCGTATCATGCAAATCAATACCTTCTCTTGCGGCTTGAATATTGCAAATCAAACAATCGAGTTCTTGATTTTGGAATTTAATTCGATTGTTTTCTCGTTCGTGGACATTTCTTCCATCATAAATTGCCGATTTTTTACCGAATGTTAATAGATGTTTATGTAATAAATCTATAGATTGTGAGTAATTTAAGAATACTACGTATTTTGTGCCATTTGTAAAATTAATTATCTCGGATGCGATTTCTCCGAGTTTTTCCAATTCTCGCAATTGTCTTTCACGAAGCATTTGTACAATATCACTTCTGGCTTGGGTTTTATATTGACTCAATTTTAGTTTCGCTGCTTCAATTACCAATTTTGTATCATTATTCATTATTGATCCTTCAATAAATTGAATTTCAATTCTTTGTTTCGGGGCATTCGGAATCTCCTCAAATTTGATTCGGGTCATTACGTTTGATAAAAATCCGTGGATTTTTGATTTATATATTTTTGGATATGTGAGTTCCCAACCATAATTATTTTTTGTGCATCCCATATCGGCCAAGAATTCGAAGTATTGCCATAAATTAAAGAATTTTTTAAGTATTACACCCGAGACCCACAGTTTTAATGGTGATTCGCTTAAAGTCCCAGTTAACAATAACACTCTGCTTTCAAGATGAGATTTTTGGAATTCTGCGATTCTCATCCCGAATTCGCTGATCTTTGTTTCCCAATTTTTAAATTTGTGTGCTTCATCCACTATAAAAATTGTTTTAGATTGAAAATTGAATGAATCATTTTCTAATTCTTGAATAGATTGTTTTTCTTCCATGAATCCGTTGCCGCGTTTTTTTGCGCGATAAATAACTTTTTTCCCGTTAATAATACTCTCATAATTGCTGATGAAATAACAATTATCAATAGGGATATTGAATTCGGTAAGGATATCATACCATTTTTTGATAATTGGTTTCGGACATATAATTCCGAATTTATATCCTTGAGATGAGTATAATTTCAAGAGAAATGCGGCTCCATAGGTTTTACCCGAGCCCATGTCCCATGCCATTAATGCTGACCCGTTAGATTCGAGAATGTTGAATGTTTCTTTTACGAGGGTTTTTTGGAATTCTTTTAATTTATTAAATTCCGAAATATTTTCAAATTCAATATGTATTTGTAGTTTTATTACTTTTTCTTCTTTGACCGTGATCGGTTCTTTTAAATTGTTTGGGAGTTCTTTACCGAGGCAATCGAATTGTTTTCGGCTTAGAATTCCCTTATTATTATATTGATTTAACAAACTCGAAAAAAACGAGTTTTTATCGGCCAATATTTCCAATATTTCTAATTGTTTTTGCGTTAATTTTACTGGGTTTTCCATTTTTCACACCTTCACAATTTTTTATTCTAATTATATACAATCATTCATTATATATAAATATTTGGTATTATTGTGGGATTTCCCATTGCGGTTTTATTACCGCGTTATAGAAGGCAATTTCTTTTTGAATTTCTTTAATCTTACTTTTTATATATTTAAAAAATTCGATTAAATCTTTTGAAATACGTCTTTCTTGTTTTTTAATCGAATTTATTAATTTTTCAAGCCCATCATTTTCGAATTTTTCCTCACAATTTTCAAATTCGAGGAATACATCCTCAATACAATCAATAATATACGAGAAATTGCAAACCTTACTACAAAATGTAGAGATCCCTCTTGAAATTGCATAAATTTTCTCCAAGGAATTTGATTTATAATATTCATTTAATATCGAAATTTCTTTATTCTTTTTTTCAATTTCGGATCGAAAATCGGTACATTCGATCATATCCTTCACTTCATGAATTTTTTTCACATTCATGTTTCTTATATTCTCCATGCGAACCATATTATTAATAATGTATGATAGTATATAAACATTTTTTATTTTTTGTGGCTACGTTTTTTCGATCGGGATTGAGTTTTAACCCGTTTTTGTTTGTGTTTTTTCTTCGGAGGAGAAGGAAGGTATCCAATCTCTTGCATGAATTTCTTTGCACGCCACAATAAAATGTATATACTTTTATTGGGATATGCTTTCTTGATAAACTCCATTCTTGTTGTTTTTGGAACTCGGCTATCTTTCAAATGATACAATATTCCCAAAAACATCACACCATGAGTTCTTTCTTTTCTTTTTTTTATTTCATTGAGGATCTCAAATGCCGTATCCAAATCAGTTTTACAAAAATAACTTTTCATCAATGAATAATATAAATTTGAACTGAAGGTGAACAATTTTTGTTTAATTATGATATATTTTTGCATTTTGTGTTCATATTTATTGAATCCTCCAACCATTTTAACTTGTAGATTATAATTTCTCGGTTGGAGAGTACTGATTCGGTATTCATCATAAATTAATCCGCAATTATTGCAAACCACTTCGGTTTGCAAATTCAATATTTTACCGCCGCATTCACAACAATTCATATAAATATATACGAAAAAAGTATTTAAAATAAATGTTTAATTTTTATCTTCGGTATAAATCTCTTGTCGGAGCCAAAATTGCGGCCATCCTAACCGATTGGCCACTTGCATAATAGATCTTGCTAATTCCTCACGAATCACCCTTCGCATAAACATTATCAATTTCATAAAAAAAAATCTTTGAGCATTGGGGTCATCTAGAACCACCCACCGCGGAGGACCGTAATAATTGACCCATCTCCTTTGAGGCGGTTCATGTTGAAGGTTTTTTTCGCTCATCAATGCTACGTATTTCAAATAATGTACATAGGATCCGATTCGAAGTAAAAGTTTGGTTCCGCCTTCTTGAAGGTTTATTGGAGAATGAAGTTGTTTTTTCAAAGATTCGCGCAATTGGCCCGTGGCTTTAGGAACATACAAGTCTATCCAATCATGTCCGCGATCTACCATTCTTCGGAACGTTTGAGAAAGAATATCTCGAATTGCATTGAATATCGCGCTATATGTGATTCTTTTATCCCACCATTGATAGTTTTGTTGTAATCTTTCTTTTTGAGGTTTTGTGGATACATCTACAACAGATCGCACTTTTGGATGGTAATCTTTGAAACTTGGTGATATGGATACCATGTATGCGAAATCTCTGAAATTTCTCGGGGCCCCATCACGTGCTCTAAATCCCGCTTGTCTTAAACGCTCATTTTCACTGTATCCCAAATCCGTGGTGTCCATTCGATTTCGAATCATTTGGTTTCGCACACGCGGGTTTTGGGGCGGTCTTGATACATATGCTCTGCGAACTCTTACCATATCTGATACCACCCATACCCACTTTCTTCTATGATGGAAACATCACTTATTTGTTGTTTTTGTCTATCTCCTAATAAGAATTTGATGAGTTCTTGCAACAATTTCTCAATATCCGTGATTTGAGCTTTTTCTCCTAACAAATTTCTTTCAATCATATCATTTCTGATTCTTGCCACGGCAAGTTTTTTGATTGCGAGTTTTACGTGTTCGGGTTTATATGTTGCGGGCTTGGTCCCGTTTTGCAAAATTAATGAATAGATCTCTTGTTCACATAGAGTTAGAACTGATTGAAAATACTCATCCGTGAAAATGTATGTTCCATCTTGGAACTTGTACGTTGAGAAATCAAATAACAAGAGTTTTTTGATTTCTTCTACCGATACCGATTGGAATTCTCCATATAAAGACATTTTAATCCACCCTTTTAATATAATAAAATACAAAATTAATTGTTAAATAATTTCCCGTATTTAAAATGAATTGTTCTATCGATTCGGGAATGAATATTTCCTCCGAATCGGAATGATTTTTCATTTTTTTGATGATATAATCTTTGAATTCGTTGAGTTTTTTGATATTATCGATAATTGCTTCGATGGATGCTTTTATGGTGATTTTGAATAAATCTAAAGTGGTGCTCAGCGGTTCTGTGTTGATTGAATCTATTTTGATATAGATAACATTTCCCGATCCGATCGGGACACCGCTTTCTTTTTCATACACCTTGATTGAAATAGAAGGATCGAAGGATTTGAGTACATCCACGATCTTTCCATATTCTTCCGAGTAATATACCGTGGTCATGTTAGAATCACCTCACTTTTGCCCGTTTCGGCCGCAATAGTATGTTTTATGAAATGATTATTTGAGGATCCGTAAGGTTTTTTTTGCGGAATGAGTTTTGAATCGGTTAATTGTAAGATTTTGTTATTGAATTGAATTTTAAACGTACCGGATTTTCCATACGTTTGATATATATTATTATCATACTCGTTTGTTAAAAGAGATATTGAGATTGATTTGGATTTTGGGATGGTGATTGCACCTCCGAAATGCATAAATCTCTCATAATCGAGTTTGAAATGTATTGAGAATTGTTCTATTTTAAGTTCTTCGGTTCCGAGATAAAATTTGATTTGTGGAGTTTTTATGTAGGTGTAATTCGGTGTGATGATTTGAGGGATTTGATTTGATTCATCTTTTTTGATTTTATATGCCGAATAAATGGTGGTAATTAACGGATAAGGGTTTTGCGCTGATCCTTGAATCTCTATTGATAAAGGGGTGCATCCGAATGCCTCGTATTTGAATTGTGGAAATATAATGCTTATTACTCCTTTAGATTGGTTGGGTGATCCGTTTTGGATTGATAGGAATTCGGATATTTGTGTGAGATCTTGTTCGAGTATGTTTTGTATGTTGATTTTGCTATCATGATCTTGAAGTACGTGGATCTGTTGAAATAAGGGAGTTTGAACTCCTTTTATCATCATGTCTTTGAGATCGGTCCAAAATTCATCATTGAAATCGGGATCAGGAAGGATTTGAAGTAGATTTGTGTTGTCCGAAGTGTTGGAATGTTTGCATTCGTAGGGATCGGTTCCGAATCCGCTTGCAAAATTAGGTTCAAATTTTTTGCATACTTTCATTTCGATCGATTTTAAAATCATAATAAAAAATAGGATGATAAAATATAATATTTTTATTTTCAATTTATTTATATATTGTTAAAGGTTGTATATAGAGTTTTTTGTATTATTGAAGTTTTTTGAATCGAGTACCAATCTGATTGTTATTGCTGCAACTTGAATAGCTTCTTTTTCAATCTTATCAACATTTGTGGGGTTATTGTATTTGTATTTTTTTATCTCATCCCAAAGTTCATCGAGTTCCTCTTTCAAAACCGCATACCCTTCATGGTACGAACGGATCGGCGGGTAATTTTGCATAGCGCAATTTAATTCCATTTCAATTTTTTTCATAAGAGTTTCTAACATTCATTTATCATCTCCTTTAAATTTTCAATGTTTTTGATCCATATTATACCATTTAAAAAATAAAACGGTGAGTGTTGCGGGCTGATAACGTAAACTTTTTTGCCGCAATTAAAG